>ENA-OQES01001059-OQES01001059.1-human-gut-metagenome-genome-assembly--contig:-NODE-1059-length-10877-cov-3.028558_pt1 | contig 10877 bp, 16 predicted proteins | sample MGYA00242798_ERZ504641 | MGnify/ENA primary metagenome ERZ504641 (study PRJEB26092, sample SAMD00036327) | human gut metagenome | host: Homo sapiens | study: EMG produced TPA metagenomics assembly of... | reverse complement strand
GAAAGCGTTTGGATTTCTGAAAAGGTTGTCTGAGAATTATCCGGTATTTTATGCCAGTGGGAATCATGAACAACGTATTTCAGAGCATCCGGAGATTTACGGGGAGATCGGGAAAAACTATGAGACAGCGCTGAAAGAGCTGCCGCTGATACGGTTGCGTAATCAAAAAGTACAGCTGGAAAAAAAACGGAATACCGATCACTGTCTATGGCCTTGAACCGGAGGAGCAGTTTTATGATAAGGGATTTCGAAAGGATGGTATGATAAAAGAGCTGAAGAAGCACTTTGGAACTCCGGATACGGATCGGCTGACGATTCTTCTGGCACATAATCCACGCTATAAAAAGAGTATCTTTCCTGGGGAGCATCGATGACATTTTCCGGGCATTATCACGGAGGAGTTATGATGCTTGGGAAAAAGCGGGGAGCAATCGCACCTGATTTTCGGATCTTTCCGGGTGAATGTGGAGGAATGCATCAGAAAAACGGATGTGCAGTTATTGTCAGTGCAGGTTTGGGAGAACATACGATCCCGGTAAGAATCCATAACCCCAGAGAACTGACTATCGTTCGAATCTCTGCTTTACAAAATGAGAAAATGCCTGTAAAATAAAAATTCAGGTATAGAGTGAGAAGAAAAAAGAGGAAGAAACATGGGAATACCGGTAAAACTGGAAGCATTTGAGGGTCCGTTGGATCTGCTTTTGCATCTCATCGAAAAGAATAAGATCGATATATATGATATCCCGATCGTGGAGATCACAGAACAGTATATGGAATATATCCGGCAGATGCAGGAAGAAAACCTGAATATCATGAGTGAGTTTATGGTCATGGCAGCAACTCTTCTGGATATCAAGTGTAAAATGCTTCTTCCCAAAGAAGTAACTGAAGAAGGAGAAGAAAAGGATCCCCGCGAAGAACTGGTGCAGCAGCTGCTGGAATATAAGATGTTTAAATATATGTCCTATGAGTTAAGAGATCGTATGGCAGATGCTTCCCGCTGTGTATATCGGGCGGAGAGTATGCCAAAAGAAGTACTGGATTATCAGCCACCGGTGGATATCCGGGAACTGATCGGAGATCTGACACTGGCCAAGCTTCAGAATATCTTCAATTCTATCATTAAACGTCAGGAAAATAAGGTAGATCCGATTCGAAGCAAATTTGGCAAGATTGAGAAAGAAGAAGTCAGTCTGGAAGACAAAATGAGTGATCTGGAATTATATGCCGGAACACATCGTTATTTTTCTTTCCGTGGGCTTCTGGAACGACAGTCCGGTAAGATCCAGGTGATCGTTACTTTTCTTGCTATCCTGGAATTGATGAAAACCGGCGTGATTACCATAGAGCAGGAACATTTATTTGATGATATTCAGATTACATCTTTAATATACGAGGAGCAGCAGGCAGATGGAGAAACTGGAAGCAGCGATTGAGGCGAATTTTTAATTTTCCGCAGGCGATTCGGTGGAAACCGGAAGAATCGCGAAAGCAATCGGACAGGATAAAACTACAACGGCAAAAAATTATCCGGAATATGATGCTGAAATATAATGCCAGAGACCGTGGAATCAAGATCCTGGAGTTGGATGGAGCATTTCAGCTGTGTACCAAACAGGAGTATTATGAATATCTGGTGGAGATTGCATTGCAGCCAAAGAAAGCAGTACTGACGGATGTAATGCTGGAGACACTTTCAATTATCGCATATAAACAACCGGTAACGAAACAGGAAATTGCAAAAAATCCGTGGTGTAAAATGTGACCATGCGATCAATAAGCTGGTGGAATATAATCTGGTTCAGGAACTTGGACGACTGGATGCCCCGGGACGTCCTATTCATTTTTTGGGACAACGGAAGAATTTTTGAGGAATTTTGGAGTACAGTCGACAGAGGATCTGCCAACGATCAGTCCGGTGAAAATGGAAGATTTTAAGGCAGAGGCGGAAGAAGAGATTCAGCTGCAGCTGGATCTGTAACAAAGAGAAAAAACGGTTCTAAAAGAAAGAAAAATGCATATAGTATCTTTGGAAAACTGTGATAAAAAACGGGAGGATACTATATGGGAAAAATAAAGCTGGGATTGTTGCTGCTGATGATGACACTGGTGGGAACACCGATGACAGGATATGGCATGCAGCTGAGTGAATCAGAACTTTATGCGCGTTCGGCATGTCTGATGGATGCAGACTCCGGGCGTGTTTTGTATTCTAAAAAGCAGTGAACAGAAACTTCCGATGGCAAGTACTACAAAGATTATGACCTGTATTCTTGCACTGGAAGACGGACGGATGGATGATCTGGTTACAGTATCTGCCTACGCAGCGAGTCAGCCGAAAGTACATATGGGTGCAAAAACAGGAGAACAGTTTTACCTGCAGGATCTTTTGTATGCGCTGATGCTGAATTCAGATAATGATGCTGCTGTAATGATTGCAGAGCAGGTGGGTGGATCAGTAGAAGGATTTGCAGAAAAAATGAATCTGAAAGCAAGAGAACTCGGCTGCGATGATACATAATTTTATTACACCGAACGGTCTGGATGCCGAGAATAAAAATGGGATCCACAGTACAACGGCAAAAGATCATGGCAAGAATTCTTCGATACTGCATCATGGAGTCTCCGTAAAAAAGCGGAATTTCTTGCAATTACGCAGATGCCTGCCTATACATTCTGGAATTATAGTAAGACGCAGATTTATCAATGCACCAATCATAATGCGTTTCTTGGAATGATGGATGGAGCATTGACGGGAAAAACCGGATTTACAGGAAATGCAGGATATTGTTATGTGGGTGCTTTACAATGGGAGGGAAAAACTCTGATTGTATCGCTGCTTGCATGCGGATGGCCGAATAACCGTGGATATAAGTGGGAAGATACCAGAAAACTCATGACATATGGGCTGACCAATTATGAATATCGGGATGTGTTTGAACAGAAAGATCTTGGTCGGATCGCAGTGCTGAATGGCCGGCAACAGGGGACGACCATCGATGAAGTGGCAACGACCAGTCTGGAATACGGATCCGATGTAGAACAGATGCATCTGTCTTTGCTGTTACGGAAAGATGAACAGATCACAGTTCACTATCAATTGCCGCCACAGCTGGAAGCTCCGGTCCGAAAGGGACAACAGATTGGAGTGGCGCAGTATTTTCTTGGCAAGGAGCTGCTGCAGGAATATCCGATATATGCAGGTGAACAGGTGGATGTGAGAGATTATTACTGGTGTCTGGAACAGATAGGGGCAGCTTACTGTGCCTGACAGGAAGGAAAAATATGAGAAAAATAATGGAAGAACTGGAAGACTGTCCGGTGATTGCGGCAGTAAAAGACGAGAAAGGACTGGAAGAGTGCCTGAATATGGATGTAGGTATGGTATTTGTTCTATATGGAACGGTATGTACGATCGGTGAGATCGTAAAAAGGATCAAAGATCAGGGAAAAAAGTCGCTGTGGATACATATTGATCTGATTCAGGGATTAAGCGGAAAAGATGCAGCAGTGGAATTTTGAAGACATATACCCGTGCCGATGGTATCATTACCACGAAACCAGCTCTTATAAAGTGTGCAAAAGAACTGGGGATGTTCACTGTGCTTCGTTTTTTGTAATTGATTCCATGGCATATGATAATATTCAGAAACAGACAGCAGGGTATCGTCCGGATGTGATCGAGATTCTTCCTGGGCTGATGCCGCGAGTAATCGAAAGAATAAAAAAGAGTGTAAGATGTCAGGTAATCGCTGGCGGACTCATCAGCGAAAAAGAAGATATTGTGGCTGCACTGAAGGCCGGTGCCGTAGCAATTTCCACCACAGACAAAAATGTATGGAAAATGTAAGAAGATAGACAGTTTTTGCCTGTTGTGTTTTCGAAAAGTTCGTTATATAATTTTTCCGTACGAGAGAATGCTGTAAGAAGAGAAAACAGCAACACAGATTATGGAGGAAACAGTATGTTTTGTAAATATTGTGGAAACCGTCTGGAGGACGGAGATCGTTTCTGTGGGGCATGTGGACATCCGGTAGAAGAGAAACCGATGCAGGAGACTGCAAATGAGGATTCTTATAAAAAACAGGAAGAGAAAGTGCCCCGCATCAAAAAGAAAAAGCCGGAACCTGAATATGATAATCGTATGACAGAAGGAATGGGATATGGTTATCAGATGGAGCAACATCCGGAAGACGATGAAGACGAGGATGAGGAAGAGTGGGAAAGAGAAGGAAAAAAAGAGAAGATCACTTTTGCTATTCTTGGAATTATTATCGTTGTTCTGGTGGTAGCTATCGTATTTGGTGTTGTAAAGCTGGTAGGTGCAGGAAACGGAGATACGAAAAAAGTGCCGCAGCTGAATGAACAGATGAAAGAAGATATGCAGAAGATTCAGGACAGAGATGAAAAAGATACAGAAGAGAGTGCGGATGCGTCAGTTGCGGATGAAACAGTGAAAGAACCGGAGACGGTAACCCCCGAAGTGACAGCCACACCGGAGCCAACCCAGGAAACATCACCGGCGCAGGAAGCAGAAACGACTGCAGCACCGACACAGCAGGTCACGCCGGAACCGACTCAGGAGGCTGCGGTTCAGGAACAGCATGAGGAAGCGGAAGTCAATGATGCAGAAACTGCAAGTGATACCGGAAACAGTGATTATGTGATACCGGACAGCAGTACCCGTTATCTTACCAACACAGATCTGACTGGTCTTTCCGAGTGGCAGATGCGTATCGCAAGAAACGAGATTTATGCCCGTCACGGAAGAATTTTCAAGTCAGATGATCTGGCAGATTAATTTTGCATCCAAAAGCTGGTATACGCCAAGTGTATCAGCAGATCAGTTTGATAATTCATATCTGAATGCAATTGAAATTGAAAATCTGAAACTGATCACAGCTTATGAGAAAGCACATAATCTGAATCAGTAACAGAAATAAAAACAGGAAACTCCTGAAACAGAAACACACGGTGTGTGGTCATCTGTTTCAGGAGCTTTTTTTCATTTTATTGTCAGAAAAAGTATGAAAAAAACTATGAAAAAACTCTTGCATCCGGCAAAATAAGTGATATTATTAGTTGGTCGACGAAACATTAGCTGACTAACTAATAAGAAAGGAAGAAATCGAATGAGTGAAAAAGAACATTCCGTAGATTTTCTGATGATAAAATTGCTCCATGTGTATGCGACAAAGATATTTCATCAGCTTTCACATGTGAATCTGCACCCGGGGCAGATGCCGATGCTGAATATTCTTTATCAGCAGGAGGGGCTCAGTCAGAGAGAAATCTGCAGCCGTCTGTGTATCAAACCGTCTACGGTGACGGTGTCCCTGCAGCGAATGGAAAAAGCAGATCTGATTTACCGGGTGGCTGATGCGAAGGATAAGCGGATCCAGAGGATCTACCTGACGGATTCCGGAAAGAATTCACCGGGAAGTGGAAAGATCCGAAACGAAGTGGTAGTGTGATGCTTCAGGGAATGACTCCGGAAGAGGTAGATCATCTGAAAAAAGCAGATCCTTCAGATGCAGGAGAATATGGAAAAAATTGCCGGGAAGTACTGAGATTAAGGATTACCTGTAACTGTGAATATAGCGAACAGTTACGGATATTTTAAAGAAGGAGAAGAATAGGTATGTTACGAATGTTTAGGGAACTGAAAGGTTCTTATCGTTATATCGTACTGATTTTTGCACTGCTGTTCGGACAGGCATTCTGTGATCTGGCGTTGCCATCGTACACTTCGGATATTATCAATGTAGGTGTACAGCAGGGTGGTATTCCGGACAGTGTGCCGGATCAGATCCGGGAAAGTTCCATGAATCAGCTGTTTTTATTCATGGACGGTGATCAGCAGCAAGAAGTCAAAGAATATTATACGTTAAAAGATGGGGTATATACCCATAAAAAACTGAAAGAAGAAGAAAGAGATTCTCTGAATACTATATTCGGAAAGTCGATGCTGGCAGTAAGCAGTCTGCAGCAGCCAGATACACAGAATGCTCTGGCAGAAAAGATGCAGCTTCCGAACGGTGCGGATGTGCCGGAGACAATCGCACAGCTTCCGGAAGAGGCGAGAAGACAGATAATGGAACAAATGACAGAAAAACTGGATGGTATGCCGGAATCTATCGTAACCCAGGGAGCCATCCGGTATCTGAAAAATGAGTATCAGGAAATGGGTGAAGATCTGGACAAGATTCAGATGCAGTATGTGCTGTGGTCCGGAATTAAGATGTTGCTTCTGGCAGCACTGATCATGATCGCTTCTGTCTGTGTAACGTTCTTTTCCAGTCGGATCGCGGCGAAACTTGGTCATGATCTGAGAAATAAGGTGTATAGAAAGGTATTATCTTTTTCAAGTCAGGAGATGGATAACTTTTCCACTGCATCTTTGATCACCAGAAGTACAAATGATATCCAGCAGGTACAGATGGTATATACCATGTTGTTCCGTATCGTTTTATATGCGCCGATCCTTGGTATTGGCGGTGTTCTGAAAGTGTTGCACACAGATGCATCGATGACATGGATCCTGGGCATCGCAGTAGCAGCGATTCTGATTCTGGTGGCAGTCCTCTTCGGAGTTGCTATGCCGAAGTTTAAAAAGCTGCAGGATCTGATCGACCGTCTGAACCTGGTCAGCCGTGAGATCCTGACCGGTATTCCGGTGATCCGTGCGTTCAGCCGGGAAAAACATGAAGAGGAACGGTTCGAAGAAGCAAATCAGAGACTGACGAAGACCAACCTGTTTGTCAATCGTACGATGACTTTTATGATGCCGCTGATGATGCTGATCATGAACGGGATCAGTGTACTGATTATTTATACCGGTGCACACAGTATCGATGCCGGTAATATGCAGGTGGGTGATATGATGGCATTTATCCAGTATGCGATGCAGATTATCATGTCGTTCTTGATGATCACGATGATGTCTATTATGCTGCCCCGTGCAGGTGTGGCTGCCAATCGTATCCTGGAAGTCCTGGATATACCACTTTCTATTGAAGATCCTGAAAACTGTGTAAAACCGGAAGAAAAGGAGAAAGGAACGGTAGTCTTCGACCATGTAAGCTTTGCTTATCCGGGAGCGGAAGAAGAAGTGCTGTCCGATATTACCTTTGAAGCAAGGAAAGGAGAAACCGTTGCCTTTATCGGAAGTACCGGAAGTGGTAAAAGTACTCTGGTGAATCTGATTCCGCGTTTCTTTGATGTGACCAAAGGAAGTGTCCGGGTGGACGGCGTGGATATCCGGCAGATGAAACTGGGAGATCTGCGGGAACGGATCGGTTACGTACCGCAAAAAAGGGTGTGCTGTTTTCCGGCACCATCGATTCTAATCTTCGTTATGGAAGAGAGAATGCGACCAGAGAAGAACTGGAGAAGGCAGCAGCCATTGCTCAGGCAACAGAGTTTATCGAGCAGAAAGAAGAAGGTATGGAAAGCCCGATCGCACAGGGAGGAAGCAATGTGTCCGGTGGTCAGAAACAGAGGCTGTCGATTGCAAGAGCCATTGCAAAACAGCCGGAAATCTATACTTTTTTGATGACAGCTTTTTTCTGCGTTGGACTTTAAGACAGATGCGGCACTTCGAAAAGCATTAAAAGAAGAAACCGAAGAAGCCACAACCCTGATCGTTGCACAGCGTATCAGCACGATTCTTCATGCTGACCGGATTCTGGTACTGGATGAGGGTAAAGTTGTCGGTATGGGAACACACAAAGAACTTCTGCAGTCCTGCGAGGTATATCAGCAGATTGCACGTTCACAGCTGTCACAGGAGGAACTGGATTATGAGTGAAAATAGCAGACGTCCCTCCCGGGGACCTATGGGACGGGGAAGAATGAACGGAGAAAAGGCAAAGGATTTCTCCGGAGCAGTCAAAAAAAAATTGCTGCGTTATATGAGTAAGTATAAGATTCGTCTGATTGGCATGATGATTTTCGCCATTGTCGGTACGGTATTTAATATTGTGGGACCAAAGATTCTTGGTAAAGCGACCACGGAACTGTTTAACGGTCTGGTGGCAAAGGTCAACGGAACCGGAGGGATTGATTTTGATAAAATCGGAAAGATTCTGTTGTGGACACTGGGACTGTATCTGTGCAGTGCAGCCTTTTCCTTTGTGCAGGGATTTATCATGACGGGAATCTCCAATGATGTCAGTTATTCTCTGCGGAAAGATATTTCCGGAAAAATGAACAGACTGCCGATGAAATATTATGAAAGCCGGACATACGGAGAGGTGCTCTCCAGAATTACCAACGATGTGGATACCCTGCAGCAGGGGTTGAATCAGAGTATTACACAGCTGATTACTTCCGTTACAACGTTGATTGGTGTATTTATCATGATGCTTAGCATTAATGTATGGATGACTTTATGTGCACTGCTGATTCTGCCCTGCTCGATGTTTATTATCAGCAAGGTGATGAAACGGTCACAAAAATTACTTCCGGCAGCAACAGAAATATCTGGGTGATGTGAATGGGCAGGTGGAAGAAGTCTACGCCGGACAAAATATTGTAAAAGCGTTTAATAAGGAAGATGCTGTGATGGCTACTTTCGAGGAGACGAATAAAAGTTATATGAATCCGGCTGGAAATCACAGATTTTTTCTCCGGCATGATGATGCCGATCATGCAGTTTGTAGGTAATATCGGATACGTAATGGTAGCTCTTCTCGGTGGCTTTATGACTATCAAAGGAGCTATTGAAGTCGGTGATATTCAGTCTTTCTTCCAGTACATCCGAAACTTTACCCAGCCGGTACAGCAGATCGCACAGGTTACCAACATGATGCAGTCCGCAGCCGCAGCTTCCGAGCGTGTCTTTGAATTCCTGGAAGAAGAGGAAGAAGAACAGACGGTGGAACATCCGGTGAGACTGGAAAATGGTGTGGAAGGACACGTAACCTTTGAACATGTAAGCTTTGGCTACCGGCCGGATCAGATCATTATCAAAGATTTTTCTGAACAGGTACAGCCGGGACAGAAAATCGCCATCGTTGGACCGACCGGTGCCGGAAAAACCACGCTGGTGAAACTGCTGATGCGTTTCTATGATGTCAACAGTGGAAGGATACTGATCGACGGACACGATATCAGGGAATTTGACCGGAGAAATCTGAGAGAGTGTTTCGGTATGGTGCTGCAGGACACCTGGCTGTTTAACGGTACGATCATGGAAAACATTCGTTACGGAAGACTGGATGCCACCGATGAAGAAGTGATCGCAGCGGCGAAAGCAGCACATGCACACCGGTTTATCCAGACACTGCCGGAAGGATACAACACCGTGTTAAATGAAGAAGCCAGCAATGTATCACAGGGACAAAAGCAGCTTCTGACGATCGCGAGAGCGATTCTTGCAGATAACCGGCTGCTGATCCTTGATGAAGCAACTTCTTCGGTAGATACCAGAACTGAAGAGAGGATTCAGAAAGCAATGGATAACCTGATGAAAGGACGAACCAGTTTTGTGATCGCTCACCGGTTATCGACAATTAAAGATGCAGATGTCATCCTTGTGATGAAAGACGGAGATATAATAGAACAGGGAAATCATGAAGAACTCTTGGCAATGAACGGATTTATGCTAATCTATATAATAGTCAGTTTGAGAAGGTAGGATAAAATCTATGAGTACAGACTGACCATGAGGTTTTCAGCAGAAAATCACAGGTAAGCAAAAAAGGGATGTTGCGATGACACAAAGAACATCCCTTTCTTTATGCATTCTTAAGGAGGAAATCAATGAGAAATCTTTTAGTAGCACAGTCCGGAGGACCCACATCAGCAATCAATGCGACGATCGCAGGAGTGATCATGGAAGCGCATGCATCCGATCAGGTTGATACGATCTACGGTGCGGTAAACGGCATCAAAGGTGTTCTGGAAGAACGGTTTGTTAATCTGAGCGAGAAAGTACCCGGTGAGGATGAACTGGAGATTACTTTGTCAGACACCGGCAGCAGCACTGGGTTCCTGCAGGGTAAAACTGAAAAATCCGGCAGAAGACGACAGCCAGTTTCAGGAAATCATCCGGATTTTCCGCAAACATGAAATTATGTATTTTATTTATGCAGGTGGAAATGATTCCATGGATACAGTAGATAAACTGGCGGCATACTGTAAAGAACACAAAATTGAAGATATTCATGTTATGGGAGCACCGAAAACCATCGATAACGATCTGGTGGGAACGGATCACTGCCCGGGATTTGGTTCTGCAGCAAAATATATAGCAACTACATTTTCAGAACTTGAAAGAGACTGTCATGTATACGATACCAAGGCTGTTACCATCGTGGAAGTAATGGGAAGAAATGCAGGATGGCTGACAGCAGCATCTGCACTGGCAAGAAATAACGGTGCAGCGGGTCCGAGCCTGATTTATCTTTGTGAGCCGGCTTTTTCAGTGGAAAGTTTTCTTGACGATGTGAAGAAAAAACTGGAACAGCAGGACAGCGTACTGGTAGCGATCAGTGAAGGAATCAAGGATAAAAATGGTGTTTATATCTCCGAGCAGGTACAAAGCGGGGCCGTGGATAATTTTGGACACAGTTATATCGCAGGAAGTGCCAGAGTATTGGAAGACATTGTGAGAAGAGAGATTGGCTGCAAAGTAAGATCCATCGAACTGAATCTGATGCAGCGATGCGCCTCCCATATTGCGAGTAAAACAGATATCCAGGAGTCGAAGATGCTAGGTATGACAGCCTGCCGCTGTGCGTTGCAGGGAAAAAAGCGGACTGATGGCTTCTGTGGAGAGACTCGGCAGTCATCCATATCAGGTACGCTATACTGCAGTTCCTGTCTGTGAAGTGTCTAACCAGGAGAAAAAAGTCCCGGACGATTTATAT
>ENA-OQES01001057-OQES01001057.1-human-gut-metagenome-genome-assembly--contig:-NODE-1057-length-10879-cov-5.061942_pt1 | contig 10879 bp, 11 predicted proteins | sample MGYA00242798_ERZ504641 | MGnify/ENA primary metagenome ERZ504641 (study PRJEB26092, sample SAMD00036327) | human gut metagenome | host: Homo sapiens | study: EMG produced TPA metagenomics assembly of... | reverse complement strand
TTGTGGGCGAGCCCCACCGACCCCGACATCCTCAAGCAGGGCGGCGCTGGAGAACTGCGACGCGGTGGCCGCCGTGAGCGAGGACGACTCCGTGAACCTGATGGCCGCACAGATCGCAAAGTAACATCTTCCGGCGCGCAAAAGGTCATCTGCCGCGTCTCTGACCCGCATTTGCAGGTGCTCTACCACAAGACCTACGAGCTGGACACGATCTGCCCCACCATCCTGACAGAACAGGCAGTGTTCCGTTCGCTGGCGAAATAATGGAAACTGGCTCACCCTCTCAGTCAAAGCCTGACGGCTTTGCCAGCTCCCCCAAAGGGGGAGCCAAGAGCTGGTTCAGGCAAAGTTTCTATATACTTTAAGTATTATGAGGTTTTTATATGAAAGTTTGTATTGCAGGCGGCGGGCGTGTTGGGCGGTATCTGGCCCAGAGCCTGCTGACGAACCACCATTCGGTGGTCATCATTGAACCCATCGAGGCCCAGTGCCGGATGCTGGCAGATTCGCTGGACATCCCCGTGATCTGCGGCGATTCCATCAGCGTGGACACCCTGCGCACCGCCGATGTTGGCAGCTGCAACGCCTTTGTGGCCGTGACAGGCTCGGACGAGGACAACCTCGTGGCCTGCCAGATCGCCAAGCGGGAGTTCGGCGTGGACCGCACCGTGGCCCGGGCCTCCAACCCCAAGAACCGGGAGCTGCTGCACACCTTAGGCGTGGACACCGTGGTCTGCGGCACCGACAACCTGAGCCACATTCTGGAGCGGGAGATCGAGACGGATACCATCCGCCAGCTGCTCAGCCTGGGCGGCGGCACGGCCAGCCTGAACGAGATCCTGCTGCCCGAGAACTTCAAGTTTGCGGGCAAGGCCATCATGGATGTGCCCATTCCCGGTGATGCCATTCTGGTCAGCATCACCCGCGACACCGAGTTCATCATCCCCCACGGCAACACCGTTCTGCTGCCCTGGGACCGCATCCTGGTGCTGACGCAGGACGATACCCTGCACCTGCTGACCGATGCCTGGGAGCTGAACAGCAAGTGACGGAGCGGGAGCTGCGCCGCACGGCGCTCATCATCCCGCCCCGGGGCCGGGCTGTGCTCTGCTGCTGGGCCGCCATCCCGGGCCTGTTGGCGGCTCCCTTTGTGTTCTGGCAGAGCCTGCCCGCCGGGGTGGTGTTCTGCCTGCTCTGGGCCGCACTGGTGGCGGTGGTGTACCAGCGCGCCTGCAGCTATGCCGCCGCGCTGGGCGCGGAGACCCTGACGGTGTACTCCGGCATCGCCTTCCCGCTGCGGCGGGCGATCCGACGTAGGGCCGTAACAGGGCTGTTCCGGCTGCGCACGCCGCTGCTCCGGCTGGCAGGGGTATCGGTGGTCGTCATCACGGCACCGGGCACGCGGCTTATTTTACCGGCGGTCCCGGCAGAGCAGGCCGCTGCCCTCACCCATGCCCTTGCGGAGGAGATCCGATGAATGAACGCCGCCTGCACCCCTTTACCGTCCTGCGGTTTCTGCGCAAGACGCTGGTGGTCTATCTGCTGCCGCTGGTCCAGGTGCTGTTTGAGCGGAACTGGGCAGCCCTGCACACGGCTCTGCGGCAGGATGCGCTGCTGTTCCTTCTGCTCTGCGCCGTGAGCTGGGGCATCCTGCATGTGAGCAGCTGGAGCCTGGACGACACCGGAGTCTTTCATCTGCACTGGCGGCTGGGCATCCGGCTGGATCGTGCCCTGCGGGGCGAGATGCTGGCGGCATTGACCATCGACCGGCCCCTGCTCTACCGGATGGCCGGGGCAAGCCGCCTGACCCTTTACCCGGTGGGTGCGGCGCAAAAAGCAAACCCTTTCGGTCTGCCTGCCCAAAGCCGATGCCGAGGCGGTGGCAGACCAGCTGATGCCTCTGGTAAAGCCTACCCTGCACCGGCCCGCCGGAGGGGAGCGGGCGGCGCTGGGCTTTCTGGGGGGCCCAAACGGCCTCTCCACGCTGGCCCTGTTTGTGCTGGCCGTGCGCCAGACCCGGGATGTTCCGGACTGGAACCCCGTGCCGTTTTTCGCCCAGATCCAGGTGAGCTTTCTGGCCCGATTCGCGGCGCGGTGGCTCCCTGCAGGCGCGGCGTGGCTGCTGGCGGCTGCTGGCTTTCTGCTGGGGGCCAGCCTGATGCGCAGCTTTGCCCAGACCGTGCACTACACCGTCTGGCACACGGCCGACCAGATCGGCAGCCGGGGCGGCTGGCTGGAGCACTTCGAGTGCCGGGTGCGGACAGGCGAGATCAGCTTTGCAGATGTCCGCATCTCCCCCGCCGCCCGGCTGATGAAACGCTGGCCGGTCTTTGTAACGGCGGGCGGCTGCTCCCCCGAGCTGCCGCTGTTCGTCTGCCGCAGCGGCGAGGAAGCATTGTTCCGGGAGCTGCTGCCGGAGTTCCGGATGCCGCCCGACCTGCTGGCCCGCACCGAGCAGCGCAGTCTCATCTTTTTTGCACCGGCAGGCATTCCCTTTGCCCTCTGCCTCCTGCTGACGCTGGTCTCGGCCACAGTGCTACCCCAGCTGACCTTGACCCTGCTCATCCCCACGCTCTTCTTTGGGGCACTGCTGGCCGGGGCCGCGGCCGGCTACCGGCGGGAGGGTCTCTGGCTGCGGGAGGGCCGCATGACCCTGCGGCGGCAGCAGGGGCTCTACCTGCACTGCATCTGTGTGTTTCACCCGGATGTCTGCCTGACCGCAGCACAAAGCCCCTGGGCTGCCAGCGTTGGCCGCACCAACCTGACCCTGACCTTTCCCGGCTGGGTAAAGCTCAAGGTGCGAAGCGTGCCGCTGCGGGATGCGGAGAAATTTTTCAGATTTATGGAAACGAATTAAATCTCTCAGCCGCCGATCGGCGACAGCTTCCCCCCAATAAGGGGAGCCCTTGGCATAAAGATAAAGTTATTGTTTTTAGGGGAAGTAAAATTGTTATGATTCATACAGTATTATTTGATTTGGACGGCACTTTGCTGAACACCATCGACGACCTGGCTGATGCAGGCAACTGGGTGTGCGCACAGCACGGGTGGCCGGAGTTTACGGTGGAGCAGTTCAAGCACATGGTGGGCAACGGCATCCCGAAGCTCGTGGAGCGGTTTTCGCCCGCCGATGCCCGCACACCGGAGCAGCTGGCCGCTACGCTGGCGGAGTTTACCGCCCGGTACGATGCCCACAAGGAGGACAAGACCGCGCCTTACCCGGGCATTGCTGCCCTCATTGACGCGCTGAACGCCGCAGGCGTGCAGTGCGCGGTGTTCTCCAACAAGGCTGACCCGCTGTGCGGCAAGATCATCGAGCATTATTTCGGGGCAGGTCGGTTTGTTCTGGTGCGGGGCAGCCGCCCGGGCGTGCCCACCAAGCCCGACCCCACCGGTGTTTACAGCCTGATGCAGGACCTGCACGCAGACCCTGCCAGCACCCTGTTCGTGGGCGACAGCGACGTAGATATCCTGACCGGGCACAATGCCGGTCTGCCTGCCATGGGGGGCGCTGTGGGGGCCTTCCGGGGGCCGCGCAGAGCTGACTGCTGCCGGAGCCGATGCACTGGCCGGCGTGCCTGAGGATATTTTAGAATACGTTAGAACACATTAAAGGAACGACCCTCTCCGGTGCTGTGAAGCACGGACGGAGAGGGTCGATTTTTATTTGCAGACTGTTCACAGGATGTTTCTTGCATAAACTCCCCTGTTTTCCTATAATATAGTTCCCATTTGATACAATTGAGAAACGGAGGACTTGCCCATGGCAGCTGAAAAGAAAACTTCCCCCAACGTAGAGAGCCGCCTGCGCCACAACATCCTGAAAATGCCCCAGGAGGTGTATGCCGCCAGCGGCATCGTCATCAACGGGCGGCGGCTGAAAAGCTTTGTATTCACCACCGACCTTGCCATCATCCGCAACTGCGACGCGGACGCGGTGTTCGCGGTCTATCCTTTCACGCCCCAGCAGGCCATCAGCGATGCCATCATCAAGGCATCCTACATCCCGGTGTTCTGCGGTGTGGGCGGCGGCACCACCCATGGCGTGCGCACCCTGAACCTTGCCCGCGACGTGGAGAGCCAGGGTGCCATGGGCGTGGTGCTCAATTCCCCCCATCTCTGACCTGAACCTGCTGGCGGTCTCGCGGGTGGTGGACATCCCGGTCATCATCACAGTGACAAAAGAGGATACCAACATCCAGAGCCGCATTGATTCCGGGGCATCCATCCTGAATGTGGCCTGCAGCACCGACACGCCCCGGGTGGTGGCGAAGATCCGGGAGCAGTTCCCGGATGTGCCCATCATCGCCAGCGGCGGCAAGACCGGCGAGAGCATTTCCGCCACCATTGCGGCGGGTGCCAACGCCATCACCTACACACCGCCCTCTCCGGCTGTGCTGTTCAAGGAAATGATGGAGAAGTATCGGGAATGATTTACGCAAGACGCTGTAACGTTTTTTCTGTTACAGCGTCTTTTTTTACGCCATAGAAGGAGATATTTCAGAAATTTTTGAATTTTTGCGAAATAATTGTTGACAAATCGCGGTCGATTGGCTATAATAATAAAGCACTGTTCAAGTGCACAAAATAAATATGGCGGTATAGCTCAGTTGGCTAGAGCATTCGGTTCATACCCGAAGTGTCACCGGTTCAAATCCAGTTACCGCTACCACGTTACAGAGTTTCGCTAAGATAAGGGGGACGGTCGTCCGCAGTAGTGGATGATGGATGTCGGAGGTTTTAGCGAAGCTCTGTGTTTTTGAGGCCCGTTGGTCAAGCGGTTAAGACACGGCCCTTTCACGGCTGTAACATGGGTTCGATTCCCGTACGGGTCACCAAAAAGCTTCTGATTGAAAATCAGGAGCTTTTTTCTTTTTGTTTTTTCTACACAACAAAACCCCGCCGTCTGCATCACGCGGACGGCGGGGTTTTCAACATTTTATGAGCGCTTTGTGGAAAAGTTCAGGCTCAGCCCTTCTTGTGGGTGGGCACCATAACCTCCAGGCCGCCCATGTAGGGCTGCAGCACCTTGGGGATGGTCACGGAGCCATCGGCCTGCAGATGATTCTCCAGGAAGGCGATCAGCATACGCGGAGGAGCCACGCAGGTGTTGTTCAGGGTGTGGGCCAGATAGGTCTTGCCGTCCTTGCCCTTGACGCGGATGTGCAGGCGGCGTGCCTGTGCATCGCCCAGGTTGGAGCAGGAGCAGACCTCAAAGTACTTCTGCTGGCGGGGGCTCCAGGCCTCGATATCGCAGCTCTTGACCTTCAGGTCAGCCAGATCGCCGGAGCAGCAGTTCAGCTGGCGCACGGGGATCTCCATGCTGCGGAACAGCTCCACGGAGTTCTTCCAGAGCTTCTCGTACCAGTCGGCGCTCTCCTCGGGGCGGCAGACCACGATCATCTCCTGCTTCTCGAACTGGTGGATGCGGTAGATGCCGCGCTCCTCAATGCCGTGTGCGCCCTTCTCCTTGCGGAAGCAGGGGCTGTAGGAGGTCAGGGTCAGGGGCAGAGTGGCCTCGTCCAGGGTCTGGTCGATGAAGCGGCCGATCATGGTGTGCTCACTGGTACCGATCAGGTACAGATCCTCGCCCTCGATCTTGTACATCATGGCATCCATTTCGGGGAAGGACATCACGCCCTGCACCACGTTGCCGTGCATCATAAAGGGAGGAATGACATAGGTGAAGCCCTTGTCGATCATAAAGTCGCGGGCATAGGCCAGCACAGCCTCGTGCAGGCGGGCAATGTTGCCCAGCAGGTAGTAGAAGCCATTGCCGGCAACGCGGCCAGCAGCATCCATATCGATGCCGTCAAAGCTCTCCATGATCTCGGTGTGGTACGGGATGGGGAAATCGGGCACCACAGGCTCACCAAAGCGCTGAGCCTCCACGTTGTAGGTGTCATCGGGGCCGATGGGCACGCTGGGGTCGATCATCTGAGGGATGGTGTACATGATCTCCTGGATGCGGTCAGCCAGCTTGGCTTCCTCGGCCTCCAGCTCTGCCATCTTGTCTGCGTCGGCCTTGACGGCGGCGTTGTTGGCATCGATCTGGGCCTGCAGCTGGGCCTTCTGGGCCTCGTCGGTGCACTTCTTCAGCTGACCGAACAGGGGGCCGTTGGCCTTACTCAGCTTGTTGCGGGCAGCCTTCAGGCTCTCAACTTCCTTCAGGCACTCGCGGTACTTTGCGTCCTTCTCGATGACTTCATCCACCAGAGGGAGCTTGGCATCCTGGAACTTCTTCTTGATGTTTTCCTTGACAGCATCCGGGTTGTCACGGACAAATTTGATATCAAGCATGATTTACTCTCCTTACTCTATTTCGGTTCGCATGGGACGGGTGGGCCCTTTCCCATGCCGTTCAAAGGCGGCGTGCCGCCTTGGATCGCTATGTTTTTCTTCTCGGTCAGGCTTGCCTTCGTACAACCTCTCAGTCAGGCTGGCGGCGTATACGAAAAGCTTCCATCGGCTGCCAAGGCCTCTCCTACCAGGCAACAACAATGACGGAGAGGTTTAATCCTCAACCTGATATTGCCCTAATAAGTTTGCAAAAGCCTTCAGCTGTTCATCCGAGTAGAAGTGGACGGTCAGCTTGCCCTTGCCGTCGTGGTAGGCCACATTGACCTCACTGCCCAGCGCCTGCTTCAGGCTCTCCTCCACCTCCACAGGCAGGGTACCGCGCGGGGCAGGCTCCACAGGCTCTTTGGGGGGCTTGGCCAGCTTCTTGCACAGGGTCTCTGCCTGCCGGACATTCAGCTCATGGTCGGCAATGATCTGTGCCGCCTGCTCCTGCAGCTCCGGAGTGGGCAGACCCAGCACCACCTTTGCGTGGCCCGTGGTGAGGAAACCGCTTTTCAGCAGCTCCAGCACCGTTTCGGGCAGGTTGAGCAGACGCAGGCTGTTGGCCAGTGCGCTGCGGCTCTTGCCCAGTTTGCGGGCGGCCTGCTCCTGGGTCAGGTCACAGCGGGTCATCAGCTCCCGGATGCCCAGTGCTTCTTCCACCGGGTCCAGATCCTCGCGCTGAAGGTTTTCCACCAGCGCCAGCTCCATGGCCTGCTCATCCGTGACATCCTTCACGACGACGGGTGCCTCGGTCAGGCCCGCCATCCGGCAGGCACGCCAGCGGCGCTCACCGGCCACGATGAGATAGCGGTCTACCCCGTGGGGCCGCACCGCGATGGGCTGCAGCAAACCGTGCTCTGAGATGCTGGCCGCCAGCTCTGCCAGCGTTTCCTCATCAAAGGTCTTGCGGGGCTGAGCCGGGTCCGGCTCGATCTCCCGCAGGGGCAGCGTCTCGATCCGGTTATCGGACTCAAAACTGGGAGCTGTGTCCTCAAACAGACTTTCCAGGCCCCGGCCCAGTCCTCCTCTTTTTTTGCCATAGGTTACGCTTCCCCCTGCTTCACTTGTTCCAGTGCGCTTTTCTGCCCGGCGGGGGCACTGTTCCCTTTTGTGCGGCGGCGTGCCGGTTCATGCGGGCGGTTGTTCTTTACGAACTCAATGGCAAGATCCATATAGGCCTCGCTGCCCTTGCCCTTGGGCTCATAGAAATTGATGGGCTGGCCGTAGCTGGGCGCTTCCGAGATGCGGATGGTGCGCGGGATGGTGGTCTTGTAGACCTTGGTGCCAAAATACTTTTTGACCTGATCCACCACCTGCAGCGTCAGGTTGAACCGCCCGGAGAACATGGTGAACACCACACCCTCGATGTCCAGATAGGGGTTGTACTTCTTGCGGATGGTCTTGAGGGTACTGATGAGTTCCGACAGACCCTCCAGCGCGTAATACTCACACTGGATGGGGATCAGTACGCTGTCACAGGCGCACAGACCGTTCAGGGTGAGCAGATCCAGGCTGGGCGGGCAGTCCACAAAGATGAAGTCGTAGTCCTTCTGCACCGAAGCCAGCGCCTTGCGCAGGCGGCTTTCGCGGCCCGGCAGGTCGATCATTTCCAGACCCGCACCCGCCAGCCGGGTGTTGGAACCGATGACATCGGTACGGAACTCGGTCTTGCGGATGGCATCCCTTGCCTCCGCCTCTCCGATCAGCAGCTCATAAGTACCCACATCGACACTCCGCTTGGGAATGCCGTAACCGGTGGTGGTATTGCCCTGCGGGTCCAGATCGACGATGAGCGTCTTTTTTGCCCAGAGCCGCAACGCAGGACGAAAGGTTCACGGCTGTGGTGGTCTTGCCCACGCCGCCTTTTTGGTTTGCAATTGCAACGATTTTAGCCACGCTCTTTGTTTCCTCCCGGGAAAATTATTTGTTCCACGTGGAACATTCGAGGCCGGGCCCCGCTGTTTTCCCGCCAGCAAAGCCCCTTTAAAGACTAGTATAGCACATCAGCGCGGCTTTTTGAACCTGTTTCCTGATTATTTTGCGTAAAAACCCTGTGGAATTGCATTTTTTGTGAAAATTGCGATGCGTTTTATCTTTGCGCGGCTGCGGTTGGGATGCGCACCGTGTATTCGATATAGCCGTCCCGCTCTTCCCTGTGGGCCGTGGCAGGCACACCGTTGTCCGTCATCAGCCGGATGGCATGGTCGATGGTGTTGACAAAGATGCGCACATCCTTGACCATGGAGATGCGGTGTCTGCCCGGGGCGGCGGCATTGAGCACCTGCTCAATGTACAGGTCGGTCTGCCGGGCATTCATCCGCCGCTTGGCAATGGTGATAAGGGCTTCGCTCCGCCGGTTCTCGGGCAGGCGCAGAACCGCCCGGGCGTGGCGCTCGGTCAGGCCATTGTCCAGCACGAACTTTCTTTGGTCCGCCGTCAGCTGCAGCAGCCGCAGCTTATTGGCAAGGGTGGGCTGTGCCATGCCCAGCCGCTTGGCCGCCTCGGCCTGGGTGCAGTCCCAAAGGGTGATCACATCCCGCAGGCCCTGCGCCTGCTCAAAGGGATTCAGGTCTTCCCGCTGGATGTTTTCCAGAAGACCCAGAGCCGCCGTCCTCTGGTCGCCGCAGTCGCAAAGGATGGCCGGGATGGTCTCCATCCTGGCCAGCTTGCAGGCGCGGAGCCGCCGCTCCCCTGCCACCAGCTCGTAACCGCCCTCGACCTTCCGCACCGAGATGGGCTGCAGCAGGCCGTTTTCCCGGATGCTCTGAGCCAGCCCCGCCAGCTCCTTTTCATCAAAGACAGTCCGGGCCTGAAACGGTGAGGGATGGATGCTTTCCACAGGCAGGGTGTAGATCTTCCCGGCAGATTTCTTCCATTCAAACATGATTCTTTCCCCTTTCGCTGAAATGTGACACAGTTTTCCACCGTTTCCCGGGAAACGGTGGAAAGTTTGCTCATTGCAGTTCCAGTGTACCAGAATCAAAAAGCCCTGCCAGAAGAATCGTTCGGCAGGGCTTGGCATTTATCTTGGGGTTTTGCGTTATTTCAGCGGAGACTTTGCGATCTTTCCACCGTTTCTGGGATAGGTTGTCGGAGTTTGCGAAATCTTTTTGCAGAGGATGAGGGTGCGGGTATCGCCGCCCGGCAGATGCAGGGTGCGGGTCTCCTTATACTCTCCACCCAGCTTCCGGATGGCACCGCGGGCTGCAGCCAGCTCCTCCTCGCCGGAAGCGCCCTTCATGGCAAGGAAGCTGCCGCCCACCTTGACCAGCGGCAGGCAGTACTCGGCCAGCATGGGCAGAGCCGCCACCGCACGGGCAGAGGCCAGATCAAACTGCTCCCGCCATGCTTTGCGGGCGGCTTCCTCGGCGCGCTCCTTGGCAAACTCCACCCCGGTCAGGCCCAGCTGAGCGCAGGCATACTTCAAGAACTCCACCCGCTTGCCGGTGGGCTCCATCAGGGTCAGCTCCAGCTCGGGCTTGTAGATCTTTGTCACGATGCCCGGAAATCCGGCACCGGCACCCACGTCCACCATCTTCCCTGCCACCTCGGGCTGGCTGGCAAACAGCAGGCTGTCGAGGAAGTGCTTGTCCTCAATGCCCTCCGGGTCGGTGATGGCGGTCAGATTGACCTTCTGGTTGTAGTCCACCAGGATCTGCGCAAAGGCATCCAGCTGGTCCAGCTGGGATTCGGTCAGGGTGATGTTCCACATGGAACATTTTTGCTCCAGTCTCGCTTTATCGATCATTTCGCACCTCTCGTTCTCGATTTCAAATCGGCGCAGAACAAAAATGCGGTTAAGAGATTTTCGTGCGAATGCACGAATCTCCAGCATTTTTGTTTGAAGCCTTCTTCTTTGGGGTCACCAGGGGCGAGCAGCCCCTGGTTCGTGCCTCCCGCGCCTCGAAAGCAGCGGGTGCTTTTCCGGTTCTCTTTTGGCACGCAAAAGAGAACTCAGTCTCCATTCAAAACAACATAAACAGGCTCATGGTGTACCGCCGGCAGGAACTTTTCCAGAACATCCTTCGTGTACAGCTTGAGTGAGGAGGTGTTGATGCAGGGATGGCATCCCAGAAACTCCCCTTTGACCACATCCTCATCCATGAGAAGCTGAACTTTGTTTTCCTTGTCGTTCGCCAGCCCCATAACAGACGAGGAGCCCGGCGTACAATCCAGATACTGCTCCATATCCTCCGGGGAGGCAAAGCTCAGGCGGGAAATGCCCAGCTGATGGGAGAGCTCCTTTGTCTTGAAGGGCTTGTCCCCCGGCATCATCAGCAGATAGAAGTTCGTTTTCTGCCGGTTGCAAAGGAACAGATTCTTGCAGACCGTAGCACCCAGGCAGTCATCAATAACCATGCAGTCCTCCATGGTGTCGGCCCGCAGAAAGGCATGGTCGGTGCGCCAGTACTCCAGCCCCAGCGCGTCCAGCAGATCATAGGTGCGGATCTCTTTTTCAAGCCGGCCCGCACAATCGGCAGGGCGGCCCTTGTATAGAACCAATTCCATAAAGTAACTCTTCTTTCTTACCATCCTC
>ENA-OQES01001056-OQES01001056.1-human-gut-metagenome-genome-assembly--contig:-NODE-1056-length-10887-cov-3.035781_pt1 | contig 10887 bp, 13 predicted proteins | sample MGYA00242798_ERZ504641 | MGnify/ENA primary metagenome ERZ504641 (study PRJEB26092, sample SAMD00036327) | human gut metagenome | host: Homo sapiens | study: EMG produced TPA metagenomics assembly of... | reverse complement strand
AGGATGCCAGCAAACTGTGGTTCACCTCACTGACGGCAGGGGCCGTGGTGGGCATCGACAAGATAGTGATGCTGATAGCCCTGATCGTGTTCCGCATCGGTTGGTGGGCGACGATATACTGTCAGCAGATATTGCTCGGAATGCTCACTATATTCGGTCCAATACAATGGGCATTTTCGTTGCTGCCCAAGTGGGAAGGAGCGTGGGCGAAGTGGCTAACCCGTTATTTGACAGTTCATTTCTACGGAGCCATGCTCTACTTCGTCGGTTTCTACGTCCTGTTGCTGTTTGATATTGTGCTCTGCATACAGGTAGAGAACCTGACGGCCATCACCGCCAGTGAGCAGACGATGGCAGCCTATCTGCAAAACTCGTTCTTCTCGGCAGGCTATCTGATGGCAGCGAGCATCGTGGCGTTGAAATGCCTGAACCTCGTGCCCGACCTTGCGGCATGGATGATACCAGAGGGCGACACCGCCTTCTCAACCCGAAACTTCGGCGAGGGCGTGGCACAACAAGCCAAGATGACGGCTACGGGAACCATGGCGACCGTGATGAGATAACATGTGAGTGTGCGGTGAGTCACCGCACCTCCTATTGAAACAAATAAAAGTAACCATCAAGAAAAATGAAAGCAAAAAATGAAATTGAGCGTTGGCTCAAAGATGAGAAATTCATGGCGTTTGCCAACAAGCGTGCAAAGGAAGAGTTTTTCAATTCCGAAAACAACTACATCGACCCACAGTATGAGGAGATGGCAGAAGGCTTTGAGGATAACGACGAGTATGTAGTGCCTATGGTAGATTACCTGAGTTATCGCTTGCATCGTGCCAAAATCTACAGAAATCGACGGAGACGTGAACGTGACATCTGGTGGGTGTGGATCCAACTGAAATACGAAGGCATCTACGTAGAGGCTTGCATCAAGTATTACGCCAAACTGGTGGAAGAAGTTGAGAAGGACATATACACCATCCTGCACCGTGAATATGTGAGAATGAAGAGAAATCAGACCTCAAACAAGCAGTAACGTATGGTAATCAAGAACTTAGAAAACAAAATCAAGCTGGTGGGCATCATCTGCTCTGCGTTCCTCATGGGCTGCATCATCATCTCGGTGTCGAGCATCTGGACGGCGCGCTGCATGGTGACGGACGCGCAGCAAAAGGTGTATGTATTGGACGGCAACGTGCCCATACTGGTGAACCGCACCACGATGGAGGAAACGCTGGATGTGGAGGCAAAGAGCCATATCGAGATGTCCACCATTACTTCTTTACGCTTGCTCCCGATGACAAGTACATCCGCTATTCGATGGAGAAGGCGATGTATTTGGTCGATGAAACTGGTTGGCGCAGTACAATACGCTGAAGGAAAAGGGCTTTTAACAACAATATCATGGGTACGAGTGCCGTGTTCAGCATCTTTTGCGACAGCATCAAGTTCAACAAGGAGAAGATGGAGTTCACCTACTACGGTAGGGCAAAGGATAGAGCGAAGGAGCAATATTCTGATGCGTGAATTGGTGACGGCGGACAGGTGAAGCGCGTGCCGAGGACGGAGAACAATCCTCATGGACTGCTCATCACGAACTGGAGAACCTTGCTCAACAAGGATATTGAGCAGAAGTCGAAGTCAAACTTCTAATATCCTAGCGGTATGAGTGTCAAAAGGAATCAGACGGATGCTTGTGAGCGAGGATATGCCCGACAAGAACGACCCCAAGTACAAGAAGCGGTATGAGAAGGAGGTGGCGGCAGGGCGCAAGTTTGCCAAGACCGCGAGGATAGACCGTGCGGCGGCTAAGGTGCAAGGCTTTGCCAATGCCCACAAGACGCTGTTTCTCGTCATCGTCTTCGGCTTTGTCGCCACGTGCTTCGGCATCAACATCTACAGGATGGTGCGGTATTACGGTCATCGGACGGAGGCTGCAAGTGCCATCGAGCGGCAGGAAGGGCGCATGAAGCAGATGATGAATGCAGCCCATTGCATCACTCCTACCCGTGACGCATCGAACCAACGAGGAGAATCGAGACAAGTCAGTAACATCAAAATCAGACAGCGATGAGAATAACAGATAAGATAAACTTCCGTCAGCCGAAGTACATGCTGCCAGCCATCGTGTACATCCCGTTGATTGCCACAGGCTATTTTGTCTTTGACATGTTCAATACGGAGGTGGCGGAAACGCAGGACAAGAACCTGCAGACCACCGAGTTTCTGAAACCCCAACCTGCCCGGAGCGCAGATTAAGAATGGTGACGGCATCGGTGGCAAGTATGAGAACATGGCGAAGTCGTATGGTCGCATAGCAGACTATTCGGCTGTTGATAACATTGAGCGTGACAACGAAGAAGAGAAAGAAGCGTATGAATCCAAGTACACAGAAGAAGACCTTGCGGAACTCGTCCGTCAGGCAGAAGAGAAGGACGATGCAGCCGAAGTGGCCGATGCCAAGGCGCGAGAAGCGGAAGCACTCGAAGCACTCAACAAGGCACTCGCCGAAGCGAGGCTGAGAGGACAGGCGGCAGTTGCCCCCGTGGCCCAGGATACCACACAGGCTGGGCCTCCCAAGGAGCAGATTGAGGTGAAAGGTCAGATTGCCGAGGACAGCAAGGCGGTGAAGGCACTGGACGAGGAGGACAAGGCACAGGAGGTGGTGAAGAAGGTGAAGGTGACTTCGGACTATTTCAACACCCTGACGCAGAACGAGCATGAGCCAAAGCTCATCAAGGCCATCATTGACGAGGACGTGAAGGCTACGGACGGGTCGAGGGTGCGGCTGAGACTGTTGGACGATATTGAGATTGGTGAGACCGTGGTGAAGAAAGGGTCGTACCTCTATGCCACCATGAGCGGTTTCGGTTCGCAGCGAGTGAAGGGTAGCATCAACTCCATCCTTGTGGATGACGAGCTGATAAAGGTTTCGCTTTCGCTTTATGACACGGACGGACTGGAGGGACTGTATGTCCCCGGCAGCCAGTTCCGTGAGACCACGAAAGATGTGGCGAGCGGTGCTATGCAGAGCAACATGAACATCGACCAGAGTGGAGCGAACAACAGTTTCTCGCAATGGGGAATGCAAGCCGTGACCAATGCCTACCAGAAGACAAGCAATGCCATCAGCAAGGCTATCAAGAAGAACAAAGTGAAGCTGAAGTATGGGACGTTTGTTTACCTTGTAAATAGGGAAAGAGAAAAGGAAATAGACACTGCCCGACAACGGAATTGTCGGGAACGGTGGCTCATAGAGTATAAACATCAAAAAATCAACTAATATGAATTGTTTTCAGAAAATGAATGTCTGTGCATTGCTTTCGCTGAGCGTGCTTTCAGCCAAGGCGCAGACCACCTACATGGAGATGGAGCAGCTGACGGTCAACGACCAAGTGACCACCGTCATCACCGCCTCCGAACCCATCCGCTTTGTCGATATATCCACAGACAAGGTGGTGGGCGACCAACCCATCAACAACACCATCCGCCTGAAGCCGAAGGACAACGTGTATGCCGACGGTGAGGTGTTGGCGATAGTGACAATCGTGACGGAACGCTACCGCACGCAGTATGCACTGCTCTATACCACGAGGATGCAGGAGGCAGTAACCGATAAGGAAATAGAATGCTCGGAGCGCAATGCCTACAACAATCCCGCTGTAAGCCTGTCCACTGCCGACATGACCAAGTATGCACGTCAGATATGGTCATCGTCTGCCAAATACCGCAACGTGGCGACGAAGATGCACCGCATGGTAATGCGCCTGAACAACATCTACAGCGTGGGCGAATATTTCTTCATCGACTTCTCCGTGGAGAACAAGACCAACATCCGCTTCGACATCGACGAGATGCGCATCAAACTATCGGACAAGAAGCAGAGCAAGGCTACCAATGCGCAGATAGTGGAACTGACCCCATCTCTTGTGTTGGACGATGCGAAGACCTTCAAGTATGGCTATCGCAACGTGATTGTGGTGAAGAAGATGACCTTCCCCAACGACAAGGTGCTGACCATCGAGCTGTCGGAAAAACAGATAAGTGGACGCACCATCTCGCTCAGCATCGACTATGAGGATGTGCTGTCTGCCGATTCGTTTAACCATATACTGTTGGAGGAGGAATAATGAGAATTAGGAATGAGGAATTAGGAGTGAGGAATTGGCTTGTGCATACCTTACTCGTTGTCATCTGTTTTATGGCAAGCATGACTCCGGCAATGGCGCAGCAGAATAGCGACCGCATATCCTTGGGGTTCGGATGCCTGTATGAGCGAGGACTGGACGTGACGCTGTCCTACGAGTATGAGACGAAGTACCACAATGCGTGGGAGTATTTTGCAAACGGATATATCAAGTGGAACGAGTGCGCATCGTGCGGTCATGTCTGTCCTGAGAGTTTTTGGGAACAACTACCGCAGTTATGGTTTCGGCTTTGCCTATAAGCCCTGTGTGGCAAGAGGACGCAACCACCATGGCAACATGCGCATAGGAGCATCGGCAGGTAGCGATACTGACAGGTTCTTGGGTGGCATCCACCTCGGCTATGAGCAAAAGCTATACACTCAGACACGGCTGGAAGCTCTTCTGGCAGGTGAAGACCGATGTGATGATCAAGGGTGAAGACCTGTTCAGAACGGGTATTGTCCTGGGTGTGAAACTTCCTGTAAAATGACTATGCGTATGAAGAAACTGCTTTTCAATCTTGGCAGTTGCGGCAACGGTGTTGCTGACTGCCTGTGACGAGCATCAGGACTTTCCCGACACAGCCATGAAGGTCACCCATATCTTGACCACTGACGGCAAGGTGATGCCCTACGAAACCTACGAGCAATCGTGCAAGCAAGCCATTGCAGTGGTGTTCAACGTCAATCAGAGGGAAGAAATGGAGGGAAACGGATATGCCGTCTATCTGTGGGACATCGCTCCCGAAGCCTTTGCTGACAGTATCGGTGTGGAACAGGACACATCCTGTGACCTCACCGCCTACGACGGCAACAAGAACACTTTTGCCCTTTATGGCACGACCGATGTGAAGTCGCCCTTTGGCTGAGCGTGTCTTCGACATGTGGCGTTACGGGCAAAGTGCCTATATCCCCAGTGTGGCACAGATGCGTCTGCTCTATCATGCCAAGGACATCATCAACCCATACATCCTGAAATGCGGCGGCACACCTATCCCCGATGAGGATGATGACTGTTGGTATTGGACTTCAACGGAGGTAGAAGGACAAGCGACCGCCAAGGCATGGCTTTACTCACTGGGAAGCGGTGCCATACAGGAGACTCCCAAGTGGCAGCCGCATAAGGCGAGACCCATCATCACGATTATGGATTAGCCCATATACAGACATCGAGTATCACCCGTATCATCATCAAAGTACAACAATTAAAAAGAAAAGCATGAAAAGAATTTGTTTCTAATGTTGGGACTTGGAGCCATGCTCCTCACGTCCTGTGACCAAGACATCGTCAATGAGATTTACCTGCCCGGTGGCGGAGGTTCTGTGGTCGTGACCGACAGCACATCAACCAAGCAGCTTCAGGTATTCACCAATCTGGAGATGCTGCAACCTGCCGTTTCCACACGAGCCGTTGACAACCAGTGGGAACTCAATGATATGATTGGCATCTCTTCCACAGGGATGATCAACAATATGAAGTTCACCCGAAGCGGCGGCACGAATCAGTTTGTGTCAGCCAACAAGGTGTTTTTCACGGACACAGACACTCACACCTTCAATGCCTACTATCCCTATACGGCAAATCCTACCAACGACCTCATAGAGTTCCAAGTGCCGGAGGCAGCTGTACAGAGTGAGCAGAAGGTCAATGATTTTCTGTTTGCCAGTGGAGCGGCATCATACGCCAATCCGAGCCTTACATTGAACTTCACCCATCAGATGGTGCGTGTCATCATCAAGGTCTATACCTCACCAGAATACGGTTTCACCACCAATGATTTTGCAGGAAGCCTACTCACGTTCGTCGGTTATTTTGACAGCGGTACTTTCAACATCAAGACCGGAAAGGTAGAATGCAGTGACGAGTCGGTGACGACCTATTATTTCGGCGACCCACAAAGTGACCACATGGAATATACGCTTTATGTTCCTGCACAGGTTATGCCAGACATGACATTGCAACTCAGCAATGGGGAGAACTTCGTATTCCTCACAAACGACACGTGGAAAGCGGGTCATTCCTACAGCTATTCATTGAAGCCTGTACGCAACACCTTGGAGGTCATATCTGCAACTATTTCTCCGTGGACAGTAGAGTCTGAGAAGACCATCAACGGCTACGAATAAAACTCATAAGAGGATTGGAGGGTGTCCACCGTGGCATCCTTCATCTTTTCTCATTATCACCCAACATCATCGTAAAGTAAATGGAAGAAAGCAAAGAGTTACAGGGTTTTTACAAGATATTCAGGGCGGTGATTTATGTCTCCATCCTGATGGAGTTCTTCGCCTACGCACTGGAGCCGGAGCAGTTGGACTTCTTGGGCGGCGTAGTGACGGATATCCACACTCGCATCAAGCGGTGGATGATTTACCATGACGGCAACCTCGTGTATAGCAAGGTGGCTACGTTCCTGCTGATATGTATCACCTGTGTGGGAACGCGCAACAAGAAGCATCTGGAGTTTGACGCTCGCAGGCAGGTGCTCTATCCGCTGCTGTCGGGAGTGCTGCTGATTGTGCAGTCCGTATGGCTGTTCGGTCATTCGATAATGCCCTGTTTCTATACCCTCCGTTTGAACACTTGGCTCTATATGCTCACTTCCATCGTTGGTGTCGTATTGGTGCATATCGCCCTCGACAATATCTCTAAGTTCCTGAAGGAAGGGCTGCTGAAAGACCGCTTCAACTTCGAGAATGAGAGCTTTGAGCAATGCAGGGAGTTGCAGGAGAACAAGTACAGCGTGAACATCCCTATGCGCTATTATTACAAGGGCAAGTTCCGCAAGGGATGGGTGAACATCGTCAATCCGTTCCGTGGCACATGGGTTGTGGGTACTCCTGGTTCTGGTAAGACCTTCTCCATCATCGAGCCGTTTATCAGGCAGCACAGCGAGAAGGGCTTTGCCATGGTGGTGTACGACTATAAGTTTCCCACTCTCGCCACCAAACTCTACTATCATTACTTGAAGAACAAGAATGCCAAGGACAGCAAGATGCCCCATGGCATGAAGTTCAATATGATCAACTTTGTGGATGTGGAGTATTCGCGCCGTGTGAACCCCATCCAGTTGAAGTACATCAACAACCTTGCCGCAGCGAGCGAGACCGCCGAGACCCTGCTTGAATCCCTGCAAAAAGGCAAGAAGGAAGGCGGCGGTGGCAGCGACCAGTTCTTCCAGACCTCTGCCGTCAACTTCCTTGCCGCCTGCATCTATTTCTTCTGCAACTACGGCAAGGAGCCCTACGACAAGGACGGAAAGATGCTGATTGCCGAGCGGCGTGAAGACCCAAAGACGAAAAGGCTGATACCCACAGGACGGGTGTTCGACCATTCGGGCGCGGAGGTGCAGCCCGCTTATTGGTTGGGCAAGTACAGCGACATGCCACATATCCTATCGTTCCTCAATGAGAGTTATCAGACCATCTTCGAGGTACTTCAGACCGACAACGAGGTAGCCCCCTTGCTTGGCCCGTTCCAGACTGCCTTTGCCAACAAAGCCATGGAGCAGTTGGAAGGTATGATTGGCACGCTACGTGTCTATACCTCCCGTCTCGCCACCAAGGAATCTTACTGGATATTCCACAAGGACGGCGATGACTTCGACCTGAAGGTCAGTGACCCGAAGAATCCAAGTTATCTGCTCATTGCCAACGACCCCGAGATGGAGAGCATCATCGGTGCACTGAATGCCTTGATTCTCAACCGCCTTGTAACGAGGGTGAATACAGGACAGGGCAAGAACGTTCCTGTCAGCATCATCGTCGATGAGTTGCCGACCTTGTATTTCCACAAGATAGACCGACTGATAGGCACAGCCCGAAGCAACAAGGTGAGCGTGGCACTTGGCTTTCAGGAACTTCCGCAGTTGGAAGCCGATTATGGCAAGGTGGGTATGCAGAAAATCATCACCACCGTGGGCAATGTGGTGAGCGGTTCGGCAAGAGCCAAGGAAACCCTCGAATGGCTGTCGAGTGACATCTTCGGTAAAGTAGTGCAACTCAAAAAGGGCGTGACCATCGACCGTGACAAGACCTCCATCAACCTCAATGAGAATATGAACAGCCTGGTGCCTGCAAGCAAAATCTCCGATATGCCCACAGGTTGGATATGTGGACAGACCGCCCGTGACTTCGTAGTCACCAAGACCGGGATGAACGGAAGCATGAACATCCAGGAGAGCGAGGAGTTCAAGACATCCAAGTTCTACTGCAAGACCGACTTCGATATGACGGAAATAAAGAAGGAGGAATCGGAGTATGTCCCTCTCCCTAAGTTCTATAAGTTCAAGTCGAAAGAAGAGCGAGAGCGCATCCTCTACAAGAACTTCGTTCAGGTTGGGGAGGACGTGAAAGCCATGATTAAAGAGATTCAGCAGTTCCGCACTATGATGTAGTGATATTGATTAGAGTGCGGTGAGACATCGCACCTCCTATATAAAATAATGTAATGAGAAGATACATCATCGTACTATTGAGCATGTTGGCCATCTGTAGCGTGCCCTGTCAAAGCCAAACCATTGACAGGGCACTGTTTGAACGGATGGTAGCCATTACCAAACACTTCGAGGGTTGGCACGACCCAAAGACCACACCGGGCTATGTGGGCTATGGTCACCAGCTACAGAAGGGAGAGCGTTTCCCGAAAACACTGACACGTCAGCGTGCAGATTTGCTGTTACGGACAGACCTCCTCCGGCACCTGCGCCTATATGCCCGTTATGGCAGGGATGCTTATCTGCTTGCCACCCTCTCGTACCAGATTGGACCAGCCAAGTTGTTAGGCAATGGACGATACCCGAAAGCGTCCCTGCTCACCCGATTGGAACGTGGCGACAGGGACATCCTGCCACTCTATCTGAGCTATTGCAAATGGAGGGGAAAAGCAGTGGCATCCATTAGGAAACGGAGGTGGGTGGAATATCAGCTGTTGTATGCCGAGCGGTGAGGCACCATCCCTCCTATACCTGTTTGTCTGTCACTTATATTATATATAAAGGTAATAATTGCAATTTCAATGTTAAAGTCAGAGCATTATGGCATCCATCAAATTAAAGTTCAGAACATCATCTGTTCAAGAGAAAGAGGGTCGCCTGTATTATCAGGTGATACACAATCGTGTGGCACGTCAGATCCATACAGAGTACAGAATCTATTCCTCAGAGTGGGATGCGGACCATTCAAACATCATTTTGCCAACTTCCGTCACTCCACAACGTCAAGCCTATCTTCTTTCCTTGAAAGATACATTGGATGCTGACAGGAAGAAACTGCTGTTGGTCATTGCACGGTTGGACAAGGAAGGGCAGTCATATACAGCAGACACCGTCGTTGACAACTTCCATGAGGGAAAAGAATTACATGGCATTATCGGCTATACGCTGGAGTTGAACGAAAAACTGAGACGCATCGGCAAGAAGCGGATGGTAGCAAGGTACAAAACCACCCTCAACAGCCTCCAGCGTTACCTGAAAGGAGGCGATGTGCCATTGGAGGAAGTCGATGGGACAACGATACAAGGCTATGAACAGTGGCTGAAAGACAGCGGACTGTGCCGCAACACCACCTCTTTCTACATCCGCAACCTGCGCACCATCTACAATCATGCCGTAGATGACGGACTGGTCATCTCTTCCTCACCGTTCAAGCATGTATATACCGGCATCGACAAGACCGTCAAGCGGGCACTCCCCTTGGAAATCATCAAGCAACTGAAAGAGCTGGACTTGAGTCTGAACCCCCGTTTGGAGCTTGCAAGGGATATGTTCCTGTTCAGTTTCTATACCCGTGGGATGTCGTTCATCGATATGGCACAACTTACACCAAGCAATCTGCATGGCAGTACGCTCATTTACCGCCGTCAGAAGACCTCACAACAGTTGCACATCAAATGGGAACCTGCCATGCAGGAGATAGTGGCGAAGTACAAAACAGATGATTCTCCCTACCTGCTCCCTATAGCAAAAGGAGAGGGAGCCATATTCTGGAGACAGTACAAGAATGCCTATAGCCGTATCACCAAGCAGTTGAAGAAAATCGGAGAAATGATAGGCCTGTCCGTACCCCTGACCACCTACGTAGCCCGCCACTCCTGGGCAAGCATAGCCAAGAGCAAGAACGTGCCCGTATCTACTATCAGCGAGGCATTGGGGCATGACTCCGAGAAAACCACACAGATATACCTCTCCTCATTGGACACCTCTGTCGTTGACAACGCCAACAATCTCATCATCAATTCTCTTTAGGAGGTGCAGCGTCTCACTGCACCTTTATTTCAATATTTATAACTATTGTATTGCGGTGTGATACCGCAACTATAATAAAAAAGTCGGGGATTGTTGAGCAAAAAGGTGTTTCTCTCTTTAAGAGAAACTCTTCGGGATGCAAAAATATGAAAATAACTCCAATTCACCAAATTATATAGCGACTTTTTCACAAAAAGTGCTAAATTTGGTTGATTTCCGTCAAGCAATTGTTGAGCAAATATGTCTTTTACGATAAAATGATACCTCAATATCAACTGTTTAGCAAAACGATATTTCTCTTAAATGAGAGAAACATCTTTTAGCATACCTTTTCCGACCGAAATTTTTAGTCGTAAATGAGGGGCTTTAGCAAGGGGGTGGAACTTCAGAAAGATGAGAATATGATGACTATTGTAGTTGAAACACAGTAGAAAGTTGCTGATATACAGACCGATACGCATA
>ENA-OQES01001055-OQES01001055.1-human-gut-metagenome-genome-assembly--contig:-NODE-1055-length-10890-cov-3.678157_pt1 | contig 10890 bp, 14 predicted proteins | sample MGYA00242798_ERZ504641 | MGnify/ENA primary metagenome ERZ504641 (study PRJEB26092, sample SAMD00036327) | human gut metagenome | host: Homo sapiens | study: EMG produced TPA metagenomics assembly of... | reverse complement strand
TTTGTTCAGAGCCAAGCTCCGAACTTTAGTCTGCAAGCCACCTGTTAATTGTTCCGTTACCCATAAACCACTGGATAACAAGAATAATGGCACTTGCTATGACTGTTATCAATTTGTTATCAAAAAGACTAATCGAAATCGCTGAAACCCGCATAAACACTGGCTTTTTTTAAGCAACTCGATTTATTCAAACTCAATCGTTCCAGGCGGTTTACTAGTCAGATCATAGAATACTCTGTTAACTCCCTTAACCTCATTAATAATCCTGCTCATCACCTTATTCAGTACATCATAAGGAATTTCAGCAGCCTCAGCTGTCATGAAATCTACAGTTGTTACTGCTCTTAAAGCAACAGCATAATCGTATGTTCTCTCATCACCCATAACGCCGACACTTCTCATATTTGTCAGTGCTGCGAAGTACTGGTTGATGTTCTTATCAAGACCCGCGTTAGCAATCTCTTCTCTATAGATAGCATCTGCATCCTGAACGATCTTAACTTTTTCTTCTGTGACTTCACCGATGATACGGATTCCAAGTCCAGGTCCAGGGAATGGCTGACGGAATACCAGTCTCTCCGGAATTCCAAGCTCCAATCCTGCCTTACGTACTTCGTCTTTGAACAGATCACGAAGAGGCTCAATGATATCTTTAAAATCTACATGCTCCGGAAGTCCACCTACATTGTGGTGAGATTTAATCACTCCGGATTCTCCACCGAGTCCGCTTTCTACAACGTCCGGATAAATGGTTCCCTGTGCGAGGAAGTCTACAGCACCGATCTTCTTGGCTTCTTCTTCGAAGATACGGATGAATTCTTCACCGATGATCTTACGTTTTGCTTCCGGTTCTGTTACTCCGGCTAGTTTATCGTAATATCTCTGCTGCGCATTTACACGGATAAAGTTCAGGTCGAACTGTCCATTTGGTCCGAATACACCTTCTACTTCATCACCTTCATCTTTACGGAGAAGACCATGATCGACAAATACACATGTCAACTGCTTTCCGATAGCTCTGGATAACAGTCCTGCTGCCACTGAAGAATCTACTCCGCCAGACAGTGCAAGAAGTACTCTTCCGTCACCGACTTTTTCACGGATCTCCTGGATTGTATTCTCTACGAATGCATCCATCTTCCAGTCGCCTGCACATCCGCAGACACCTAATACAAAGTTCGATAACATCTTAGTTCCTTCTGCTGTGTGAAGTACTTCCGGATGATACTGGATTGCATATAATCCTGCTTCTGTATTCTCAGCTGCTGCAACCGGGCAGTCCGCTGTATGTGCTGTGATCTCAAATCCAGGTGCAATCTGTGAGATGTAATCAAAATGACTCATCCAGCAGATTGTCTTCTCTGATACACCTTCAAAAATCTTGGAATCTTTCTTATCTATCAGCACCTCTGTCTTACCATACTCACGTACCGGAGCCGATTCTACTTTTCCTCCAAGTACATGCGTCATAAGCTGCGCACCATAACATAATCCAAGAACCGGAATATCTAGTTCGAACAATTCATTTTTTATATGTCGGGGAATCTGCTTCATAACAGCTGTTTGGTCCGCCTGTCAGGATGATTCCCTTAGGATTCATAGCTTTGATCTTCTCAATATCTGTTTTGTATGAGTAGATCTCGCAATATACATTGCATTCTCTGACACGTCTTGCTACCAGCTGATTGTACTGTCCACCAAAATCAATGACAATTACTAATTCTTTTTTCACAAGAATTTCCTCCTATTTGTTTTCTATATGGCTAATCTTTATTATAAAATAGAAGTCCCGTTTTTACAAGGGACTTCTATCTTTTCTCCGATAAACCAGACATTTTTTCTATCGTAACTAGCAACTATCTGCCGACAAACGTTTTCTATCCTATACAATCGCATTTTTCTTCCAACTTCCTTTGAAATACCGGATCACGAAACACATTGCCCGGAATACCCAGTCGATCACCATCGCAACCCAGATACCGAATACACCCATTCCCATATATTTTCCAAGCACGTAACTGAATCCGATTCGGAAGATCCACATGGATATGCTCGAAATGTACATACATGCCTTCGCATCACCCGCTGCACGGAACGTCGCAGGCAGGCTGAACGCAACCGGCCAGATAAATATCGCACCGATTCCGTGGAAATGTATGATATCCACCGTCGTCTTTGCTGTAAGATCGGACAGGTTATATGCATTTAATATAAATGGCAGTAAGGAGAATATAAATAATACCATCGCAGTCATACTGACATAAGTAATGAGCATTAATTTCTTATTATAATACTTCGCCTGTTCATAATCGCCCGCACCCACACATCTGGAAATAACCGGTATGATTGCCAGCGTAATTGCCATTCCCGGAAGGATCTGGAACAATGCGATTGCATTTGACACCGCATTTGCCGCAATCGCATAGGTTCCGAATGTCGATACCAGGCTGAGCACGATAATCTTTCCAAGCTGGAACATGCTGTTCTCCAGGCCATTCGGCACACCGATACTTAGAATCTTCTTAACCATTTCCCAGTTAATTCGGTAACGCCAGGTCCGTTCTATGTGAAGCGTCCGTTTCTCATCACACAATAGCACAATTATAATAATCGCCGCCGTCATCCTTGACACCAGTGTCGGAATCGCAACCCCTTCCGTTCCACGGTGAAAACCATAGATCAAGATCGCATTTCCTCCTATATTAATAACGTTCATGATGATCGATATTTGCATTGTTACCTTCGAATTGCCCATTGTACGGAAGATCGCCGCTCCTCCGTTATACAGTGCCATGAATGGAATCGATGCCGCCACGATCAGCAGGTAAATGTCTGCATGATGCATCACATCCTGGTCGATTTTTCCAAATACTGTATGTAAAATAAAAGATTTTCCCAGATATACAAGCACTGTAATGCCGATTGCACAGATCGTGATAAACCATACCATCTGCGTTGCCGACTTACAGGCTTCTTCCCGTCTGTCCTGTCCCAGGAACTGCCCCGCAACGACTGCTCCTCCCGTAGCCAGTGCTGAAAATGCATTGATCAACAGCACCATAATCTGATCTACCAACGATACTCCCGACACCGCCGCCTCGCCGACGCTTGCGATCATGATGGAATCTGCCATTCCAACCAGTACCGACAGAAGCTGCTCGACCACTAACGGCAGGATCAATGCCAACAGTGTTTTATTATCAAAGAAATATGCCTGTCGTTTTTCTTTTTTGCTTTTTCCCATTTTCCTCTCCCGTAATATTTATATATCTACAGTACCTGCCACCGGCAGCTTCTTCCGAATGCATAGCAATACAGAAATCCTGCCACTGGCGGCTTTTCTTGCATACTTTGGTATACAAAAAAGTTCCCCAACGTATACTCTTATTATACGCTGAGGATTCTTCTCACACAATATCCCATCCCCGCAGAAATTTTTACTAAAATTTTCACTAAAAATTCCCACGGTATCTTTTTTGTCAGACTGCAGACGCTTTATTGTCCGTCCTTTTCAACATAACTGCAACCCTACGCAGCTACGAATTTATCCAGCTCTTTCCAGAGATCATCGCATTCTTCATCATATACTTTCAGCTCGATCTTCTGGTCAAATCCAAGATTCATAAGACCTAACAGGGACTTTGCATCTACAATATATCTACCCCGTTTCATATCCATATCAAAAGGGATATTTTTCTACGATCTTTACAAAATCTATCACATCACCCGGATTTGAAAAAATAACATTTTTCGTACTCATTATTGGTCCCTCCTTTTTTCTTATCGGAACCATATTAACACTCTCATGCATTTTCACAAGGGGGAAATATTTCAAAAAAGGATGACATTTTTTTGACTGAAAATGCAGTTTTTTTAATGTTTTTCACTATCTAACCGTTCTTTTTCCGGTATTCAAGTGGCAACATTCCAGTCTCTTCCTTGAACACGCGGCTCATGTATTTCGGATCGGTATAACCTACCAGTTCCGCAATTTTAGTCAGCTTCCAGTTCGTTGCCGTCAGAAGTTCTTTTACACGTTCAATCCGGTACCCACGGATCGTCTCTGTAAATGTCCGTCCCGTCTCTTTTCGAAACTGAGTGCTCAGATATTCTTCCGTCACATGTAGCTTTTCTGCAATCTCTTCCAATGTAATACCCTGATCATAATATTCTCGGATATTCTCCAGTGCCTTTTGAATCAGAAGACTCATATCGTTTTCCGTTTCGTCTTTGCTCGTCAGATATTCAAAAAAATGTATCCACTTTTTACTTCCACATCTGTCCATCCATTTGCCCTGGAAATCCGCTGAAGAAATGTCTGTCCTTTTCTCTGTGCCTGTACCGCCCCGGTTTCCGCTGCCATCTGGATCAGAACCAGTGCAATACGGATACAGCCCTCCTTGGCCCTCCTGCGGGGGTACATGGAAGTTCCCTGCAATATGCCTGATACCTGCAAAAATATCTCTTTAAAACGCTTCAAATCCTTATTCATCAGTGCTTCATTTGGCTTCTATTTCAAGGTGCAGCGGATACTTATATGAATGCAGCTTAATTTCCTGTATCTTTTCCTTACAGATTAATGTTCCCTTCTTCAGAATCAGATTCCATTCTGCCGCATGATCTAGTTCTCTGACCGCTTCGTACATATTGCCGAATCCGTTGCTGACCGCCCATGTACAGATCACTCTTCCGCGCACCGTATTGCAGATCATCGGAACAATCGTCTGTTCCAGATACTGATAGGTCTCATGTTCATTTCCCATATGATAAAAAATGGACCACAAAACTCTGACGTCCGTACATCTCGATGGTATAGGCACAAAAAGTCCTGTTGCTGATTGAAGATTTCCAATTCTTTCAGCATCTGCAGCACTTGTTCTTTATATTTCTCATAATTAGAACTCATGCCGATACCAAGAACACCAATCCGTTCCTCCGGTGCAATCCCGTATCCTTCCTTTATAAGGTCTCCTATCTGCTGATCATCTTTGATCTTCCCGGCCATCGCATTCAGGAAAATGTATTCCAGATTCAGAATGTGTTTCCACTTTTTCTCGCTTTCCAGCTCTCTTCTCAGCCTTCCCAGTACATTACGCACTTCGTAGACTTTCAACGGTTTGACCAGAAAATCTACAGCACCAAGCTCCATCGCACGTTTCGCATAAAGGAATTCCGGGCAGGAACTTGTAACCACAATTTTGCAGGATATCCCTCTTTTCTGCAATGCCTCGATCATCTCGAATCCATCCATCTCCGGCATCCGGACATCCGTAAATATCACATCCGGTGTGAGATTATCCCGTATCAGTTTTTCGGTCAGCGCAAGACCTTCTGCCCCGTTGGACGCACTCCCCACGATCTCTATATCCGACTCTTCCTGTTCCAGACATTGTAACAGTTCGTTCTTATATAACTCATTATCTTCTATGACAATTATTCTCACGTGGAATACCTCCTTCCAGATTATATCTTACTCTCTCCCAGATGATACGCATCCAGTGTCTTCGCCAGATATCTGACTGTCTTATCCACCGCCTCGTCTACCGTCGGCTTGTCCCTGTCACTTCGCATGATTGCAAGCATTCCCCGATAGATCAGCACACTCATTTCATTCAGTTCTTTGATCTCCTGCTCAGATATCTCATAATTTCTTTCTCTGATCACATCTCTTAGCAGATCTTCGTTGCGTTTGAAGAAATCTCCTTCTTTCAAAAATCCTTCGTAATCTTCTGTCTTTTCTTCCTTTTCATTTGGATAAATCTCATAATATCTCCGGAAAACCTCATTCAGGTTCTGTGTCCCTTCCGGACTGAAGAATAAGAAGTTATAGATTCTCGGTCTCTGGAACGAATGTCTGCAAAAGCAGCGCCACTGTCCCAGATACCACTCCTGAAAATCCTTTCCCTCGGCCTTGTGTATCAACGTTTCCTGCATATATTCATCCAGACATTTTACACTTGCAAATAATTCCAGTTCATCCAGATTAGAGAAATAATGATACAGCGTTGCACTGTTGTATTTTGCCTGTTCTGCAACCTTCCTGATCGTCAGATTCTCAATTCCTTCTTTTTCCATTAATTCAATTGTCGCATTGATGAAATACGACATAATCCTTTTTCTCTTTTCCTGTCTGTTTCCTCCAACTGTTGCCACAGTCTGCTGTCCTCCTTCATTCTCTTCCTTAATTTTAACTTTTTGCAATTTTTAACAACATTTCATACATCCGATTTATTTATCTCTTCTATTAATATATCCATTTTTATATTAGCATTTCAATAAAAATTTTTCAATTCATAATAATTATGCATAATTTATTTTTATTATGCACCATCATTTTATCTTATATGCACAATTTGTAAACAACGATTGACTTCCATTTAATTATATAGTATCTTATTACTATGCGTTTTATATAAGCTGGGAAACTTGGATAAAATACGTGTATAAAATATTGGAGGTTTTTTATGGGAAACAAAAGAACAAAAAAAATTCCATCAGTCTTGAAGGATTCGTCTTTCTGGCAATCTTTTTAGGAATTTTCGGTGGTATGGTATGAAAATGGGCGGTGTCAATATGCTGAACACATTGATGAACACCGGCTACCAGCTGCTTCTTGAGACAGTCTTCTATATTATGGCAATCGCGGTTCTTGCCGGAGCCATTTCAGGACTGTTCTCAGAATTCGGTGTCATTTCGATGGTGAATAAATTACTGTCACCGCTGATGAAGCCACTTTATAATCTGCCGGGTGCCGCAGCACTCGGTGTAATCACTACTTATCTGTCCGACAATCCGGCAATCCTGGGACTTGCTGAAGATAAGAATTTCCGTAAATATTTCAAGAAATTCCAGCTTCCGGCTTTAACGAACCTTGGAACATCTTTCGGAATGGGACTGATTGTAAGTACATTCATGATCGGTCTGAAGTTAAAAGGTGGACACGCCGGAACTGCTGTACTGGTCGGTAACTTTTCCGCTATAATCGGCAGTATCATCAGTGTCCGCATCATGCTTCATTTCACCAAGAAAGAATATGGAACCGAAGAATACTGCGTACAGTTCGAAGAACATGAAGACATGGATGCCATCATGAATACCCGCGAGATCCGTGACGGAGGCATCGGCGGACGTGCCATCGAGGCACTTCTTGAGGGTGGTAAAAACGGTGTGGATGTCGGCCTTGCCATCATCCCGGGCGTTATCACCATCTGTACACTGGTCATGATGCTGACCAACGGCGCATCTGCAGACGGAACTTACACCGGTGCCGCTTATGAAGGAATCGCTTTCCTTCCATGGCTTGGAAAGAAGCTTGAATTCATCTTATCACCGCCTTTTTGGATTCACAGATGCATCCGGAATCTCCGTTCCGATCACGGCACTCGGTGCTGCCGGTGCCGCAATCGGACTGGTACCGCACATGGCAGAAGCCGGAACCGTCCTCGCCAATGACGTAGCCGTCTTCACTGCAATGTGCATGTGCTGGAGCGGATACCTCAGCACACATGTGGCTATGATGTCTTCACTTAAAGTGAACAAGCTGACCGGAAAGGCAATTTTAAGCCACACGATCGGTGGACTCTGCGCCGGGGTCGCCGCCAACTGGATCTTTAAACTGGTGATGTTGTTCTTGTGATTATGAAGGCTGTGTTTTTACAATTCGAGACATCATAATTCTTGGAAATAATTAGTTGTATAAAAACTCCGCAAGGATATTCGAATGAATCGTCTATATATGATGCTTCTCCAGAATATCTGTGCGGAGATTTTTTGTTCTGTTGTTATCTTTTATCCCATGAAATCGACTCGTTGATGTCCGAAATTATAAGAGCATTTTTGTTCTGTTACTCTCTTTATCCTGCGTGCCGATGCTGATGAAGATATTTCTCCCGGGTGGCAAGTCCGCCGCGGATGTGGCGTTCCTGTTTGTTCACGTCAAGAACTTTGCGGACGCTCTGCGCCAGGGTCGGGTTGATCTGCTCCAAGCGGTCGGTGCAGTCTTTATGTTTGGTCGTTACAATTTAGAATGGTTTCATTTTCTTCAATTAATACAGACTCATCTAACCCAAGATCACCAAGCAAGCGTAAATAAATATCTACATTTCCATCTTTATCTACTTCTATCTTCTGAATCAATCGTTTTAACTGCTGATTGGTCATCTGGTGTACATCTGTGATGTCCTCAATCTCTTTAAATGTATTATTTAAAATGTTCTCTAACTGTTCTCCCTTGGTTAAATGATAAGATACCATCTTGAGTTCATTTTCTATCCGCTCCATCTCCTGACGAGAACCGCCAATCTTCTCATTCAACTCTTCACGGGAGATTAGATCATCCGTGTACATATCCATATATTTTTGTCTTGTCTTTTGTAATTTAGCAAGTTCTGCATTTAATTCTTTTTCGTACTCTACATTTTCATCTTTAGCTTTATATACACGCTGAAACTCATTTACCACATGAGCAATCACTTTTTTGCTTTTGTTTCAATACATTTGTAAAATATTTCTGCAGAACTTCAATGAGTTCTTCCTCATCCACAACCGTTTTATTAGGGCAGCTATCTACGCCCCGGCCATTTCGCCCCGAGCATACCCACCGTACATACGTGTTCTTATAAGTACGAACCGTTCTACGGAAGGACCAGCCACATTCTTTACATTTGATCAATGTCGAAAACAGATGCTTATTACTCTGCCGTTCGTGACTAAGATTAAACGCATCATGTCTGCCTCTTAAAATCTCCTGTGCTTTTTCAAATGTCTCATCTTCTATGATTCGAAGTTCCGGCCGCTCCACAACCATCCATTCAGTCTCGTCCTTATCTCTTCTCTGACCCGTCAGGAAATCACTAACTTCTTGTTTGCCATTGATGATTTTTCCAGTATATATTTCATTTGTCAAATACGGCAAGTTGCATTCTGACTCCATTTGCAATTTCGTTTTGTCTTATAACCTTTTTCATTTAGCATATTGGCAATCTTAGCAGCACCGTAACCTTCTTCTGTGTACCACTTGTAAATCTGCTGTACAACTTTAGATTCTTCTTTATTGATTGCAAGATTAAAGTAATCTCCGATTGTTTTGTCATATCCATATACAATATTAGGAACTCGTCCTTTTTCAGCATTCATCTTCTTGCCGAACTTTACACGCTTAGAAGTATTCGCACTTTCTTCCTGTGCCAGAGCTCCAAAAATCGTCAGCACAAATTCACTGTTCCCCATGCTGGTCATGTTAGCGGTCAAAAACTGCGTTTCAATTCCCAAAGATTTCAGCTTGCGGACATTCTGCAAAAGGTCAACGGTATTTCTGGCAAAGCGGGAAATATCCTTGACTACGACCATATCAAACAACCCATGCTCGGCATCTGCCATCATGCGTAGAAATTCTTTCGAATTTTTATTTGGTTCCAGAAATACCCTCGTCTGCATACAATCTTACTAAGGTGTCCCCTGTGCGTTTTGTGTATTCAGTAAAAAAAACTCTTTCTGTGCTTCCAGGCTGTTGAGCTGGTCAGCCTTATCGGTGGAAACACGGCAGTAAGCAGCTATATTCATGGCAAAACCTCTCTGTTCAAAAATTAAATCGTTCTGTTACATCTTAATATTATCACATGAAGTCAGCGTTTTCAACCATGCAAAAAAGGGACACTCCGCTCACGCAGAGTGTCCCTCGTCTAAATTTTTCTTCGGTATCATCTGATGCGGCTGCGGCTTCTTGAATAGCCGACTGTACCTTTTTCCGTATTGGCTTCAATTAGGATTTTCAGTAAGTAGTCGGCGGTCTCTGCCGCTGGATTAGGGTTATGAAACCGATAATTTAGTTTTCGCTTTTTCACAGCAGAGTTCCACCTCCTCCTTGTGTGCTACTCTTTGTCCATGTCTATGAAAACAAGGCGGAAAATAGTACCATATAACTTTTGTCAAAGTTCACGCCCACGCTTGTTGGGCTGTCGTTTCAATTCTGCCAGCACCTCCGGCGGGATACGGTCTACCAGCCGCTGAATGTCTTTCAGCTCGCTTTCCAGCTTTGCCCGTTCCATCGTATCTTTCATCTTGCCTTTTTCACTGGCTTTGGCTCTGGCTTCAACTGTTCATTTTCTGCCAAAAGGTCGTTTATCGTAACCTTGTATTTTTTGAGCTGACCGGAGAAGTTCTCCATCTGCGGAAACCACTTTTTCAGCAGGGAGAGGGCTTCCTCTTTCTTCTTTCCGGCATTGAACGGGGTAATATCGCCCAGCGTGGCTTCAATGGCTCTTGCCTGTTTGGAGAGATTGACCGCCTGCTTGAACAGACGGGTGGGGATATGCTTCCTGCCTGTCTTGCTGGCACTTTCCCCACGCTCCAAGTCGGGATATTTCTCCACCATATAGGCGTGAAAATCGTCCTGCCATTTTGTGAGGTTGGCTCTGTTCCCGATAATCTCCTTTGCACACAGGCGGTTGTCCTCTGTCAGCGGGACAAAGACCAAATGCAGGTGGGGCGTTTTCTCGTCCATGTGTACCACCGCCGACACGATATTTTCTTTCCCTACCCGCCCGATTAAGAAATCAGCCGCCCTCTGGAAAAAATTTCCTGTATCTCCTTTGGGGACTTCTTCTTAAAAAAAGTTCCGGGCTGGCGGTAATCAGCGTATCCACAAAACGGGTGCTGTCCCTGCGGGTGCGGCAGCCAGCTTGTTCAATGCGGCTTTGAATGAAGTGGTAGTACCTGCCCTCTGGCTTAACGATATGGAAGTTGTACTTGCTCCGGCTGGTGTCAATGTCGGGATTGCTGGCGTACTGTTCCTTTTGCCGTTCGTGATGGGCTTCCAGCGGTCTTGCCGGATTGCCCTTGTGTTTTTTCAAATCGCAAAATTGCGTGTTGTGCCATGAAACTCCTTTCCCC
>ENA-OQES01001054-OQES01001054.1-human-gut-metagenome-genome-assembly--contig:-NODE-1054-length-10892-cov-1.929029_pt1 | contig 10892 bp, 10 predicted proteins | sample MGYA00242798_ERZ504641 | MGnify/ENA primary metagenome ERZ504641 (study PRJEB26092, sample SAMD00036327) | human gut metagenome | host: Homo sapiens | study: EMG produced TPA metagenomics assembly of... | reverse complement strand
CTCACACAAGTTCTATCCAATAGTGTTTGCGGAACCGCTTTGTCCCAGTGCTTTATTTCATAAATGATATCGATATTATCTACTCTGGAACGCGCAATGATATCATACTCAAATTTGTCCAGTTTCACATTTCGTCTAATCTGATAGTTGCTCCCGATTTCCCTTTTCAACCTATCAAAATAGAGTTTTTCAACTTCTAAACCTAAAGCAATCTTATCCTTATTTCGCTCTTCTCCCTCGTTGGCTTTTACCTCAATAACATCTGACGCTTTATCTGCAGCTTTCATTTCTTCAGCTTCTTCATTGGCTTCTTCAGTTATTTTTTGGGAGTTTTTCCTCCGGTGTCATCTGCTTCAAGCGGATGTTTTTTTCCCTTTTACATCAAGCTCAGAAATACTATCCAAATATTTCTGAATCGAGTACCACTTATAACATCCCCATATAAACAATCCTATCCCCACAGCCTCTACACATATGAAAATAATCGGCAGTTTTGATAGCACCATGTTAACGCAGTCCATTTTCATGGATAAAAGTTCCGCTGCACTCGGTGCTAGAGCCTCTAAATCCTGCTGTGTAATTGCCAAATCATATATACCAGACATCCAAAAGTGTAACAAAAAAAGCAGGCGCAACTATGAGCAAGAATCCCACTGAAACAATAAACTTATAAAAGCTGTCATACTGCAGTTTTTCCATTGTTCTATCTCTCGTTTTCTGTAGATATTTTTCTTCTCTAACTTATCTTGACGAGACAAGTAAGGTGTACTTGCAAAGGCAGTGATGATTTTTATACATAACATCTATTAATGATATTCAAAATTGGTGAAATGTCATCAAAAGCAATATTATCCTGTGGAATATGCACGATTACCCATCCAGATTCTTTTTCCGAACTCAGTATCTTGTGCAATGTCCCTCAAGTCAGCATAGTACACCGGGCATTCACCCTTCAACGACACATATATAAGAATAACCGGGATACGATTCTGCTTTACGTAATAGAGGTTTGATATTGACACGCCCGAACATGAAACCCACAGGGGGGGGGTTATTCTTCAGCGGAGCAATCTCTTTGCTCGTCCCTTTGAATTTGTAAAAAGCCAATTTTTACCAGTTGGAATTCCATCTTCAAAACATTCAATTATGGCATCAACACCATAATCACGTTCCGAAAGCTCTCGATAAAGATAGTCTCTACAATCTCCGAATCCATCTATTCTGCTTCTGACACAATCCTTTGAATTTGTTTCAATAACATGCGTTGATGTTCTAGTCATAATTTAACTATAATAAACTCAAGGTTCCTGTAGCCGAGCATTCTTTCTGCTTGAATCTAGCAAAGATTCTATATACCACATTTTAGCTTTGTGGTGCAGCACATTCTTCCTCTCCGCATCTTAGCCACAATTACTTGTGTTGCCTGCCGCCCACCACGTAGAGGTGTGCAAAGTTTCGAGCGGCAAAACCGTGAAAAATTTCCCACGGTTCAAATATAACCCTTTAAAAACTAGTTTTCAAGGGCACAGGTGAAATATACATCAACCCGTATGCTGCATCAAGGTTGCGTTCAGACCGCGTAGCCCTTGTTCTTAATGGCCTCCACGACCTGAGACACATACTTCTGACAGGTGTCGTGGTCGGGAGCCTCCACCATCACACGCACAACAGGCTCCGTACCAGATTCACGGACAAGGATACGACCGGTATCACCCAGTGCTTCTGCCACAGCCTTGACTGCCTCCTGCACCGCCGGGTCGTTCTGCGCAGCCTTCTTGTCGGTCACACGGACATTTTCCAGAACCTGCGGGTAGATCTTCAGCGGCTCAGCCAGCTTGCTCATAGGCAGCTTCTTCGCCAGCATGACTTCCATCATTTTCAGGCTGGTCAGGATACCATCACCAGTGCTGGCGTACTTAGAGAAGATAATATGGCCACTCTGCTCACCGCCGATACGGCAGCCGTTTTTAGCCATATACTCATAGACATACTTGTCGCCCACAGCAGTCTTTGCGTAGCCGATGCCCTTCTCATCAAAGGCCTTATACAGGCCAAAGTTGGAACATGACGGTAGTGACCACAGTGTTGGTCAGCAGCTTGCCACGCTCCTTCATGTAGCAACTGTAGATGTACAGGATGTGGTCGCCAGTGATGACATTGCCCTTTTCATCCACACACAGGCAACGATCAGCATCGCCATCATAGGCAAAACCGATGTCCAGCCCCTTCTCTACCACAAATTTCTGCAGACCCTCAATGTGGGTGGAGCCCGCATTGTTGTTGATGTTCAGACCATTCGGCTTGTTATTGATAATGTAGGTATCTGCACCCAGAGCATCGAAAACGCTCTTAGCAATATTCCAGCTGGAGCCGTTGGCGCAATCCAGACCAACCTTCACGCCCTTGAAGGAATAGATGCCCAGAGAGATCAGGTAGCCCATGTAGCGGTTGCGGCCCGCCACATAGTCCACGGTGCAGCCGATGTGCTCACGATGAGCAAAGGGCAGCTCTGGCCAGTCCTTATCGAACACATGGAGCTTGCCGTCAATGTAATCCTCGACTAACAACAAGATTTCTTCCGGCATCTTTTCGCCGTAGCAGTCGATCAGCTTGATGCCGTTATCGTAGTAGGGGTTATGACTGGCAGAAATCATAATGCCGCAATCGAAGTCATCCACACGGGCAATGTAGGCCACGGAAGGGGTGGTAGTGACGTGCAGCAAGTAGGCGTCTGCACCGGAAGCGGTCAGACCTGCGACCAGGCTGTACTCGAACATATAAGAGCTACGGCGGGTGTCTTTACCGATTACAATGCGTGCAGGCTCGTTGTTGCCGTTGCGCTCACGCAGGACATTATAGTACCAGCCTAAGAAGCGGCCTACCTTATAGGCATGATCTGCGGTCAGAGTGATTCCAGCTTCCCCGCGGAAGCCATCGGTACCAAAATACTTTCCCATTATAGTTTTTTCCCTCATCCAAAGAGTGAATTGACAATCATATGCTTTAGCCGGGAGAGAATCCCGTTGCCTGCCATCCGCCACGTAGAGGCAGCATTTTCGGATGGCGTTGCCATGCTTTGAGCATGGCTTAGTCATAATCACGCAAAAAAGCTTATCTTCCAACATCAGGCACAGGCAATGATAGATAGGCAAATGCAGTTCCTGAATCATATAGGTCTCGGTCTGCGGAGCCTTGATGCACACATCGCTCATATCCTTCAGTTTGCTGTCCTTTGCTCCCGTCAGTCCAATGACCTTCATTCCCTTAGCGTGTGCGGTTGTCGCCGCATACAGCACATTTTTACTGTTACCACTGGTGGAAATGCCAAGGAACACATCCCCGGATTTACCGTAACCATTGACCTGCTGCGCAAAGCAGAGCAGCGGCTCGCAGTCGTTCATGTACGCTGTGGACAGGGCGGGATGACCATCCAGTGCAATTGCAGGAAGTGCCCCCTGCAGACTTTTCTGCCAAAACAGAACCAAGCTCCTGATTTCTTCAACCAGCTTTTCTGCGAAATCAGTTTCAGGCTTACGGGGCAGCTTGAAGCCCTTCATCAGCTCACCAACGATATGCTCCGCATCTGCTGCAGAACCACCGTTGCCGGCCACAAGAAGCTTTCCACCGTTCTCATAGGACTCCTCCAGCAAAAGGTATGCGGCAACAATATCATTCTTCGCCGATTCTAAAGAAGGGTATCGTTCTACCAACAAGTCGATATGTCTCATCAATCGGTTATCCAGTTCGCGCATAGTCGTACTCCCCCTCTTATTTCAGGTACTGTTCTACAAAGTCCTTCAAAGACGATACCGTCACAGTTTGCCCGCAGGACTCAGAGCCAATCAAAGCAGTCTGGCATCCGGCATTCTGCCCCGCCTTGATGTCATTTTCTCCATCACCAATCATCCAAGACTGCGACAGGTCAATGTTAAAGTCCCGTGCTGCATTGAGCAGCATTCCAGGTTTCGGTTTGCGGCAATCACAGTCAAACTTCAGTTCTGGACGCTCCCCTTCATATCCCTTGTGCGGATGGTGGGGGCAAAAGTAAATGGCATCCAGATATGCGCCCTCTTTGCCTAGAAGCGTCTCCATCTTGTTGTGGATCAATTCGAGTTCTTCAAAGGATACTTCACCACGGGCAATTACAGGCTGATTCGTAACAACAACTGCCAAATAACCGGATGCATTGATTTTCTTGATTGCATCTGCCACGCCATCAATCAGTTCAAACTCATCAATATTCCGCAGGAACCCTACATATTTATTGATTGTTCCGTCCCGATCAAGAAATATCGCTTTCTGCTTGTTCTTCAGATTCTTTCCGGAGACACGGCCAGTCTTGTAATCCTCGCATACAGAATAATAGCGTTCGGGTGTCCCCATGTCCTTCACATATTCAGGACTGTCGTAGCAGAACAACTTTCCTGTACCCGCCAGCGGCTTAAGAAGTTGACGATCCAAGTCAATCTTGATAGGTTTGCCATTCTCTCCTTCTGTGCCGACCTTACCCGCATCAATCCCAGAATGTTCCAAAATGGTTGGATTGATAACATGAAGTCCAGCATTGACACGATTACGATAGTACTCCGGACGTTCATCTTCCTTAGCCAGCCATTGCTCGACAGCCCCATTTTTATCAGCAATAATGAGTCCACTGTCGTAGGGATGACTATTCGGATGCGTGAAAAGAGTAACCAAACCGCCATGCTGCTTATGAAAGGCTACAAACCGATTGAAATCCACATCGAACACCGCATCAGCATTCAAAAGAAGGAAGTCCGAATCCAGCTTATCCTTGATTTTGAAAAGCGCACCAGCATTACCCAATGGTTCCTTCTCAAAATAGTATTCAATATGAACACCGAAGGGCTTCCCTGTTGCCGGAGATACGCCTGAACCATCTCCGAAATAGTCCATGATGATGTTTCCGAGATGAGAAACAGTCAAAATAATGTCTTTGAATCCTTGGTCGCGCAGACACTCCAGCTCATGTTCCAGAACAGGCTTTCCTTCGATTTTTATCATCGGCTTGGGGATATCACTGGCAACAGAGGAAATCCGGGTGCCCCTGCCGCCTGCCATTATTACTGTTTTCATCTCATTACTCCAACTTTTGCAAATACTTAATTAAAGTTATCTTGTTGCTTGATTGTATATGTTTCCTTTAGACCCTGGGATACCGTATAGAGCGGCTTCCACCCCAGGTCTTTCAGTTTAGTTGTATCCATTAAGGCAAATGTAGCCTTCGACACTGCTGAGTTATCTTCGATTTCAAATTTTACTTTCTGATTCGAAAGGGTCGCAAGATACTCAGCATATCCTCGAAGTGTTCTTCCATCATCATCATCGGATATATTGTAGGCCTCACCGTCTACTCCATCCAGGAGAATCTTGATTAGAGCGCTTACTGCATCTGCAATATAAACATAAGAGTAGCGTTGTTCGCCATAGCTTTTCATCACTATCTCATCGCCTAAGACCGCTTTGTCCATGAATTGGCTCATTGCTTTTGTGTCTTTTTCTTGTCTGGGCCAAAAAAACTCTTGCAAGTCTTACAATGACAGCATCAATTCCGAACCGTTGACGATAAGATTGTGTCAATGCTTCACAGGTACGCTTTGCTTCGTTATAGCCAGCTCTTGCTTGATTGCAATCTATATATCCGCAATAGTGTTCGTCCATTGGTTTCTCGGTGCCCTGACCGTATATTTCAACACTCGATGCAAGTAAAAAATCGAGCCTTCTTCTCAACTGCCAGTCTCAGCAGGTTGTTACATCCATCTATATTGGTCAGAATCGTTCCGATCGGATCTTCTGCATACTGTTTCGGATGCGTGTTAGATGCAAGATGAAGAACAAAATCCACATCTCCTGTATAATCTATCGGATTGCAGACATCGACCGCCAAATTCTCCAGATAATCATCGGACACTCCTCCTCTTCGTGAGAGTGAAACAACCTTAATTGTGTTTCCGAAACAATTTGTGCGATAGCGCAAAACCTCTATCAAGAATGACCCTATAAAACCAGTGCCACCGGAAATCAGTAGAACCTTATTATTAAATCTACTCCAATCATATGGTAGTGATGCAACTCGTTTCACCGCTTCCATTTCAAGATTATTCATTTTATCCATTCCTCTTTCTTAGCGCTCAAAAGAGCCTTGAAAATCTCAATATCCTCAACCGTCGTGATTTTAAGGTTTTTCTCTGAACCCTTAGAAAAATAGGTTTTCTTTCCAAGTGCCTCCATCAACGAGCATGAAGCCGCCGTGTTCGTAATGCCAAGTTCTTTTGCCCTCATGTGGGCATCCCACAAATCGCTCAATCTATAAGAATGCGGTGTCTGCGTTCTCTGAAGATTTTCGCGTGGAATAGATTTGTCCGAATCCATCTTATTTTCAGAAACAAAAACAACCTCAGTGCATGGAATTGTTGCTACAGCTGAGCCATATTGTTTTTGTTTAACAAGATTATCAGTGATAATATCCTGACTAATCATCGGACGATTACCATCATGGATAATCACAACATCGTCGTCCTTATGATTTTCTCGAATAGCTTTCAAACCATTGAAAATCGATTCCTGACCGGTGGCACCACCTGTTACAACATACTTCAGTTTTGTTATATTAAATTTGCTTTGCATACGCCCAGAGGATTTGATCCCATCCTTCCAAAATAGCAACACAAATCTCATCAATATTAGGGTGCTGCTGGAAGGCTTCCAACGTATAGATAATGATTGGTTTATTATCAACATTTAGAAACTGCTTTGGAATATCCTGATGAGTGCGTGAACCAATACCACCAGCGGTCAAAATTGCAATGTTCATTTTTTTTCCCTTTCTTTTGTCTTTAATAGATTAACAGAAAATCCGCATCACTTCTTCAAATAGCTTTTAAAAAACCAGCAATTCTTTCTTGAAAAAAATGTAGGCTTATCACCAGATAAAGGAGGCCCAAAATTGATACTATAATCAATTGCATGGATTAACCATTGCTTAATTGTATAGGAAGAAATAGGGAATATTTTGTGACACAGGAACACGCCAAACACAGATACACTTGCGAACAAAGCAAGCTTCTTGTCAAAAAATCTTCTGTGGACGATTTTTGACGATTGTACTTGTAAAGTATACATGAAAACCCATTCGATAAATCATTGCAAGTGTCGTACCGATTGCAATACCAACCAATCCAAGTTTTCCGACAAGTGCAACCGATACAACGATATTAATGAGAGCTTCCACAAATGCCGGCTTGGTAATCTCTTTGAATTTATTGGCATCGTAGGACAGATTGAGGTGCGGGTATTTGACGATGTACAGTGCTTCCGAAATCAACAGTAGAATTCCAAACAGCGGCTGGTTATAATCTGCGTCATAGATGCCGCTTGTATAGAGCATCACAAATGGTGTGATGAGCAATGCTCCAACTGTAAATAAAAATTGATACCAATAAAAAAACGATATACTCATAGAGATCCATTTTCTGGTTCAGTTCATCCCAGTCCTCTCTAGCATAGGCATGACCAATGGTTGCACTGATTCCAGATGTGAGCGCTTGAACAAGGCTCTTTAAGCCGACAGCCACTAAGGAGTAAATGTTGTAAATGGAAACCGTTGCAAGATTCGTAAAAAAACGGTAAGAATGGAAATGTCCGTACTGTTATGAATAAACGCTGCAAGATTGATGACAAAACCGTTCCAGCGTTCTTTCAACAACTGATTGTCCGCCTCCGCCGACCAATCAATGGAGTAATACTTCCTTACATACCGGCCATATATAACTGGTTGGGCAAAAAAGAGCAGACCACTAATCAGCTTCAAAAGGTGAATACTTGGGTATATTTTAACGGAAACATACGCCAAAATGGTGTTCAAGATAGTACTTATGATTTGCGTAAACGAAACAATGTATAGTTTCTTGTCAGCATTCAAAAGTGTCCTCAATGTGATAGAGAACATATACTGAACCAGCAAATTCATTGAAAGAATCACTGTGAGGGAAAAACACATACCAAAAATCCATTTTTAAAGACAAGGGGGTATACAATTGCCAGGCAAAAAGTATATGCGATAAATATTGCTCCCACCTTGTTGAAGAACTTCTTCGATGTAACAACAACAGCAGACAGTTTTTGATTATCGCCATTGACAAGCGGCTTGTATAAATTTGCGGCTACGACACCGGTAACTCCGCCCTCAAGGAGAGATATATAACTCAAAAACTGATTCAAAGACGAAATCAGGCCATTTGTATCAGAGCCGAAGTATGACAAGATAATCTTCGGGATGATAAATCCGCTAATAATCGTGCAAATCTGTAGAGCCAAACTTGAGATCATGTTGACCAAAGTCACTTTGTTTTTCATTTTCATTAATACCGCTGTTCACTTCAGCCAAACTTCCATGTTATGATTAACCCTTTTATCTTCCGGTGGAAGTGTCATATAATCGCCGTAGATTTGAGAAAGATATTTATCCCATTCCTTGGGTGCCCAAAATTCGTGTCCCTCAAACGCCAGCTTCACGCGCTGCGAGAACCATTCTTTTGGTACTCTCTCACGTATACCATAGCAGGCCCAAACAAAATTGCCGACCCACTCGCTTGACTCATAATCATATTTCTGGGCAAGTTCGTTCATTCTTCTTGCAATATTTTTTCTGCCAATCAATCGAGCGCCAAGAGCCATTGGCAGTTTCAAAATTGCACGAACTTTTGTAGTGCCCTCGCCCATCTTTACCTGTGCGTAAACTGAAAGCCAGTGCCACCGATTCCATTTCTTCATATCTTTTTTACTCTGCTGTTCATCAAAGGCCCATCCATCAAACGGAAATATGTCCACCCACAAATTTGAAGTTTCCGATTCAGCAGTATAAAGCTGCCTTACAAAAGTCTTTTTATCAATGATTTTCATAAATGGCAGATCAGATGTGTTATTTTCAATGCAACGGAACTCTATCTTTTTATTTTTACTTTGTAATTCAATAAATCTTTCATAATCTGGGCGGGGCATGCAAACGTCAATATCATCATCCCAGGGAATAAAGCCCTTGTGCCTTACCGCCCCCAGCAATGTACCGCCCAGCAGGTAATATCTTAAATTATTTGTATCACAGTAGTCCGCAAATTCAACTAACAAATTCAATATACGGAGTTTACATTCCTCTGGCGTTAATTTTTTCATCTTTTACCTCATCCAGCATATTTTTAACAATCAGGATTCCTTTTAACCTTTCATTTTCTTTGTACTTACTAAAGAAAAGACTGTGCTTATAACAAGCTGCAGCATACATAAATCATACTTTCCCGAAAACAGAATAAACTTTTCATACATCCTAAGATGGCTGCGCATTCTTATATTTTCGATATATTTTTTATAAAATTCGTCTTTTTTTAGCTCAGCAAGATAATTACGTTTTGCGTCAAAATCATTATTACTTTTTAACACATTCTTGGCTGTTCTGTAGCATTCATTTCCAGCATACTCACACGCCTTATCCTTTAACGGAATTCCATATTTTTCTTCCCACTTTTGGCTATATACAATTAATCTTTCGCATACAATTTTTAATGATTCAAATTGTGCTGGCTTGTAGCAATGTGTCGCACTTTCTGCATGTTGACGATAATAGTACAATGGAACTTGAATAACACAAATTGATCTTGCACGATCAACCAGTGGAATAGACTGAAAAAAGATCTTCGCCATATCTAACTTCTATAGCATTATCACAATCATGTGAGTCAATTATTGACTTATGAACACACTTGAGGCACATGCTATTGAACATATGTGTTCCACAAAATGCATTCATGAAAATCTCTTTTTTTTTGCTCCTTCCAATACGCTGTCGCTCGGAAAAATGGATAGTTATTGGATTTTGTTTCAAAATCGTCTTGAAATGATGCGTTTAAAAAATCACCATTTGGACAGAATGCGCTCTTATGCAATTATAGAGTGTTTCCATAGCAGTGCTACAAAAGCTATCATCCGCATCTAAAAACAGATAGTATGCTCCCTTTGCGTTTCCAATGCCTGCCCGTCGTGCGAAAAGAGGGCCTTGATTTTTCTGGTGGATAACCGTTATAAGACGCGGATGTTCCTGGGCATATTGATCACAAAGTATTCCGCTTGAATCTGTCGAGCCATCATCAATCAAAATGAGTTCAAAGTCTTTAAATGTCTGGTTTAAAACAGACTCTATGCATTCAGGCAGGTATTTTTGCCTGATTATACACTGGAACCAGAACGGAAAAAATGGGGGTTGAATCTATATTGTTAACTTCCATTTGTTTTGCCTCTCACAATTCAAGTAATCAATCATTTCTTTTCGCAACAGTATCATAACGGAAAGTCTGTGTATACTTATCACTCAACTCTGCTGCGACTGGAGATTTCCCTAATCTCTCGATACCATTCGCTACTGCATCTGGAGAGGCTTCATCAACGAATGCAACAGTATCTTTGTAATCCATTAGATATTCAACCTGACCGCCTGTACACGGGCATACAGTTTTGCATCTTGCTAATAGAGCCTCCGGGAAAACAATGCCAAATGGTTCACTCGGATTCAGCGACACAAATATCTCCGCCTTTGAGTAGTAAGTCACTAAATCCTTCTGCGAAACCCGTCCAAGAAAATGTACATCCAAGTTATTTTTGGCAACATACTTTTCTAATTTTTCTTTGTCTGGTCCATCTCCGGCTATATAGGCTTTATACGGCATACCCCCATCTTTGAGAACTTTCATCGCCCCGAGCAGATTTCCAATACCTTTTGCTGATACGAGCCGACCTGTATATAGAATCGCACCTTTTCTTTGGGTACCTCGGTGTTTAAAATAGCGCTATAATACTCCGATGTTACTCCGAGATGAAAAAAC
>ENA-OQES01001053-OQES01001053.1-human-gut-metagenome-genome-assembly--contig:-NODE-1053-length-10892-cov-3.047097_pt1 | contig 10892 bp, 13 predicted proteins | sample MGYA00242798_ERZ504641 | MGnify/ENA primary metagenome ERZ504641 (study PRJEB26092, sample SAMD00036327) | human gut metagenome | host: Homo sapiens | study: EMG produced TPA metagenomics assembly of... | reverse complement strand
TCGGCCGAGCCGAGATACCAGTGCTTGCCGAGACGCTGCTGGGCAGGAACAGGGGAGACATAGTTTGCCGAGCAACGGCGAGAAACGCCACACTGATGGAAATGTGGCGATCGAGCGAATTGGATTTTGTACTGGGTGAGCACCACGGTCTGCATGTAGCCAGAATTTGACCAAATTTGCTCAACGGGAAGTCAATCAGTCGGAACACGCCGCCGAATGGAACGGCCGGTTTTTGCTCGGTCCCTGGTCAAAGGCATCAGACGAGTGCCTTTCACCACCTGCAAGAACGATGGAAAGAATTTTTCGGATTCTTCGCCATGAGAACTCCTCTCTAGAGCGTCGTTACGACACCGCACACATTGGTCGGTCTGCAGCATCGCAAACCGCTTACGCACTCAATAATTGCATAATTTTCTGCAACATGCAAGGAGTTTGCATCGCGAGTCTTGAAAATTTGCTGACTGTTTCAGTGAACAGCTGTTGAATAGAAGGCTACGGCGCTCGAAGCGGCGACGTTAAGACTGTCCACTCCGTGGCTCATGGGAATCTTCACCGTCAGATCGGCACGGGAAATGGTGTGATGCGACAGGCCGTCGCCCTCAGTGCCGAAAATCAGCGCCAACTTGTCAATATGGTCCTTTTCGTCGTCGGCATTGTTCAAGCGGCGAACGAGCTCTTCCAACGAAATGGAGTCGTCTTCAAGAGCCATCGCAACGGTCGTGAATCCAAGATCGTGCAATTCCTGCATGCCGGTGAACGGCCAGTAATGCCTATCATCTCCGCCGATGCGCGTCCACGGAATCTGAAACACCGTGCCCATCGACACGCGGGCGGCGCGCCGATACAGCGGATCGCCGCAAGAAGGCGTCACCAGCACGGCATCGACATCCAATGCAGCCGCGGAGCGCATAAGCGCGCCGACATTGGTGTGGTCGACGATATTTTCCATGACCGCGATGCGGCGTGCCCCTCGGCAGACTTCCTCGACGCTGGGCAAAGGCCAACGCTTCATCGCAGCCAATGCGCCTCGGTGCAGCCGATAGCCGGTCAGCTGCTTGAGCTGTTCGGGGGAGGCCACGTACACGGGAATGTCGGTGCCCCATCGGTTGTCGATGAGCGTGAAGGTTTCAGCCATGCCTTCAATCCACGGTTCTTCGACCAGCAGCGATATCGGCTCTCGGTTGGCGGCAAGCGCCCTGTCAATGACTTTTGGCGATTCCGCGATGAACAGGCCTTTGCTGGGTTCAAGCTTGTTGCGAAGCTGGATTTCCGTAAGATTTGTGTATGCCGCCACGCGCTCGTCGTCAATGGAAACAAGATGGATGAACTGCATGTGACCGATCTTTCGCCGAATAGCCTTTCAGATACAAGAAAACCCCTTGTTTCCAAGGGGTTTTGCTGGTGTCCGGAGCGGGACTTGAACCCGCACGCCTGTATAAAATAGGCACTAGCACCTCAAGCTAGCGCGTCTACCATTCCGCCACCCGGACAGGTGCGTTGCTCACCGGCAACGAATAAAAACTATAGCAGATGCTCGGCGTGATGCAAGTCTCGGCGTGTCGCGTGGAATTTCACCATTAGTATCCGAGGTGCTGGTAGTCTCTGGAGCTATGACTGATGCCCTTTTTCTGCTTGATACGGAACATGATGATGTGCCTGTGAACAGCGATGAGCTGAACGCCGGATGGAAATTGACGTTGCCTCAATCGGTACGTCGTCACGCCATTCAGGCCATGCGTCTGAAAGACGGTGATGAGTTGCAGCTTTCCGATGGTAGGGGATTACGCATCCATGCGGTGCTGTGCGACGCGCAGCAGGGAATCGCGCAAGTGTCGAGTTTCAGCAAGGAGCAGCAACCCGTCACCAAGCTCGCTTTGGTTCAGGCGCTGGCCAAAACAGGGCATGATGAACAGGCCATCGACACGGCAACGCAGATCGGTGTGGACGAGGTAATTCCATGGCAGGCCGATCGTTCCATCGCCAAATGGAAGGTGGGGCGTACCGACAAGAAGTGGAGGCAAGTGCTTGAGTCGGCCACCGAACAATCGCGACGTTCCTGGACGCCTGAATTGGGGGAGTGCGTGGCCAGCAAGCAGTTGGTCGCCATATGCAAACGTGCCTGCGTGCGCGGCGATATGGTAATCGTGCTGCATCAGGATGCCACCAAAACCTGGAACCAGTTGGAGGAATCGATCGCGGCGCTTTCCGACAAGTGCCTGCAGGATGGTCGCCAGCGTACCGTGTACGTGGTGGTCGGGCCGGAAGGTGGTATCGGCGACGCGGAAATCGAGTCTTTTACCGACGCCGGAGCCGAAGTATGCGTGCTCGGAAGTAACATTCTGCGGGCGTCCACGGCCGGTCCGGTCGCATTATCGTTGCTCGCACGGGCGCTGGGACGTTTCGTTTGATGCCCCATGCCGGCGATTTGCCGTGGATTATCCCGGTTGCGCAATAGCATGGTCATGACGGTTTCCCAGCATTAAGGAGCATTATGAGCGACAAGGATTGTCTGTTCTGCAAGATCATCGCAGGAGAGATTCCAAGCGAAAATGGTGTATGAGGACGATACTACCATACGCGTTCAAGGACATCAATCCGAAGGCCAAAGTCCATGTGCTTGTGGTGCCTCGTGAGCATTATGCGAACGTGGCCGAGCTCGCGGCGGCCGATCCGCAGCAGCTTGCCCACATGGCTCAAGTTGCGCAGAACATCGCAGATAAGGAATTCCATGGCGCCTTCCGGCTGATCTTCAACACCGGGCTTGATGCAGGGCAGACCGTATTCCATGTGCATGCCCACGTGCTGACCGGTGAAAAGCTCGACGAGTAGCTTTCTTTTCCCCATATATCAACGTTAGAAGAGGTTTTGTGGCCACCACTACACGTACCATCGCGATTCCCCAACAGCTTGATCCGGTAACCGTGCTTGGACCGGTCGACGAGGTTCTCCGGGAAGTGGAACGAGCGTTCCCCGACCTGACCATCATCGTCAGAGGCGACCGTATCGCGATCATGTCACGTTCCAACAAATCTGAATCCCAAGCTGCGCAGGCCGAACATGTGATTGAAAAACCATCATCCAAGCCGCATATACGGCTCCGATGGACGCCGACACGGTGCGGCGCATGCTCGACCAAAATGTGTTGAAAACCTCTGTTCGCGCCACGCGCCCGGGGCATGGGCGTGTAGTGGAAGAACTACGTTTGGCTGATAGGCAGCAGGGGCGTGCCTCACAACGTGAGCATGCCGCAGACCGCCGCAAGCCGCACGTGCCAGGAGTGATCACCTTTGCGCTTGGTAAGCCGGTTCGCGCGAAAACCGCTGGTCAGGTCGCCTATATCAATGCCATTGAGTCGCACACCATCACGTTCGCCATCGGTCCTGCCGGTACAGGTAAGACGTATCTTGCAGTGGCCAAGGCGGTTCGCGCCTTTCAGGATCGGCAGGTGCGGCGCATCATCCTGACCAGACCTGCGGTGGAAGCCGGAGAGAACCTCGGTTTCCTGCCGGGCACACTGAACGAAAAAGTCGATCCGTATCTTCGTCCGTTGTACGACGCGCTTTCCGACATGCTTGGAGCGGACCAGCTCAAACGCTACATGGATGACGGTACCATTGAAGTCGCGCCGCTTGCGTACATGCGTGGACGCACGCTCAACGATGCGTTCGTGATCCTCGACGAAGCGCAGAATACCACCGAACAGCAGATGAAGATGTTCTTGACACGACTGGGTTTCAACACGAAAATGATCATCACGGGTGACGTGACGCAGGTTGATCTGACAGTACCGAAATCCGGCCTTGCCACCATCGAACGCATACTTGAAGGCATCGACGATATAGCGTTCGCCCATCTCAAGCCGGAAGACGTGGTACGACACGCGCTGGTCGGCAAAATCGTCGCAGCCTATGATCGACACGCGGCCATCGCCGGCGACCATAGCCGGCACATCGCAAGCAAAACCACATCCAAGCAAACGGACGAGCAAATCGAAAGGAACGCCGAATGAGCGTCGAGGTAACCAACGAAACCGTCTGGCAGATCGACGGCAAGGTGTTCTCCGATCTTGGCATATGGGTGATGGACCAAATGCGGGTCAGCACGCAATCCGACCTGACCATCATGTTTGTCGACCCCGATCCGATCGCCCAATTGCACATGCGCTGGATGAACCTTGAAGGACCGACTGACGTAATGAGCTTCCCCATGGACGAGCTGCGCCCAGGAGACGGCCGAACTGTGATGGAAGGCGTGCTTGGGGATATCGTGATCTGCCCATGGGTGGCCGCCCAGCAGGCGCTTGCAGCCGGACACAGCACCATGGAGGAAATGATGCTTCTGACGATCCACGGCATTCTCCACCTGCTTGGATACGATCACGCGACACCGGAACAGGAGCGCCAGATGTTCGGCCTGCAGCGTCAACTGCTGCTAACCTTCTTTGCTCTCCGCCAAGGATCGGGAGCGCAGGCGATTCTTCCGTCAGGAGCGCCGGATGCGCTTGCCGAATGGGATCGGGAGCATGGTACCGGGCGGCAGATCGCCAAATAGTGATGACGTTGCCGGTAGCATATCGTCCGGCATGATGGGGGCTGAATTATGATGCAGGAGACAATGATTGCGGTGATCGCGGTACTTGCCGTGGTAGCGTTGCTGCTGGTCTGGCTGTCTCTTTCGATGGCTGCCACCGAAGGCGCTGTGGGACGTGTGACCCGGGCGAGCCTGAACAACCTGATTCTTGAGATTCAGACGGATGCGGAACTTTCGCAGTTCATTCGCGACAAGAAGATCAAGCGCATCCATAAGGTCCAGCGGTTGGTGACCGACCGGTATGCCACTGCAGGATCGTGTGCGTTCTTCCGTATTTGCTGCAATGTGCTTGACGGTGTGCTTGTAACTGTGATCGCAGGCATGCTGGACGCCCCACTCTGGGCCGAATTACTTGCCGGATTTGTTTTTGCCATCGTCGTTGCGGTGATTTCGCTGCTGGTGCGTCCGCGTAGTGCTGGAGCATCCAAGCCCGTCGACATCATGCTGCAGCATGCGGATACCGTCTCCGTTGCGGTGCTGTTGACCCCATTCGCAAAAAATCGGCGGGCCAAAAGGGCGCGAAGCGCCGTGGCAACGATCTTTCCGACGACGAGGAACTCGAAAAAATCCAGATCGAGCAGGGGCGCGCGACCATCGACCGTCTGGTCGAAGCCAACGATTTCGACCCTGAAGTTTCCGAAATGCTGCGCAACGTGCTCACGCTTTCCGAAACACTGACCCGTGAGGTCATGGTGCCGCGCACCGACATGATCTGTATCGAGCGAGGCGAGACATTGGAAAAACATGTTGAAGCTTTGCTCCCGTTCCGGATTCTCACGTGTGCCGGTCATCGGCGACGATGTGGACGATCTGGTCGGCGTGGCCTATCTGAAGGACGCCGTACGAGCGACGGCTTTTAACCATGCGGCGATGACGCGAGAAGTCGAATCGGTAGTCCGTGATCCGATGCTGGTTCCCGAATCCAAACCAGTTGACGACCTGTTCCATCAAATGCAACGCACACGCCAGCATGTCGCCATCGTCGTGGACGAATACGGCGGTATCGCAGGTATGGTAACCATTGAAGACGCCATAGAACAAATCGTGGGCGAGCTGGAAGACGAACATGATCGTACGCAACATGCTGATCCGGAACAGATCGGTGACAAAAAATTGGAGCATGCCAGCCCGCACGCCGATTGCCGATCTGGAAGAGATTTTCGAAATCGACATTGACGAGGATGACGTCGACACAGTTTACGGATTGTTGACCAAATTATTGGGACGCGTGCCGATCGTCGGCTCTTCCGCGGTCACCCGAGGATTGCGTATGACCGCAGTCGATTCCGCGGGACGACGCAAGAAGGTGTCGACCATTGTGGTGGAACCGGCCCACGTCGAGGGCGTGGACGAAACTGAAACACGTAACGAAGAACATGCGGATGATGCCGAAAAGGCATCCGACAACGATAAGGATTCCAAAGACAAGCATGACTGACGCAGCAACGACTGAGACGACTTCCGACCATTCCGATTCCACTACGTCCCGTTCCATATCGGTCCGGTTTCGTTGCCGTGGTAGGACGTCCGAACGTAGGCAGTCGACGTTGATCAACGCGTTGATCGGTACGCAGATCGCCATCGCATCATCTCGCCCGGAAACCACACGTAAGGCCATTCGCGGCATTCTTACCACAGAGAATGCGCAGATCGTTTTGGTTGATACGCCTGGTATCCATCGTCCGCGCACATTGCTGGGGCAGCGCCTGAATGATGTCGTGGACGAGTCTCTTGCCGACGTGGACGCCATCGCCTTCCTGCTGCCTGGTGACCAGGAGATCGGTCCCGGCGACAGGCGCATTTTGAGTCGTCTGCGCTCTGATTTCGCAGTGAAGCGCGATGATGGCACGTTCAAATGGAAAGTGCCGCTGATTGCCATCGTCACCAAAATCGACGAATTAAGCCGTGAAGGACTGATCAACAAGCTTATCGAAATCAACGAGTTCGCCGATTTCACCGATATCGTGCCGGTCAGCGCACTCAAGCATGACAATCTTGCCGAAGTCAAGAACGTGCTTATCGAAAACATGCCGGAAGGTCCGCAAATGTATCCGGCTGAACAGATCACCGAAGAACGTCCGGAAGAGACCATAGCGGAACTGGTTCGTGGCGCATTCTTGGAAGAATTGGATGACGAGCTGCCGCATTCGTTGGCCGTGGTCGTGGACTCCATTGAATATCCGGAAGACAACGATAGCGGAGCGGCTTACGATGGCAAAGCCCACGTGATTGTGTCGATTTATGTGGAGCGTGATTCCCAGAAGCCGATTATCATCGGCAGGGGAGCGGAACATCTCGTGCGCGTCAAAAAGAAGCTGCGCACGCCGGTCAACCGCATCGTCGGTCAGAAAGCAAAACTCGACTTGCATGTCAAGGTCGCCAAAGGATGGCAGTCGGATCCGAAACAGCTTGAAAAGCTAGGCTTCTAAGCAGTTTAAGACTCGTTCGCAGTTAAGCAGCTTGAAAAGCTGGGTTCTTGATTTGTTTAGGGTCCGTTTCGCAACGGGTTGAATAGAATGAGGTCCGGTTCCTGCGGGAACCGGACCTCATTCTATTTTCGAAGAATCACTTCCTCTTAGTATACATCTGCGTGTTCAGCAAAGTGGCGTAACGCTGGATGACCTTCGGACGAATCACCTTCATGGAAGCGGTCATCAAACCGTTCTCCTGAGTGAATTCCTCCGGCAGAATAATGAACTTGCGTACGGATTCCGCACGGGAAACACCTTCGTTGGCCTGATCGACCCACTTCTGCACTTCGGCGCGGACGGCCGCGTTATTGGCGGCGTCTTCCATCGACATGTTACGGTCCAGACCCTTGCTTTCCAGCCATGGACGTAGGGATTCCTCGTCGAGTGTGACTAAAGCGGAAATGAACGGACGCTTGTCGCCGAGAACCAGCGCTTGGGAAATGAACTCGCAACGCTTGATGGCTTCTTCAATCGGACCAGGGGAAACGTTCTTGCCGCCCGCAGTGATGATGAGATCCTTCTTACGCCCGATAATGTACAGGAATCCATCATCATCGATACGTCCCAAATCGCCGGTACGATACCAACCATCCTCGGTGAACGAATCCTCAGAAGCCTCTTCGTTCTTGTGATACTTCGGGAACACCGCCGTACCCTTGACCTGAATCTCCTCATCCTCGGCAATACGAAGCTCGAAACCAGGGAAGGCGACACCAACGGAACCCTGATGATATGGCACACCAAGCGGGTTGAACGCGCACGGAGCGGTGGTTTCGGTCAAACCATAACCTTCATATACGGGTACACCGGCGCCACGGAAGAACGCCATCAGTTCCGGATCGAGAGGAGCGCCGCCCGCCACAATCCACTGGGCGCGTCCTCCGAGTACCTCACGCAGCGAAGCATAGACCATCGGATCGAACGCCATACGGCGAGCCTTGGCCAGAGCGCTGGCCTTGCCCTTCGCACTGACTTCCTTCATGTAATTCTGAGCTGCCACAACCGCCGCAGCGAAAGCCACTCCCTTGGCACCATGTCCGGCCTTTTGCGAAGCCGCGTTGTATACCTTCTCGAGTACACGCGGAACAACGATCATAACGGACGGTTTGGCGACCTGCAGATCGGCGATCAGCGTCTTGATACCCTGCGCGATGTAAATATGCAGCTCGCTGGCCACGCAGATGTAGTTGATGGCGCGTGCGAAGGAGTGTGCCTGAGGAAGGAACAGCAGCACGTTCTTCTTCTTCTCGTGCAGCAGCTGCGGCATGTATACCGGAAGATTCAACGCGGTGGTGCAGTAATGCTCATGAGTCATTTCCACGCCCTTCGGTGCGGCGGTGGAACCGGAAGTGTATACGATGGAGCATAGGTCGGTTTTCTTGATGGAATCAATGCGCGCATCGAGTTCCTCGTCGCTTACGCCGGAACCATAGGCCATGATCTCGTCAAGACCGCCGTTTTCGAAGCAGATGATATGTTCCAGCGTTGGGCATTCCTTTTCGGCGCCGTCGGCTTTGGTACGCATATCGGTGGTTTCGACCACCAGCAGACGTGAATCGGAATTATTGACGATGTTGCGAATCTGCTCTGCGGAATCTGTGTCATAGATCGTGGCGAGCACGCCGCCGCACGCCATAACGGCAGCGTCGAACACATCCCACTCGTAAGAGGTGCGGCACATGAACGCCACGCCATCGCCCTTCTTCAGACCGTAATGCATCAGGCCCTTGGCGGTCTGGCGAATGTCGGCAAGCACCTCATTGCCGGTTTTGGTTACCCATTCGCTATCTGATTTATAGGTGTAGAGCGGTTCGTCACCCATACGTTCTGCACGATTGGCGTAGATGTCGTAAATGGTGGTGCCCTCGTCCAGCGGCGGCTGGCCCTCGGTTTTGGTGGTCAGCAAACCGGTTTCCGGGTCAAGGAACGTGGTGGATGGGAATCCTTCGCCCCATTCGACGGTGTGCGGAAGGTCGATATGGCCGTCGGGGGAGATGATGTTGCTCGGATTGTTGTAGTCCGGAGTGTTACCGGAATCGTCGCTGACGGGGTGAACGAAGTCACCGCCCAGACGCAGTGCCTTCTGCGCAAGATTTGCAGCTCGCTTGTTCAAAGAGGTGATGACGGACACGTGACTCTCCTACACATCTAAATCCAATATCTGTAGGAATGATAGACCCTTGAACGCGACACGTCACCTTACGGTAGCGTAGGAAAAGCGTATGCGCTAATAAAGCGCTGCATGAAGAAATCGTCATGGAATGTCATTCAATAGGTGAACTTTTCTTCATACAAAGGTGTGACCTACGTTACACTGGTGCGCTGTATCTGTTCATTTTGATTTCTTTAACGAGGAAGAAAGGGCACCTATGGCTGAAAAAGCTGAAGCCACCGTGGTCTTCGGAGTTCTCAATGAGACTTCCGAGCACGAGTCTCGCGTTGCTCTGACACCGGATATCGTAGCGAGGTTGCGTAAATCGGGTGTTAACTGCCTGATTGAAACCGGTGCGGGAATCGCATCGCATTATGTTGATGAGGATTATATTAAGGCCGGAGCGCAGGTCGTCTCCGCTGATGAAGTGATTGCGCGTGCTGACGCGCTTGGTTTTGTCGATCGTCCGAGCGGTGCGTTGCTCGCTCGCGTCAAGCAGGGTACTTGGATTATCGGTATGCTTGGCTCGTTCACCGATGCCGGTTATATCGCTGCGATTGAGAAGGCCGGCTTGGTCGGTGTTGCCATGGAGAAGCTGCCGCGTCAGTTGAGCTCCGCTCAGTCCATGGATGAGATGACCTCCCAGAACTCCGTGATGGGTTATAAGGCCGCTATTGTGGCAGCCAACGCTTACGGTTCGTTCCTGCCGATGATGACCACTGCCGCCGGCACGATCCGCCCGGCCAAGGTGCTCATTCTTGGCGCCGGTATCGCCGGCCTACAGGCCATCGGCACCGCCAAGCGTCTTGGTGCGGTCGTCACCGCATACGACGTGCGCCCGGCCTCCAAGGGTGAAGTCGAATCCTTGGGTGCCAAGTTCCTGGATCTGGGTCTTGATTTCTCCAAGGGTCAGGGTGAGGGTGGCTATGCTCGTGCGCTGAGCGCCGAAGAGCAGACCCAGCAGCAGGCTGCCGTCGACCAGAAGGCCGCCGGTTTCGACATCGTTATCACCACCGCCAAGGTTCCTGGTCGCAAACCGCCGGTTCTGCTGACCAAGGCCGGCGTGGCAGGTCTGCACCGCGGTGCCGTGATCGTCGACTGCGCGGCAAGCGACCTCGGCGGTAACGTCGAAGGTTCCACTGTCGGTACTCAGGTTACCGAGAACGGTGTGACCATCATTGGCGCTCCGTACTTGGCAAGCGGCGTTTCCACCACCGCATCCAACCTGCTGAGCCGCAACGTGGCCGACGTGCTTGCGCATTTCGTACGTGACGGCAAGCTGGCCATCGATTTGAACGAAGAGCTTGACAGCGCCATGGTCGTGGCTGGCCGCGGCGAGGAAACCAAGAAGGAAGGGGAGTAAGCAATGGATATCGTTGTTGCGATCACTCTGTTCGTCCTTGCGCTGCTCATCGGTGTTGAGGTTATCGGCAAGGTGCCGGCCACCTTGCACACTCCGTTGATGTCGGGCGCGAACTCGATTCATGGCATCGTCATCGCAGGCGTCGTCATCGTCGCCGCGCATGCCACCAGCCCGCTCGCTTGGGTGTTTATCTTCCTGGCTGCAGTGCTGGGCACGATGAACGTGGTCGGCGGCTATGTCGTCACCGACCGCATGCTGGAGATGTTCAAGTCCGACAAGGGCAAGAAGAAGGAAGAGGAGGCCAAGTAAATGGGTA
>ENA-OQES01001052-OQES01001052.1-human-gut-metagenome-genome-assembly--contig:-NODE-1052-length-10910-cov-6.878512_pt1 | contig 10910 bp, 15 predicted proteins | sample MGYA00242798_ERZ504641 | MGnify/ENA primary metagenome ERZ504641 (study PRJEB26092, sample SAMD00036327) | human gut metagenome | host: Homo sapiens | study: EMG produced TPA metagenomics assembly of... | reverse complement strand
ATAATGCTGGAAAAGGTTGAACTAGGGATTAGGATAGAACTTTATGTCTAAAATTTCTGAAGAAAATACGGCTAGATTTTATTTTACCAACTATAAACGAAAATAAAAGAGCTATGTGGAATGCAGAAAGAAGGTCAGAAAAATTACAAATAGAGAAGGAAAATAAAATTGTGGAATTGGATAAGATACAGAAAAATCTTGAAAAAGAGCTTAGTTTATATTTTAGTAAATCAACTATGAATGAAATCTATCGAAAAAATTGATCCACATGATGTTATGAAACGCTTGGAATATCATCTTTCTTTTAATGATGCTCAAAAAGGTGAACTATTTATTACTTTATCAGAAAGTGAATCAGATTCAGATTCAGATTATAGACCCGAAATATATTTTAGTACGGCACAGCTAAATACAGTTGCGTTTAGTTCTTTTTTTGAGTAGAGCATTAGATAGAAAAAATTAATCTTCCGATACAAACAATATTTATTGATGATCCAATTGGACATTTCGATGATATGAACATATTAGGATTTGCGGATTTAATGAGAAGTCTTATTGATAATTCGAATTGGCAAATTGTGATTTCTACGCATGATGAAAAAATTTTCCGTATTCTTCAGCGTAAACTTAGTGGGGAATATTATAGTTCTTGTTTTTTAAAATTACCCAGCGGAAAAGGAATTAAATGGATTGAATGATTAGGTAGCAGCAAGAATAGCAAAAATCAAGCAGGAAAACATTGGAAGAAAAAGAATGAAAAGGTACAGGCGAAAGTGATCGCGGCAAAGAAAAATTATGATTAAAGTAATAATAAATTAGGAAGGAAAAACACTAGGGAAAGACCTCGTGAAATACCGGTACAGAACAATGCAGGAAATGAACATTCCAATAACCTGATTATTGCCAATATTACATCTCAGCTTAAAAGAGTGAAGGTTCCAACATATGTGGTTCTTCAGTGGTATGGCGGATTTATTTTGATTTGAAGCTATTCTGATAAAGGAATATACTTATATCTAAAGATAGTGTGTTTTGGAGGAAAACTAAGGAGTACATAATAACAGCAGAAATGTCTAAACTATGGGGAATATCGTCAAGAAGAATTTCCTTATTATGTAATCAAGGAAGGGTACTTGGAGCAGCAAAAAAGGAAAAATATAGCTATTGCCTAGAAATGCTGTAAAGCCTGTTGATCCTTGAAGAAAAATCAAATGGTGTATTGGAGGTGAGAGATACTTATGGGAAGACCAGAGGATTCCAGAGTGAAGATTCCAGTACTTGTATACTTTACAAAAGAAATGCAGGTAGTCGGAGACCCGAGCAGTACCAATGAGGGTATGAACAATGGATGCTAGGTTGACCACATTGGGGTCTGACCATCTAACTAACCGATAAATAAAATAATGAATTAGTAAAAAGTTGATGAAAAGTCTATAAATGTAATGTGACATTGGAGTTTAGCGCAATAGAGTTTGAATATTGTGGATCGCTTGAATTGTTGGAAGAATTCTTTCATAAATATATTAATATTAGAAGTTGTCAGTTATTAAGGATTAATCCTGAAACGAAGAAGTGGAATTGCTCTATGGCAACAAGGGCGAATCGCAGGGAAACCAGGTATTTGCCGATTTGCTGTCTCATCTGATCAGGGTAATAGAAAATGCCGGAATGCTGATCATTGATGAATTTGGCAATAGTCTTCATAATAAATTGGCTGAAAAAATTATTGAATTCTTTATGGAGAATGTTGCTTTACGCTAAAATGGTTTCATGCTATCATTATTTTAGTTGAAAATTTTGATGGCATGAAGCTATTTTTGATTGGAGGCATGGAAGATTTGAACTTTAACTATTGCTATAAAATTACTTATGAATCAGGGGAAACTTATGACAGACGAAGAAATGAGCTGTCAGTAGAAATTTCAAAAGAAGACTATAAGAAAATTATAACAGGAGTATTACAGGAAAGACCGATTGAGCAGATTGAAGGGATTTCGGATGTAATTGATAAAATGACGGAAAATGTTGAATTTGCGGATCGTTTTATGAATAAAAATGGTTCATTAAGAAAACACCATTAAAGAAAAAAATGAGCTATTTCAAAACTTGAATTTTCTATTCCGAAATATGAGTATCGGCGATTAAAAAACGATGAAGGATCCAATAGAGACATTGGAACGCCCAGTGGAACATATGACTGTTTATCGGAATGATGGTTCCAGTGTGACTTTGACAGCGGAGAATGGACGTGTGAGTATTGTTGACTCCAGGGAGAAGAATGTAAGGCATATTATTGAGGCAGATTATTTTATTTCGAAAATTTTGTAATGATTTATTACAAATACCATTGATGGTGTCCGTATGTATGCCAACAGATATTTAAAGATATTTGATGTGGATAGTAAACTATTAGACGAAAGAAAAAAATTGAAAGGACAAAAAAAACTATATGATTAGTTTTTATAAGAGTATTGTTGACCAGGACAGGGCTTCGATTGTTATATGCAATCTTAAGCATGAGATTATCTACATGAATCCGGCAGCTGTTAACAGCTATGCGAAGCGAGGCGGTGATAAACTTATTGGAAGAAGTCTGTTAGATTGTCATAATCAGGAATCCAGGGATAAAATACAGAAGGTAGTGGACTGGTTTGGGGCAGATGAGAGCCATAATCTTGTTTATACTTTCCATAATGAGAAGCAGAATAAAGATGTTTATATGGTTGCACTCAGAGAAGAGGGAAGACTGATAGGATATTATGAAAAACATGAATATCGAAACACAGAAACTATGAAACAATATGATTTGTGGTGATGTTATGGCGCAGGACGAATGGTGCAGGCAGTTATTCAAGAATGAGGAAATACGACAGGAACTTACCCGTGTGGTAAGAAGAAAAATGGAATGAGGTAAGTAACAATATGGAATCAAAACAGAAAAGAACAGCTCTTGTCACAGGTGGAAGTTCCGGAATCGGACGATGTACTGCAGTAGCATTGAGTAAGGCAGGCTATATAGTCTATGAGTTCAGTCGCCGGGATGTTCCTGTAGAAGGCGTGAAGCATATGTGTGTAGATGTGATAGATGAGGCTTCCGTGCAGGAAGCTGTTGGGCAGATCCTTTTGGAAAGAGGAAGTATCGAGATTCTTGTAAACTGTGCAGGCTTTGGTATCTCCGGTGCGGTGGAATTTACAGAATCAGAACAGGCGAAAGCGCAGTTTAATGTGAATTTTTTCCGGAACTGTTAATGTAAGCAGAGCTGTTCTTCCTTCTATGCGCAGACAGCACAGAGGGCGTATTGTCAATATCAGTTCTGTGGCAGCAGTGGCACACATTCCGTTTCAGGCGTTTTATTCAGCCAGTAAAGCAGCAGTGTCTTCTTATTCCTGTGCGCTTGACAATGAGGTAAGTCCTTATGGTGTCAGGGTAACAGTGGTAGAACTTGGAGATATTCATACCGGTTTTACACAAGCCAGACAAAAGACAGCTTTAGGCGATGATGAATATGGCGGCCGCATTTCACGCAGCGTCAGTCAGATGGAGAAAGATGAACTGAGTGGGATGTCACCGGAGGTTATTGGTACATATATTGCGCGGATTGCACAGAAAAAGAACTGTGCACCAATTTGTGTGGCGGGTGTGAAGTATAAGATTCTGAGATTCTTATGTAAAATTCTGCCGTGTACATTACGGGGAAAGATTGTTGGTTCTATTTATGCAAAATAACTGAAATTATTTTATAGAATCCCTAATATAGCTCGGGTGTCTGGATATATAACAGCCTTTTTTCAGCTTTACGTTAAAATAGTTTCATGCTATCATTATTTTTATTGAAAAATTTTGATAACGTGAAGCTGTTTTTTGATTGTGGGGTGTAAGGAATGGGTAGATTTGTAAATCCTGATAACAGTGCATTTCAGGTGGCACTGAATTCTCCGATATATGTGGATAAAACCGGATTGTTGGAATATACAAACAGCGTACTTAATACAACAGAAGCTTATATCTGTAACAGCAGACCACGCAGGTTTGGAAAATCATATGCTGCAAATATGCTGGCCGCTTATTATAGTAAAGGCTGTAATTCCGAAGAAATGTTTTCAGGGCTGGATATAAGCAGGGAATCGGATTTCAGGACTCACCTTAATAAGCATGATGTGATTCATCTTGATATTCAGTGGTTTCTGGCAAATTGTGATAATGTGGATAATGTTGTAGCGTTTATTACGAAATCCGTACAGGCTGAATTGAGAGAGATTTACCCTGGTGTTCTGCCTGAAGAAGAGATAAGTTTGTCGGAAAGTCTTTCGCGTATTAAAAATATTGTTGGACAGAAATTTATTATAATTATTGATGAGTGGGATGTTCTGATCAGAGATGAAGCGGCAAATAAAAAATGTACAGGAAAAGTACATTAATTTTTTGCGGGCAATGTTCAAGGGAACGGAACCGACAAAATATATTCAGTTGGCGTATCTTACAGGTATTTTGCCGATAAAGAAAGAAAAAACGCAGTCTGCATTAAATAATTTTGATGAGTTTACAATGCTTGATGCAGGAGTGATGGCGCCATATATTGGATTTACAGAAACTGAAGTGAAGGATCTTTGCGAAAGATATCACAGAGATTTTGAGAAAGTAAAATATTGGTATGATGGTTATTTGTTGGAGGACTATCAGGTATATAATCCTAAAGCAGTAGTAAGTGTTTGTGTGCGGGGCAGGTTTAGAAGTTACTGGTCTGAGACTGCTTCTTATGAAGCAATTGTTCCTTTTATCAATATGAATTATAATGGTTTGAAAAATGCTATAATTGAAATACTTTCCGGTGCTTCGATTAAAGTAAATACATCTGCTTTCAAAAATGATACGGTGAATATACAAAGCAAAGATGATGTGCTTACGTATTTGATCCATCTTGGCTATCTGGGATATAACCAGAACAGAAGAACTGCATTTGTTCCAAATGAAGAAATCCGGCAGGAGCTGACTACGGCGGTTGAGAGTAGAAAATGGAATGAGATGATTACTTTTCAGCAGGAATCAGAACATTTACTGGAGGCTACGCTGGACATGGATGAAGAAGCGGTTGAAGCGGGAATTGAGAAAATCCATACAGAGTATGTTTCGAATATTCAGTATAATAATGAGAATTCTTTGAGCAGTGTACTTGCAATTGCATATCTGAGTTCAATGGAATATTATTTTAAACCAGTTCGTGAACTGCCGACAGGACGTGGGTTTGCAGACTTTGTATTTATTCCAAAACCAGAATACGTTTCCAGTTATCCGGCGCTTGTCGTAGAACTTAAATGGAATAAGAATGTCAAGACAGCATTACAGCAGATTAAGGAAAAACAATATCCGGATTCAGTTCTGGATTATACCGGAGACATTTTGCTGGTTGGGATAAACTATGACAAGAAGACAAAAGAACATCAGTGTCTGATTGAAAAGTATGAGAAATTATAAAAGTATTGATAAAACGGAAACCATTTTCTATTGAGAGGTGACAGATAATATGGAACTAAAGGAGAAAACTCCACATACGATATTAAATGAAATAATTGAAGCGGCGAAAAAAATGCGGACAGGTTATGCTTCAGGCGGACAGGGAAAATTTTGGCATTAAGGATAAGGCAGGAAAAGCAAATTTTGTTACGAAGTATGATTGCAAAATTCAGAAAATGCTGGAGAAAAAGTTGTCTGAGATTCTTCCGGAAGCGGAGTTTTTGGGGGAAGAAGAGGATTGCCAGATTAACAGAAATGCAGAATATATTTTTGTGGTGGATCCGATTGATGGAACTACCAATTTTATTAAAGATTATCATATGAGCTGTGTATCTATTGGATTGATTCGAAATGGAAAGAGATATATGGGAGTCGTGCATAATCCGTATCTTAATGAAACTTTCTATGCGATTTCCGGTGAGGGTGCATATATGAATGGAAATGCGATTCATGTATCGAAGGATGATCTGGCAAACAGCATTGTTTTGTTTGGTTCATCACCGTATAATACGGAGCTTGCGAAGGCATCCTTTGAATTAGCTTACGAATATTTTCAAAAATGCCTTGATATCCGACGAAGCGGATCTGCAGCACTTGATTTATGTGCCATAGCATCAGGAAGAGCGGAAATTTATTTCGAGCTTATTTTATCTCCATGGGACTTTGCGGCAGGTGCACTTATTGTTGAAGAAGCAGGCGGAATTGTGACGACTGTTGAAGGAGAAGAACTTCCATGCCTGGAAAAGAGTTCGATTCTTGCAAGAAATAAGCAGTAGTTCTGAAATCTGGAGGTGCACGATGAAAAAGTTAACAACAGGGAAAATATGGCAGTTTGCAGCCGGACAGTTTGGATGGGCGATGTTGTCCGGGATTATTTCTAACTGGCTTGTATATTTTTATCAGCCGGATAAGACAGCCATCAGTCAGGGACAGACAGTGTTCATTCCACAGGGGCTGGTGGTCTTTGGCATATTTACTATTATTGGCGGAATTACAGCTTTCGGAAGGATTTTTGATGCTTTTACAGATCCAATGATCGCCTCTTTATCTGACAGATGTACGTCAAAGAATGGGCGAAGAATTCCGTTCCTGAAATGGGCATCTTTACCGCTGGCGCTTTCTACAGTACTGGTTTTCTGGTCACCGGTTAATAAAAACAGCTGGATCAATGGAGTATTTTTGCTGATTATGATTCTGGCGTACTATCTTTCCATTACTGCGTACTGTACACCATATAATGCGCTGATTCCGGAACTTGGACATACCCAGCAGGAAAGACTTAATATTTCCACAGTCATTTCCTTTACATTTATTGCCGGAACTGCAGTGGCGTATCTGGCACCTACGATATGGGGGATGTTTATTCCTGCTTTTGGCAGAGTTGGTGCTATCCGTATGACCTTTACTTTGATGGCGGCTATAGCGTTTATCTGTATGCTTGTGCCAGTATTTTGTATCCGTGAAAAAGACTATGTAGATACGGTTCCTGCAAAAGAGTCAGCTTTTGGATCTCTTGCAGCTACTTTTAAGAATGGAGAATTTCGCAAGTTTGTGGCATCTGATATTTTCTACTGGATTGCACTTACCATGTTTCAGACAGGTCTTCCATTTTTTGTCACCAGTCTTTTGAAACTTCCGGAAACAATGACAACTTTGTATTTTGTGGGAATGACAGCGTTGTCTCTTGTATTTTATATTCCGGTAAATAAGCTTACTCCTAAACTTGGAAAGAAAAAGATGATCTTGTTTGCATTTGCAGTATTTAGCCTTGCTTATTTTTATACCGGATTTATGGGAAAAATTGAGTTTTATTCCGGCATCGGTGCAGGGACTGATCCTGACAGTCGTGGCGGCCCTTCCTATGGCGATTTTCGGAATTCTTCCGCAGGCTGTTGTGGCAGATATTTCGCAGAGCGACTCGATTACATCAGGAAGCAATCGTGAAGGAATGTTTTATGCGGCGAGAACATTTGCGTTTAAACTTGGGCAGAGTATTTCTATGTTGATATTTACAGCAGTCTCGACGATAGGGGCAGCAGAGGGAACTGGTTATAGAGTTGCTGCTTTTGGGGCAGCAGTATTCTGTTGTATAGGCGGAATTATACTGGTATTTTATAATGAGAAAAAGATTAATGGGATTATTAATAGGCACCAGTGAAGATTATAATACAGGTATGTATCGAATGGTGAAAAGCAGATAGCAATAGAATTATGAAAAAGTAACAGGAGTATATACAATGGAAATAATACATGAGAATGAATATTTGTATAAAATGAATAATGAAATAGAACCATATCTTGCAACGCACCGTCAGGAGGGGTACGTTCCTGGTGCAGAGGATCATCTGCATCGAAAAAGACACGGGGATAGTGGGGAAAATTCATGTACAGCGTTACCTGGCAGAGAAGCCGAAAGGCGTTATTATAATCAGTCATGGCTTTACAGAAGCAGCGCCGAAATATGATGAGATGATTTATTATTTTCTGAAGGCTGGATATCATGTGTATATGCCGGAACATATGGGACATGGACAAAGTTATCGCCTGACATCAGATCCATCTCTTGTACATATAGATACCTGGAAGCGATATGTGAGGGATTTTTTGAAAATATGCCATGTGATAAAAAAAACATACCCTGAATTACCGCTGGTTCTTTTTGCTCATTCCATGGGTGGGGCAATTGGTACAATCGCAGCTGCATGGGAACCGCAACTGTTTCAGAAGATTATATTGAATTCTCCTATGCTCCGCCCGCTTACCGGAAATGTTCCCTGGCCATTGGTGATCGCTATTGCACAGACGAAGTGCCTTTTGGGAAAAAAGGAAGACTATGTGGCTGGTCAGAAGCCTTATGATGGTAGTGAGACTTTCGAAACCAGTGGATGTACTTCCAGACCGAGATTTGAAAAATATAATGAGCTGCGTAAAGAGAATAAAAAATTCCAGGTTAGTGCAGCCTCTTATGGATGGCTTCTGGCGTCTGTAAAAATGAGCTGGTACATAAAATATTGCGGATGGAAGAAACTGTCAGCACCTGTTTTGCTATTTCAGGCAGAAAAAGATGATTTTGTATCTGTAAACGCATTGAGAAAATTTGCAGAGAAAATCAATCACAGAGGAATCACTTCCTGTGAATATGTATACCTGCCGGGAACCAGACATGAGACCTACTGCAGCGATGACAGGACGATGCAAGTGTATTTAGATAAGATTATGAAGTTTCTGGATTTATGTAGCGGGGAGATGTTTTCTCATTATGAGGTGTTGAGAGAGTAAGTCATTGTCTGAAAGTTATATAAAACCTTTGGAATGTTGCTTTACGCTAAAATGGTTTCATGTTATCATTGTTTTAATTAAATGTGATAGCCGGGAACCATTTTTGATTGTGAGGTGTGATGAATGGGGAGAGTTTTTAATACAACAGGTGTGTGTATTCCAGAGAAACATTATATGGTAAATATTAATGGTCGTTTACAACAGATTAGAGAGCTTGTGGATGCAGGAAAATATTTTACTATTAACAGGGCCAGACAATATGGTAAGACTACAACCTTGCGCGCGCTTGCAGAAATACTTCGGGATGAATATTATGTTGTATTACTTGATTTTCAGACATTTGACAATGAGAAATTTAGTAATGGAAATGTGTTTTCAGTAGCATTTGCGAATTCTTTTTTGCGTATGCTTCACAGAAACTGTAAGACTATGAATAATGAGATGGTTTCAGTTATAGAAGAAATGAAAAAGGATGCCGATTATGCTAACAGATACTTTTCTCTGAAAGAGCTATTTGAGGGATTAAGTGATATATGTGAAGCGGCAGACAGAAAAATAGTTCTTATGATTGATGAAGTAGACAGTGCAGCTAATAATCAGGTTTTTATTGATTTTCTGGCGCAGCTTAGGGCACAGTACTTGGACAGAGAATTTTATCCGGGATTTCAGTCGGTGATTCTGGCAGGAGTGTATGATATTAAGAATTTGAAGAGAAAACTCAGACCAGAGGAAGGACATAGATATAACAGTCCATGGAACATTGCTGCAGATTTCAGCATCGAAATGAGTTTTTCTGAATCAGAGATAGCAGGGATGTTGCAGGAGTACGAAAGTGATCATCGTACAGGGATGAATATATCAAAAATGTCAGAATTGCTATATGCGTATACAGCGGGATATCCGTTTCTGGTTTCAAGAATCTGCCAGCTGATGGATGAAAGGGTACGGGACGAATATGAAAATCTGAAATTGGTATGGACGGAAAATGGTTTTAATGAAGCAGTGCGTATTCTGCTTGCGGAGAAGAATCCTTTATTTGAATCATTAGTTGGAAAAATATGCGATTATCCGGAGTTAAGTGTTATGCTGAAAACATTACTTTTTACAGGAAGAAATATCGCGTATAATCCGGATGAAACCTCGATTGATATGGCTCAGATGTTTGGCTTTATTAAAAATCAAAATGGGAATGTGGTTATTGCAAACAGAATTTTTGAAACGAGATTATATAATTATTATCTTACAGAAGCAAAAATGCAGCAGACAGAGATATATAAGGCAGCCCTGCAGGACAAGAGTCAGTTTATAGTTAATGGATATCTGGATATGGAAAGGATATTGGAACGTTTTGTTGTTCATTTTCAAGATATTTACGGGGAATCTGATGAAAAATTTCTGGAAGAGCAGGGGAGGAAGTTCTTTTTACTATATTTGAAACCGATTATTAACTGGACAGGAAATTATTATATCGAATCCAGAACAAGAGATCTTCGAAGAACAGATGTAATTGTAGATTACCATGGACGGCAATATATAATTGAATTAAAGATATGGCACGGTGACGAGTATAATAAGCGGGGAGAACAGCAGCTTTTTGGATATCTGGAAGATTATCATGTGGATAAAGGATATATGCTTAGCTTTAATTTTAACAGGTAAAAAAACAGTCGGGAATCCGGAAAATTATAGTGAATGGGAAAACGATAGTGGAGGCAGTGGTATAAATTAATTCACCAGAAAAAGAAAACCATTTTTTGAATAGTCATATGTGATGCTGGCGATTTTAAGTGACGAAGAACTTGGAGATAAGATAACAATGGAGCAATATTATTACAACCATATGAATAAGGCGCAGCAGGCTGCATATCACAGCATTCTTAGCGGTGTGAAAAAACCTGGCGGATGAATTTCAGATTCCGGCATTAGAGGGAGAAGAACTTTATAATGTTTTTTTTTTCAGATGCGTCTGGATCATCCGGAGATATTTTGGGTGAGCAGTTATAAATACCGGTATTATAAAACTCTCCGAATCTGAATTTTATTCCGGAGTATCATTTTGATAAAAAGAAGAATTTGCGAACATCAAAAGGCTATGACTGCCAGAGTTGAGAAGCTGATT
>ENA-OQES01001051-OQES01001051.1-human-gut-metagenome-genome-assembly--contig:-NODE-1051-length-10913-cov-3.805303_pt1 | contig 10913 bp, 11 predicted proteins | sample MGYA00242798_ERZ504641 | MGnify/ENA primary metagenome ERZ504641 (study PRJEB26092, sample SAMD00036327) | human gut metagenome | host: Homo sapiens | study: EMG produced TPA metagenomics assembly of... | reverse complement strand
CAGAACCTCTGGACCACAGGCTTCTTCCATGCGAGCCCACTTCCGTATCGTCTCGTGAAAATTTTTCTGCTTTACTCCCGCTGGTGTTTCTGGCCATTTCCCTTGTCGATACAATTCCATGCATTGCCTTTTTGTACTCATAGCTGTATTTCATAAAAATACCCCCAATACTGGTGTCCAGTATTAGGGGTACACATCAGAATGGAATTATTCCGGGCGGGGCTGTATTTTTGCAGGCCTTTCTCAAAAAGATGCACTTTCTTATGCTGAAATCCGCACTTTCTTGATTTCTTGCACAGATTACAAATGTGTAACAAATAAAAACAGTACAATGTACACAAAAATCATGCAAAAAGCCGTTGACAAAGGCCGCAAAAATCAGTACTGTATAAATTGGAAGCTGTCCAATGAAAGGGAAAGGAGAATGCGTATGGATCGCCCCGGGCACCGCTTTTCACTGCGGCGGCAGATCGTGTGGAGCACGCGCATCTTTACAGCGCTGACCTCCCTTGCTGTCTGCGCGGCACTGCTTTTTTCTTTCCAACCAATATGTCCGTACAAACACCCTGCAGGCGGCAGAGTTCAACCTGCGGCTGGTGGCCACCAGCATCGAGACAAGCCTGAACGATGCGGATGCCCTTTTGAACTGGGCCTCCATCAACGACACCGTGCGCCGCTATCTTTCACAGGAAGAGGTCAACGGCACCCAGACCATTGCAGCCTACAAGGCGGCACAGGAAAAGTACTATTCCAGCCCGCTGTACCCCAAGGTCATCCGGTTCTTTATGAGCAACGAAAACGACCGGCACCTGCAGCTCGGCCCGCTGAACAGCTCTTCGGCCCTGAACCGGAGCAGCGTAACCCTGTTTTTGCAGCAGGGTTACGGGATGCGGTTCACCACCGACCCGCTGATGATCTCTCACCCGGCCTGCCTTGCCATCAGCAGGCCCATCCGTTCCGGCCATGGAACGATGCACCGCGGCACAGCCTACCTTGCGTTGGACCCATCGGTCATCACCGATCCCGCAGCGGGCTATACCATGAGCGAGGGCAGCGCACTCTATTGGGAGATGGGCAATCAGCTCTGGCAGATCGAGGATGGCCGCCTGACACAGGTGGAAACTGCCTTTTCTGATGTTTCCTACACACTGCGCTCCACGGTGGAGAACCGCACCTGGAAGCAGTCTGCATGGCAGGGGCGCTTCCGGAAGGGCGGCAGCAGTTATTTTGCAATCAAGGTCGTTCTGGAGGGCCGGGGTGCAGCGCTGATCCAGGTGATGCCTGAAAGCACCTTTTACAGCAGCGCCGTGTCTATCTGTGGCTGCTGGGACTGGGGCTTGCCATCGTGTGGGGACTGAGCTTTTTGATGCAGCATTGGCTGGAATGGGCCATTACCCGCCCGGTGGAGGCCCTGCAGAAGCGGATCGAAGCTGTGGGCGGCGGCAACTTTACTGCCGACCCTGCCGTAGAGTGGCCCAATGAGCTGGGCGACATTGGCCGAGGCATCAACAAGCTGGCCGCCGATGTGGACGGCCTGATGAACCGCCGGGTGGAGGACGAGCGCAAAAAACAGGAGCTGGAATACCGGATGCTCCAAAGCGAGGTCAACCCCCACTTTATCTACAATACCCTGAACAGCATCCGCTGGATGGCCACCATCCAGCATGCGCCCGGCATCGCTGAAATGGTCACCGCCTTTGCCCGGCTGACCAAAAGCATCTCCAAGGAAACGCAGAAGCTGGTGCCCCTGCAGGAGGAGCTGGCTCTGCTCAACGATTACTTTACCATCCAGCAGTACCGCTATGGCGGCGATCTGGAGATCGAGGTTTCCCGGATCGAGGACGAGCGGCTTTGCCGGGACTGCCTGATTCCCCGCTTTACGCTGCAGCCTCTGGTGGAGAACGCCATTTTCCATGGTCTGGAGCCAAAGGGCGGCCACGGCAGCGTCTTGCTGGATATTTCCATCGATCCGGCCACGGGGGATGTGCTGCTGCGGCTGACTGACGATGGCATCGGGATGCCTCCGGAGCAGGTGGCGCATCTGCTGGACACGCCCACCGGAGAAAAGAAAAGGCCGAAAAGTTCCGCCACGTTGGATTGTGGAACGTGAACCGCCGCATCCAATATTCCTTTGGCGAGGGCTACGGCCTGACCATTGAAAGCGAAGAGGACGTGGGCACCGAGGTGACTATCCGACTGCCCTATCAGAAGAAAGGAAACGATCATGCTGCGGATCTTACTTGTGGATGATGAGCCGCTGGTGCTCATTGGCCTGCAGGGAATGCTGGAATGGGAAAAGCTGGGCTATACTGTCTGCGGCACTGCCCGCAACGGCAAACTGGCGCTGGAACTCATCGAGCGGGAAAAGCCGGATATCGTCATTGCAGACGTAAAAATGCCGGTAATGGACGGCCTTACCCTTGCCCGCACCTGCCGGGAGCGGGGGGCGCTGCCCGCCTTTATTATGCTGACCAGCTTTGAGGAATTTGACTACATCAAACAGGCCATGGGGGCCGGGGTGGTGGATTATCTGGTCAAGCTGGACCTGACCCCCGAAAGCCTGCAAACCGCCCTTGCCAAGGCCGCTGAAAAGGTAAAAAAGGAGCACGCCCTGCTGGGCGAAGTACCGGTTCAGGAAAATCTTGCCGAAAGCGTGCGCAGTTATCAGGAGCGCCTTTTTTGTGCGGCTGTACGCCGGGCTGTTTCAGGAGGAGAGCGAGCTGGAACAGCCGCTGCGGCACCTGGATCTTGACCTGAAAAGCGACAGCTATCTAGTGGCTTCCTGCGAATTGTGCGCCAACACCGAGCTTGCCCCCGCACAGCAGCTGAAGCTGAGCTTTTCCTGCGGGCGGATGCTGGAAACCACCCTGCAAAATTATCTGCCCTGCTATGTGACCGGGGCCGATGCCATGCGCTGCAATGTGCTGTTCTGCCTGACCGATGCCCAATGCCAGAACTACCGGGCGGTGCTGCGCCCCCTGCTGGAACGGGCCAGCCAGATCTTGTACAACTACTTCACGGTCCGGCTGCTCTGGGCTGTGGGGCGGCCCACCAATTCCCTGCTGGGCCTTGCCCGCCGCTGCCGTGAAAATGCCCACCTGCAGCCCATCTTGACCGCTGAAAATCCCATCCAGTTTGCGGAGACCGGTGACGGCGATGCTACGGCTGGAAAGATGCAGGTGGTGGCACAGGTGCAGGAGTATATCAAAAATCACCTTTCGGAAAAAACTGACGCTGGCCGATGTGGCGGCGGTGTTCAATTTTTCGCCCAACTACCTCAGCCAGCTTTTCGGCAAATACGGCGACAGCGGCTTTGTGGAGTACATCACCGAGACCCGCATCGCTGCGGCGAAGGAGATGCTGGAACAGGGCAACCTGAAGGTGTACGAGATCGCGGAAAAAACCTGGGGTACGAGAGCTCGTTCTATTTCTCCAAGGTGTTCAAAAAAGGGTCACGGGGCTCAGCCCGCGGGAATATCAGCAAAGTATTTGAAGTCGGAGGCTTTTATGATACAGGAACAGCTTGCTTTTCTGCCGGAATCTCTTCCTGACTACCGGCCATTTCCCCCTGCCAGGGAGCGCACTGTATGGCAGGGGCTGCCCCAGCGGGTGAAAGACCGCTTTTTGCAGGCGGGAGAAGCCGCGCTGCAAACGCCCATTGCGCCCCTGCCGCTCTCGCTCTGGCTGGACTTTACCCGCACCGGGCGGCGCACGGCGTGGGAGGATGCCTATTTCTCCCGCCGGGCACGGCTGTGCGCACTGGTCTGTGCCGAATGCGTGGAGCACACCGGGCGTTTTCTGGGTGCCATTGCAGATACCGTATGGGCGCTCTGCGAGGAAAGCGCATGGCAGCTGCCCGCCCACAACAGCTACATCCGGGACACCCCGCAGCTGCCCCTGCCGGACACCACCCGCCCCATCGTAGATTTATTTGCCGCCGAGACCGGTGCCCTACTGGCGCTGACCCGGTACTTACTGCCCGATGAGCTGGATACTGCCGCGCCGGGCATCACGGTGCGGATGGAACAGGAACTGAACACCCGCATCCTGACGCCCTATTTTACAAGCCACTTCTGGTGGATGGGCAACGGCGCGGAGCCTATGTGCAACTGGACCAGCTGGTGTACCCAGAATGTGCTGCTCACGGTCTTTCTGCTGCCCACCACACAGCAGCAGCGGCAGGCTGCCGTCAAACAGGCAGCATACAGTCTGGATTGCTTTTTTGAAGGACTATGGCACGGACGGCTGCTGCAACGAGGGTGCCCAGTACTACCGCCACGCCGGGCTGACCCTGTGGGGGTGTCTGGAGATCTTATCTGCCATCGCGCCGGAGGCCTTCCGCCCGCTATTCAGCGAAGCAAAGATCAAAAATATTGCGGAGTACATCTGCAATGTCCATGTGGAAGGGCCTTACTACCTGAACTTTGGCGATTGCAGCCCCCTTGCCGGGCGCTGCGGTGCACGAGAATACCGCTTTGGGCAAGCTGTGGGCAGCGATGCCTTGCAAGCCCTTGCGGCGGCAGACTTCCGCGCCGATGCCGACCCCGACCATTTGCAGAACCCGGACAGCAGCACCCACATCAACCTGTGGTACCGTCTGACCACCGCCTTTGCAGAAGAAGAAATGATGGCGTACTCCGCAGCGCCCCGGCACCATTTAACGGTGTGGTACCCCAGTGTGGGCATTTACGCCGCACGGCAGGGCAGCTGGGTGCTGGGTGCAAAGTTTGGCTCCAACGGCGACAGCCACAACCACAACGATACCGGCAGTATCACGGTGTACAAGGACAGCAGACCATTCCTGATCGATATCGGGGTGGAAAGCTACACCAAAAAGACCTTCAGCCCCCAGCGGTACGAGATCTGGACCATGCAGAGCGCATGGCACAATCTGCCCACCTTTGACGGCGTGCAGCAGCTTCCCGGCGCGGAATACGCTGCCCGGGAGGTGTGCACCGAGGAAAATAGCATCACCGGCGAACTGGCGGGCGCGTATCCTCCCATCCCGGGGCTTACCACCTACCGCCGCAGCGTATCTGTCAGCGAACAGGGCATCACCCTGCGGGACGAAACAGACTATCCCGGCACAGTAGACCTGACCCTGCTCACCGAGCAGCAACCCGTCCCCACTGCGGACGGCTTTGCGGTGGGCACACTGGGCGGCATCCGCTTTGACCCGGACGCCGCAACGGCTGCTGTTACGGCGGTGCCTATCACCGACCCGCGCCTGCGCACCGCATGGCCGGAAACGATCTATAAGATCACCCTGCATTTCCTAAAAAAATGCTGAAGCTCGAACTGTACTAAGGAGAACTGCCATGGAAACCATCAAGCTGAAAATTCTGGACGAAGCCGGCCACACCCTGATGACCTGTGACGCTGACACCGCCGTATCCCTTGTTTACACCAACTGCTACAAGCCCGGCGACCGGGTGGCGCTGGAGATCGACCATCCCGGGCAGTACTGCGTCATCCAGTTCGAGGACACCATGCCCGAAGCCCTTGTGTATGTGGTCAAGCGGGAGATCAACTTCCACATTCCCTTCGGGGAGCAGGCCATCACCTACTCGCCCAAGAGCTTTGCGGGCAGCCGTCACGTTATCCGGGCACGGCTGGCACTGCCGGAAGAGATTGCCGCCCGGCGGAATCTGGCCTTCAACTGCTATGACGAGCATGGCGACACCGGTTTTTATCCCCACGCCAGCGCCAACGTAGAAACGCGCGGCGAGGCGGTGTTTGCCGCCCGCAACGCCATCGACGGCATTTTTGAGAACAGCGCCCACGGCGAGTATCCCTACCAGAGCTGGGGCATCAACCGCGACCCGAACGCAGCCCTGACGCTGGATTTTGGCCGGGAAGTACTGCTGGATGAGCTGCGCATCACCGAGCGGGCAGATTTCCCCCACGACAACTACTGGGTAAAGGCCACGGTGGAATTTTCTGATGGCAGCCAGCTGGACATCCCGCTGGTGAAAAGCGCCAAACCCCAGAGCGTGGCCTTTGAGCCCAAGCGGGTGCGCAGCCTTGTGCTGAAGGATCTGATTCAGGCCGAGGGGACTTCCCCCTTCCCGGCGCTGACCCAGATCGAAGCCTTTGGCACCGAGGTGAAGTAAAATGAGCATCTACAATGCCCTTTATGGGCGGGACGGCCACGGCGTAGGCCCAAACGAGCCGGAGAAAAAATGGCTTTGCACGCTTTTGCCAGATGGTCGGCCGCGACCTCGGCCAGCTGCTGGGCACGAACCTGATGGTCTGCGTGCTCTGCCTGCCTGCCGCACTGGGGGTCTCGCTGGGCGTAACCCTGCTCTCCCTGCCGCTGACGGTGGTGTGCAGTGCGGTCACCGGTCTGCTGACCGGCCCTGCCATGGTGCTGCTGGCAGACTGCGCTCTGCGCAGCTTGCAGAACGACCCCTCCCAGTGGCTGCCCCGGGCAAAGCAGACCCTAGCCGCCCATTGGAAAGCCGCCTGCGGCTTTGGCTGCATTGGCACGCTGGTGCTGGGGCTGCTGTGCTTTGTATCGGCCTTTGTGTTTGAAGCCGCCGCGCAGCAGGGGTATTACCCCGGGCTTGCCATTCTCGTTTTCTGGCGCTGGATTTTCTGGTGCTGGCGGTTCTGGCTACGCTTTGCGCTGCCGTTCTGCCGCTGCAACTGCCCGCCCCGGACAGCTTGCTGCGCCGGGCGGGCAGGCTGCTGGCTGTCGCCCCGGCGCGCTGCGTCCTGGCAGGCGTTCTCATGCTGGCGGGCATCGGCGGCATGATCTTGCTGTTCCCGGTCAGCGTGTTCTGGGCGGTGCTGTTCGGCTTCTGGCTGCCGGGGCTGGCAGCGATGCAGACCCTGTTCCCGGTTTTGCGGCAGGAATACGGCGTAGAGGTGCGCAGCATCCCGCGCCCGGCAGCGCCGGATAAGCCCCTGACCGCACAGGAGCAGAAAAAGCGCTCCCGCGCCAACTGGTGGTATTACAACTGGGGCATCGTGGCGGTGGCGGCAATGGTCATTGTGGGCGTAGCGTATGTGGCGCACGGCCTGCTGACTACCGTAGACCCGGACTACACCGTGGCGGTAGTCACGGCGGAGGCCCTGCCGGACGAGGCCGTGCAGCGCCTGCAGACTGCGCTGGCAGACTATGCGGAGGACGCCAACGGCGACGGGACTGTGGTGGTGCAGGTGAACAACTACACATGGAGCGCCGATGCCGCCCTGACCGACATGAACGGTCAGATGGCCGGTGCCACCCAGATGAACACCGACCTTGCCAACGGCGAGAGCAAAATCTGGATCTTGGATGACCCGGAGGGCTTCGAACAGGCCTATGGGGCACTGAGCGAAAAGCTGGGCGCGGAATGGCAGACAAAGCTTATCCCGTGGCGCAGCCAGCCCGCCCTTTCCGGGCTGGAACTGGGCAGCTACAACACTGCCGCCGATGGCAGCCAGACTGTTGATATCCAGAGCCGCTTTGCCGGGTACAGCGTGGCAGTGTTTGATGCTTCAGATGCGTTGTGGCAGGCGCTCAATTCGTAAACAGAAACGACCGTCCGTTCTCTTTTTGTTTATGTGGTATTCTATACACAGAAAAATAGACGGAGGCATACCGCCATGAATCCCCATACCACGCTGAATCTTGCCAAGATTGCTCTGTGCGCGGTGGAAACCGTACTGAGGAATACTTCGCCCGATGCAGAGGACTATCCCCCAGCCAGTTGAATAAAATAACAACGCTGCAAGTGCTTATCGTCAGGCTGTTACAGATGCAGCAGCATAAAACGGACATCTCTTCAATAAAAAAGGTCAAGTAGACTTCAATTTGAGCCAAATAGTAAGACTTCTTATGCTTTACCGTCATAAATTTTTCAAAATCATCTTGACGCACCTTGCGAAACATGATATTCTCTGTCACAAATCTCACTGATTTTGTGGATTGGTTTGAAACCATCCACAAGATGTGGTCGTGTTCATTTTGAACACAGCCACAGAAAGTGGTTGGTTATCACCGTGAGACCCACCACTTCCGTGAGGAAAAGTCCACGAAGAATTTACCGCCCCGCAACACACCCGATTCATTTTGCCGCCGATTCACCCGACAAAATCCATCGCTGCGCTGCGTGGGCGGTATTTTTCTTTTTCACAAATAAAATCTTATGTAGTTGTTCAATCTTCCAAAATTTGTTTTAGTTGTTGACTGTACAACTTCAAAGTGTTATTCTTGTGTTTGAAAGAAGTAGGACGTAGTGTCCGCACTGCGCCCGGCTTTCTTCATACTGTACCTTGAATCCTTCATAAGCCGTCTGAACGTGATACTGTGCCATGACCTCACACTTTCTGTGGGCGAGCCGGACAACGCCGCTGCACAAACAGAGGCAGGAACTTCGTTCGGAGCAAACGGTGACTCCCTTACATGAGCAGCACCACCTCTACTTATTTTTTTGCGCCTTAACAATTCGGAAACAATTACCCGGAAACGATTTTGAGCGCAGCGGTAGAGGGCAAGAACCGTCCCGTGGCCACAAATTTTCAATTCTTGAAAATGTTGTGTTCCACCGGGACTTCACTTCTTCAATGCGTCTGCATTTCCGATGTGATCTTGTTGGGGCGTGCCTGCCCCAAAACCCTGCTCATAGTTCGCGCCTGATGGCGCGAACAAACGGCGTGTCGTGCTTACATAACTTCACCGAGGAGTTATCGAACAGACAGGAGGTACAATGACCGAAACGAATGTTCAACCGATTCCTAGCAATTCCCAGCACCACGACACGCCGAACAACAAAACGCACGTCATCAAGTTCCGTGTGACAGCGGAGGAAAAAACGTCACTGGAACTCACTTGCAAACTCCTGAATCTCTCCCTCTCCACTTTTATCCGCCGTGCCATCCACAACGTCAAGATCGAGAAAATAATCATCGTTGCCGGCGGCGGAGAAGAAACCCTGACCGCTGTTTCCACTTTGCTTGCCCAGTGCAGCAAGGTGGGCAGCAATCTCAACCAGCTTGCAAGGCACTTCAATTCCGGCGGTGCGGACACCGAGCAGATCCGGGCGAAACTCCTTGACGAACTTGCAGACCTGACCGCATTCCGGCTCAGCGCCGAGAAAGTTCTGGGTGAACTGTATGGCAACGCTCAAGCATATCGCCTCTAAGAATTCGGACTACACCGCCATCGAAGCGTACCTCGTTTACCAGCACGACGCGTTCACCGGAAAGCAACTTCTGGATGAGCACGGCAAGCCGAAGCTGCGGGATTCGTACCTGCTCGACACCCTTGAGTGCGGCGATTTCTCGTTCGCAACGGCCTGTCTGCTGGCAAACCGCAAGTATGGCAAGAACACCCAACGCGATGATATTAAGAGCCATCAGTATATCATCAGCTTCGACCCCAGAGATGCAGCCGACAACGGCTTGACCATGGCAAAAAGCACAGGCACTTGGCCTGAAATTCTGCGAAGAAAACTTCTCCGGTCACCCCGCCATCGTCTGCACTCACCCGGATGGGCATAACCATTCGGGAAACATCCACGTCCACATTGTGATCGGCAGCGTCCGAACACGAGAAGTGGAGCGTAAGCCCTATATGCAGAAGCCACGCGATTGGCGCGAGGGCATGAAGCACTCCAGCACAGCCCAGACCATGCGGCACTTGCGTGTTGAGGTCATGGAGCTGTGCGAGGGTGCCGAACTGTACCAGATTGACCTGCTCAACGGCTCGAAGGAGCGCGTGAGCGAAGCTGAGTATTGGGTGCGCAGACGCGGCCAATTGAAACTTGACCGTGAAAACGCATCCCTCACCGCAGATGGACAGCAGCCCCGGCAGAAGAAGTTTGAAACCGTAAAGGTCGCTTGTCGGGGCGAGGCCCCTCCATTTGCTGCGCAAACCGCTCGGTCACTCAAAAGCCCCACTGGGGCTTTTGTTGCTTCGCAAACGCGAACCCTGCGGAAACAGATTTCTTCGGTGCTGTACCGCGCAACGAGCTTTGAAGATTTCTCTGACAAACTCATCCAGCAGTATGGCATCGCGGTCAAGGAAAGCCGTGGACAGCTTAGCTATCTGCCCGCTGGCAGAACGAAGTTCATCCGGGCAAAAAAGCTCGGTGACAAGTTCGATAAGGCGGCAGTGCTTGCCACGTTGCAGGCAAACGCAGAGCGCAAACCCAAGGTACAGTCCAAACCGACCAACCTTGCAAAGCTGATCGATATTCAGGCAAAGCTGACCGAAGGCAAGGGCATTGGCTACGAATGTTGGGCAAAGAAGTTCAACCTCAAAGCCATGTCGCAAACTCTGATCCTCTTGCAGGAGAAAGATTTGCTCAACGAGGATGACCTGAACCAGCGCATCGCCGAACTGGAAACCAAGTATCACGACTCGCTGACGGTGGTGAAAGACCTCGAAGGTCGCATGAAAGCCAACAAAGAGCTGCGCTATCATGTCACAGCCTACGCCAATGCCAAGAGCGTCGCACAGCAGTTAAAGACCGCCAAGCGACCCGCAGTCTTTGAGGAGCAGCACCGTGCAGAGCTGACAGCGTACCGGGCGGCAGCAGCCTATTTCAAGGCAAACAACCTCACCAAGCTGCCCAGCCCGAAAAATGCTGGAAGCTGAGTACACGCAGTGGCATCCGAAAAGGCAAAGTTCTACGAGCAGTACAAGGAAGCCAAAGAAGAACTGCTCAAACTGAAAACCGCAAAGCAGAATGTTGCGTCCTTTTTTCCGGGAGGAAGAACAGACGCAGCAGGAGAGATAAAGGAGTGTGCGTATGATCAATCTGAAAATCGACCCGGAGTTCCAGTCTCAGATTCCCCCTCTGACCGATGATGAATTTAAGCAGCTTGAAGAAACATCCTCAAGGAAGGCAAGCTGCTTTCTCCTTGATCGTGTGGAACAACACACTTGTTGACGGACACAATCGTTATGCAATCCTCCAAAA
>ENA-OQES01001049-OQES01001049.1-human-gut-metagenome-genome-assembly--contig:-NODE-1049-length-10921-cov-2.940615_pt1 | contig 10921 bp, 17 predicted proteins | sample MGYA00242798_ERZ504641 | MGnify/ENA primary metagenome ERZ504641 (study PRJEB26092, sample SAMD00036327) | human gut metagenome | host: Homo sapiens | study: EMG produced TPA metagenomics assembly of... | reverse complement strand
CGGTTTGAGCCGGGATGTTTTTCTAATTCTGGTCATGGCTCTTCCCCACCCACGAGCAGACGACTCCGCACACAAGGCTGGTGGTGATCCCTGCCGCGGCGGCAGTCAGCCCGCCGGTGAGGATGCCGATGGCCCCTTCCTCTTCGATGGCCGTCCGCACGCCTTTCGCCAGCAGATGGCCGAAGCCCAGCAGCGGCACGGTAGCGCCGCAGCCTGCGAACTCCGCCAGCGGCGCATACCACCCCACCGCCGAGAGAATGACGCCCGCCACCACATAGCCCGTCAGGATGCGGGCCGGGGTCAGGCCGTGAGGTCGATGAGCAGCTGGCCGATGACGCACGATGCCGCCGCCCACCACGAAGGCCCAGAAGTAATTCATCCGTTTTCCTCCTTCTGCTGCGGGCTGCGCAGCTCCACGAGATGGGCGATGGCCGGGATGCTCTCCTTCTGCAAAAAAGGTCGTCATGGCTCATCAGCGCGCCGGTGGCGATAAAGAGCACCCGCTTCTGCGTCCCCTTCTCGAGGCGGGGCAGGATATGCCCGCAGAGGACGGAGGCGCAGCAGCCCGGGCCGGAGCCGCCGCTCTTCACAGTCTGCTCGGCGGCATCGTAGAGGATGCAGCCGCAGTCCACATGGTTCTTGAGCAGAAGTCCTTCTGCCGCCAGCAGGTCACGCAGGAGCTGGCTGCCCACATGGCCGAGGTCGCCGGTGTAGATGCGGTCGAAGTCCGCCGGGGCGCTGCCGGTGTCCTTCAGATAGTGCAAAAGGGTCGCGGCGGCAGCGGGGGCCATAGCCGCACCCATGTTGTTGATGTCTTTTATTTTATAGTCCTGCACCCGCCCGAAGGTGGCGGCGCAGAGCTGCACACCCTCACCGGCGGGCCGCAGCAGGCAGGCACCTGCCGCCGTAGCCGTCCACTGGGCGGTGGGCGTCCGGACAGCACCGTAGCTCAGCGGCGTGCGGAACTGACGCTCTGCCGCACAGAAATGGCTGGACGTCATGGCCAGCAGGCCGTCGGCCATGCCTGCACTGCACAGCGCCGCGCCGAGGCCCAGCGCTTCGGCCATCGTGCTGCAGGCCCCGAAGAGGCCGACAAAGGGGATGCCCAGCTCCCGCAGGGCGTAGCTGGACGCGGTACACTGGGCCTGTAAGTCGCCCGCCAGCGCGAGGCTGACGTTATCCGGCGTCGTCTCAGCCTTTTTGAGGCAGAGCCGCGCCGCCCGCAGGGCCATTTCTTTCTCGGCGGCCTCCCAGTTGGACTGGCCGAAAAAGTTGTCGGCGCTCAGCTCGTCGAAACAGGCGGCAAGGGGGCCTTCGCCCTCCTTTTTGCCGCCGATGGCCGCATGAGCCGCCACGACGGGCGGCGTCGGGAACAAGAGAGTGTCTCCGCGTCGTGCAGCCATCACAGTTTCCTCCTTTATGGGGCTGATTTTTATCTGTTTTTTGTGGTATACTGAATTTTAGTGTGAAAGTGCAATTTCCGCGCTTCCTTATGCGTATCCTTGGCAGGAGGACTTTTACTGCAGCAGCCAGTAGACGCTGCCGTAGAGCACCGCCGCCAGCGTACCGTATACGATGACCGGCCCGGCGATGATGAACATCTTCGCGCCGGTCCCCAGCACACGGCCCTCGGTCTTGAACTCGATGGCCGCACTGACCACCGCATTGGCAAAGCCCGTGATGGGTACGAGGGTGCCTGCACCCGCTTTCGCGGCCAGCTTCTGGTAGAGGCCCAGCGTCGTCAGCAATGCCGACAGCGCCACCAGCGTGCAGCTGGTGAGCGTCCCGGCCAGCTCCTTTGTCGAGCCCCATGGTCAGATACCACCCGCGCAGCACCTCGCCCAGCAGGCAGATGCCGCCGCCCACGCCAAACGCCCAGAGGCAGTCCCTGCCCAGCGGCGAGGGCGGGCCGACCCGGCGCACCCTGCGCCCGTATTCCTCAGCCGACATTTTCATCCTGTTCGCCTCCCGGGAATAGGATGTCCGCCCGTGTGCAAAAATATACACACCCTCAACAAGAAAGAAGGTCCGTTATGAATCCCTCCGCTCCTCATCCTCACCGCCGGCGCCTCACCCGCGCCGAGGTGCGCCGCCGCAGACGCAGCCGTGTCATCCGCCGGGTAGCCGGCCTTACCGTGATGCTCTGCGTCGCCGCAGGCGGCGTCTCCTTCCTGCTCACCCGCCATGCCGTCGTCCCCAGCGCTTCGGCGGCGTCCGCCATCTCCATGCCGGCCCAGAGCATCGCCGATTCCACTGTGAGCTCTGCCGAGAACACTGCTGCGCCTGCCAACGCCCTCGGCCTCACCGCCGACGAGGCCCGCGCCATGCTGGCCGACCCGCTGATGGTGCTGGTGAACCACACCAGCAAGATGCCGGACGACTATACTTTCGATACCAAGGAGTGCGGCTCTGCCACCGCCGTCAACAAGACGCTGCAGACCGTGGCCTGCGACGCCTTCCTTGAGATGCAGAAGGCCGCTGCCGCCGACGGCGTGACCGTCTGGATGCAGAGTGGCTACCGCAGCGTCAAGTACCAGACCAGCCTCTACGAGCGGAAGACCAAATACTACCTCGACAAGGGCTACGACAACGCCACCGCCAGGGAAAAGGCCGCTGCCGTCGTCAACCCTCCGGGATACTCCGAGCACAACTGCGGCCTCGCCGCCGACCTGAACAGCCCGGAGCACACCGGTCTGGACGAGGGCTTCGAGAAGACCACCGCCTTCCGCTGGCTCTGTGAGCACGCGGGCGACTACGGCTTCATCCTCCGCTACCCCAAGGACGCCGAAGACAAAACGGAGATCATCTACGAGCCCTGGCACTGGCGGTATGTGGGCGTGGAGAACGCCGCTAAGATCAACGCCAGCGGCCTGTGCTTTGAGGAGTATATCGAGACTCTGCAGAGCATCGCCGCCGAGGGCTGAATCCACTGGTGAAGAAAAGGTTAAAATTTCACGCTTCGTTTGCAATTCTGCCGTCGATATGGTAGACTATCTTGGGGTTTCGGGCCGACAGTTTCGGGGCGGCCGGGCCTCAGAATTTTAACGACAAAAGAGGGAAATCTTTTATGAATATTCGTCTGAAACTCGTTCTTTCTGCTGCTGCGCTGGCTGCGGGCTGTGTCCTGCTGGCAGGCTGCGGCGGCTCTGCTTCGTCTGCATCCTCTGCCGCTTCGAGCGCAGCGTCCTCCGAGGCCGCCAGCCCGAGCGCTTCTTCCGAGCCGACAGCTTCCGTCTCCGCTGAGGAGAACGGCGCTTCTGACGCCGTGGCTTCTGCCGTAGACGCTCTGCTGGAGGCTGACCCCATCTCCAACCAGTTTGAGATAACGGCCATGAACATCGAGTACGACTTTGGCCTGAAAGCCGACGATGTGACCAGCTACAAGGGCATCAAGAGCAACGACAACGGCGACGCCGGTCTGGTGCTGGCCATCCAGCCCGCCGCCGGCAAGGCACAGGACGTCATGGACACCCTCAAGACCTACCAGCAGGACCAGGTGGCTTTCTACGGCAACTATGCTGAGTTTGCACAGGCACAGTCCAACGTGGAGAACGCCATCATCGACGGCGGCGACGACCTCGTGGTGATGGTCATTGCTTCCAACGACTGCTCTTCTGATCTGACCAGCGCCGTGAAGGACGTTCTGGGCAAATAAACAGACTCTCTCGGGCCGGTGCCGTGGGCGGCATCGGCCATTTTTTCGGCTTTATCACAATGTTATAGCAAACCAACATTTTTAATGCAACAGCAACAACGTTGGTTTGCATATCGCAGATGTGCTGCTTCCGTTGTGCTAATTTCTAGTCTTGCGATAAAAGGAGGCTGACGCCGTGGTCTTCAGCACCATCATCTTTCTGCTGCGCTTTCTGCCCATCACACTGGCGCTGTACTATCTCGCGCCCCCGAAACTCAAAAATACTGTCCTGTTCCTGTGCAGCCTCGTGTTCTACTGCTGGGGCGAGGTGCGTTTTTTTCCCGGTCATGCTGGCCCTCATCCTCATCAACTACCTCTGCGGCCTGGGGCTTGAGCGCTTCGAGCAGAACAAGACCGCCCGCCTCATCCTGCTGCTCATCGCGCTGGCGGGCAGTCTCGGGATGCTCTTCTACTTCAAGTATGCAAATTTCGTGCTCAGCAGCATCAATGCCATCTTCGGCACCGGTTTTGCGCCCATTCAGGGCATCAGCGTACTGCCGCTGGGCATCAGCTTCTACACCTTCCAGACACTTTCCTACACCATCGACGTCTACCGCCGGGATGTGGAAACAGAGCATAACATCATCGATTTCGGTGCTTACGTCGTCATGTTCCCCCAGCTCATCGCCGGCCCCATCGTCAAGTACCGGGATGTCTCCGACCGTCTCCACGTCTACAAAGGCCGCTATGAGCTCAAGCAGATCGAGGACGGCATGACCCTGTTCACCTTCGGCCTGGCAAAGAAAGTCCTGCTGGCCGACGCCATCGGTGCGCTCTGGACGGACATCATCGGCGTGGCGGACAGCCCCTCCGTCTCCTTCGTGGGCCTCGCCAACGCTTCCACCCCGCTGGTCTGGCTGGGCGTCATCGCCTACTCGCTCCAGCTCTATTTCGACTTTTCCGGCTACTCCCTGATGGGCATCGGCATGGGCAGGATGCTGGGCTTCGACTTCCCCCCAGAACTTCAACTACCCCCTATATCTCCGCGTCCATCACCGAGTTCTGGCGGCGCTGGCACATGACGCTGTCCGGCTGGTTCCGGGAGTATGTGTATATCCCCCTCGGCGGCAACCGCAAGGGCCTCAAGCGGCAGATCTTCAACCTGTTCGTCGTCGAACTGCTCACCGGCATCTGGCACGGCGCGAACTGGAACTTCATCTGCTGGGGCCTGTACTATTTCGTGCTGCTGGCTCTGGAAAAGCTCTTCCTCCTGCCCTACCTCAAAAAGGGCAGGGTCTGGCCCCCATATCTACACCCTCTTCCTCGTGGTCGTGGGCTGGGCCATGTTCGTGGGCAACGACGCAGGCGTGGAGTTCGGCCTGCTGTTCCGCAAGCTTTTCATCCCTTCCGGCGGCGTGATGCCCCCTTTACTTCCTGCGCAACTACGGCGTACTGCTGGCGGTCTCCGTCGTCTGCTGCACCCCGCTCATCGAAAAGCTGTGGAAGCTGCTTTCCCGCAATGCCATCACCAAGGCGCTGACCATTCTGGTGCTGCTGACGGTCTCGATGGCTTACGTCGTGGGCAGCACCAACAGCCCGTTCCTGTATTTCAACTTTTAAGAGGAGGCGTGAACGATGGACAAACATTCAAAGCGCTCCACTTCGATTTTCCGCTATCCAATCCTTATGGCCTTCACCCTGTTTTTTAGCCGGGCTGTTCGTGCTGGACCTTGTCACGCCGGACCGGGCCTACAGTGAACTGGAAAACACCACCCTCTCCCAGCGGCCCGGCCTGTCCAGCGTCTCGGCTGATGGGCTGAACAAGTTCTTCACGGCCTACACGAAATACGTCAAAGACCAGGTGGTGGGCCGCGACAACTGGGTCGCCCTGCAGAGCACCGTGGAAACGAAGGTGATGCAGAAGGAGCAGAGCGGCGGCATCCTGCTGGGCAGACAGCAGATGATGTTCCCCCGCACCTACGGCCTCGTTTCCAGCGAGACCCGCACCCTGCCCAAGAACACCGCCGCGCTGGAAGCGCTCTGTCAGCGGTACCCGGGCAAGGTCAACGTGATGCTGGTGCCTGCGGCGTCCGCCATCTACCCGGAAAACGTCCCTGCGGGCGCTCCGCTGCTGGACGAGGGCCGTTATCTCGACTCGCTTTCCGATGCCGTACAGGCCGCCGGAGGCCGCTTTGTGGACGTGCGGCAGACCCTCACCGACCACAAAGACGAATATATCTACTACCGCACCGACCACCACTGGACGAGCACCGGCGCTTACTACGCCTATAAGCAGCTCTGTGACGCTCTGAGCCTCACGCCTTTTGACCCCTCGGCCCACACCGTGCTGGCGGCAGACGGCTTCTACGGCACCCACTACTCCAAGGCGCGGACGCCGGATGCAGAGCCGGACACCATCCTCTACTACGACCTGCCGAACGAACTGACCATCTACTCGGTCAGCGGCCCGGGCCAGCCCGCCGACGGCGAGACCACCGGCCTTTACGACACGGCCAAGCTGGACGTTTACGACAAGTATGCCATGTTCCTCCACGGCAACAACGGCCTGAGCCGCATCAGGGGCGACGGCACCGGGCGCATTCTCGTCATCAAGGACAGCTACGCCAACTGCTTCGTGCCTTACCTGACGGCCAACTACGCCGACATCGACGTGGTGGATTTCCGCAATTATAACTACGGGCTGGACAAGCTCATCGCGGACAACGATTACGACCAGCTCCTCGTGCTCTACAGTTTCGACAGCTTCAAAAGCGACCCCTACCTCTACCGGGCCGGCGTGGCGGGCTGATACTGGGAATTATTGCAGTATTTTTTCCACAAACTTCCGAGGTGATTTTTCATGCAATTTTGCCCCGGGATTTTTTGTGGTTTCTGTCCAAAACCCTTGCACAAAATCCAGCGTTGTAGTAGAATGATGCTGTCAGAGATGTTTGCTCTGCAAGAGGGATCTTTGCAGTGCGGTGCGCCGCCTGCTGATATGAAGGAGTGATTCTTTATGAAGAAATATATGGAATTGCCTGCTGATTACGCAGTGCTTTCTGACGATGAGATGACCTACACCACCGGCGGCAGCGCTGTTGGCGGCGTCGTCACCATCGTGGGCGTGGCCGTTCTGGCATCCAGCTATGTCTGGGGCATCTCGCAGGCCAGAGACTGGCTGAGCGTTGACAGCAACCGCAGGGGCAATCCCCTCACCGTTATGGGCCGTGCAATGGACGCCATCAGCGACGATATGTCCAAATCGCCTTCCAACTTCCTGCGTGACGTTGTTTCTACCGGTACGGTAGTGGCTCTGGCTCCCCTGAGCGCGCTGCTGCTCATCCTGTAAGTTTCCCCTGCGGTTTTTCGGGAACTTCTATTTTTCGTCAAACCGGCGCACACCGCGCTGTTTTGGGATATTGTTCGTAAAGGAGTGCTATTATGGAAAACATCATGATGCTGCCCGCTTCCTACTGCGTGATGAACGAAGAGGAAATGACCTATACCACCGGTGGTGCCAGTGCTATTCAGGCTATCGCTGCATGGGTCTTCCCTCCTTATGCATGGCTTGCAGGCGTCACCGCTATCCGTGATTACCGCAAGAAGAACCCTGATACTTGGACTCAGGACGGTCTGGACTATTTCGCAAATGATATGGGGAAGAGTGTATCTAAATTTCCTCTATGACCTTGCGTGTGCCAGTTGGGTTCTGGGTACCTCCGCTACCGGAATCGGCCTTGTGATTAACGCAGCTATTATCCTGCTTTAATAACTCAGGAGACTCCAAAGAACAACAAAGGCGGCGGCTCTTCCCGTAAGGGAAGGGCCGCCGCCCTCATTTTTATCTGTCCATACAAAAGCAGAGGCATCCAAACCGGATGCCTCTGCCTGTTTATGGATGTGTTGATTTAGTTACTTGAACATATCCTTCAGCTTTTTTGAAGAAGCCCTTGCGCTTTTCGTAGTTATCCTCTTTCAGGGTCCCCTCGAACTTCTTCAGGGCCTCACGCTGGGTGCGGCTGAGCTTCTTGGGGATCTCGACCTCGCACTTGACGTACATATCACCGCGGCCTCTGCCATTCACATACTGGACGCCCTTGCCGCGCAGGCGGAAGGTGGTGCCGCTCTGGGTGCCTTCCGGCACATTGACCTCGACCTTGCCGTCGATGGAAGGCACCGTGATGGTATCGCCCAGGACAGCCTGACTGTAGGTGATGGGGAAGACGACGTAGATGTTGTTTTCATCGCGCTGGAACACCTCGCTGGGCTGGACCGTCACCGCCACGATGACGTCACCTGCGGGGCCGCCGTTGGTGCCGGCATTGCCCATGCCCGAGAGGCGGAAGCCCTGATCGTCGTCGATGCCCGCAGGGACATTGGCCTCCAGAGTCTTCTTGACCGCGATGGTGCCGCTGCCGTGGCAGCTCTTGCAGGGGTTCTTGATGAGCTTGCCCTTGCCGCCGCAGCGGGAGCAGGGCTGCTGGGTCTGCATGACGCCGAAGGGCGTACGCTGCTGACGAATGACAAAGCCTCTGCCGCCGCAGTCAGGGCAGGTCTCCGGGCTGGAGCCGGCGGCGCAGCCGCTGCCATGGCACTCCGTGCACTCCTGCTGACGGGTGATGGTGATGTTCTTCTTGCAGCCATGCACCGCCTCGTCAAACGTCAGGGTGATGCGCACCCGGATGTCCTGGCCCTTGCGGGGGGCGTTGGGGTTCGCCGAACGGCTCGAGCCGCCCAAAACCGCCGAAGCCGCCGCCAAAGATGTCGCCGAAAATATCGCCAAGGTCAACACCGTCGCCGCCAAAGCCGCTGAAACCGCCAAAGCCGCCGGGGCCGCCGCCGTTCTGGGCAGCGTAGTTGGGGTCAACACCGGCAAAGCCGTACTGGTCGTAGAGCTGGCGCTTCTTCGGGTCCGAAAGCACCTCGTTTGCCTCGTTGATCTCCTTGAACTTTTCCTCGGCTTCCTTGTCGCCGGGGTTATAGTCCGGGTGGTACTTCATGGCCAGCTGCGGTATGCCTTTTTGATCTCGGCATCGGTCGCAGTCTTGGATACCCCCAGCACTTCGTAGTAATCACGTTTCTCCTGTGCCATAATCCAATCACCTCTCGTATAAGCAGCAACCTCCCCTATATAGCAGCGCACTGCCGCTTCCAGTACAGACAGCCTCAGGCAGATCTGTACAAGCCTGACCGGCCTGCCAATGGCTCCCCTATCAGGGGAGCTGGCGAGCGTCAGCGAGACTGAGAGGTTTTCTCTATAACCAGCAAGAGCCGCCCCGGCAAAACCGGAGCGGCTTTTGCTATTCTACGCGCATACCCGCCGGTTTGGCCGGATACGCACTGCTGTGTCTCAAATCAGACTTCCTTGAAGTCTGCGTCCACAACGCCGTCATCGCCCGGCTTCTGCTGGTCGTTTGCGCCAGCATCGGGGCCGGGCTGTGCGCCTGCGGCCTGCTGCTGGGCAGCAGCGGCAGCCTGATACATCTTCTCGAAGACGTGGCTCAGAGCATCCTGCTTTGCCTTGATGTCGTCGATGGAGCCGGACTGGACAGCGGTCTTCAGGTCGGCCAGCTTTGCCTCAGCCTCGCTCTTGACGTCGGCGGGCATCTTGTCGCCGTTCTCCTTCAGCATCTTCTCAGTCTGGAAGACCATCTGGTCGGCGCCGTTGCGGATGTCCACTTCCTCGCGCTTCTTCTTATCGTCGGCAGCAAACTGCTCAGCTTCCTTCACAGCCTTGTCGATGTCCTCCTTGGACATGTTGGTGGAAGCGGTGATGGTGATGTTCTGCTCCTTGCCGGTGCCCAGATCCTTTGCGCTGACCTTCACGAGCCGTTTGCATCAATATCGAAGGTGACTTCGATCTGAGGCACACCACGGGGAGCCGGAGCGATGCCGTCCAGATGGAAGACGCCGAGGCTCTTGTTGTCCCGGGCAAACTCACGCTCACCCTGCAGGACGTTGATCTCAACAGAGGGGCTGGTTATCCGCAGCAGTGGAGAAGACCTGGCTCTTGTGGGTAGGAATGGTGGTGTTGCGCTCAATGATCTTGGTGCAGACGCCGCCCAGAGTCTCAATGCCGAGGCTCAGCGGGGTGACATCCAGCAGCAGCAGACCCTTGACGTCGCCCTGCAGGACGCCGCCCTGGATCGCAGCACCGACAGCCACGCACTCATCGGGGTTGATGCCCTTGAAGGGCCTCGCAGTTCAGCTCTTTCTTGACTGCATCGTAGACAGCGGGGATACGGGTGGAACCGCCGACCATCAGGACCTTCTTCAGGTCAGATGCGCGCAGGCCGGCATCCTGCAGAGCCTTGCGGACAGGGGTCATGGTGCGGTCGACCAGATCAGCGGTCAGCTCGTTGAACTTTGCGCGGGTCAGGGTCATATCCAGATGCTTGGGGCCGGTAGCGTCAGCAGTGATGAAGGGCAGGTTGATCTGGCTGCTCATTGCGCTGGACAGCTCGATCTTTGCCTTCTCGGCAGCTTCCTTCAGGCGCTGAGCGGCCATCTTATCCTTGCGCAGGTCGATGCCGTTCTCGGTCTGGAAGGCGTCTGCCATCCAGTCGATGATGCGCTGGTCGAAGTCATCGCCGCCCAGGTGGGTATCACCGTTGGTAGCCAGAACTTCGGTAACGCCGTCGCCCATCTCGATGATGGAGACATCGAAGGTGCCGCCGCCCAGGTCGTAGACCATGATCTTCTGGTCCTCTTCCTTATCGATGCCGTATGCCAGAGAAGCGGCAGTAGGCTCGTTGATGATACGCTTGACGTTCAGGCCGGCAATGGTGCCTGCGTCCTTGGTTGCCTGACGCTGGCTGTCGTTGAAGTAGGCGGGGACGGTGATGACGGCCTCGGTGACAGGCTCGCCCAGATAAGCCTCGGCATCAGCCTTCAGCTTCTGCAGGATCATAGCGCTGACCTGCTGGGGGAGTGTACCCTTGCCGTTCAGGGGTCACCTTGTGGTCGGTACCCATCTGACGCTTGATGGAAGAAACGGTGTTCTCGGGGTTGGTGATGGCCTGACGCTTTGCGACCTGACCGACCAGACGGTCACCGGTCTTGGTGAAGCCAACAACAGACGGGGTGGTGCGGGCACCCTCAGAGTTTGCGATGACGACGGGCTCGCCGCCCTCCATGACAGCCACGCAGCTATTCGTAGTACCAAGGGTCAATACCAATGATTTTGGCTCATAAATGAAGTCTCCTCTCAAAAGAACTTGTTTATCTCATGCTTAGATGTGAAGCGGATGTCTATCTTCAAAACCCCTGCGGGTCTTTGCGGATTTA
>ENA-OQES01001048-OQES01001048.1-human-gut-metagenome-genome-assembly--contig:-NODE-1048-length-10923-cov-2.146258_pt1 | contig 10923 bp, 19 predicted proteins | sample MGYA00242798_ERZ504641 | MGnify/ENA primary metagenome ERZ504641 (study PRJEB26092, sample SAMD00036327) | human gut metagenome | host: Homo sapiens | study: EMG produced TPA metagenomics assembly of... | reverse complement strand
AACGCTACGAAAACACAAATCTTGAAGACGTACTTGAGAAAATCTGTAAAAAGGATACTTGAACAGTAGAGATTTCAACACCCAAGCGAGACAGGCTCCGCCTGTCCATATGAACTTCTCATTGAGAAATTCATGAAGTTTATTAAATAAGATTTTATAATGTAGTGGAGTCAATATCCAGAAAAAACGGAATCCATCTTCGGTATCAGCGCCTTTGCACTATGGAACCGAGACTTAATCAATTGTGGAAGCCATTGCTGACACAATTGATGCTTTCAAAGGCTCGGTGGAATGCTTAGTGCAACGAAGCAGATACCGAAGATGGATTTCGTTTTTTCCGTCATATTTTCACGCTACGTATGGCTCTAATTCAAGAAGTTCTCAATAATCACACCTTCTGCTTCCTCTTCCGTCATTCCAAGAGTCCGCAGCTTGATCAACTGTTCATCATTGATCCTTCCGATTGCAGCTTCGTGGATAATAGCCGCATCCACATGCTTCGCATTGATCTCAGGAATTGAACTTACTTCTGCATGATCCATGATAATGGAATCACACTGAACATGTGCATGGCAACGGTTCTTTCCGACAGCCCTCGGATGGAAGATCTGTCTGGATTCGCCTTTTGCGACCGAACGGGATACGATCTGCGCAGAGCTGCCTTCTCCGAGCAGTTCCACCATCATATTTGAAGTAGCTTCCTGTTTTCCATGTGTCATCAGTTTTTCAATGACATAAAGCTTGGAGCCGGCTTCCAGATGTACATTATTTTCACGAACCGTAGAATCGACTCCTTTGATCTGAGCAGTATCCAGTGTAAATACAGAATTTTCACCAAGATAAACTTCGGTAACAGGATTGAGTACACGGGCTCCGGTGCCTTCACCCTCTCCATAATGCTTTTCTACATAGCGTACATTTGCATTTTTTTACCACATGGAAAGTATGAATACCATCATGGCGGCTTTCGTTACATCCGCTGTTGTGGATACCACATCCGGCAATGATAGTTACATTTGCACCTTCTGCTACATAAAAATCATTGTAAACAACGTCCGTCATTCCGCTTGCATCAACAACAACCGGAATATGAACTTCTTCGCCGTCTGTTTTTCCATCGATGAAAATATCAATTCCCGGCTTGTCCTGTTTTTTCCTTGATTTTAATATGCTCACTGTCTCCGTGGCAGAGAGCGATTCCATTATGTCGTAAATTGAATGCACCGGACTGTGTAAAAACCGGTGTCATCGATCTGTGCTAATACTTTTTCTGTAATTTTATCCAATAAAGTCATTGTATGTTCCTCCCCTGTTATCTGCATTTCAGACAGCTGTAAGAATCGGCTGTCTTTCCTAATAATTGTGGAAGGATATCCGCAGTCTGTCCGATCGAAGCGATCTTTCCGCCTTCGATCACCATGATCCGGTCAGCCATCTGGATGATTCTCTCCTGATGAGAAATAAGAATAAGACTCTGTTTTTTCTCTTTGTGCATTTTTTCAAACTGTTCGATCAGCATAGAAAAACTCCAGAGATCGATTCCGGCCTCCGGTTCATCGAAAATACAGAGTTTGTGAGGTTTTGCGAGAACGGTGGCAATTTCCAGACGCTTCATTTCACCGCCGGATAAGGTTCCGTCTACTTCACGTTCAATGTATTCGTTGGCACAAAGTCCAACGGTACTTAAAAGTCTGCAACAGACATCTCTTGTCAGATCTTCTCCAGCCGCAAGTGATAAAAGCTTGCTTACCGTCATTCCTTTGAAGCGCGGTGGCTGCTGGAATGCGTAACCGATTCCGGCTTCTGCCCTGTGATTGATATCATAATCACTGATATCGGTTCCGTCTAAGATGATCTGTCCGGCACTTGCCTGGTCAATCCCCATTAGCACTTTTGCAAGTGTGGATTTGCCACCGCCGTTCGGACCGGTGATCACCAGCATTTCTCCGTCTTCTACGTTAAAACTGATATTTTCTACAATGCTGCGTTCTATTCCGTTTTTCATTCACCTGGAATGTAAGATTTTTTCACTTCCAGCATGAGTTCATCCCCTTTCTGTGTAAGAAACTTATATAAAGTTTGTCTGGTTGAAAAATTTTATATTCATAAATTGTATGATGTAAGTATCAAAAGGAATAAATTGCGTAACAATGGAGCAATCTGATTACATCATTGGATACAGAATCTTTATATATTATGTCTATATAAAACATATCGAAAAAGTTGTCTCTTTTATTATTGAAAAGCATACCTGCAAAGCGAAATTCGCAGAATTTTCAGAAATAATTCAGAAAGACCACAGGAATTTGCTCTAGGTATCTGCATAAAATTTATGTTATACTAATGGAATAGTAAGAAAGAAGAGGGTGATAATATGTCAGGATTTAAAGATGTCGTAGGACATAGCGAGATCATTCAGTATATACAGAACGCGGTTACAGAAGATAAAGTATCACACGCTTATATTCTGAACGGCGAGAAGGGATCTGGAAAGAAGATGCTTGCAGGTCTTTTTGCACAGACTCTGCAGTGTGAAAAGGGCGGAGCAGAACCGTGCTATGAGTGCCATTCGTGCAAGCAGGCAGTCAGCGGCAATCATCCGGATATTATCTGGGTAACGCATGAAAAGCCGAACAGCATCAGTGTAGATGATATCCGGGTTCAGATCAATGGGGATATTCAGGTGAAGCCTTATAATGGGAAAATACAAGATCTACATTGTGCCGGATGCAGATATGATGACTGTACAGGCACAGAATGCTCTGTTGAAGACAATCGAAGAGCCACCTGCTTATGCGGTAATTCTGCTTCTTACAGAGAATGCGAACAGTCTGCTCCCAACGATCTGCTCAAGATGCGTTATGCTGAAGCTCCGTAACATTAAGGATCAGCTTGTGCAAAAGGTATCTGATGGAGCAGCTTCAGGTTCCTGATTACAAGGCAGACGTGTGTACTGCATTTGCACAGGGCAATATTGGAAAAAGCTGCTATGCTGGCAGGCTCTGAGCATTTTAATGAAATTAAAGATGAGGCAGTTCGTCTGCTGAAGAATATCGATACCATGGAACTCGGTGATCTGGTGGAAGCTGTGAAACGGATTTCCGCTTACAAGATTGAGATCACAGATTATCTGGACATCCTTATGATCTGGTATCGTGATGTTCTGATCTATAAAGCAACAATGAATATCGACAGACTGATTTTCGGTGAAGAGATCGACAGTATCAGGGAGCGTGCGAAAAATGAGCTCTTATGAAGGAATTGAGACAATTCTGGAAGCACTTGAGAAAGCAAAGGCGAGACTGCGCGCCAATGTCAACTTTGATCTTGTCATGGAACTTCTTCTGTTGACAATAAAGGAGAACTAGGGAATGACAAAAGTAATTGGAGTCCGTTTTCGGACTGCAGGAAAGATCTATTTTTTTCTCACCGGGGCAAAATTTTGAGGTGAAGCGTGGCGATCAGGTAATTGTAGAGACTGCGAGAGGAGTAGAATTCGGTAACGTTGTGATGGGACCGAAGGAAGTGAAGGATGAAGAGATCACCCAGCCTCTTAAGACAGTGATCCGCCTGGCGACAGAGGATGACCGCCGTGTAGAAGAAAAGAATCGCAAAAAAGAAAAGAGCATTTCAGATTTGTCTGGAAAAGATCCACAAGCATGAGCTGGAGATGAAGCTGATCGATGCAGAATATACCTTTGACAACAATAAGTGCTGTTTTACTTTACCGCAGACGGGAGAATTGATTTTCGTGAACTGGTAAAGGATCTGGCAGCGGTATTCCGTACCAGGATTGAACTTCGCCAGATCGGTGTAAGAGACGAGACGAAGATCCGCGGAGGAATCGGGATCTGTGGACGAGAGCTTTGCTGCCACACCTATCTGTCTGAGTTTGCACCGGTTTCAATCAAGATGGCAAAAGAACAGAATCTGTCGCTGAACCCGACTAAGATTTCAGGTGTATGTGGCAGACTGATGTGCTGCCTGACAAATGAGGAAGAGACATACGAGGAACTCAACAATAATCTTCCGTCTGTAGGTGAGTCAGTGACAACTCCGGAAGGCCTGAAAGGTGAAGTACAGTCATTAAGCGTACTGCGTCAGCTTGTCAGGGTTATTGTAACTCTGGACAATGATGAGAAAGAAATCCGTGAATATCCGGCAGCTGACCTGAAGTTCAAACCGCGCCGCCGGAAAAAGGATGTGAAACTTTCCAAACAGGAAATGAAAGAGCTTGCAGCTCTGGAGAAAGGTGAAGGAGCGTCAAAGTTAGATGACAAATAATCTTAAGCCGGGAGAACGGCTCGATGATTTACAGATAAAAGGCTATGAGATCATCCAGAGCCCGGGGCGGTTCTGCTTCGGAATGGATGCAGTGCTTTTAAGTGCCTTTGCCAAAGTAAAAGCGGGAGAATGCGTTCTTGATCTTGGAACAGGAACGGGAATTCTCCCGATTCTTTTGGCCGCAAAGACAAAAGGAAAGCATTTTACAGGGCTGGAGATCCAGGAAGAGAGCGCAGATATGGCGCGCCGGAGCGTCCGGCACAACCAGCTTGAGGAGCAGATCGACATTGTGACGGGAGATATCAAAGAAGCGTCACAGATATTTGGACACGGTTCCATGGATGTGATCACAACGAATCCGCCGTATATGATCGGTGGGCATGGGCTTGCCAATCCGGAGAGTGCCAAGGCGATCGCAAGGCATGAAGTCCTTTGTACATTGGATGATATTATCCGGGGAAAAGTGCGCGGACATTTGAAAAAGCCGGAGGCAGATTTTACATGGTACACAGACCGTTCCGGCTTGCCGAGATCTTGACGGCAATGTGCGAGGCGAAGCTGGAGCCGAAGCGGATGCGCTTGGTGTATCCATATGTGGATAAGGAGCCAAACATGGTTTTGATCGAGGGAATCCGTGGCGCGAAATCGCGGATGACCGTGGAGCCGCCACTGATCGTTTATGAGAAAGATGGCAGTTATACACGGGAAATCCTGGAACATTACGGAATGACAGGGACTGGAAAGGAGTAACTATGGCAGGAACATTATATTTGTGCGCAACGCCGATCGGCAATCTGGAGGATATGACGTTCCGGGTGATCCGGACGCTTGAAAGAGGTTGACCTGATTGCAGCGGAAGATACCAGGAACAGTATTAAACTGCTGAACCATTTTGAGATCAAAACACCGATGACCAGTTATCATGAATATAATAAGATAGACAAAGGACATGCTCTGGTGGAGAAACTTCTTGCAGGGACAAATATTGCACTGATCACCGATGCCGGCACACCGGGAATCTCAGATCCGGGTGAGGAACTGGTGAAAATGTGCTATGAAGCCGGAATTACGGTCACTTTCCCTTCCGGGAGCCGCTGCCTGTATTACGGCACTGACACTTTCCGGGCTTTCCACCAGAAGATTTGCATTTGAAGCATTTCTTCCAACGGACAAAAAGGAAAGACAGGCAGTCCTAGGTGAGCTTGTAGATGAGACAAGAACGATGATCGTTTACGAAGCACCGCACCGTCTGGTGAGAACCTTGAGAGAGCTTGGAGAAGTTCTTGGCGGGGACAGACATCTGACTGTGTGCCGGGAACTTACGAAAAAAGCATGAGACTGCATTTCGCACCACGTTTGCGGAAGCGGTTTCTTATTACGAGAGCAACGATCCGAAGGGGGAGTGTGTGCTTGTGATCGAGGGGAAGAGCCGGGAGAGCATTTTACAGGAGGAGCGCGCAAAATGGGAAGAAATGACGGTTCAGGAGCATATGGATTACTATACGAATCAGGGAATTGATAAGAAAGAAGCCATGGAAAAAGGTGGCGAAGGATCGCGGAGTCGGAAAGAGGGACATTTACAAAGAACTGTTGTAAGGCTTTCGTCAATTTGTACAACCTTCTTCAAAAAATCTTTGTTCAACCCGGTCATAGACCGACGAAGTCAAAAACAGATATACTTTATTTCAGAAACAAGAACAGCGACAGCGTGTGTAAGAATCGCACAAAGATTTAGGAGGCAAAAATAAATGGCAAGCTTATCATTAAAGCATATTAACAAAACATATCCGAACGGATTTGAAGCAGTTAAAGATTTCAACCTTGAAATTGAAGATAAAGAATTTATCAGTTTTTGTAGGACCATCTGGATGTGGTAAATCTACTACACTTCGTATGGTTGCAGGTCTGGAAGAGATCACAAGCGGTGAACTCAAGATCGGGGACAAAGTGGTAAATGATGTAGAACCAAAAGACAGAGATATCGCGATGGTATTCCAGAACTATGCTCTGTACCCACATATGACTGTATATGATAACATGGCATTCGGACTTAAATTAAGAAAAGTTCCGAAACCGGAGATTGATAAGATGGTTCGTGAAGCAGCTAAGATCCTTGACCTTGAACCACTGCTTGACCGTAAACCAAAAGGCTCTTTCAGGTGGACAGAGACAGCGTGTTGCTATGGGACGTGCTATCGTTCGTAATCCTAAGGTATTCCTTATGGATGAGCCACTTTCCAACCTGGATGCTAAACTTCGTGTACAGATGCGTATCGAGATTTCCAAACTTCATCAGAGACTTGGTACAACAATCATCTACGTAACACATGACCAGACAGAAGCTATGACACTGGGAACCAGAATCGTAGTTATGAACGCAGGTGTTGTTCAGCAGGTAGATACACCACAGGTACTTTATGATACCCCATGCAACCTCTTCGTTGCAGGATTCATCGGATCACCACAGATGAATTTCCTTGATGCTGTATGCCAGAAGAAGGGTGACAAAGTTGTCCTCAAAGTTGGACCGGCTGATATTGAACTTCCACCGTCAAAAGCAAAGAAACTTATCGATGGAGGATATGAAGGAAAGACTGTTGTCCTTGGAATCCGTCCGGAAGATGTACATGATGAGCAGATGTTTATCACATCTTCACCGAATACAGTTATTCAGGCTAAGATCCGTGTATATGAAATGCTTGGTGCTGAAGTTTATCTTCACTTCGATTATGAAGGAGCTACAATGACAGCCCGTGTTGATCCTAGAACAACAGCAAGAACAGGGGATACAGTTACATTTGCATTCGATGCTGAAAAGATCCATGTGTTCGACAAAGAGACAGAAAAGACAATTACAAACTAAGATATGAAATTATTTGCCGGAGTTTCCAGGTTTTGGAGACTCCGGTTAAAATTTTTCTTGACAATCGGGCTATTCGTGGTATATAGTTACGTTAATAAAGGGGAGTAACCTACGCAAGGGAATCCGCGTTTGTGGTGTCGTCAGTACGGTGGAAGCATCCGGTACCACAAGAAAATGGTGAGACTTTTATTGCATTATTTGTTGTGCAATAAGGGTTTCCTTTTTTGTACATTTTTATCGAAAGAGAGCTTCGTTGCATAAGAAATTCAGGAATGTGAATACTCAGAAACAGGAGGCGGAAAGGATGAAAGAAATTTATCAGTCATCGGTAAAAGAAGTGCTTGGACAGATGGGAAGCAGAGAAGAGGGACTTACGATAAAAGAAGTGGAAAAGTCCCGTGAAAAATGTGGATGGAATGAGCTTGCGGAGGGAAAGAAAAAAATGTGTGCTGCAGATTTTTTTGGAGCAGTACAAGGATTTCCTGGTGATTATCCTGATTGCATCGGCGATTATTTCAGGAATTTTAGGAGACGCAGAAAGTGCGGCAGTTATTGTGATCGTCATTACAATGAATGCGATTTTGGGAACCGTGCAGACGGTAAAAGCAGAGCAGTCGCTTCAGAGCCTGAAAAAGCTTTCAGGACCGGAGGCGAAGGTTCTCAGGAATGGTACGGTGACACCGATTCCGGCAAGAGAACTGGTAGTTGGAGATGTGATCCTTCTGGAAGCCGGGGATTATGTTCCGGCAGACGGACGACTGATCGAGAACGCAAGTCTGAAGATCGATGAAAGTGCACTGACCGGGGAAAGTCTTGCAGTTGAGAAGAGCCTGGATGAAATCGAAGAGGAAGTGCCGCTTGGTGACCGGAACAATATGTTATTTTCGGGAAGCTTTGTTACTTACGGACGTGGAAGAGCCGTTGTGACAAGTGTAGGTATGCAGACAGAAGTCGGAAAGATTGCCGGACTTTTGAAAGCAACATCTGAAAAGCAGACTCCGCTTCAGGTGAATCTGGAAGAGTTCGGAAAGAAGCTTTCGGTTCTGATCCTGGTATTTTGCGGAATCTTATTTGGAATCAGTGTATTTCGTGGAGAAAATTATCGGAAGCGCGTTTATGTTTGCAGTAGCACTTGCGGTTGCAGCAATCCCGGAGGCATTAAGTTCAATTGTAACAATCGTCCTTTCTTTCGGAACGCAGAAGATGGCCAAGGAGCATGCAATCATTCGAAAACTGCAGGCGGTAGAAGGTCTTGGAAGTGTCTCCGTGATCTGTTCGGATAAAACCCGGGAAACTCTCACGCAGAATAAGATGACTGTTGAAGATTATTATATAGAAGGCAGAAGAATCCGGGCAGATGAGATCGATATGGCAGATCCGGCACAGAGATTTCTGCTTGATTGCAGCATTTTATGTAACGATTCTACCAATGAAAATGGAGTGGAAATCGGAGATCCGACAGAGACAGCGCTGATCAATCTGGGAAGCCGCTATGGAGTGGAAGCTGCAGAAGTAAGAGAAAGTTATCCAAGAGAAGATGAGATTCCATTTGACAGTGACCGGAAAATGATGTCGACGCTTCACCGGATAGACGGCGAAAACCGGATGATCGTCAAAGGTGCGGTTGACCGTCTCCTGGATCTGACAGACCGGATCTGGACAGAAAATGGAATACGGGAGATTACAAAAGAAGATAAAGAAAAGATTCAGAGCCAGAATCAGGAATTTTCAATGGAAGGTCTTCGAGTGCTGGCATTTACCTTCCGGGAGATTCCGGAAGAACATCTGCTGACCGCAGAGGATGAGGACCATCTGGTATTTCTCGGAATGATCGCAATGATGGATCCGCCGAGGGAAGAGTCAAAAGCTGCAGTAGAAGAATGTATCAAAGCAGGCATCCGTCCGGTGATGATCACGGGAGATCATAAGATCACGGCAGCAGCGATCGCAAAACGGATCGGCATTTTAAAGGATTTATCCGAAGCCTGCGAGGGCGCGGAGATTGAAAATATGAGTGACGAGGAGTTACGGGAATTTGTCCCGAAGATTTCTGTCTATGCAAGGGTTTCGCCGGAACATAAGATCCGGATCGTCCGTGCATGGCAAGAGCGCGGAAATATTGTATCGATGACCGGCGACGGTGTCAACGATGCACCGGCTCTTAAGCAGGCAGATATAGGTGTTGCAATGGGAGTAACCGGAACAGAAGTTGCCAAAGATGCAGCGGCGATGGTACTTACAGACGATAATTTTGCCACAATTGTAAAAGCAGTGGAAAACGGACGAAACTTATACCGTAATATCAAGTATGCGATCCAGTTTCTGTTATCGGGAAACTTCGGTGCAATTCTCGCTGTTTTATATGCATCGATCGCAGGACTTCCGGTTCCGTTTGCACCGGTTCATCTGCTTTTTTAATCAACCTGCTGACTGATAGTCTCCCGGCAATTGCACTGGGAGTAGAACCGCATACCAGTGATGTGATGAATGAGAAGCCAAGACCGGCAGATGAGTCGATCCTGACAAAAAGATTTCCTGTCAAAGATTGGTCTGGAAGGACTGGTGATCGGTGTAATGACGATGATCAGTTTCCTGACAGGATATCATCAGGACGGTGCACTTCTTGGAAGTACTTATGCATTTTGGAACGCTCTGTCTTGCACGGCTGTTTCACGGATATAACTGTAAATCAGATCATCCGGTGATTTTTACCAAACGGTTTTTCAATAATAAATGGATGCAGGGCGCATTTGCACTGGGAGCAATTCTGATCACGGCTGTACTTACAATTCCGGGGCTGCATCAGGTGTTCAAAGTAGAAACATTGAACTTTGAACAGCTCGGGACTGTCTACCTGTATGCATTTGCCTGTTTTCCGATCATACAGCTTCTGAAGTGGGTACGTGGAAAATTTATCTGAGTAACAATATGGGAAAATGCTTACTGGTTGTAAGGGGATTAACCATAAATATATTGTAGTAGAATGGAGAAAATAGTGGATTTTAGTAAATTATCTATAAAAAAAGTCCGGGAATTGATCGTATTTACAGCGCTGATCGTAGTTGCATTGTGGAAATTTGATGTGGTTTTTGGCGTGATCAAGGCGGTATGGGGGATTATTTTTCCCTTCGCTCTTGGCGGTGCGATCGCGTTTGTGATCAATGTTCCGATGAGCTTTCTGGAGAAAAAATTTATTTGGAAAGGCAAAAGAGAAAGGAAGTAAGGCGGCAGAAAAGCTTGCAAGACCGATCAGTCTTCTTCTTACGATCGTACTGGTAGTGGGGGTGATCGTGCTTGTCATGTTCGGTCTGATTCCGCAGCTTACGGCAACAATTGGAAGTCTGATGAACAGTATTGCAGAATTTATTCCGCAGATGCAGAGTTGGGTACGGGAATTTACACACAATAACCGGGAAATCATGGATCTTGTGAACCAGGTGGAGTTCAATCCGAATAAGGCAATCCAGTGGGGTATGAGTATTCTCGGAAATGGTGCGGGAAATTTTCATGAATACAACGATGACAGCAGTTGGCTCCATCGTCAGTGGAGTTACTACATTTTTTCATTGCCTTTTCCTTTGCCTGCTATATTCTTTTCCCAGAAAGGAAAAATCTGCATGTGCAGGTGAGAAAAGTGTTTTTCGCGTTTATTCCAAACGAAAAGCAGAAGTGATTCTTGAAGTCTGTTCCCTGACCTACCGTACCTTCGCAAACTTCCTTACCGGACAGTGCCTGGAAGCAGTCATCCTCGGAAGTATGTTTGTAATTACATTAAG
>ENA-OQES01001046-OQES01001046.1-human-gut-metagenome-genome-assembly--contig:-NODE-1046-length-10940-cov-2.937853_pt1 | contig 10940 bp, 13 predicted proteins | sample MGYA00242798_ERZ504641 | MGnify/ENA primary metagenome ERZ504641 (study PRJEB26092, sample SAMD00036327) | human gut metagenome | host: Homo sapiens | study: EMG produced TPA metagenomics assembly of... | reverse complement strand
AACTAGAATCGCTCAATTCATTTACCGTTTCTGCTTGACTTAAATCAAATGTAAATTTTCCTGAGTCTATTCCCGAAGCATAAGTATATTTTTTTCCTACCCTTTTATATCCATAGCTGCGAAAACTCTTTACATAAATTGATTTTTCCAAACTATCAACATCAAATGAATACCATGAAACTCCTGTATCTGCTGTCTGTACATCCACATTCTGGATATATTTTTCATTCCACTCTTCACTTATGTATCTGTCTATAGCTGTTCTGACATCTTCTGCTGTATCTTTTTCAAAAAGTATACGATTCTGGTAAATTATACGTTCCAAAAAGAGCATTCCTCGGTTCTGTTTCATCAGATATAACCCCTGGTTTTGAAAATTTGTAATACATCTATTTTATTGTAGTTTTCTATCTGGAGCGTTACATGATAAGTATCATCGCTATTTTTACTAACAATCGCAACATTATCTATAAACTCTGGAATTCCTCCGAGTCCTCCATAATCTCGAATTAATTCTCCAGTCACATCATAAAACGTCAATGGTACAAGATAAGATTTATTCGCTTCTATGCCAGATGTATTCGTTTCTGTCTTTGATACATCTTCTTCTGTTTTTGCAAACGCATCTAGTCCAGACGCCCCGAGCACCATACTTGCACTTAGAGTAACTGCTAATAACTTTTTTATTATTTTCATATTGTCTCCATTCACCAAAAAGGTTGCTGCACCAATTGTACAGCAGCCTCTCCTAAATAATTATGTCAATTATTCAATTTCCTGTAAGTTTCAGATATCCAGTTGCACTCATCGGCATAATTCCTACGTATGTTGTGAACTTTCCAGTAATCACGCAACCCTCATAAAACATTGAAGCATCTAAATCTGTGAATGTAAAATAATAATCTACTACGTCACCTGAGCTGTCTTTAACAGGCTCTTTAGCTGTTCCATTGATTTCCATTTTTCCCAAATGACCTGTAAGTCCTAAATATTTAATTTCATGTGTATGAACAACCAGTGTTGCTTTTCCATTAGCATTTATAGTAATGTCAGCCCACATGTCATTAACTGCTGCATCACCCATTGATGGATTGGTGCACTCTGCATCTTTGTAAAGATTCTGATTAGCAGTATATGTTCCTGCCGCTAATGCTGTAGAGTCATTTTCAGCCGCAAATGCTGTAACTCCCATTGCCAGTACCATTGTTGCTGCTAACAGTGTAGCAACTAATTTCTTGATCTTTCTCATAACTGTAATCCTCCTTTTCTCATCTTGGTATTAGCTTTTTGCTAATAAATTTTTCAGTTATGATGTTTAGAGTTCTACGAGAATATTTCCGGTTACCCGTATCTAACTCCTTGTCTGAAAGATACCATAATTTGCCATTCAATGTCAACACTATTTTTTACAAGTTTGTTGCCTGAATAGCAACAAATAAGCCGCTATTTCCTTTGATTTTGTTGCTATTCAGACAACAATAGGCATAAAAGTGCCGTTATTGATAGTGTTTTATCAACAACGGCACTTTATTGAACTTTTTTTCTATTTGTTACATGATATGCGTAAATGAGAATTTTTCTCACTTCTTATTTATACCCAGAAATATAATAGTGCAGTGCTTTCCGGCATGTGCATTGGTCCTACGCTGCAGGTAACGGTAACTGGTACAATTCCCATCGTGCCAATCCCCGTCCATCGGTGGATTCTGCACGCTTCCATCGGGATTTTCACTATATTATTCTCTATTCTTGCTTCTTCCAAAACTTCATTATGCTCATACTTCAATGTTTTCAGTTTTCCAGCCATCATTTCACCACTCACTCTGGAGTGTGCTGCCATCTCTTTCAGCTTTAATTCCAGATAGCTTTCTCCATTCTCCTGAACGATTTCGGCTATTTCTTCAAATCCTCTCATCGCCATAGAGTCTCTTCCCTGCCCCTGCTTTTTATTCATCCGGTAAAGCCGGAACACTACCGGATGCCTTTCACATTTCTGCAGATTGTGCTGTATCTCCTGATCCAGTTCATTCTCTTTTTTACTTGTATACTGATTTTTTCTCTGTATAGGCGTTAATCATCAGTTCCAGCATGTGGATGTCGATATTCTCCACCATAACATCCAGTGATTCCTCGATTTCTTCCGGTTTTGCACCGATTTCTTCCAGATATTTTTCAAGATTCTCATACAGCTTGGTATATCTTTCCAGCCATTCTTCACCTGCTGCGGTAAATTCCAGTGATTCTGTCAGGATTCCTCTTTCTATGCAGTTCTTAAAATAACGGTTTACCGTTGATCGATTCACGCCATAAGATTCTGCGATACTTCCCTGAGCTCCACGTTTCTTTTCTACTCTTGACAGACCTTGTAAATATTGCAGTTGCAGCATCGTAGGTCTGTTCTGTCTCTTTAGATGTTCACCTTTTTCCATTTTCCTGTTCCTCTCTTCGTCACCATACATGAATATTCAATTCCCGATAATCGATTGGCAATGGCTTCTGTTCAAAGCGTGTAATCGCAATGATTGCCACTGCTTCTGTAATCGGGATTCCTGTATTCGCAGTATAAGTACAGATGTCTGTCGGTAACTGATAAACACCTTTTTCTTCTTTCGCCTGTATCCATTCATCATCTCTTCTATACCATACATAGCCGATGGATTCGTCTTTTTTTCGTCTTGAGCAGGAAGCAGTTCTGTGACTTTTTCACTCTTAATATGACAGAGTGTTCCAGTTTCCCGTACTCTGGTGCAAGGAACCTTGGATTGCGTCGTTCCGGTTCATACAGTCCGAATGCCATCGGGAACTCACCATCCTCATAAAAGGTATACAAGTCCATATCGTCATAAACTCTGTCGTATACGTCACCGTACTGCAGAAAGTTTTCAATTCCTTTTAACCCTTCCGGACTGATATAATGTTCCACTCTACAGGCATCTTCCTGCGCCCTCTGCTGATCCATTCCACTTACCATCTGAAAGAACTGTGTCAGTTTCTCATGGCGTGCAAGGCACTCCATACCTTCCAGTTTTCCCTTATCGGTGAGTTCAAGATGTCCGTTTTCTGGCTCACACAAAAATCCTTTTTTCACCAGACTTCGCACCAGGCCTGCTGCTTCATATCCGGTTATATTCACTTCTCTGGCATACTCTTTCGATGTGATCTGTCTGCCTTGCCTCCACGTCCGGTATACATATTCCAGAAGATCTTCTTCTAATTCGCCTCTGGCTTTTGTCACATCAATATTTCTGTTTTCAATCTTTCTTCCCATGTTACCTTTCCTACCTGTCCTTTTTTAATATTCATCCGCTACACGATATCCGGTATTTTCTGCAAAAGCCTTCCATCCAGTAAGTATATCGTTTTTTTCTTGGAACCTTTCTTTTTCTCTGCGACAAACCCCAGATTACAGGTGAAGTGTATTTCACCCAACCACTGCTGTTCGTACTCTATGTGAAATGCTGTGGCAGGAATTTTGATACTGTGATCATTTACTTCTGCCTTCTTCCAGATTCCATGCATGTTCTGATACCAGATTGTCCTGTCATCCTCGTTCTCTGGATGCTCTGTTAGTTCCAGCCATATCTCCCAAGGCTCTATGTGCAGCCAGCCATCCCGTTCAAACCGCATATCTTCGATAGCTGCTTTTCTCTCTTTTTCAATCTCTGTGGTGTAAAAGGAATACCACATCTGATACTTTCCCGGTTTCAACTTCTTCCAAAGCGTGTGGCAGTCTACACTTTTCGGTATGGAGCTTCTTCCACCATCATTGATAAATTTCCATAAATTGTCGATTTTGTCCGGATCAGACACCTCACACGCCATGAGTCTGCCGTCCCTGTCTGCTGTCTTTTCATCGACTCCGCTCATTTGTAAGAACTGATTCCAGCCTTCGGCTGCCCGTTGCAGTTGTCTCGCATACTCCGTTCCGCTTTCTGTCAGTGCAGGAATCTTCGCATCACTGTCTGTTTCCAGAAAGCCTTCCTCTTGCAATTTCTTAATGTTCGATTTCCAGTAATACTCGGTCAGGTCATAGTCTAATACGAGGATTCTTTTGATCTGCTTATCATCCTCTTTCCATTTCCGCATCTGATAAATCGTTCTCAGAATATCTTTTTGCAGGTATTCTTTTGCCACTTTCTTTGTTTCCATTACTTTTTCCTCTGTTTTGTTTACCGATTACGCTTTAGTTAGTTGGTTCAAACCATGTATTTTTAATTATATTGTCCATTTTTTTCAGGTTTGTCAATGCATTTTCCCGTACAACATTATAATTCCATATAAAAATATCCAAAATATGTTTTTGTTTCATTTTTCCCACATACTTTTGGATATTTTCATAGTTAATTTCCTTTTTCCTTTAATTTTGATTCATCCGTAGTCTGAGCGTCAACGCAAACTGCATGGATGGCAAGCCGCTTGCTGTATCCGTTCCCCGTACAGGTAGAAAGTGTCAGTATCTTGTTACTGGTCTGCGGCTTTATTCCTGTATCAACATCGGAATTTTTTATCATCTGGTCGATAAATTTCTGGTATTCTTCGCCCGGCTGGTATCCTACTTTGTACACATCGCCGCCATTGACTGCATCTTCATAAGAGAAGATTCGATAACGGTAGGCGGTTGTCTCAGAATATACGGTGAAGTATTGATTTTCTTTCCAGAAACCGTCATCCTTATATTTTTTCAGGCTTCCGAACATACTTCCGTCTCTCATATTGTGACCGTAGATAATGTTGTAATAATCCGAAAAATCAGATTTGTTAAGACCTTCCAAAAAGATACACCCTGCGATGTGGCTGTTGCCATGCAGATCGGTTCTCAGATATTTTTCATTATCACCTGAATACAGAATTGGATAATTGATGCCAAGTTCGTCCTGATTATCAAACCGTATCCACCCGATAACATCTGGATTCTCGGCTTTCAGTTTGTCAAACTCTACTTTTACGTCTGTTGCCCACCAGTCTTTTTTCTTCTGCTTTCCATCATCTGGTTCGGACTCATCATTTACATACTCCTCGGCAAGTTTGTCATAATCTCTGTCGGATTTCCATCGGTCGATGTATGGGGCAGGATATGCATAAGTGCTACCCGATCAAACCACTGCCAGAATAATCCATATTCAGCCATCGGTATGAAGTTTTTTCTTCATGTTGTCTCTCCCATTTTTCCTGTTAGTTCTCTCGAACCACTATCGTCATTATGGAATGTGTGGTTGGAATTGTCAATCTTTTTCTTCTTTCGTACTGTCTGTTGCCTGTCCGTCTGCTTCTGTCTCTCCATCTGCTTCTTCCTGTCCGTCTACGAGGTCGTAACTCATATCAAGCAGATCCAGGACTTTTGAATCACTGACAGAACCGTCCAGCGGAACTGCCAACCAGTGCTTCTGATCCATGTGCTTTGCCGGAGCAAGGTGATACATTTCGATGTAGTTGCCTATCATGTCCAGCTCTGCCTGAACTTCCATGAAAGTTGTTCTTTCGGCTGGTTGGTAAAAGACGGCATAAGGTGCGGCGGTTCTTGGGTTTTTGAAGATGGTGACGGGGTATCCGGATTTGTTGATGGTGTCTGGATGGGTGGGGTATTGCTTTTGGATGTATGTGAATATTTCTTGTTGGTTCATGTGGGATCCCTTCTTTTTGCTCATAATGAATGGATGACCTCTGCCATCCATTATCATTTATTATAACTTTTCTGATTCGCTTATTACAATAGCTTTTTAACAAGTCTCTGTTTTTGAAACAAAAGAAAGCTACCAGTTTTATTTTGTGCATTGGTAAAAAATGGTTCTTTTCCACTTTTACAGTTACCTTCCCTTTCCAACACCCAGAAACCGGGTTCCTCACATAGAAAAACAGACACCCTTTTGCTGGATCTCAGCTGTGCGTTACCAGCGGGTGTCTGATTTTCTATGTGAGGAACCCGGTTTCGTTCGTTACAGGAAAACAACCTATATTACGATTACGCCAACTTTCCCCCGTATTCCCCCGTATACAACTGATAATATTTTCCATTTTTCTTCAATTAACTGATCGTGTGTTCCACGCTCGATGATATGTCCGTTTTCAAGAACCATAATACAGTCACTGTTTCTTACGGTGGACAGGCGGTGTGCGATGACGAAAGTGGTCCGTCCATGCATCAGCTTATCCATACCATCCTGTACCAGCTTCTCCGTTCTGGTATCAATCGAAGAAGTCGCTTCATCCAGGATCAGCACCGGCGGATCCGCTACCGCTGCACGGGCGATAGACAGAAGCTGTCTTTGCCCCTGGCTCAGATTGGCACCGTTATTCGTCAGTTTCGTCTGATAACCATCCGGCAGTCTCCGGATAAATCCATCCGCATTCGCCAGTTTAGCCGCCGCGATCACCTCTTCATCCGTAGCATCCAGCTTTCCGTAACGGATATTTTCCATAACCGTATTCGTAAACAGCTGCGTATCCTGAAGAACGATGCCCAGAGAACGACGCAGATCTGCTTTTTTGATCTTGTTGATATTGATACCATCATATCGGATCTTTCCATCCTGGATATCATAAAAAACGGTTGATCAGATTGGTGATCGTGGTCTTTCCTGCTCCGGTAGAACCAACAAATGCAATCTTCTGACCCGGTTTTGCAAAGAGCTTGATATCATGCAGAACCATCTTTTTCTCATCATATCCAAAATCCACACCGTTAAATACCACATCACCTTCCAACAGCTGATAAGTTGTTGTATTATCCGCTTTGTGGTAATGTTTCCATGCCCAGTGACCTGTATGTTTCTGTGCTTCCCGTACTTCTCCGTTTTCAACTTCCGCATTAACCAGTGTAACATACCCTTCGTCCAGTTCCGGTTTTTCATCCAGGATACGGAAGATACGGTCTGCACCTGCCAGTGCCATAACCACACTGTTTAACTGCTGGCTGACCTGGTTGATCGGCATGTTAATACTTTTGTTAAAGGTCAGGAAACTGGCCAGTGCACCAAGAGTCAGACCGCCGACTCCGTAAGTGGCAAAGATACCACCTGCGATCGCACACACCACATAGCTGACATTTCCCAGCTGTGCATTGACAGGTCCCAGGATATTACCATATTTGTTTGCATTGTTGGCGCTGTCATAAAGTTCATCGTTTAACTGATTGAACTTTTCCAGACTTTCTTCTTCGTGACAGAATACTTTTACTACTTTCTGTCCTTCCATCATCTCTTCGATATAACCGTTTACCGCACCCAGAGATTTCTGTTGTGCAAGGAAATATCTGCCGCTCAGTCCTGCTACTTTCTTCGTAGTAAACAGCATGATGGCGATCATCACCAGAGATACGAGTGTCAGCGGTATACTCAGGATGATCATGCTGACAAAGACACTGACAATCGTGATCACACTGGATAACAGCTGTGGCATACTCTGGCTAATCATCTGACGCAGCGTATCGATATCGTTCGTGTAAATCGACATGATATCTCCATGCGCATGGGTATCAAAATATTTGATCGGAAGACTCTCCATGTGATGGAACATATCATTTCTCAGATTCTTCAGTGTTCCCTGTGTCACATATACCATGATCCGGTTATAGGAAAAGGTAGCCAAAACACCGATCAGATAGAATACCGCAACCTTCAGGATCGCTCCAAGCAGCGGACCGAAATCCGGACTGCTCTGCCCGATCATTGGCATGATATACAGATCGATCAGATTTTTCATAAACATGGTTCCCTGGACATTGGCAATGACACTGACAAAAATACACACTGCCACAATTACCAGATGAATTCCGTAATTTTTTCCGACATATTTGAAAAGACGTCCCATCAGTTTTCCCGGATTTTCAACCTGGGGTTTCGGACCTCTCGGTCCTCTTGGTCCTGGTCCTGGCATGATCAGGCACCTCCTTTCTCGTCAAAATCTCCGCCCCCCTGGGTCTGAGATTCATATACTTCTCTGTAAATCTGATTATTTGCGAGCAGTTCTTCGTGAGTACCAAAGCCGTCTACCTGACCGTCATTCATGACGATGATCCGGTCTGCCCCCTGTACACTGGAGATTCTCTGTGCGATGATCAGTTTCGTCGTACCGGGAATCTCTTTTGCAAAAGCTTCCCTGATCCGTGCATCGGTAGCGGTATCAACGGCACTGGTAGAATCGTCCAGGATCAGTACTTTCGGTTTCTTTAACAATGCTCTGGCGATACACAGCCGCTGCTTCTGACCACCGGATACGTTGGAACCCCCCTGTTCGATATAGGTTTCATACCCCTCCGGCATCTTCTCGATAAATTCATCGGCACAGGCCAGCTTGCAGGCGCGGATGCATTCTTCTTTGCTGGCTTCTTTGTTACCCCCAGCGCAGATTTTCCCAAGGATCGTTCCGGAAAACAGCACATTTTTCTGCAATACCACGGCTACCTGATTACGCAGCGTCTCCATATCATAAGACCGCACATCCATACCGCCGACTTTGATACTTCCGTTGGTCACATCATACAGACGGCTGATCAAATTAACCAGACTCGACTTTGCACTTCCGGTTCCACCGATGATACCGATGGTTTCTCCTGCATGTATATCCAGATTGATATCTTTTAAGACATATTCACCGCTGCCTTTTTTATAACTGAAGTTCACATGATCGAAGACGATGCTTCCGTCTTCCACTTCCATCACCGGTCTTTCCGGATTGGTCAGTTCCGGTTTTTCTTCCAGAACCTCTGTGATTCGTTCTGCACTCGCCACACTCATGGATACCATAACAAATACCATGGACACCATCATCAGACTCATCAGAATATTCATACAATAAGTAAGAAGACTCATCAGTTCTCCGGTGGTCAGCTGATCGGTTACGATCATCTTTGCACCCAGCCAGCTGATCCCGAGGATACAGCTGTATACTGCAAACTGCATCAGAGGTGCATTATAAGACAGGATCTTTTCTGCTTTTACAAACATTTTATATACATTGTAACTTGCTTTAGAAAACTTTTTGTCTTCATAATCTTCTCTCACATACGCTTTTACCACGCGGATACCTGCAATATTTTCCTGCACGCTCGCATTCAGATCATCATATTTCTTAAATACTTCCTGAAAATATCCGGATACCCGGCTGATGATAAAGAACAGGCACGCACCCAGAATAATAACAGCCACCAGATAAATACTTGCCAGTTTTGCATTGATATCAAAAAGACATGAACATCGCACAGACCATACTGATCGGTGCCCGCACGAACATGCGAAGCAGCATCTGGTATGCATTCTGAACATTGGTTACATCCGTGGTCAGTCGTGTGATCAGTCCGGCGGTACTGAACCGGTCGATATTGGAAAATGAAAACTGCTGAATGTTTTCATACATGGCTTTTCGCAGGTTTCTTGCAAATCCTGCGGAAGCATTGGCTCCACAGACACCACCCATGATACCTGCATACAGACCAATCAGTGCTGCCACGATCATCCATCCGCCTATGATACAGATATGGCGGATATCTCCTTTCTCCACACCATCATCGATGATGGATGCCATGAGAAAAGGAATCAGCATCTCCATCAGGACTTCCAGAATCATAAATAACGGAGTCTTGATGGAGTCTTTCTTGAACTCTTTGATCTGAGCTCCCAGCGTTTTAAGCATTACTCTCTCCTCCTGTTTGTTTCTTCCTGTTGAATCTCAATATTGGAACGCATCTTGCGGATCACACGGAAAAATACTTCCAGCTCTTCATCTGAGATTCCCTGACGAAGCAGTGTTTCCATCTGATTGATATTTCGAATGGTTCCTTCTTCCATATTCACGCCAAGTGCAGTCAGTTCCAGCTTTTTCAGTCTGGCATCCCGCTCCACACTGACTCTTCGAATATAACCCTTTTTCTCCATCAGTTTGAGAATTCCCGTGGCTGTCGATCGTGCAATGGAAAATTCCGCCTCGATATCCCGCTGATACACTTCTTTTCCTTCATGTTCATAAAGAAATCGAATGATCCAGCACTGCATCATCGTCAGCTCTTCACCGCCGACTGAGGCCCGGTAAGCAGCCATTCGGCTGTGGATCTCGTTTTCCAGACGTTTATTCTCATAACCGATGTGATCCTTGTATTCGATTTTCAGCATCCTTTTGTCCTCCTTCCTGTTCATTCGGATGCGAACAGTTCGGTAGCGTTCGTTCGTTCACGAACTATTTTATGATAAATATTTTCTTTTGTCAATAATTGCATATAAAAACACTTTATGAATATTTTGTGAACACAGCACAACTAAAAAAGGTCCACCGGACCTTTTTGTCGTATGCTTGACAACGTAAAAAGACGCAGATCATATTTCTACGACCTGCGCCCCTTCTTATCTTCCTGCATCTTCCGGTTTACACCATCAGTATGCATTTTATTTGATTTTTCTTAGATCTCAGCCAGTTTCAGCAGATCCGGAATCTTGGATTCCCATCCGAGAGCCATGATATGAACACCCTGGCAGTATGGCTTACACTCTTTGATAATACGTGCAGCGATCTCTACGCCGGTGATACCTGCTTTTGTTCTTTCTTTGTCTGCTTTCAGTTCTTCGATCATCTCATCCGGAACATGGATACCGGCAACGTTATTGTTCATGAATTTTACCATACCGGCTGATTTCGGGATGATGATACCAACCTGTACCGGTTTTCCGAACTGTTTTGCTTTTTCCCATGAATTTTGATGAATTTTTTCCGGCGTTCAAATACTGCCTGTGTCTGGAAGTATTCTGCACCTGCTGCTACTTTTCTTTCCATTTTTGCAAGCTGTGCGTCAACGGAATCGCTGCATGGAGATACAACAGCACCTTTGGAGAACTTCGGCGGTTCGCCAAACCAGCTGATTGCCACCCAGATCTACGCCTTCTTCCAGCAGTTTTACGGTATGCAGCAGAGATACGGAATCCAGGTCAAATACCGGTTTTGCCTGTGGATGGTCA
>ENA-OQES01001045-OQES01001045.1-human-gut-metagenome-genome-assembly--contig:-NODE-1045-length-10948-cov-3.616117_pt1 | contig 10948 bp, 14 predicted proteins | sample MGYA00242798_ERZ504641 | MGnify/ENA primary metagenome ERZ504641 (study PRJEB26092, sample SAMD00036327) | human gut metagenome | host: Homo sapiens | study: EMG produced TPA metagenomics assembly of... | reverse complement strand
TTTCGGGCTTTTTGTACGGCCGCTTTGCTGCCCTGCCCAGTGCCGTGCTTTTTGCGGCGGCAGGCTGCCTCGAATTTTTATAAACCTTGCTGCATCGCACATTTTTCAAAAAAGCCGCTTCTTTTTCGAAATCATGAACGCTTCTTTACCAATTTGTTAAAAAGTTCTTATTGACAAACATTCCACAAGCCGTATAATATACCTTGTGTGTGCATCTATAGGGTAAATCTTTTCTGCCCTGACACATTGGCGTTGTATGTGCTGCTTGCAGCGGCTTCTTCAGCAGGGAGTCGTGTAACAAACCTTTGCGGGGCGGCATAATTGGCGCTGACTCGTCAAGGACTCTGTGCCGGCCTAAGGAAGAAACGGTGCGTAAAGAGAGTGCTGTAACGGGGAAATTCCGCAAAGGGGGCATGCAATAAAATGAATGAAAATCTGATCGTATCTCTGAAAGACATTGTTGTCGAATTCGATGGGCAGAAGGTCCTGGACGGACTTTCGCTGGACATCCACGACAAGGAGTTTGTCACCTTCCTGGGCCCCTCGGGCTGCGGCAAGACGACGACCCTGCGTGTGATTGCCGGCTTTGTAACACCGAAATCGGGCAATGTCTTTTTTGATGGCAAGGACATCGCCAACATGCCGCCGTACAAGCGGCCTGTGAACACGGTGTTCCAGAAGTATGCGCTGTTCCCGCACCTGAACGTGTTTGAGAACGTCGCCTTCGGCCTGCGCCTGAAAAAGATGACCGAGGATGAGATCCGCCCGAAGGTGCTCGAGATGCTCGAGATCGTCGGCCTGAAGGGCTTTGAACGCCGCAGCATCTACCAGCTGTCCGGCGGCCAGCAGCAGCGCGTGGCCATTGCCCGCAGCCTGGTCAACCAGCCCCGCGTCCTGCTGCTTGACGAGCCGCTCGGCGCGCTCGACCTCAAGCTGCGCAAGGAGATGCAGCTGGAGCTGAAGCGCCTGCAGCGTGAAATGAACATCACCTTCGTCTACGTCACCCACGATCAGGAGGAAGCCCTGACCATGTCGGATACCGTCGTTGTTATGTCCGGCGGTAAGATCCAGCAGATCGGCTCCCCGCAGGATATTTACAACGAGCCCCAAAAATGCCTTTGTCGCCCGCTTTATCGGTGACTCCAACATTGTCGACGGCGTCATGCTCAAGGACTTTCTGGTCAACTTCGGCGGCCATGATTTCACCTGTGTGGACCGCGGCTTTAAAGTCAACGAGCCTGTGCAGGTCGTCATCCGCCCGGAGGACGTGCAGATCGTGCCGCCCTCTGTCGGTATGCTGACCGGCCTTGTGCGCGAGGTCATCTTCAAGGGCGTTCACTTTGAAATGCACGTCGATGTGGAAGGCTATGAGTGGATCATCCATTCCACCCAGGCCAGCCAGCCCGGCGAGCTTATCGGCATGAACATCGGCCCGGACGAAATTCATATCATGAAGCGTTCGGAGGTGTGATCCATGCTCAAATCCAAATCCTCCCGCTGGCTGGCCGGGCCGTATCTGGTCTGGATGGCCATTTTCACAGTCGTACCGCTTTTCATCGTCATCTGGTACGCCATGACGAACGCGGACGGCCAGTTCACCTTCGACAACCTCACCCAGATCGGGCGGTATTCCAGCGTGTTTGCCCGCAGCCTGATTTTGGCCGCGATCTCTACCGTGATCTGCCTGGTCATGGCGTTTCCGGTGGGGTATTTTCTCTCCCGCCTGCGCGCCAACAAGCAGCACATTATGCTGATGCTCATTATGCTGCCCATGTGGATGAACTTCCTGCTGCGCACCTATGCCTGGATGACACTGCTGGAGAAAACGGCCTTATCAACAAGTTCTTCGGTTTGTTCGGCCTCGGCCCCTTCAACATGATCAACACCTCAGGTGCGGTTGTGCTGGGCATGGTGTACAACTACCTCCCGTTTATGATTTTGCCCATCTACACGGCCATTGACAAAAAGTCGATGATTCCATCATTGAGGCCGCGCAGGATCTGGGCTGCAACGTCTGGCATATTCTGTTCCGGGTGCTCGTCCCGCTGACCGGCCCCGGGCATTGCCACCGGCATCACGCAGGTGTTTCGTTCCGGCGGTGTCTACCTTTGTCATCAGCCGTATGCTGGGCGGCGGCTCCAACCTGCTGATCGGCGATTTGATCGAGCTGCAGTTCCTTGGCAACTCCTACAATCTGAACCTCGGCTCCGCCATGAGCCTGGTGCTGATGGTCATTGTCCTGCTCTGCATGAGCTTCACTTCGAGCTTTGACGAGTCCGAGATGGAAGGAGTGATGTGATATGGCCAAAAAAACATTCCGCATTGCTCATGCGCACCTACGTCATTCTGGTGTTCTGCTTCATGTATCTGCCCATCGCGGTCATGATTGCGTTCAGCTTCAATGAGAGCAAATCCCGCTCGAACTTTACGGGCTTCACCCTCGGCTGGTACAAAAGCCTGTTCCACAACGAGATGATTTTGTCCGCGCTGGGTCTGAGCCTTGTGCTGGCGCTGGTGTCCAGCATTATCGCCACGGTGCTGGGCACGCTGGCGACCCTTGGCATCAACTCGATGTCCCGCAAAAAGCCAGCTCATCATCAATAACATCAGCTATGTGCCTGTCGTCAAATCCGGAGATCATCACCGGTGTCTCGCTGATGCTTCTCTTCGTCATGGCGCAGAACTTCGGCATCGGCGGCGAGAGCGGCATCTTCGGCTGGCCGACGCTGCTGATTGCGCACATCACCTTCAATATCCCGTATGTTATCTTTAATGTAGGCCCCAAGCTGCGCCAGCTCGATCCCAGCCTGTACAATGCAGCGCTGGATCTGGGCTGCACACCGCGCCAGGCTTTCACCAAAGTCATCATGCCGCAGCTGTCCCCGGCCATTTTGTCGGCATTCCTCATCTGCCTGACCTACTCTATTGATGACTTCATGATTTCCTACTTCAACTCCGGCACGATGCAGACACTGCCTATCGCCATCTACTCGATGACCCGCAAGAAGGTCAGCCCCGAGATCAACGCGCTGTCTGCAGTCATATTCTGCGTCATTCTGGCAATCATCCTGATTTCCAACGCCGCAGACTCCCGCGCCTACCGCCGCAACCAGAAAGCCATCCGCAAAGCCATGCTGGACGAAGGGGGGCGCTGAAGATGAGCTGAAAAAAGTTTTCCGCTGCAGCGCTGGCCGCACTGACTGTTACCATGATGAGCGCCGCGCCGGTGCTGGCCGCCGATGACATCGAGGTCAACGAGGATATTTCCGTCTCCGGCGACTACGATTGGAAGCGCTTTGCCAACGACCATATCACGCTGAATGTCTACAACAACGGCCTGTACATCTCCGACGGTTCTGACGAGAGCATCAACGTTCTGTCCGCATTCGAGGAACTGACCGGCATCAAGGTCAATTACACGACCTACGACTCCAACGAGAGCCTCTACGCCAAGCTGAAATCCGGCGGCGTATCCTATGATGTCATCTTCCCGTCGGATTACATGGTGGGCAAGATGGCCAAGGAGGGCATGCTGTCCGAGCTGAACATGGACAACATTCCGAACTTTGCCGGCATCGGTGAAACATATCTGGACCGCAGCTTCGACCCCGGCAACAAGTACAGCGTGCCCTACATGTGGGGCACAACGGGCCTGATCTACAACACAACGATGGTCGAGGAGCCGCCCACGAAATGGGCGGACATGTGGGATGTTGCGTACACAAACAATGTGCTGATGTTCAACAACTCCCGCGACGCTTACGCGATTGCAGCCAAGACGATTGGTCTGTCGATGAATCCGCAGTCCGTTGACGAGATCACCGCCATCACCGACGCGCTGAAAGCCCAGAAGAACATCGTGCAGGCCTATGTCATGGACGAGGTCTTTGACAAGATGGAGGGTGGAGAAGCCGCCATGGCGCCCTACTATGCGGGCGATGCCATCACGATGATCGACGAAAACCCAGACCTTGCTTTCGTCCACCCGGAGGAAGGCGTCAACTTCTTCATCGACAGCATGTGCATTCCGGCCAACGCCAAACACCGGGAGGCCGCCGAAATGTTCATCAACTACCTGTGTGAGCCGGACGTCGGCCTTGCCAACGCGGACTTCATCGGCTATTCCACCCCCATCACCGCCGTGTGGGAGATGCTGGACGACGATTTGAAGTACAGCGAAATTGCCTACCCGAGCGCGGAGGTTCTGGACAAGGCGGAGGTCTTTGAGACTCTGCCCGACGACATCAACGCCGCCATGGATGCCCAGTGGAGCGAAATGAAGAGCTATGAGGATGGCGGCAGCGGCTGGATGGTCGTTGCCCTGCTGCTTCTGGCCATCGCTATCTCTGCATTCAATATCTGGCGCAAGCTCCGCAAAAAATCCCGCGATAACTATTAAACAGTTTCAGGCTGCACACCGTTTTGCGTGTGCAGCCTTTTTGTTTGCCGGCCCGCAGCCTTGCCGCTTCACCCTTTTACGGTTCGATTTGTAGGGAGGGGTCTTGACCCCTCCGCGGGCCGATGCAAGCATCAGCCCCTACGGCCAGCCCCAAAGCCCCCGCTTTGCATTTTCCAACATTTGTGCTATACTCTCCTTGGCGAATCAATTCAAAATCCATCAAGGAGGGCTTCCTTATGCCCGAAAAGCTCATAACCTACACCCAAAAATTTACCGTCTACCGCACGGACGGCGACCATCTCGGCCATGTCAAGCTGGGGGCGCTGCTGCGCTATGCCCAGCAGGTTGCTACCGCCCACGCCGAGGCCGTAGGGCTGGACGATGCCCTGTACCGCAAGACCCACACCGCCTATGTGCTGGCCAAGCTGGCCCTGCACGTCACACGGCTGCCCCGTGTGGACGAGGAACTGACCCTTGTCACCCAGCCCGAGCGCTGCAAGCGCGCCGTCAACAAGCGCATCACCCATTTTTACGATGCCGACGGGGCAGAGGTCGCCACAATGGACAGCCGCTGGGTGCTCATAGATACAGAAAAGCGTGTCATCCTGCGCAAGCACCCTGAACAGTTCAACGACCAATGGGCCGCCGATGTCCCGTTTGAGCTGCCGATCAAGCTGCCCCGCATCGCCCCCGAGGACTGCGAGGTGCTGGGGGAGCAGCAGGCCGTCTACTCCCGCTGTGATATGAACGGGCATCTGAACAACACCCGCTATGCTGACATCGTCTGCGATGCCGTGCCATGGGAGGTGTGGGATACCGCGCATATCCGCGATTTTACGATCAGCTACCACCGCGAGGTACCCCGCGGCGAGAGTTTCACCCTGCGCCGCGCCAGACCGGCAGAGGACACCTTCTATTTTGAAGGCGAACGGGAAGGCAAATCTGCCTTTGAGGCACAGCTGATTTTCAAACACTTATAATTTCTACACAAACCCCTGTTACACTGTTTACAGCAACAATGGAAAGGGGTTATTATTATGACAAAGCTAAAAATTCGGCCTGACCGGCACGGCGCTCAAAACCATTGCGCTGGTGCTCATGGTGATGGACCACATTCACTACTTTTTTGAATTTACGGGCGTTGTGCCGGAATGGTTCAGTATGCTGGCGCGGCTGTCTGCACCGCTGTTTCTGTTCTGCACTGTTGAGGGCTTCGCCCATACCCATGACCGCAGGCGCTACTTCCTGCGTATCTGGGCCATCGGTACTGCGATGGGCACTGTGGAAGTTTTTCATGATCTATGCAGGGGCCTTCCGCCGCGGGGACGGCTTCTACCCGCTGAATGCCATTTTTCAGGATCTGATGCTGCTCTGCATGATCTGGCAGGGCATTGACTGGCTGCGCCAGCGCCGGTTTGTGCGGGGCGCACTGGCTGCTGCCATGCCGATCCTCTGGCCGATTTGCATCGTAGCGCTGCTGACGCTTTTTTTCCCAAAATTCAGGACGCACCGATCGGCTCTGCCGTGTTGGCGTGGGTCATCACCGCGCCGCTGCCTTTGTTGACATCCATCACAGACGGCGGCTGGTCTTTTCTGGTCGGAGGCGTTGTGTTGTATGCACTGTACGGCCACAAGCGCCTGCAGCTGACCGTCTGGGCGGCCATAACCTTCCTGTGTGATTTTGTTCTGGTCTTTCTGCAGGTTCGCGGTCTGCCGGATTTTGCCTTTTCCCAGATGTTCACAGTCTACTATGAGTGGCTCGGCGTTTTTGCCGTTATCGGCATGGCGCTGTACAACGGCCAGCGCGGCAGCGGCCACAAGCAGCTGTTCTACTGGTTCTACCCGGCACATGTCTATCTGCTTTACGGCGCATCCTGTCTTGTTTACAGCTTACTGCAATAAAAGGGGCTATTATGGCAAACATTCTGGCAATCGATGATGACCGTGACCTTTGCACGCTGCTCAAAAACAGCGCTTGAGCGTGACGGCCACACCGTAGAAACGCGCACCTCCGGCACGCAGCTGACCGATACGCTCTGCCGCTGGGCAGACTGCATCCTGCTGGATGTGATGATGCCCGGGGAGGACGGCTTTGCCGTCTGCCGCCGCATTCGCGCCGAGACGGACGCGCCGATTCTGTTTCTGACGGCCCGCACCGATGAGCCGTCGGTGCTGACCGGTCTCGGTCTTGGTGCGGACGATTACCTGACCAAGCCGTTCCGCGTGGCCGAGCTGCGTGCCCGGGTTGCCGCCCACCTGCGGCGGCAGAACCGCACGCCGTCCCATAAGATCACCCGCGGCGGGGTGACACTGGACCTTTCTGCCAAAGAAGCCGGCGTTGGCGGCACGCCTTTACACCTGACGAAAATCCGAGTACGCCATCTGTGAGCTACTGGCCCTCCATGCAGGGCAGACCTTTTTCCAAAGAACAAATTTACGAAGCGGTGTTCGTTTACGACGGTACCGCCGATGACACGGCCATCACCCAGCACATCAAGAACATCCGCGCCAAGCTGCGCGCGGCCGGGGCAGGGGAGGTGCTGCAAACGATATGGGGAGTGGGCTACCAATGGCAAAGCGAAAACTGACATCCCTGCGCAGTGTTCTGCTGCGGTATCTCCTTTTGTGCGGCGGCGGGTGCGCGCTGATTCTGGTACTCTGGTGGGGCGTTTTAATGCAGCTGATAGACGTCGGTTTTCTGCTGCCTGCCGTGGCGTCCGCCCAGGCCTGCGCCGACGCGCGGGAGACTGTGGCCTCGATGACGGCTGACACATTCGATTCTCTGCAGATCAGCGACCTATGCCGCTGGGCTGTAGTACAGAATGACACGGTGCTGCAGACCAACATGACCGCCCGTCAGCTGAAAATTGCCCTCAACGCCTTTCACGGCGGCAGCGGCAATCTGGTGCTGATGCAGTACCAGTACGATGTTAAAATGGCGGACGGAAGCTTTTGCCTTTTGCAGTATGACTATGCCTTGCCCTACGCTGACCCGGCCCTGCGGGACACGCTGCCGGATTTCCAGACCTGCTATATTTTGCTGCTGGCGGCGCTCATCCTCGTTTGGCTGGGCTGGCAGACCCACTGCACCGTGCGGGTCTTTGCCGCCGAGACCGCCTGTCTGCACCGCGCGGTGGATGCCATCGCTGCGCAGCAGCCCGAGCGCATTGACGCATACGGCGCGCGTCTGCGAGAGTTTTCCGCCACGCTGCATGCGATGCAGACGATGGGCCGAGAGCTGACCAACAGCCTGCAAAGCCAATGGCGGATGGAGCAGCAGCGCGCCGAGCAGATCGCCGCGCTGACGCATGACTTGAAAACGCCGCTGTCCATCATTCAGGGCAACGCAGACCTGCTGGCCGAGGATGCTCTGTCCGCCGACCAGCAGACACAGGTCGAAGCCATCCTGCGCGGCACGGACCGTGCCCAGCAATATCTGGCCGCCCTGCGCACCGCCTGTGCACCGTCCGCCACAGGGGAAACCTTTCCCAGTCACACCCTTGTCAGTGAATTGGCGGAAACAGCCCGCGCCCTCTGCGCACCTGCCGGGGTGCAGCTTATACTGAACGAGCAGTGGCAGGGGACACTGTGCGCGGCGCAGTGCGACCTGCTCCGGGCTGCCGAAAACCTGCTGGACAACGCCGTGCGCTATACGCCCCGCGGCGGCACTGTCACACTGTTGGTTACAAAAGAGAAACAGGATTTCATCCTGCGTGTGACCGATACCGGCCCCGGCTTCACTGCCGAGGCCCTCGCCAGAGCGGGGGAGCTGCTTTATACAGAAGCTGCCCGCAGTGACACAGCCCACCAGGGCTTTGGGCTGTATTTTGCACGCAGGGTCGCGCTTTCACACAGTGGCACGCTGCGCCTGTCCAACACGCCCGGCGGCTGTGCGGAGCTGCGCCTGCCAATTTGTGAACAAATTGAAAAATGACAAAAGATTTACAATTTGCTATTGACATTCGGTGACAAAACAGTTACAATTTAGTTGCAAGCTAAATGAACCCCAAGTCAAATAGCTTTATCACATTTTCATGTGTTCTTCTCCTCCTTTCTTGTAAATCCCCGCCCATCCCTCAGGGCGGGGATTTATTTTTTTCGTAACCCGGCACCGCGGGCATTTTTACTTTACAATCCCTGGAAATCGTGCTAAAATAAAAGTCGTATGTCCTTACCGTCCTGTACCTGTACAGACTACATATATATAAAGAAGCGTTCAGAGAAATAAGAGAGGGAAACACTGTAACATGGCACAATCTCGTTCCGGTAAAAAATCAACAAAGAACTCCTCCGGCAAAAAGAGCACAGCCTCTTCCCGCGGAACGGGCCGCAGCAGCACCGGGCGCTCCGCATCCGCGCGCAGCGGTGCGGCCTCCCGCAGCCGTCAGCCGTCCCGCCGTGCCCAGCGCCGCGCCGAGACCCCGAACCTGGCCCGCAGCATCCTGCTGGTGGGGCTGGGTCTGCTTTGCGTTGCGCTCGTGCTTGTGCCCGGGCAGAATCTTTGGCGCACGTTGCGCAGCTGGTACTTTGGCGTTTTCGGTATCACGACCTATCTGGTCGGACCGTTCCTGCTGTACCTGGCCTACCTGCTGGCCACCGGCTACCGCGTCGCGCTGTTTGCGGGCAAGGTATCGCTGATGGGCGTGCTCTGCGCCAGCGTGCCGGTCATCTTCTCCAAGCTCAATATTGAGAACCTCAAGGTCGGGGAGATCGTCAAGATGCTCTTTACCCGCGGCGGCACCTACTTCTGGGAGGGCGGCGTCCTCGGTGCGCCCATCGGTGCCACGCTGCTGGCGCTGTTCGGGCGTCCCGCCTCCAACATTATCATGCTGCTCATCTTCCTGCTGGGGCTGATGTTCTTCTTTGCCATCACCCCCGCGGACGTCGTTCTGTTTGTAGACGGCCAGTACAAGATCCTGCAGGCCAAGCGCGAGGAGCGCGCCGCAGCCGAGACCGCCTACGACACCCGCCTGTTTGACCAGGAGCCCGAGGAGGAGAGCGTCGAGAATCTGACCGGTGCGCTGCCGGACAGCAGCCGCCCGCACCATCCGGTTTACGACGTCATCGCGGACACGAGCCGTTTCCCGAAGCAGACCCCGCCCGCCCCGCAGCGGCAGGCCGCCTACACGCCCCCCGTGGCACCTGCTGTGCCCGAGGCACCGTTTGCCGCCAAGCCCGCCGCCCAGACCCATGCGTCGTTTGACGTGGATCTTGGCCCCAGTGCAGGGGAAAACGCCCGCCAAAAGGCCGTCAGCGCTGACCCGCTGGAGCCGGTCAGCATCGGCCCGGGCGGCACGTTCGGTATGGATCCGCTGTCCAACCGGGCCAACAGCACACTGCGCCACACCCAGCCCCAGCCCGCTCCCGCACCGAAGGAGGATTTTGAGCTGCAATTGCAGCCTTCCTCAGAGCCTGCCGCGCCGGTGTACAGTACCCCGCTGACCCCGGTCACGCCCGCGCCCGCTGCACAGGCGTCCCCCGCGCCGCAGGACGAGCTGGATGCGCTCATCAACCGCGCTGTCAGCGGCCACGCGCCTTACTACACGCCGCAGGAGGTCAGTGCCGAGACAACGCTGGACCTGCCGCAGCCTACCGAGTTTGAGACCCCGCTGACGCCTGTCCCGCAGGAGCCCAAATTTGACACGCCTCTCATTCCCGTGGAGGACGAGCCCGAGCCGATCCCTGTCGAGCTGCCGCAGCTGGATATGACAGGCCGTGTGCAGGGCGATACGATGGTCCTTTCTCCGGCTGATCTTGCTGCACAGATGGCCGCAGACGCTGCGCCGCTGGGTACGCCCGCCCCCGCAGCTGTGCCCGCCGCACCGGAGGCCCCCGCTGTTTCCGCACCGATCCCGACATTGGGCGGCAGCTTCAGTGATACCGGCAGTGCGGTCAGCGCTGCCTGGCAGTCCGGGCGCTCTGCTCTCCGAAATCGCCTGGATGATATGCTGGCCGAGACACCCGCCGCCCCTGCCCAGCCTGTTGTCGAGGCTCCGGCCCCGGCAGCCGATCCCTACACCGCCGCACCGGCTGCCGCCCCGCAGCCGTACCAGTCTGCCCCTGCCATGACCCGCCCTGCGGCGGAAACGACCCAGAGCAGCTTCACTGTGCCCCGGCAGGGGGAGGCTGCCCGCGTGCAGGTCAGCACCGCTGTCGGCAACTCTGCCGGTGCGCCCATCCATACGCCGCCCTGTGCGGCCAAGGCCGACCCCAACGCCATGCGTCTGCCCACCTCGGAGGAGCAGCCGCCGGAGCCCTACTGCTATCCGTCGCTGAATCTCTTTAACGCCACGCGCCCCCGACGACGAGGCCGGGGCCGCCCGCGAAATGAAGAAAAACGCGGACATTCTGGTCAACACGCTGGACAGCTTCGGCGTCAAGACGACGATGCTCGACATCTGCCGCGGCCCGTCCGTCACCCGGTATGAGCTGCAGCCTCAGGCCGGTATCAAGGTCAGCCGCATCACAAGCCTAGCCGACGACATCGCCCTGAACCTGGCCACCGCGGGTGTGCGCATTGAAGCGCCCATCCCCGGCAAGCCCGCCGTT
>ENA-OQES01001044-OQES01001044.1-human-gut-metagenome-genome-assembly--contig:-NODE-1044-length-10955-cov-3.127724_pt1 | contig 10955 bp, 14 predicted proteins | sample MGYA00242798_ERZ504641 | MGnify/ENA primary metagenome ERZ504641 (study PRJEB26092, sample SAMD00036327) | human gut metagenome | host: Homo sapiens | study: EMG produced TPA metagenomics assembly of... | reverse complement strand
CCCCAGCAGAAAACCTGTCATTCCTGCCAAAAGCACATATTTTTGTTCGCCTTGTATCCTCACACAGCATTCTCCTTTTTTTACGTCCGGATACTTCATTATATGTGCTATTCCCGTGGATATGCTTTTATCGCAGTTTATCTGTTCTATGCATTCTGTCCATGCAGATACTTCGACTCATACGCAAGGATTGCTGCCATCGTCTTGGAATCCTGAATCTTTCCTTCAAAGATCATCTCCTTGAGTTCTTCCAGTTTGTAAGCTTTCACATCTACAAATTCATCTTCATCCAGATGCTGTTCCCCCCAGGAACCAGATTCCTTGCAACAAAGACTTCAATTCTTTCATTACAGAACGCAACCGTTGTACGGATTGTAAGGAGCCATTCCAGATCATCGGAACTGTACCCGGTCTCTTCCTTCAGTTCCCGAGATGCACATACAATCCCTTCTTCATCCGGATCATCCAGCTTGCCCGCCGGGATCTCCAATGTATCTCTTTCCAACGCATTCCGATACTGTTTTACCATCAGTATCTTACCATCATCCATAACCGGAATAACTGCTGCCGCTCCGTCATGATGGATAAAATCCCAGTCTTCCGTATTTCCATTGGAAAACTTCATATGGTCCTTATATACTTTCAAAACAGTCCCCTGGTATGCCAGTTCTCTTCCCATACGCTTTACGTCTTCACTCATATCTTTTCCTCCCGATTCTGCTATTTGTTTTGATAACGAAAAAAACCGGCTGACACATAGATCAACCGGATTTTTGTCATTCATTTATCTTCTACTTGGCATAGTCTGTAACACGTGACTCACGGATTACATTGACTTTAATCTGTCCTGGATATTCTAATTCAAATTCAATCTGTTTCGCAATATCTCTGGCCAGTAATACCATATCTGCATCAGATACTTGTTCTGGAACTACCATAACACGAATCTCTCTACCTGCTTGAATTGCAAAAAGATTTTATCAACACCCTTGAACTGGTTGGTGATATCTTCTAATTGTTTTAACCTGTTTGTGTATGTCTCTAATGTTTCTCGTCTTGCGCCCGGCCTTGCTGCCGAAATCGTGTCTGCAGCCTGTACCACACACGCAATCAGAGTTTCCGGTTCTACATCTCCATGATGTGCCTCTACAGCATTGATAACTGTAGAAGATTCTTTGTATTTTCTACAAAGATCCACACCAATCTGAATATGTGACCCTTCTACATCATGATCGATCGATTTACCGATATCATGAAGAAGTCCTGCACGCTTTTGCAAGTCTGACATCTAATCCGATCTCTCCTGCAAGAAGTCCGGATAACTGTGCCACTTCAACCGAATGCTTCAGTGCATTCTGTCCATAGCTTGTTCTGAACTTCATACGTCCGAGAAGTTTAATCAGTTCCGGATGAATTCCATGCACACCGACTTCCAGTGCCGCTGCTTCACCCTCTTCACGAATCATCGTGTCAACTTCTTTCTGCGCCTTTTCTACCATCTCCTCAATTCTTGCCGGATGGATACGTCCGTCAACAATCAGCTTCTCCAGCGCGATTCTTGCCACTTCTCGTCTTATCGGATCAAATCCGGAAAGGACAACTGCTTCCGGTGTATCATCAATAATGAGTTCCACACCCGTCAGTGTCTCTAAAGTACGGATATTACGTCCTTCACGTCCGATAATTCTTCCTTTCATTTCATCACTTGGAAGCTGTACAACCGAAATTGTAGTTTCCGCAACATGATCTGCCGCACATCTCTGGATTGCAGTTACGACGTACTCTTTCGCCTTCTTATCTGCCTCTTCCTTTGCCTGCGCTTCTAATTCCTTGATCATCTTTGCAGTGTCATGTTTTACATCTTCTTCAACAGTTTTTAACAAATATTCTTTTGCCTGTTCGGAGGTAAGTCCTGAGATTCTTTCTAGTTCCTGTACACGCTGCTGACTCAGCTCTTCTACTTTCGCTTCACGCTGTCTCAGCTCTTCTTCCTTCGCTGTAAATCCTGCTTCTCGTCTTTCAATGGCCTCTGAATTTTTTATCAAGAGCTTCCTCTTTGGAAAGTACACGCTTCTCGTAACGCTGCAATTCCGATCTGCGTTCCTTTGTCTCTTTTTCAAGTTCGTTCTTATTCTTGATAGACTCTTCCTTGATTTCTAAAAGAGACTCCTTCTTCTTGGCCTCCGCTGTCTTTACTGCATCATCAATGATTTCTCTTGCCCTTGCCTCTGCATTACCAATCTTGGATTCTGCATTGTTCTTCAGGTTTGAGACTGTCGAAAAAATGACTGATCACAGCGGCCACAACGATAAGTACGACTGCTACAGCAATCACTATTCCTATCGGCACAGGAGCACCTCCTTATTTAAATTTTCATTGTACGATTATTACAACAGTTCAATTTTATACCTTTTTACACAAATATGTCAAGCTTTCACTCGCAAACTTGTAACACATTGCGGACATCCTGATAACTGAATCCTTTACGCATCAGATAGCCCATCATTTTCTGCTTTTCCTTCGCATCCGCTGTTTCCGGGTTATAATTTCGTTTCCGCATCAGCGCTTCGATCGCCTGTCTGGAATCTTCTTCCCCGTAGTCCGCTTCTTCAAATACCTGTTCTACAATTTCTGATGAAACGCCTTTTTGCACAAGTGCCGCATAGAGTTCTTTTTTGGCTTTTCCGTTCCTTCCTGCTGTCAATAAAACTTCTCGCATATTCCACATCATTAATATAACCAAATGACTTCACATACCGGATTGCCGCCTCAACTGCATCTTCCGCATAACCGCCCTGTTTCAATTTAGTCCGAAGCTGCGATTCCGTTCTTCCCATATCAGAAAGCAGATGCATTGCCCGGAGCTTCGCCCTTTTGGTAATAATCTGCTGAAGACTGTCATAGATATCGTCTTCGATCACAGATTCTTCCGCTATATGATAACGGGACAGTTCGCCCTTATACAATGTAAAAGCAAACTGTCCGTCTAAATATACTTTATATCTCGTCTTTGACAGCGGTTCGATCTTCGTAACCGTCATCATAGATTATTCTTCCTCTTTTGTAATTCCTTCTGCAGTTGCAGCTTCTTCGTTCTCTTCCACGTCACCTTCCGCTCCAATGTGATAGTGTGCACGGATCTTCTGCTCCAGTTCTTCCATGATCTCCGGATGTTCAGAAAGATATGTCTTCGCATTCTCTCTTCCCTGTCCAATCTTGTCTCCATTGTATGCGAACCAGGCACCACTCTTGCTGACCAGATCACACTTCACTGCAAGATCAAGGATATCTCCTTCTTTGGAAATTCCTTTACCGAACATAATATCGAATTCCGCCTCTTTAAACGGAGGTGCAATCTTATTCTTCACAATCTTTACACGAGTTCTGTTACCAACCATCTCACCGCTCTGTTTCAGAGTCTCAATTCTTCTGACATCCATACGTACAGATGAGTAGAACTTCAGCGCGCGTCCACCGGTTGTTGTCTCCGGATTACCGAACATCACACCTACTTTCTCACGCAGCTGGTTGATAAAGATGACCACACAGTTGGACTTGCTGATTACCGGTGTCAGCTTACGGAGTGCCTGGGACATCAGTCTTGCCTGAAGTCCGACATGGCTGTCTCCCATATCTCCTTCAATCTCCTGCTTTGGTACCAGCGCAGCAACCGAATCCACTACGATGATATCCATCGCTCCGGATCTTACCATTGTCTCTGTAATCTCCAGAGCCTGATCTCCACTGTCCGGCTGTGAAATATACAGCTCATCAATATCTACTCCAATATTCTTCGCATACACAGGATCCAGCGCGTGCTCCGCATCAATAAATCCTGCAATACCGCCTCTCTTCTGCACTTCTGCGATCATATGTAATGCGACTGTTGTCTTACCACTTGACTCTGGTCCGTAGATCTCTACGATACGCCCCTTTGGAACTCCGCCGAGCCCCAGTGCAAGGTCCAGGCTTAATGATCCTGTCGGAATCGTCTCAACTGCCACCTGTGCTGCCGGATCTCCCAGACGCATAACTGTTCCTTTACCAAAATCCTTCTCTAATTTTGCAATTGCCGCATCTAATGCACGCTTCTTATCTTCATTTGCCATTATAATTCTCCTTTTCCGTTCATCGAACGAGTGTTCGTTCTCTGGTTATTATAGTATTATACTTCATCCCGAATGTCAATATTTAATTTTCCCTCATTACTTTTCTTTTGTATATCTCGGAGTATTTTACAGAACTGTAAAAGAATACAACCATCTGTGATCCAGATATATTTAACATATCACATAAAACTTTCCGGCGTCAAGATAATCCCCCGTTTTCTTCCGTCTTTTCATTTTTAAAGTCTTACGTTTTTTACAACCCAGCATATGCACCACCAAACCGTTCTTTTCTTTACTGTCTTCTTTATACTTAACGGGTATTCTGCTATTTTTTGACTTTCCAGATAATATGTCAGCATTCCAACCTTTTCACCTTTTTTCAGCGGTGCATTCCAGTATTTTGCAAGTTCCAGCTTTGCCCGTAATTCTTCCCCGTCTCTTATAAGGATTTTGGAGTTTTCTTCCGCCGGTCTCTCAATTTTCACAGGAACGTTCAGGCAATACTGATACGGCTTTTTATCATCCACGCCACCGGCAACTTTTATTTCCGGTATCTGCATTTTTTTTATCTATTTCCCGATATTGATAATGCTCCAGCCCATACTCCATCAACTTCCTGGTATCCTTCCATTTATATCCTTTATTATTCGGCCATCCACATGCAAGAAGTGCTACAATAAATGTACGTTTATCCCGCCTCAGGCTTCCCACATAACAGTATCCTGCATCTGCCGTAAATCCTGTCTTGCCACTTAATGCCCCGTCCATCATATCCAGAAATGCATTATGATTATGACAGGAAAATGACCGTTTCTTTTCCGTATCCTGGAACTGATATTCCTTTGCCCTGGTAACTTCGAGAAATGTCTCTTTTTCCGTGGATATCATGATGCAATAACGCATGATCTTCGCCAGATCTTTGGCCGTCGTAGAATGTACACCCCCTGTATCTTTAGCATCCAGCCCGTTCGGTGTAATAAAATGCGTGTCCTTGCAACCGATCTCTGCCGCTTTTGCATTCATTTTCTCTGCAAATTTTTCGACACTTCCAGCAACTCCTTCGGCCACTGCTACCGCACTGTCATTGTGCGATTCCAACATCAGAGAATACAGCAGATCTTTTAGATAGAATGCTTTCTCCCCTCTCTGCATTCCCCAGATGCACCTTCGGCTGTGACACAGCCTGATCCGATACCTCTACCGTCTGGTCCGGATGTTCTTTCAGATACTCCAGCGCGATGATACACGTCATAATCTTTGTTGTGCTTGCCATTGGCCGAATTACATCTGCTTCTTTTTCAAACAATACACGACCGCTGTCCGCATCTATCAGCACTGCCGATCTTGCATAAAGATTTTCCGGTTCATCTCCAAATATCCGGCCGGAATTTTTGTGTTACAGTTTCTGCATTCTCTTCCCATCTTTTATTTCTTATTTCCAAGCTTCTCTCGCGGCATGCCATACCCATGCCGGCAATTAATGCTACTAACAAAGGACTGATATCACTTTATGTGGTCGTCTTTTCATATCCTTCCACCCGGCGCATACTCCGTTGTGAAAATATATGCCGGTAACGCGAAAAAATCACTCCACCTGTTTCTGACACATGAAATGATTTTTCTTTCTATTATTTATATATCCAATTTTAACTGTACTTCTTCTCTGCTTCTTCTTTAAACGTCTCTACCTGTTCCGGATTCGGACTTGGAAGGTCATCCAATGAATGAATACTGAACCTTCGCAGAAATTCTTCCGTTGTTCCAAAAAGAATTGGTTTTCCCGGAGCATCCATTCGTCCTCTTTCTGATACAAGATTATATTCTACCAGTTTATTTACCGCATGATCTGACTTCACACCACGTATCTTTTCAATCTCAAGCTTTGTAACTGGCTGCTTATAGGCAATGATCGATAGTGTCTCAAGTAAAACATCCGTAAGGACATGCTTCTTCGGCTGCGATGCCACACGGATCAAATATTCATACATCTCCGTCTTCGTACACATCTGATACGCACCGTCCAATTCTATGATGCGGACGCCTCTGTCTTCCGCCACATATTTATCCATCATTTTATGTATTACTTTACGCGTAGTTTCTTCATCCTGTTCCAGCGCTCTTGCGATCTTTCCGATCTCTACAGAATCCCCCATTGTAAAAAGGAATCGCCTCGATGATCCCCTTCCATCTGTTTTATTTTTAACTTTGCCATGTTATCTTCCTTATACTTCTTCAACTTTTGATGTAATCATAATCTCATCAAATGGCTGATCCTGCTCTATAAAGATCACGCCTTCCTTCATCAACTGTAAGATTGCAAGAAACGTAACAACCACCTGTACCTTGGAGCTTTGCTTTTTTTGAATAACGCCCGGGAAATCCAAAATTTTCCTGTGCGACCTGGCATATTCCGTCACATAATCAAGCTTGTCCGGAAGTGTTACTTCTTCTTTCTCAATTTTTCCAAATTTACTTCGTACCGGATCAACCTTACTTTCCTGTCTTTTCATTACTTCTTTGAAAATACGGTTAAGCTGCACCAGTGTCAGATCTCCCAGAAGTTCATCCAAGTTCACCGGCGGTACATATCCTTTTACCTCATCCGGAATCGTCGCCGACTTATACATAACCCGGTCACCGTCCAGTTCACGGTCTTTTAGTTCATATGACATGAATTTATACATCTTGTATTCCAGCAATTGTTCTACCAGTTCCTGTCTCGGATCCTCTTCTTCTCCTTCTTCATTCACTTCTTTTGGAAGGAGCATTCTGCATTTGATATCCAGAAGTGTCGCTGCCATCACAAGAAATTCACTCATAATATTCAGATCTTCTTTCTGCATGGCTTTAATATATTCCATATATTGATTCGTGATCTCGACGATCGGAATATCGTAAATGTCTATTTTACTTTTTTTTCGATCAAATGTAACAGCAGGTCTAACGGACCTTCAAATACCTGTAATTTTACCGGAATCCCCATACATATCCTCCATTATCATAACTTAATTATTATACAGGACATTTGGAAATTACTCAAGTCTTTATCTTTCATTTCCGGATAATTCCAGAACAATCATCTCCGGCCAGTTCCACAGTCTTAACGGCACCGAATGCGTCCCAAGTCCGCGGCTTACAACTGCTGTCTGTTCTCCTTCCTGGTAAATTCCCCCGGAATACTTTGGAAACAGTGTAAAATTCGTCGAAATGACTCCACCGATCCCCGGGAGTTGTACCACACAGCCGTGATAATGCCCGCCAAGGATCAGATCTGCCCCATATGCCAGATATTCTTTCATATATCCCGGATGATGCGCAAGCAGGATCTGATAATCATCCCCGTGTTCTCCGATACGGTCTGTGATTTCTTTTAACGAAAGTTCTTTCTTTCCAAATCTTGCATACGCTCCAAGCGGGATCTCCAGGCCAGAAAGTTTCACAGGCACTTCGTCCAATTTTTACTGTCTCTGATGCATTCTCTAACATGTGGATTCCAGATGCCGTCAGTGCTTTTTTGTACTCTTCATAAGATTGTTCATACTTATCCGGCAGTTCTTTTAATTTCTGTTCATGATTACCATTTGCACAATAAACCGGGCAGATTCCCGGCAGTTTTGCAAGAAAATGAACCGTCTTATCATAAGAATTTCCATCCTTTCTGACCAGCATATCACCGCCGATCAGAATCAGATCCGGATGCTGATTCCGAATACTTTCCAGCAGGCGTTCATTCTCTTCTCCATACATCCGGTTGTGTAGATCGCTTAAGAATATAATCTTTTTTCCCTTTTGATTCCATTTAATTTCTGTGAGCAGATCCGATACTTCGTCACGCGGAAATCCCGCAGTTCTCTTATCATTTCTATCAGGCAGTACACTATAAAAACTGCCACAATTATCAGAATTATTTTTATCAATTTCTACTTCTCCTTTACATCCGGGTTTATTATATAATTCTTTCTGTTCATTTTCAATTAATTGTGCTAAAATTTCATTCTTGTAGGTTATTCAATTCATTATAAGGAGGTTTTTCGTTATGAATATACCAGAACGAATCTCCGCTCTTCGCGCATTAATGGAAGAACGAGGATATGACGTCTACATGGTTCCTACCGATGATTTTCATCAGAGTGAATATGTCGGCGATCATTTTAAAGTAAGAGAATATATCACAGGATTTACAGGTTCTGCCGGAACTGCTGTCTTCACAAAGGATGAAGCAGGCCTCTGGACTGACGGAAGATATTTTCTTCAGGCTGACCAGCAGTTAGCCGGAACAGGCGTAAAGCTCTATAAGATGGGCGAGCCTGGCGTTCCTACAGTAGAAGAATTTATTGCTTCTGCATTACCTGAAGGTGGTACACTCGGATTCGACGGACGTGTCGTTGCCATCGAAGAGGGAGCTGCACTGGAAGAAGCCGTTGCTTCTAAAGATGCCAAGATCAACTATTCCGAAGATCTTGTCGGAGAAGTATGGGCAGACCGTCCTGCGCTTTCTGAAAAGCCGGCTTTCGCACTCGGCGAAGAATACACAGGTGAAAGTACAGAGAGCAAACTTGCACGTGTCCGTGAGGCTATGAAAAAGGCAGGTACCGATGTACATGTTATCGCTGCACTTGACGATGTATGCTGGATCACGAATTTACGTGGAGATGATGTAGATTTCTTCCCATTATTACTTTCTTATGCAGTCATCACAATGGACGAAATGAAGCTTTACATCGATGAACGCAAATTAAATGACGATATGAAAGCTGATCTTGCAAAGAACAACATCACCATCCATCCGTATAATGCAATCTATGAGGACATCAAGAACTTAGACACCGCATCTACGGTTCTGGTAGACCCGAACCGTCTGAACTATGCACTGTTCAACAACATTCCTGGCGGCACAAAGGTTGTTCAGCAGGTGAACCCGACGATTGCAATGAAGGCAAAGAAAAATGATGTCGAGATTAGAAACATCATCAACGCTCATCAAAAAAGATGCCGTAGCCATGACAAAATGGATGTACTGGCTGAAGACAAATATCGGCAAGATCGAGATCACAGAGCTCAGTGCTGCTGCCAAACTGGAAACATTGCGTAAAGAACAGGAAGGTTACTTATGGCAGAGCTTTGAACCAATCTGCGCTTCCGCTGAGCATGCTGCGATTGTTCACTATGAACCGACTCCGGAGACAGATGTTCCTCTGACACAGAACGGATTATTCCTGACCGATACAGGCGGAGGATACTTAGAAGGTTCTACCGATATCAGCCGTACTTTTGCATTTGGTGAACTCACACAGCAGATGAAAGAAGATTTCACAACTGTATTACAGTGTAACTTCAATCTTGCACATGCCGTGTTCCTTGAAGGAACTACCGGATACAACCTGGATGTTCTGGCCAGAATGCCGGCATGGAGACGTGGCATCAACTTTAACCACGGTACCGGACATGATGTCGGATATCTGATGAACATCCACGAAGCTTCCTGCGGATTCCGCTGCGCAATCCGTGAAAAAGAGCAGGCTCCTCTGATGGACGGACTTGTCATCACAGACGAACCTGGTATCTATATCGAAGGCAGCCACGGAGTCCGTACAGAGAACGAACTTCTGGTAAGAAAAGGTCCTAAGAATGAATATGGACAGTTCCTGTACTTTGAACCTATCACATACGTACCGATCGATCTGGATGCAATCATTCCAGAGATGCTGACAGATCAGGAACGCGAGCAGTTAAACGAGTATCATAAGAAAGTTTATGAGATTGTTGCTCCGCATCTTAATGATGAGGAACGTGAGTGGTTGAAGGAGTATACTCGGGCTATTTAAATTTAGTTTGGGATTTAATTTAGAAGGCATGACTACCCGGACCTGCATCAAAAAAGTAGGAAGCCTTACCAATTAAATGGCAATTGCGTAACGGTTGTGACAGCGGAAGGTTACAGTAATCAGCTGTCATTAGCGGATTTTCAAGGCTTTTGACAAGATTGTGTACCGTAGTGGACTACACCAGGTTATAGTTCCGGGTATTTCATTTCTTAACATCCGCAGCCAGTCACGACTTGAAGAAAACAGTATAAAGTGGTTCTGGTGAATGTGGAATGCTCTTAGGAAAAGTTAGAGAGTCAGAATCTCCGTTAAAGGAACGAAGCGAACGTGTTTGAGGCGAACGCCGAGTTTGAGCGTAGTTCCTTTGCTTTTAGGAGATTCTGGCTCTCTTAGTTTTCTTAGAGTATGGAACCTGAACCAGAACCACTTTATACTGTTTTCTTCAAGGATCGAGAGGCCAACTACGTTAATAAATTAAATCCCAATTAAATCCAATTACAATCCCGCCGGTAATCGCCAAGCTCAGAAGCGCATCCATCTTCGCAACTTCTTCTGTGCCTTCGATCTTCTGCAGAAGTTCTGCCGTATCCAGCACATCTTCCAGCGATTCATCCGGGCCGATCTCGTAATCGATCTCCTGCTCGCAGTCCGGACACGGGATCCGTTTCATCGTCTGCAGGGACAGAAACGATTCCCGCATTTCTACATTCGTAATATCCGCATTCCTTTGTTCCGTCCGGTACATAATACATAGCTGTCACCTCCTCTACTTCCAGCAATCCAGTTTCTCTTTCATTCCGATATCCGTACTCTTAAATACCGGATTCATACCCTTTTTCCAGCTGTTTTTCATAATCATCGAGTGCTTTCAGTGCCGTATTTGATAAGAGGATGATCACCGGAATATTAATGATCGCCATCACTCCCATTAACACATCTGAGATATTCCAGAGCATGGACATCTCCATTCCGGCTCCCATGAATACAACAAGCGCACATACCACACGGAATGCCATCATG
>ENA-OQES01001043-OQES01001043.1-human-gut-metagenome-genome-assembly--contig:-NODE-1043-length-10958-cov-2.170806_pt1 | contig 10958 bp, 16 predicted proteins | sample MGYA00242798_ERZ504641 | MGnify/ENA primary metagenome ERZ504641 (study PRJEB26092, sample SAMD00036327) | human gut metagenome | host: Homo sapiens | study: EMG produced TPA metagenomics assembly of... | reverse complement strand
AAATCCCACGTCCTTCCCGTACCGTACCATATATCAGCAAGGTAACCGGTATCCCGATCGTTCCGCTGGCAACCCAGATCATTTGCGGCCATACCATTAAGGAACTGGGTTACAATCCAGGTCTGCAGCCGGCAGCTGATTATATCGCTGTTAAGATGCCTGTATTCTCCTTTGAGAAGATCCGCGGCGCAGATATCAGCCTTGGACCGGAAATGAAGTCTACCGGTGAGTGCCTTGGTATCGCTAAGACCTTTAACGAGGCTCTTTACAAGGCATTTGAGGGCGCTGGCATCCGTCTGCCGAAGTACAAGAAGATGATCATGACCATCAGAAAGAATGAGCAGGAAGAGGCAGTGGATATTGCCCGCAGATTTGCAAATGTAGGCTACCAGATCTTTGCTACCAAGGGGTAACTGCAAGAACCTTAAATGAGCATGGAGTAAAGGCCTTTGAGATCCGCAAACTGGAGCAGGAGTCCCCGAATATCCTTGACCTGGTATTAGGACATCAGATCGACCTGATCATCGATATCCCGGCACAGGGCGCAGAAAGAAGCCATGACGGCTTTGTGATCCGCCGTAATGCCATTGAGACAGGTGTAAATGTACTTACAGCCCTTGACACAGCAAGAGCTCTTGTAACAAGCCTTGAGAACCGTGCAAAAGAGCTGACACTGGTGGATATTGCAACTGTGAAGAATGCATAAAGGTGTATAAATATAAGCCCCGCCGAAGCAACGGGGTTTTGTATGCTGACGATAAAAAACAAGTGAGAGAGGACCCGCGCCAGGCGCGGGTTCACTTGTGCAGACGTGCAGTGGAAGAAAAACTGCCGGTGACAGGTTCTTTAAAACGAAAGAAAAGCACATGGAAGCAGGTTTTAAATGCCTGTTTTCATGTGCTTTTTGTGCTTTTGCTGTTGTTGTAATGCACGTTTACAAATCCTGCGTTTTTGCCCGTGGCTGCCTGCAGCAGGCGGTTTGTCGGTTAATGGTTTGAGAAAATTATGCCACAGAAACGTCACTTGCATACTTCTCCGGATGATTGACCGGATAAGTCACTTTGCGGCCTTCTAACACCTCTGTAATGCCCAGAGCGGCCTGATAAGACAGCCGTTCCATAGCCTGCTTGCTTAAACCTGCAATATGTGGCGTTGCAATTACCTGATCCATATGCAGCAGCGGGTCGTCTGCATCTGGGATCTCACCTTCAAATACGTCCAGTGCAGCGCCTGCCAGACGGTTGGAAAGCAGCAGTTCCCTTAAAGCAGCCTGGTCGACTAATTCACCACGACCAAGGTTTAAAAGATACGCATCTGATTTCATAAGTTCCAGCTTTTCACGGCTTACCAGATGGAAGGTATCTTTTGTATATGGCAGATGAATAGAAAGAAAAATCGGAATTCCGGATCACTTTGTCCAGATCACTTGTAAGAATGCCATAGTCCGCGCAGATATCTCCTGGAAGGTTTCTGCGGTATCCTAACACTTTCATTCCAAAGCCATAGGAAGCTTTTCTGGCAACTGCAGTGCCGATCCGTCCCATTCCAAGTACCCCTAAGGTCTTTCCTTCCAGATCAAAGGTAGAGATCTGTGGGCGGATGCTCCAGCCTTCTTTGCGTAAGCCGTCACGGCTTTGTGGAAGCTTCTTTGCAAGGCTTAAGATCAGTCCAAGGGTAAATTCTGCAACAGAACCGCTGTTGGCGTCAGCTGCGTTTGTTACCTGGATGCCCAGCCGTTCGGCAGCTTCTACATCAATACAGTCTACACCGGCACCATGCATGCCGATGACCTGCAGCTTCGGGCAGGAATTTAAAACACGTTCTGTAAAATGACCATTTCTTGTAAGAACGCCGTCTGCGTCATGTGCCTCTCTCATAAGGGTCTCTTCGTCATATCCGGTGCCCATGACCACCTGGTATCCATGGTCCTGAAGCAGAGTAATGCCTGCAGGGTCTACAGCTTCTGTGATAAAATTTTTTTGGCTCATATACATTACCTCCTACCGGAAAAAAGTCTTCTGAAAACAATGACCAGAACTGGCCGATCAACCTCATTTGCCAATAGTCTAGCGAAAAGTTAGTTCTAAAACAAGTTGCAAACTGTACACCAAATGCGTATAATAATGGACATATTGTACATCTTACTGTTTTCACATGGACACATTTCAACTTGCAGGTATCCGGAAAGGAGCACACTATGGCATTTCTTGTAAAAGACCTGGTGGACCGGCAGATCTTCGGCGGAGTCAGGCTGGTAGCAGGCGTTTTAAATGTTTCAAACCCTATTTTATGGGTCAATGTAATGGAAATACTGGACACTCCCAGATCTTTAAATGAGGGTGAGTTAGTGGTGTCTACCGGGTATGGCTTGGAGGACCAGTCTCTTCATAAGGACCTGATCCACCAGCTGAAAAAAGGAGGGTCAGCGGTCTGGCGATCCAGCCGGGCTATTATATCGATCAGATCCCGGAATACATTATAGAAGACGCAAACAAGGAAGGACTGCCGGTGCTGGAACTGCCGGAACGGCTGTCATTTTCAGAGATCCTTCATGTGCTTATGGATCAGATCACGGAAAACAATCTTATTTCCAGAAAGCTGGTCCAGGGACTGGACACACTGCGCATTGCACTTGGAAAAAAATTAATATCAGTGAAAGAACTATTTGAAAAGAACAGCAGGTATATCTTTTCTCATCTGCCTTACAGGAAAAAACAGCCGGGACGAGGAAAGTCTCCGGCAGGGAATGGGAAAAGTAGGCTCTTTTCTTTCTTCTATGTCAAAAACCTGTATTGGTGAGACCTTGCCAGATGGAACCGGTATGTTTCTGGCGCCCTTTTCCGATGGAGAAGCATTTACAGATGCCATGTATGATTTCAGCATTTTCCTTACCTTTCTTTCGGAAAATGAAGAGATCAACTTTTATGTAGGTGCCCAGCCTTTAAAAGAAAGCAGGGATCTGCCTGACTGCGTAAAAGAAGCCTACGATCATATCTGTTTGCTGGACCGGATCGGGGCAAAACGGGGGATCTGTACCTTTGATAACCGACTTTTAGTGGAACTTCTTGGGACGCTTCATCAAAATGAGTATTCTATTGTATTGGGAAACCAGGCATTACAGAAACTCTTGGACCATGACCGGTATAATCACACAGGCTATGTACATACCATCCGTATCTATCTGGCACACAACTGCAATGCTACGAAAACAGCGGAACATCTGTACATCCACCGCCATACACTGATGAAGCGGCTGCAGAATATTTCCGCTCTCTGCGGCATTAATTTTACGGATTATTACATGCGTGTATACATGTCTTTAGCCATTCTGATCCATGATTATTTTACTTATTGATCCATAGGGGCTACAAAATATTTCAGAGGGTGAAACGAATTTTTTTCACCAAAACTTTAGTAAAAAAACTTGACATCACCTAAAAATCTGGTGTATCATTCGACACATCAAAAATTAAATAAGCAAACGGAGCCGAAAAGGCATAAATGATTTCAAAGAGGAAATTCAGAACAATAGTCTGAGTTTCCTCTTTTGTTTTATCTGAAATCTTCCCGGCGGACCGCCGGGAGCGGTAGTTATCATTTGTTTTCAAGGCTCTGGGCAAGGAGGAAATGATTATGAAAAAAGGTTATGTGTATGCAATGATGGCTGCAGTTGCAGCAATGACAGTTTCCGGGTGTTCTTCCTCTTCTTCCGCACCGGCTTCTACAGCAGCGGAAAGCAAAACTGAAGCAGCAGCTTCTTCAGAAAGCGGCACTACTGCAGCGGACACATCCGATGTAAAGGCAGCGGTGGATACCATTAAATTCGGTCTGGTAGCTCCTCTTTCCGGTGATAACGGTGCTTATGGTACCAAGCAGGAAAAAGGTTATGAGCTGGCAATGGAAGAGATCAACGCAGCTGGCGGTGTGTTGGGAGCCAAGTTAGAGCTGGAAACATACGATGACGGCGGTGATGCTTCTACAGCAGCCAACGGAGCACAGAAGTTTGCAGATGATGACTCCATTCTGGCAATCGGCGGTTCCTGCCTTACCTCCTGTACAGCAGCCATGCTTCCTATTACAGGGGATGCAGAGATGCCTCAGTTGGTAGTAAGCTCCAGTGCAAAATCTTTAACAGGCATCAGTGATTATTTCTTCCGTATGGCGGTTCAGGATGCGGCAGTTGGTCCTCAGATCGCAAACCAGTTTACAAAAATGGGCAAGACCAAAGCAGTTACCCTTTACTGCAACAACGATTACGGCTCTGGTTTAAAGGACAGCTTCAATGCACAGTTTGAAGCAAACGGCGGACAGGTTCTTGACTCCGTACCTTATCAGGCAACTGACCAGGATTTCGCAGCGATCCTTACTACTGTAAAGAGCCTTGATCCTGACTGTATCGCTCTTTGCGGAACTACAACAGACGGAGCACTGATCATCAAGCAGGCAAGACAGATGGGAATTGAAGCACCGATCATGGGACAGCCTGGACTTACAGCCAGAATGTCATCGACATCGCAGGAGATGCTTCTGAAGGCCTTCTTTGCAGCGGCGTATTCGTAGCAGCAGGCGCAGATGAAAAGGGACAGGAATTCGTAACCAAGTACGGCGAAAAGTACAGCGGTGAAGTTCCGGACGGATTTGCAGCATTAGCTTATGACCAGATGTATGTACTGGCAGATGCAGCAGAAAGAGCCATGAAGGAAAACGGCGGTGAACTTACAAGACAGACTCTTGCAGAAGCATTAAAGGCAACTGAGTATGAAGGCGTTACCGGTACCGTTACCTTTGATGACAACGGTGACTGGGTAAGAGATTACCTGACACTGACTGTAAAAGACGGAAAGTATGTATTATATGAAGAGTAATTCTTCAGGAAAATAGATCAAAACAGTACAGGTGGTGACAATATGTTGGTATTTTTGCAGCAGGTTATAAATGGTCTGGCACAGGGAGGTATCTACTCCCTGATCGCCATAGGCTGGACAACGGTATTTGGAATTGTAGGAGTCATTAACTGGACCCACGGTGAGATCTATATGCTGGGTGCATATACAGGTTATTTTGTAACAACTTATCTGGGACTTCCGCTGATCCCTGCGCTTCTCATTTCCATGGCAGCCGGAGCACTGATCGCAATGGCAGTAGACCAGTTTGGCTATAAGCCATTAAGAAAGAAAGGGGTTCTGGCAGCAACCGGATTTATTACCGCTTTAGGTATTTCCACGATCCTGCGCTATACTGCCAACGCTGTATTTACAGTCAACCCCAAAGCGTATCCACAGCTGGTAGACCAGAAACTGATCACCATCTGTACTATTTCAGGTCAGCCATTAACCATCAGCTCCCTTCATTTATATATCCTCATTGGAACCATTATCATCATGGTATGTCTGGAGCTGTTTATCAAGCATACTCTTACAGGAAAGGCTATGTTGGCTGCTTCCCAGGATATGCAGACCTTAGGCCTTATGGGTGTTAATGCAGAAAAGCTGATCAAAGTTACCTTTGCGATCAGCGGTGCCCTTGGAGCAGCAGCCGGTTTCTTTATTGGTACCATCTACGCCATTAACCCAACCATGGGTGCTTTAGCAGGTCTTAAAGGCTGGTCCTGTGCCATCCTTGGAGGAATCGGAAGCATCACAGGCTCCCTGGTAGGCGGTATTATCCTTGGAATTGTAGAAAACCTGACAGCAGGCTTTATTTCCACTGGTTATAAGGATGCCATTGGATTTGCGGTAATGATCCTGGTACTTCTCATTAAGCCTTCAGGACTTATGGGATATAAATTTGAAGAGAAAGTTTAAGGAGGCAGCATATGAAAAAAGAACGTTTTTTCGGAAAAAACGGACAGACTGCCTTCCTTGGAGCAGCAGTTCTGGTCTTACTGATCTGTTATATTGACAATTTCCATGGTGGAAGCGCCTGGATCCCTACTTATTTTCAGCATGTGGCAGTTAACTGTCTGATTGCAGCCATCCTGGCATTAGGATTAAACTTTGTATCCGGCTATTTAGGCCAGACTTCCTTAGGCCATGCAGCATTTTATGGCATTGGCGCTTATACAACAGCCGTATTATTAAAATATACCAACATCAGTTTCTGGATCACCATTCCTGTGGGATTTCTTCTGGCAGCTCTTGTATCTATTCCACTGGCAATGGCTTCCCTTCGTGTAAAGGGACAGTTTTTGATCGTTATCACCTATGCATTTTGCGAGATCTTACGTTTCATCGCCATTAATACAGCAGCTTTAGGTGGAACAGCCGGTATACCGGGACTTAAATCCCCGGAGATCTTTGGTATTAAGATCACCAAGCTGGCAGCTTCCAGCAAAGGCGGTTACATCCTGATCCTGTTCTTGATCGTAGCAGCAGTAGCATTTTTCGCATGGAAAACAGAACATTCCAGGATAGGCTATGCTTTTTTCAGCCATCAGGGAAGATGAGATCGCAGCTGTTGCCATGGGTATTAACACTAAGTATTACAAGGTACTTGCCATGGTGATCTCAGCAGTGATCTGCAGCATTGCAGGAAGTTTTCAGGCAGTGTTTTGCAAGCATGGTCAGCCCGGAGCTTTTAAACTCTACCAAGTCCATTTCCATTCTTACTATGGTAGTTATCGGTGGACGCAGAAGCATCAAAGGTATGATCTTAGGAGGTATCCTTCTTACCATTCTTCCTGAGTTATTCCATTCCGTAAAAGACATTGCAGGACTTCCATTTGACCCATGGATGATCCTTTACGGCTTCCTTCTTGTATTTATGATGCGTTTCAGACCGCAGGGCATCTGGGGCGTGACTAAAAAGGAAACAGCAGAAGTGGAAGAGGGGTGATGGATATGCTGCTTGAGACGAAAAAAAGTAACGAAAATATTCGGCGGACTTCACGCCAACAGTGATATTGATTTTTCCATTGATGAAGGCGAGATCGTAGCCATCATCGGACCAAATGGTTCAGGCAAGACTACATTTTATAATGTACTTACAGGAATTTCCCCTGCAACCAGAGGCCAGATCATTTTCAAGGGCAAAAGCATAGAAAAATGCAGCCGGAAGCTATTACCCGCCTTGGCATGGCCCGTACTTTCCAGAATATCCGTCTTTTTGGAAATATGACAGTAGCGGAAAATATCATTATTGCCCGCCACTGCAGAAGAAAGACCGGTATCTGGGACTCTTTAATAGGAAGTCCAAGACTTAAAAAAGAAGAGGCGGAAAACAGGAATACATTAAGAAATGTCTGGAATACGTAGGTATTTATGATAAAAAAGACTGGCTGGCTAAAAATCTTCCATACGGCATGCAGCGCCGACTGGAGATCGCCAGAGTCCTGGCAACAGAGCCAAGCCTGATCCTACTTGATGAGCCGGCAGCAGGCATGAACCCACATGAAAAGGATGAGCTGGTGGAGATCATCAATCGCCTGAAAGCAGAGAAATATTCCATTATCCTCATTGAACATGCCATGCGTATGGTCATGAATATTGCAGACCGGGTGGTAGTATTTGACCACGGACAGAAGATCGCAGAAGGACTGCCACAGGATGTAAAAAATGATCCTGTTGTGATTGAGTCTTATCTGGGAAAGGGGGACATCTGCAAATGGCGATGCTTGATGTAAAAGACCTGAATGTATATTATGGCAAGATCCATGCTATTAAAAATATAAGTCTTACAGTAGAAGAAGGAGAGCTGGTCTCCCTGATCGGGACAAACGGCGCAGGAAAGACCTCTCTTTTGACGGCTATTATGGGCCAGATCCCGTCTACAGGCCAGATCAGCTTTGAAGGCCAGGCAGTCCACGGAAACGGAACCATGGAGATAGTAAGAAACGGTATGACCATGGTACCGGAAGGCAGACGTGTATTTCCAAGAACTTCTGTAATGGACAATCTGCTGTTAGGCGCTTACAGCCGTAAGGATAAGGAAAATGTAAAAGGCGACTTAAACAAGATCTTTGAAATGTTGCCCAAGACTGTTAGAACGTGAAAAACCAGCTGGCAGGCACCTTATCCGGCGGCGAACAGCAGATGCTGGCTATGGGGCGCGCACTGATGTCAAGACCAAGACTTCTGCTCCTTGATGAGCCGTCTATGGGACTTTCACCAAGACTGGTTGACCAGGTATTTGATACCATTGTTTCTATTAATAAGTCAGGAACCACCATTATGCTGGTAGAGCAGAACGCAAACCAGGCTCTTCGTGTGGCAAAAAGAGGCTATGTAATAGAGACGGGTGAGATCGTTCTTTCGGATGATGCAGATAAGTTATTGTCCAACCCGCAGGTGAAGGAAGCATATCTGGGTGGTTAAAACACGGGAGTAATTGGAAAAATCTGGAAAATACCACTTGAAAATTGCAATCTGGGAAATAGGATCTGGAAAGGCGGGAGCAAAGGTGAAAGTACTGGTATGGTGTGCTACTGCAGAGGACTGCAGGGTATTTGAACAGTATAATATGGGAAGAATTGAGTTTGAATATACTCCGGATACATTAACAGAGGAAAATGTTTCCTCCTGTAAAGGCTATGAAGGGATCGTGATCCAGACCAGGTGCATGATCACGGAAAAGGTAGCAGCCCTTTTGGCAGAGGCAGGAGTAATATTTATCGCCTGCCGTTCCGCCGGTTTTGACCATGTAAACTTGGCAGCCATAAAGAAATATGGCATCAAGGCCTGCAATGTTCCTTTGTATTCTCCAAATGCCATTGCGGAATACGCCGTCATGGCATCTATGATGGCGCTGCGGAAGGTAAAAAACGCAGCTGCACATGACAGAAAAAGGAGATTATACCTTAAAAGGTCTGCGCGGCCAGGAACTGCGTGACCAGACCATTGGTATTATCGGAACCGGCCGGATCGGCATGGAAAGTCTGAAAATATTTTCCTCTTTCACAAAGGATATTTTACTCTACGACCCTTATCCAAGAGAAGACGCGAAAGCAATGGGAATCTATGTTTCTCTGGATGAGATCTACGAAAAGTCAACACTCTTAGTATTTCACTGTCCTTTTACAAAAGAAAATTTCCATATGGTAAATGGTGACAGCATCCGTAAAATGCGCACAGGTGTGGTCCTTGTAAACCCGGCAAGAGGGGGACTTTTTGATCATCAGGCTGTATTAGAGGGCTTAAAAGAAGGAAAGATCGGTGCCCTTGCAATGGACGTTTACGAGGATGCAAAAAAATTATCTGCGTAAGGACCTGAAAGGGGAAAGTACAGGTGATGCTGTATTTGACCAGCTTATTTCAAGAGAAGATGTGATCTATACTGCCCATACTGCTTTTTATACAGACCGTGCGATCTTTAATATGATCGAGACCACAGTGGAAAATCTCTGGGAATACGGACAGACAGGAAGCTGTGCTCATGAACTGACCTAAGAGAGCGTTTACAGGGATAAAGGGTACAAAATCAGGGAAAAGAGGGACCTAGATATGGAAAAAGAGTTTGATATATTAACGGGTGCAAAACGACTGGATGAAGTACGGTTTTCCAAGATTCGTACAGTAATGGATATGGTAGCTGACCTTCGTGCCAAAGGGGAGAAAGTGCTGGCATTAAGCGCCGGAGAACCGGATTTTGACACACCGGCCCCTATTAAAGAGGCAGTGATCAAAGCCTTGGAAGAAAATTATACCCATTATGGCTCCAACAGAGGCTATCCGGCTCTTAGAAAACTTCTGTCAGAGAAACTGGAAAAAGAGACAGGGGTTTCCTATGATCCGGAGACAGAGATCATTTTCACCACCGGCGGTGCAGAAGCCTTAAACAATGCCTTTATGGCAGTGGTAGATCCGGGAGATGAGGTGATCGTATTTTCACCGGCTTTTATCACCTATGAAAATCTGGTCCATATGTGCGGTGCAAAACTGGTAAAAGTGCCTTTAAAGAAGGAAAATAACTATCAGATCGATATGGATGATCTGAAGGCTGCTGTTACAGACAAGACAAAGCTTCTGGTGAGAACAATCCAAACAACCCAACGGGCGCTGGTTTACAGCAAAGAGTGCTTAGAGCAGGTATGTGAGCTGGCAAAGGAGAAGAACTTCCTGATCCTTTCTGATGAAATGTATTCCAGACTGGTGTATGGAGACGGAAAATTCTATTCTATTGCCTCTTTCCCGGATATGAAGGAGAGGACCATTATCATCAATGGATTTTTCCAAGACCTATGCAATGACCGGCTGGAGAGTAGGCTACGTGGCAGCTCCTGCAAAGCTTCTGCCAAGTATCTTAAAGGTACATCAGTACTGCAGCACCTGTTGTCCTACCTTTATCCATGTGGGTCTTGCAAATGCACTGGACCTGCCGGAAACAGAAGAGGCAGTGTGCAAAATGGTAGATGCGTTTGCAAAGAGACGGGAAGTGCTGATTGAAGGACTGGATCAGATCCCGGGAATTACCTATGTGAAGCCGGAAGGCGCTTTTTATGCCATGGTGGATGTATCCGCTTTTGGGGTAGACGGAGATACCTTTGCAGCAAAGCTTTTAAAGGAAAAACATGTGGCAGTGATCCCGGGCTCCGGTCTTGGGGAGAACTGCAAGGACGCAGTGCGTATTTCCTTTGCAGCATCAGAAGATACCATAAGAAAGGCAACAGCGCGGATGAAAGAGTTTATCCAGGAGAAAGCTTATGAATCTTAGTGCAGTGATTAACCTTCAGCTGGTGATGTTTGCCCTGTTTATCTGTGGCTTTATCCTTACAAGAAAAGGAGTCATCAACAGTGAGCGGCGAAAAGGCATGTCTGACCTGCTCATCGATCTGTTCCTTCCGGCAAATATTATCTGCGCCTTTCTGACGGGCATCAGCAGGGACGTATTTGCAGAGGCCTTTCAGGTGCTTGTGATCGCTCTTGGGATCCAGATCATTTCCTATCTGTTGGGACTGATATTATATAGGAAGGAAGTAAACGGGCGGAGAATGGTCCTGCGCTATGCAACTATCTGTTCCAATG
>ENA-OQES01001042-OQES01001042.1-human-gut-metagenome-genome-assembly--contig:-NODE-1042-length-10958-cov-2.371619_pt1 | contig 10958 bp, 13 predicted proteins | sample MGYA00242798_ERZ504641 | MGnify/ENA primary metagenome ERZ504641 (study PRJEB26092, sample SAMD00036327) | human gut metagenome | host: Homo sapiens | study: EMG produced TPA metagenomics assembly of... | reverse complement strand
ATTGCACTTGAGATGATACAGCGCTTGTCAAACGGCTTTGTCATAACAACTGATCCTGTTCTTTGCACAGTGTTTGGCGGATTATGTATTGGAGTTGCGATTGGAATTGTCATCCGTACAGGCGCTCAACAGGTGGTATGGACATTCCGCCTCTTGTATTGAACAAGCTGTTTCGTCTGCCAGTATCTGTAACAATGTACGTGTTTGATTTCATGATTTAATTTGCAGGCATTTTCATGTACCGGGGAAGAGATACTATACGGAATTTTACTAATTCTAATTTATACAATTGTTCTGGATAAATGTCTGATGATCGGAACAGAAAAGGTTGAGATTAAGGTAATCAGTCATGAGCATGAGAGAATCCGTCAGGAAATTTTACAGGAAATCGACAGAGGCGTTACCATTTTAAATGGACAGACTGGCTATATGAGAGAAGATACAGAGCTTGTCTTAAGTGTAGTATCCAGCCGTGAGGTGGGACGCGTCAGAAAACTTGTTCACAGCATTGACAGCAGCGCTTTTCTTATCATTAGCCGTGTGACTGAAGTTAGAGGCCGTGGCTTTACTGAGGAAAAATGAGTATAAATGATAGTAATGCCTTAACTGTCGGATTAGGTAACTTTTTGTAGAAATAGCAGGAATGGGAACTTGTATAGGGCAAATTCTTTGTGTAGTATAGTGGCAGATGGGTTCGTTTGCCATCTGAATAGAAACGGATTCTACATTAATTTTAGCGAAATTAGTAATCCGCAATATGGAACAATTACGCAAAGCGTATTTGAACTTATAGAGTAGGAGGAAATACCGCATGGTAGAGACAACTATTGCAAACAATCAGCCTGTAAGCGATGAATATCTCGAGAAGATGAATGCATACTGGCGTGCTGCAAACTATCTGGGCGCGGCTCAGCTGTATCTGTTGGACAACCCACTGTTACGTGAGCCACTGACAATGGAGCATGTAAAGAAAAGATCGTAGGACACTGGGGAACTGTTCCTGGACAGAACTTTGTTTATGTTCATTTAAATCGTGTCATTAAGAAGTATGATCAGGATATGATTTTGATTTCTGGTCCTGGACATGGTGGAAACTTCTTCGTAGCAAACACCTATCTGGAAGGTACCTACAGCGAGATCTATCCAAATATTGGTGAGGATATTGACGGATTGAAGAAACTGTGTAAGCAGTTCTCTTTCCCAGGTGGAATCTCCAGCCACGTAGCACCAGAGACTCCTGGTTCTATTAACGAAGGTGGTGAGCTTGGTTATTCACTTGCACATGCATTTGGTGCTGTATTTGATAATCCAGATCTGATTGCTGCATGTATCGTCGGTGATGGCGAGGCTGAGACTGGTCCGTTGGCTACCTCTTGGCAGTGTAACAAATTCTTAAATCCAATCAATGATGGTGCAGTTCTTCCGATCCTTCATCTGAATGGATATAAGATCAGCAACCCAACTATCTTTGCACGTAATACCCACGAGGAAGTAGAACATTTCTTTGACGGATGTGGTTGGAAGCCATATTTCGTAGAGGGTAGCGATCCGATGGAGATGCATAGAAAGATGGCAGATGCACTGGATCAGGCGATGGATGAGATCAAGGCTATTCAGAAGAATGCCCGTGAGAACAATGATACTACCAGACATAAGTGGCCAATGATCGTTCTTCGTACACCAAAGGGATGGACTGGACCGAAGGTAGTAGACGGAAAGCAGATCGAAGGTTCCTTCCGTGCTCATCAGGTTCCGATCATGATGGATCAGCCAGAGCATCTTCAGATGTTAAATGACTGGTTAAAGAGCTATCATCCAGAAGAACTGTTTGATGAAAATGGCAAGCTGATTCCTGAGTTAAAGGAGCTGGCTCCTAAGGGCGATAGAAGAATCGGTTCTAACCCACATGCAAATGGTGGTAAGTTGCTTCGTGATCTTCGTCTTCCAGATTTCCGCAAGTATGGAATTGATGTTCCGAAGCCGGGTGCTGTTGAGGCACAGGATATGATCGAACTGGGCGGATTTGTAAGAGATATCTTTAAGTTAAACGAGGATTCCAAGAACTTCCGTATCTTTGGACCAGATGAGACAATGTCTAACCGTCTCGGCAAGGTATTTGAAGTAACCAACCGTGACTGGAATGATGAGAAGTATGATTCCGATGAATTCTTGGCAGCAGATGGTCGTGTTATGGACTCTATGCTGAGTGAGCATATGTGCGAGGGATGGCTGGAAGGATATCTGTTAACCGGACGTCATGGTTTCTTTGCAAGCTACGAGGCATTTATTCGTGTTGTAGATTCTATGTGTGCACAGCATGCAAAGTGGTTAAAGGTTTGCAATCAGCTGCCGTGGAGACAGTCTATCGCTTCCCTGAACCTGATTCTGTCCTCCAATGTATGGCAGCAGGATCACAATGGATTTACCCATCAGGACCCAGGATTCTTGGATCACATTGCAAAATAAGAAGGCAGATGTTGTTCGTCTGTATCTGCCACCGGATACCAACTGTCTGTTGTCCTGCTTCGATCATTGCATCAGAAGCCGTGATTATGTAAATGGCTTTTGGTAACTTCTAAGCATCCAAGACAGCAGTGGCTGACCATGGAGCAGGCTGTAAAGCACTGCACACAGGGTATCGGCATCTGGGAGTGGGCAAGCAACGATCAGGGCTCTGAGCCAGATATCGTTATGGCATGCTGCGGTGATACACCGACACTTGAGACCTTAGCAGCTGTTACCATTCTTAGAGAGGCTCTTCCAGAGGTTAAGATTCGTGTCATCAACGTTGTCGATCTGATGAAATTAGAGCCAGCAACTGAGCATCCACATGGTCTGACTGATGCTGATTATGATGCACTGTTTACCAAGGATAAGCCGATCATCTTCGCATTCCATGGCTATCATACATTGATCCATGAGCTGACCTACACCAGAGCAAACCGCAACATTCATGTTTACGGTTATAAGGAAGAGGGTACCATCACAACACCATTTGATATGCGTGTTCAGAATGAGATTGACCGTTTCCATCTGGTAAAGAGTGCTGTTCAGAATCTACCTCAGTTAGGAAACCGTGGTGCTTATCTGATTCAGAAGATGAATGATAAGCTAGTTGAGCATAAGCAGTACATCCATGAGTATGGTATTGATATGCCTGAGATCAGAGACTGGAAGTGGAACGCATAAGGCTCTAAAAAATTAAATTTCTAAAAAAAGGACAGGAAAGCCTTCAAAGCTTTTCCTGTCTTTTTCTTCTGTATTGAGCCGGTGTACAGCCTCTTCGCTCGACAAAGATTCGATAAAAATATCCTTTGTTGCGATAACCAACTTCCTCTGCAATCTGTTCAATTGTATTATCGGTATCAGTCAGCAGTTGTTCCGCCTTCTCTAATCGAAGCATCTGTAAATATTCGGTATAGGTCATTCCAGTTTGAGACTTTAACAGTCGATTAAAGTAATCCTCGTGAAAATGAAATTCCTTTGTTAACATCTGAATTGAAATGTGATTCAAATGTAACTTCATAAAGTCAATAATTTGGTTCGACAAAATTACATTCATGCGTTGCCTCTGCTGTTTGGAGAGTGAAAACTCATACTGAGAACCAAGTAGCTGAAAAACACGAGTCAAAAGTCCTCGACAAATCAGAGGCGTTGCAATGTCATGACGTGCTAGCTCTTGTAAGACAGACAGAAGCGTATTTTCCATATCCTCAATAAATTGTGCTTCGCGTGGACGAAATGTCAAAAACTGCTGCAATGATTTTTAGCTCCAACAGCGCCATATGAAGAAAAGATGCAATATCATCGGCAACCGTGTGAAAACTACTGATGCTTGTAAACATCGCATTTGTGATACCAAAAAATCACAATCGTGCATTCACTTTCGTCTAGAATTTCCTGATGCAGACAATTCTTATCAATCAAGCAAAACTCGCCAGAATGGAAGATGTATTCGGTTCCTAAAATCTTTTGATGATATTCCCCCTCCATCACATAGAAAAATTCTAGATATTCATGTGAATGAAGCTGCGTTCTTGTACCCGCCACAAACTCTTTTTCATAGCAAAACGGATATGGCTGTGGAAGAAAAGTAGCAGAGAGTTTGTGACCATCATGAATATTCCAAAAAATGAGCAAATAAATGCTCATCATCTGGCAGAGGAAATGGACGAACACCTTGAGCAGTTGAGGCAGATTCTGGAATTAAAATGCCAAAGCGCTCATATGCATCTGGTGTTTTAATTTCCTCACCGCTTGCCTGATAAATTGTATTTTTTCACATATTGTAAAAGTGACATACATCATGCCTTTCTATTTATTTTCTTATTAATTGAATCCTGAATTTCTAAAATGCTAATCTTTTAAAATGGTAAAATCCCGTGACAAGCGCCACGGGATTATATACCAGCTATTCTGTATCAAATTCATATTTTGCAAAACTAATTCTACAAAATTATTTCTTCTTCTCAGCCTCTGCCAGCTTCATTGCGCGAACCTTTAAGGAAAGACCGAACAGGTTAATGAAGCCCTCTGCGTCATGATGATCATACATATCTCCAGTAGCAAAGGAAGCAATGCTTTCATTGTACAGGCTGTATGGAGAAGTAGTTCCCTGCTTGATGATATTGCCCTTATACAGCTTAAGATTAGCAGTACCAGTTACATATTCCTGGCTCGCCTTTATGTAAGCGCGAAGAGAATCACATAAAGGTGTAAACCACTTGCCCTCGTAAACAATATCTGCAAAACGGTTGTCAACAGTCTTCTTGAATGCCATGGAATCACGGTCAAGAATCAGCTCCTCAAGCTGCTTATGAGCTGCCATAAGGATAGTTCCGCCAGGTGTTTCATAAACACCACGAGATTTCATACCAACAACACGGTTTTCAACGATATCAACGATTCCTATTCCGTTTGCACCACCAATCTTATTTAATTCAGTAACGATTTCAGAATACTTCATTTCTTTCCGTTTAATGCAACCGGAATACCCTTCTCAAAAGAAATAGAAATCTCAGTAGCAACATCTGGTGCTTTCTCAGGAGATACGCCAAGAACAAGCAGATGATCATAATTTGGTGCCTGAGACGGGTCTTCTAACTCCAGACCTTCATGGCTGATGTGCCACAGATTGCGGTCACGACTATAGCTGTTATCAACAGAGGAGAATGGAAGATTAATGCCATGCTTCTTGCAGTATTCAATCTCATCTTCACGTGATTTCATATTCCAGGTTTCATTACATCTCCAAGGAGCGATGATCTTTAAATCAGGAGCAAGTGCCTTAAATGCTAGCTCAAAAACGAACCTGATCATTTCCCCTTTCCTGTAGCACCATGACATACAGCAACAGCTCCTTCTTTTCTTGCAATCTCAACAAGCTTCTTTGCAATAAGCGGACGTGCCATAGAAGTACCTAACAGATATTCATTCTCATATGTAGCGTTTGCCTGAACACATGGAGCAACATACTCATCGCAAAACTCATCTACTACATCTAAAATATAAAGCTTCTCAGCGCCAGAGAGCTTTGCACGCTCCTGCAGACCATCAATCTCGTTGCCCTGTCCTACATTAACACAGCAGCATACAACATCATAATCATAATTTTCCTTCAGCCACGGAATAACAGCAGTAGTATCAAGACCGCCAGAATATGCTAAAACAACTTTTTCTTTCATAATAGTATCTCCTCTGATTTTTTCACCTTTTGTTGAAAACCATATCAAAACGATATGCGTTGTTTGTTTTCTGTACACCACTATACAACATTACTTTTTGAAATGCAATAGGAAAAGCCAAAAAAAATCAAAAAAGCACTTGCATAAATGCAAATATATGCGTATAATACTGAATATTAGCTGATAACACGGTGCATATATTCAGTTACTGTGTATAAAATTATAGCACATGACTATTTTATCATAGTAAAGTAAAATAGTGGATTATACTTGATTTGACCTCAAAGTGTGTTATACTTGGCATAGAAATTACAAAATTAAAGAAAGGATACAAAAATGGCAATTACAAAGATAAATGGAGGCGTAACAGCTCCAAAAGGCTTTTTTTGGCATCAGGATTAAATGCCGGCATTAAGAATCAGACTAAAAAAAGATATGGCAATGGTTTTCAGCAGCACACCATGTGCAGCAGCTGGTGTATTTACCACAAATCTTGTAAAAGCAGCACCCGTCAAGTGGGATAAGGGAAATTGTAACAACATCTCCTTATGTACAGGCAGTCGTTGTAAACAGTGGTATTGCAAATGCATGTACAGGCGCAGAGGGGCTTGGCTATTGTGCAGATACAGCAGCAGAGGCGGCAGCAGCTTTAAACATTCCTAAAACTGCAGTTCTTGTCGCATCAACAGGCGTAATTGGCAAACAGCTTCCTATTGATAAGATTAAGTCTGGTGTAACAGCTCTTTCTAAGGTACTTGGAAGTAGCAGAGAAGATGCCAAGCTTGCAGCAGAGGCAATTATGACAACTGATACCAAGAGCAAAGAGGTTGCATGTACCTTTGAATTAGGCGGCAAGCAGGTTACAATTGCAGGTATGTGCAAGGGCTCAGGCATGATTCATCCGAATATGTGCACTATGCTTTGCTTTGTAACAACAGATGCAGCAATTTCTCATGAGCTGCTTCAAAAAGCATTAAGTGAAGATGTAGTTGATACCTTCAATATGATTTCTGTTGACGGTGATACTTCTACAAATGATACTGTACTTGTAATGGCAAATGGACAGGCAGAAAATACACCAATCACAAAGGAAGGTGAAGACTACAAGACTTTCTGTGAGGCCCTTCATTTTATTATGCTTGAGCTGTCAAAGAAAATTTGCCGGAGACGGAGAGGGCTGTACATGTCTGTTTGAGGCAACTGTAATTGGCGCAAAGGACAAAAAGTCAGGCACGAACAATCGCAAAGTCTGTTGTATGTTCTAGTCTGACAAAAGCAGCTGTATTTGGTCATGATGCAAACTGGGGGACGTATCCTCTGCGCAATGGGCTACTCAGGTGCACAGTTTGATCCTGAAGTGGTTGATATCTGGTTAGAGAGCAAAGCTGGTACTATTAAAATCGTAGAAAACGGAATTGCAACAGATTACAGTGAGGAAACTGCAACAAAGATTCTTTCTGAGGAAGAAGTAATTGCAAAAATGGATATTAAAGAGGGAAATGAGACAGCAACAGCATTTGGCTGCGATCTAACCTATGAATATGTAAAGATCAACGGCGATTACCGCAGCTGATAAAAAGCTTGTAACAACGACTACCCATGAAAAAAGAGGAGAACACAAAATGAAATTAGACAGCAAAATTATGGAAAAGGCCGCTACCTTGATTGAGGCACTGCCTTATATACAGAGATTCAACAGAAAGATTATTGTCGTAAAGTATGGCGGAAGTGCAATGGCAGATGAGGAGTTAAAGCGAAACGTCATTAAAGATGTTGTTTTGTTAAAGCTGGTTGGTTTTAAACCTATCATTGTGCATGGAGGAGGCAAAGAAATCAGCCGTTGGGTATCTAAAGTGGGCATGGAGCCGCGCTTTGTAAATGGACTTCGCGTAACCGATGCTGATACGATGGAAATTGCAGAGATGGTATTGAATAAGGTTAATAAAAGTCTTGTCTCTATGGTAAATGAGCTTGGAGTAAAGGCTGTCGGTATCTCTGGCAAGGATGGTCAGCTGCTTCGCTGTAATAAGAAGCTGTCTAATGGACAGGATATCGGTTTTGTAGGTGATATTAAAGAAGTAAATCCAAAGATTTTATTTGATCTTCTTGAAAAACGACTTTTTGGCCGATCATTTGCCCAATCGGATTTGATGATAACTGTCAAAGCTATAACATCAATGCGGACGATGCAGCTTGTGCAATTGCACGTGCCGTTAAAGCTGAAAAGCTTGCATTTTTAACAGATGTTGAAGGTGTTTATGCAGATCCAAAGGATAAAGATACGTTAATCTCTGAGCTGACAACTGATCATATGGAAGAGTTGTTAAACAGCGGCAATATTGGAGGCGGTATGCTGCCAAAACTTCAAAATTGTCTTGATGCTGTATTAAATGGTGTATCAAGAGTTCATATCATGGATGGTCGAATTGCTCATTGCCTGCTTCTTGAGATCTTTACAAATAAGGGCATTGGTACTGCTATTTTAAAGGCAGACGATGACCATTTTTACACACCTGACGAAAAGTAATTTATTTCACAGAAAGGCACTTTAATTATGGAAACACAGACAATTATTCAGACAGCAGAAAGTAGTCTGCTTCATACCTACAATCGCTTTCCGATCGTTCTTGATCATGGCGAGGATGTTTATCTGTATGATACTGATCAGAAAAAACTATCTTGACTTTGCAGCAGGAATTGCTGTATTTGCACTAGGCTACAGCAATGACGCATACAAAACGGCAGTTAAAGAGCAGGTTGATAAGCTTGTACATACCTCTAATCTGTTTTACAATGAGCCAGCAGCCAAGGCAGCAAAAAAAAAGTTCACACAGCTGACAGGAATGGACCGTGTATTCTTTACCAATAGTGGAACTGAGGCAATTGAAGGAGCTATCAAGCTTGTTCGTAAATATGCCTATAATAAAGATGGACGCACAGATCATGAAATTATTGCCATGAAGCATTCATTCCATGGAAGAAGTATGGGAGCTCTTTCAGTAACAGGAAATGATGCTTATCAGGCACCATTCAAGCCGCTTATCGGTGGTGTTCGTTTTGCTGAGTATAATAACCTTGAAAGTGTAAAATCACTGATTACAGACCGTACCTGCGGTATTATCTTAGAGGCACTTCAGGGAGAAGGCGGAATTTACCCGGCATCAAAGGAATTTATGCAGGGACTTCGTGCCCTCTGCGATGAGCATGATATTTTACTTGTCTGCGATGAAATTCAGTGTGGAATGGGACGTACTGGAAATATGTTCTGTTATCAGAGCTATGATATCTTGCCAGATGTTGTCTGTGTAGCAAAGGCTCTTGGAAATGGTCTTCCAATCGGTGCATTTTTATGCCGTGAAGAATGTGCAGCACTTGTACCTGGCGATCACGGTTCTACTTATGGCGGAAATCCACTTGTGTGTGCTGCTGCTAATGCAGTTATGGATCAGTTTGAAGAATTGAACCTGACTGCGCATGTAAAAGAAGTGGGTGCATATTTGTATGAGCAATTAGAGCAGTTAACAGCTGAATTTGACTGTATTAAGGATCATCGTGGCATTGGACTTATGCAGGGAATTGAGCTTACAATTCCTGTAGGTGATGTGATCAAAAAGGCTCAAAAATGAGGGCTTAATTATTATTTCTGCATCAGGAAACGTAATTCGTTTTGTTCCGCCGCTTGTGATCACCAATGCAGATGTAGATGAGATGATTAAGAAATTAGAAAGTTGCTTTTAGTGAAGAAAGAGGAATAAATGAAAACAACAGTTCAGAAAATACTGGCAGTGCTGGTAGTTGTATTACTGGTGGCAGAGATTATTCATGCCAGTAAACTGAATCAGAAAGACAGTGTGACACTGGCGGAGAAGCGTCCGCTGCTGATCTGGTATACAGATCCGGATATACAGGAATATATGCAGCAAAGTGCAGAAGCGGCGGCTGCCCAGTATGGGGTTCAGGTGGAGACGGAGCTGGTATCGGAAGTAGACTACATTGAAAATATCAGTGAACGTTCTGTGGCAGAGACCATGACGGGACCAGATCTCTACGTGCTTGGCAGTTCTCAGATGGAGAAGGCTGCTCTGGCAGGTCTGACCGATCAGCTGGACGACAAACAGATGGCGGACACCTATTCAGAAAAGGCGGTCCATGCAGTAACCTATGATGGAAAAGTCATGGCATATCCGTTCTATGTGGAGACCAGTGTACTTCTCTATAACCGGTATTATGCAGATGAGGCTCCAGCTACTATTGATGCGATCCTGGACTATTCAGAAAATTATGAAGCCAGCGAAGTGACAGCCAAAGTTGAGAATATGTTTGAGTGGAACGTGGCTGACGTGATTGAAAACTATATGTTTCTGGGTGGCTATACAGATCTTGGCGGAGAGGACGGAGATGACAAGAGTCAGGTATCCATGGATCTTGATAAAGCTGTGGAATGCATGATGTATTATCAGAGTCTCAACAGCTTCTTCGCATTGGATGCGGATACCATCACCTCTGATGAGATCATTCAGGATTTCATTGATGGTAAGACTGTATTTGCCATTGCCAATGCAAGTATGATCGGAAAGCTGGATGAAGCCATTGCAAATGGTGAGATTCCGGAGTATCCGACGGAACGTACAGTAACCGATGAAAAACGGAGAAGAACAGACCGAAGAACTGAACTTTGATCCATTTTATGCAGCAGCACCGCTGCCGGATCTGACCAATGATCTGGAGACAGGAGGATTGTCTGTGACCAATGCAATTGCAGTGAATCCCTATTCTGTAAACCGTGATGCAGCTGCAGCGATAGCCCGTTATCTGACGGAGAAAAATGTGGGCAGTCTCTACGAGATGACCAGCAAGATTCCGGCATGTCAGTCTCTGGCAGAAGCCCCGACTCCGGCATGGGATGCAGTATGTGAGGCTTATGACAAGGCTGCAGAGGTTCCAAAGGATCATGGAACTGTCTGATATGTGGCTTCATCTGGAAGCAACCATGGCAGATATCTGGCGAGGGGAAGACGCAGCGACCCAGATGCAGGAATTTTGCAGATCTTATGACAGAGCGGTTGAACTAAAGATATCAGAATAAGATTCCAATCCTGTGGAAATACTTACCGAAAACGGAGGTTTTACACATGATGGAATTTTGTTGCCCATTTATCGGGTGCACTGATGAGCATTCAGGGCGTATTTAATACAGAAGTGACCAGGCAGAGCAGCGTATGGGTGTCCGCATCCTGGGTGCAGTTTTCCTGCTCTCATTGACCTGCCTGGTGA
>ENA-OQES01001041-OQES01001041.1-human-gut-metagenome-genome-assembly--contig:-NODE-1041-length-10968-cov-3.397842_pt1 | contig 10968 bp, 15 predicted proteins | sample MGYA00242798_ERZ504641 | MGnify/ENA primary metagenome ERZ504641 (study PRJEB26092, sample SAMD00036327) | human gut metagenome | host: Homo sapiens | study: EMG produced TPA metagenomics assembly of... | reverse complement strand
AAACCCGGAAAAGGACTGTTTCGAGAGGGCGATAAAGTCATGCAGATCCGGAATAACTACCAGCTGGAGTGGGAAATCCGTGGGAAGTATGGTATCGCTGTGGATAAAGGAGTCGGTGATTTTCAATGGTGATATGGTATCATAGAAGAAATCAATACCTTTGCAGAGACATTGACGGTTGTTTTTTGAAGAAAACCGGTATGTGGAGTATCTTTTAAACAGCTGGATGAACTGGAACTTGCTTATGCAGTCACAATACATAAATCTCAGGGAAGTGAATATCCGGCAGTGATTCTGCCACTTCTCGGGGTCCAAGGATGCTGATGAGCAGAAATCTTCTGTATACGGCCGTTACAAGAGCACGTACCTGCGTGACGATCCTTGGGAGTGAAGTGACTTTTGAAGAGATGATCCGAAACAAACAGGAAAAGGAACGGTATACCAGCCTGTGTCAGCGGATCGAGGAAATGAATGAACAGTCAAAAAAATTATTGGACTGGCTGTATCCGAGGCGGTGTGCATTCTGTGATGAGGTGCTTGGAAGCATGGAAAAATACCTGTGTCACAGCTGCCGGCGCAGGATGCCGAAACCGATCGGGGAGCCAAATTGTAAAAAATGCGGGAAACCGCTGCTTCGGGAAGAACAGGAATACTGTTATGACTGCAACCGGCAGGAGCCATCCTTTACCGGGCAAAAGGGTTGTTCCTTTATGAAGATCCACTGAAAGAATCTCTGATGGGACTGAAATTCAGAGAACGGAAAGAATACGGCATTTTTCTCGGGAGACTGATGGGATTATACGGAGCGGATTTTATCCGACAGGTACATCCACAGGTGATCTTTCCGGTTCCCATTCACAGAAAAAAGAAAAGTGTGCGAGGCTATAATCAGGCAGAAGTCCTTGCACGGGAAATCAGCAGAGGGTTTTCCATACCCCTTCGTACCGATCTGGTACTGCGGAAAAAATCCACAAAAGCACAGAAAGAGCTGAGTAGAAAAGAGAGAAAAAAGAATATGGAACGGGCGTTTGTTGTAAAAAAAGAGGCAGGAATGTATCGGGATATTCTTCTTGTAGATGATATTTACACCACAGGAAGTACAGCGAACGCAATTGCCGGAAAATTGAAGGCAGTTGGGGTGAAAAATGTTTATGTTCTGACATTGTGTATCGGTAAAGGAATTTAAAAAGTCCCTTTTAATGCACGGAAAGATATGGTAAAATAAATCATGTATGATTTTGCCCAAAAGGCATAGAAAAGAATCAGAGATAACGAAAAACAGTTGAAACGGTCAGGTGAGTACACATGCTGAAGGAAGAAAAGATTCGTCTGATGACGAAGCTGGCAAGATATGAAAGCGGAGAAGGGAAAGAAGAACTGCGGATTGCCCGGTATTATCGCAGTGATTATATCGGTCTGGCACTGTTTCGCAATTTTTTGCCTGGCAAGTATCGGATATCTGGTGATTTTGTTACTTGTGGGAGCTTATTTTGCAGAATTTCTTGCTGAGCATCTACATACTCTGAATGTAACCTGGATCGGTATGATGATCGTTGGCGGATATCTGGTGACGATTGGTGTGTATTCGGTGGTTACTTACACGCTGCATACGATCCAGTACGGAAGAGCCCAAAAAGGAGCAGCCGCTTATGAACGGAGGCTCAGGGAACTGGAAGCACTGTACGAAGAGGAAGAAGAATAAACAGGAGGACAGCAGGATGGAAAATGCTTTGCTGGAATTGAAGGGAAAACTGAAAATGTTATATGCCAGTTATGGAAGCTATCTGCTGGTACTGTTTAAGTTTCTCCTGGCATTTCTTGTATTTGAAGAAATCAACAGGCTGCTGCCGTATGTGGAAGGGCTCGATCAGATTTTTGTGGTGTTACTTGCTTCACTGATCTGTTCTATCATGCCGTGGAATCTGATGGTGTTTTTGGGAATGGGACTGATCGTTGGTCAGTGTTATGGTATTGGCATAGAGATTGCAGGATTTGCACTGGCGCTGATCGTGATTATGGTGATTCTGTATCTGCGCTTTACACCCCAGGATGCGTTGGTATTACTTTTGACACCGGTAGCATTTTCTTTTGGTGTGCCGTGTCTGATCCCTATCGGTTACGGCCTGACCAGAACACCTTCGTCTGCAATAAGTGCAGGCTTTGGTGTGATTTTATATTATTTTATGGAACTTGTTTCTGACAATGCTTCGGTTCTGACCGGGGCAGACAAAGAAGAAAAGATACAGAATCTCCAGTTTCTTTCGGACGGACTGATGAAAAATCAGGAGATGATGGTTACGATTATTGCATTTGTTACTGTTCTGGTGATCGTCTATGTGGTACGCAGACTGGAAGTGGAATATGCCTGGCATATTGCGGTTTTTGGCGGCGGTATTGCATATATGATCATTATGGCTGCCGGAGGAATTTTTCTTGAGGCAACGATTCCGGTGGTACCACTGGTGGCAGGAACAATGGTCAGTGTGTTTGTCGGGGAGATTCTGGAATTCTTTTGCTTTCATGTGGATTATAAGCGGACAGAACGTCTGCAATTTGAAGATGATGAATATTACTATTATGTAAAAGCAGTACCAAAGATAAAAGATATGAAAAAAAGCAGTGGACGGAAACCGGAAGAAGTACCGGTAGATACTACTGTTATAAGAAACCGGGAAAGGGAGTGAATCAGTGGGAAATGTTATAGAATTTATCAAATATCATCTGCGTATGACAAAGTTTTCACTGCCGTCTTCTATCAGAATTATTGATATCATACAGATTCTGCTGATTGCGATTTTTGTATATTATCTGATGGTATGGATCAAGAATACCAGAGCGTATACACTGTTAAAGGGTGTTCTGATTGTCAGTATTTTTCTGATTATTGCAGCTGTTTTACGGATGGATACAATTTTATGGATCTGTCAACAGCTGAGTGTGGTTGCGATCACCGGCGTGCTGATTATTTTTCAGCCTGAGCTTCGCCGTGCATTGGAGCAGCTGGGAGAAAAAAAGATGTTGTCAAATCTGATTCCTTTTGACAGCAGCAAGCAGATGGATGAGCGTATCACGGACCGGACAATCGGTGAACTGATCCATGCAGCATATGCAATGGGGGAAGTAAAGACCGGTGCGCTGATCGTTGTGGAACAGAACATTATTCTTCAGGAGTATGAGAAGACCGGAATCGCCATGGATTCGCTGATCAGCAGCCAGCTGTTGATTAATATTTTCGAACACAATACACCGCTTCATGACGGAGCTGTGATTGTGAGAAATAACCGGATCGTATCGGCAACCTGCTATCTGCCACTGTCAGATAATCTGGAACTGAATAAAAGTCTGGGAACCCGTCACCGTGCCGGTGTGGGAATCAGTGAAGTCAGTGATGCACTGACAATTATTGTTTCTGAAGAGACCGGAAAGGTTTCTTATACGTACGGCGGTAAGATTGTCATCGGTGTGACACCGGGAGCACTCAGAGAACGCCTGAACAGTATGAAGACACGCAAAGACCATAAAGAAACAACAGGTCTTGCCAGAATATGGAAAGGACGGGCAAAACATGAAGAAAAAACTGGCAAATAATCTCAGCCTGAAGATCATTTCCGTTTTGATTGCCTGCGTGATCTGGATCCTCGTTTCAGGAACAATCGATCCGGTAAGAACCAACGTACGGTATTCCGGAATAAAGGTAGAAGTGAAAAATGACGGATATATCTATGATGCCGGAAAATCCTATCAGATCGCAGATGAATATCAGACGGTAACGGTCTATGTGACCGGGAAAAAAATCAGTGGTTGAGGGAAGAACGGATATTGCGGTGGAGGCGGATCTGACACAGATCGTTAATATGGATACCAAGCCGGCGTATGTACCGGTTACACTGAAGTCTGTCAGCGGAATCTCCGAAGAAGATGTGACCATTATTCCGAAGACGATACCGGTAACCATCGAGGATACCGCCACGAAGGAATTCCTGATCATCGGTATGGCTACAGGAACACCGGCAAACGGTTATGTAGTAGGAGAATGCAGTACAGATCCGGAGAAGATCCAGATTCAGGGTCCGGAATCAGTGGTAAATAAAATTAAGAGTGTGGTAGTTACAGTGGAGGCAGACGGGTTGTCATCAGATGCTACGAAAAAAGCAAAAATCACACTGATCGATCAGAATGGCGAACCGATGTCGGAAGAATATCTGCAGTTTTTTAATATCAGTGATGATCATTATGTAAATGTGTCTATGAAATTATGGCGGGTAAAAGATAACGTAAAGATCAAGGCGAATTACAGCGGTACTCCGGCAAAAGGATACCAGGTGGATAAGATTACTACAACGCCGGAGACGATTTCAATCGCCGGAAGTGAAGAAGCATTAAAAAAACTGGAGGACAATGGAAATACTCTGGAGATTCCTGGTGAACTGATCAATGTGGATGGTATCAATTCCGATCTGGAAGCAAATGTAAAACTCAGCGCACTGCTCACAGAGGAAGAGGAACTGAAGATTCCGGAAGAAGTAGGGCAGTCTGTAGCTGTGAAAGTCAGTATCCTTCCATATGGCAGCCGGGAATACGACCTGAAAGCAGATGCAATTCAGGTACAGGGACTGAGTTCCGATCTGAGAGTAAGTTATAATAAAGAAAAGATTTCTATCCGTGTCAAAGGAACGGAAGCAAATCTGAATGCGCTGAAGGTGGAAGATATCAAAGCGGTTATTGATCTGACGGGAAAAACAGCAGGGGAATATACACTTCCGGTTACCATAACATTGCCGGAGGGTTATGAACAGGTAGAAGAGGTACAGGCTACCGTACAGCTGAATCAGGCAGAAAAAAGCAAGTGAGTAGAGGAATTTTGAGATGGTAAGTAAGAAAGTTACAATAAAGAATCCTACCGGACTGCATCTGCGTCCGGCAGGAGAATTATGTAAGACAGCGATGCAGTTTAAAGCAAAGATCACATTCTCTTTTGAAGGAGGCACTTCTAATGCAAAAAGTGTATTGAGTGTACTTGGAGCCTGTGTCAAAAGCGGAGATGAGATTGAACTGATCTGCGAGGGTGAGGACGAAGAAGAAGCACTGAAAAAAATGGTGGAAGCCATAGAAGCAGGACTGGGCGAATAAAGATGAAAACAGAAGAAAAAGTAAAATGTCCCTATGAGAAAAAATGTGGCGGTTGTAAATACCAGGGAATCCCATATGAAAAACAGTTGAAAGAAAAAGAGAAGAAAGTACGAAAACTGTTAAAGGACTATGGAAAACCGGAGCCGATCCTTGGTATGGAAGATCCCTATTATTACCGGAACAAAGTCCATGCTACTTATAAGCATATGAGAAACGGTGATATTGCAGTGGGAAGATACGAAGAAAGCAGTCACCGACTGGTTCCCATCGAATCCTGCCAGATCGAAGATCAGAAAGCCGATGAAGTGATCCAGACCATCCGTAAACTGGCAAAATCTTTTAAGATCAAGATTTTTAACGAGGACAGTGGTTACGGTCTTCTTCGCCATGTACTGATCCGTACAGGAAGAAAGACAGGGGAGATGCTGGTAGTTCTGGTAGTTGCTTCTCCGGTATTTCCTTCCAAGAATAACTTTGTGAAGGCTCTCAGAAAAGAGCATCCGGAGATCACATCCATCGTGCTCAATATCAATGACAAGAAGACCAGTATGATCCTGGGAGAACGAAATATCGTCTTATATGGAAAAGGTTATATTCAGGATGAACTCTGTGGTTATACCTTCCGGATTTCTCCACATTCCTTTTATCAGGTCAATCCGGTGCAGACAGAACGGTTATACAAGAAAGCGATCCGACTGGCAGACCTGAAGGGAAAAGAGAAAGTTCTGGATGCCTACTGCGGTATCGGAACCATCGGCATGATCGCTTCCAAACAGGCAAAAGAAGTGATCGGTGTGGAGTTAAACCGTGATGCGGTCAGGGATGCCATCGGCAATGCTAAGGGGAATGGTGTGAAAAACATTCGTTTTTATCAGGCAGACGCCGGCGAGTTCATGGTAGCGATGGCAGAACAGGGTGAAAAGATGGATGTAGTCTTCATGGATCCTCCGAGAGCCGGAAGCGACGAAGCATTTCTTCAGTCTGTTATAAAACTGGCACCAAAGAAAGTCGTTTATATTTCCTGCAATCCGGAAACTCTGGCAAGAGACCTGGGATATCTTACAAAGGAAAAAATACAAAGTAACTAAGATCTGCCCGGTGGACATGTTCCCGTTCACAGATCACTGCGAGGTGATTACCTGTCTGCAGCGGGTGGAATCATAAAAAACACGTAACGGTTCAGTACCTTCACAGTTACGTGCAAAAATACATTTAAGAGGCTTGCTTTCAAATGCCCTGAAAGCAAGCTTCTTATCATTAATACAGGAATCCAGTCACCAATTCATAAACATTTATAAGTTTTTCCATTAACGATTTTGTACATCCATATGGTTTTGGCATTGCATTCGTTAGCACATTGTAATGTAGTATTTGAAGCAGAATAGGTATGTGGAGTTTCGGAAAATATGGAGTAGAAGTAAAGAAAACCAATAGTAAAAGCAAAAGGATTTTACCAGTAAATGGAAAATGCTAATACCCCCAGCTATGCTGGGCGAATCGTGTAGTAGTGACGTTGTATGGTGAAAAGTAAAGCCTCCTATGATACGATAGTAAGGATGTCTCAAGCTAATACTAAAGAGAAGAGAGGAGATTAACAAGTATGGATGTTGAAACTAAGTATGCACTTTTAAAAGAAAATATTAAAAATTATGGTAAGATAGCAGTTGCTTATTCTGGTGGATTAGATAGTACGTTTTGTTGAAAGTTTGTCATGATGTGTTAGGGGATAATGTTATTGCGGTATCCATACGAACAGATTTACAACCAGTTCGAGAATATTTAGGAAGTGAAGAATTTGTAAAAAAATGAAGGGATTAAGCATATTATTCTTGAATTTAATGATTACACTTTACCATGTTTTAAAAAATAATTCCGCCAGGATCGTTGTTATTATTGCAAAAAAGAGATATTGTCAAGAATAATTAATGTGGCTGCTAATGAGGGGAATTACGACAATTGTAGATGGTTCCAATATGGATGATTTATGCGACTATCGACCAGGAAGAAGAGCACTAACTGAATTACACATAAAGAGTCCATTACTGGAGGCAGGGATGACTGAAAAAAGACATTCGTGTCCTTTCTCAAAAACTTGGGCTATATACTTGGAATAAACTGTCACCTGCTTGTATGGCATCTCGTTTTCCCTATGGAACAGCAATAACACCGGAAAGAATTGCTATGCTAAATAAGGCTGAGCAAGTGATAGCAGATTTAGGGTTTACTCAATTTAGGGTTCGGCTTCATGATGAAGTGGCAAGAATCGAGGTAATAAACGATGAAATAAATCGTTTTTTTGATTATGATCTTATACAAACAGTTGTAAAAGAATTAAAGAAAGTGGGATTTTCTTACGCGTGTCTCGATTTGGAAGGGTATAGAATGGGCAGTATGAATAATAAAGTTAGCTTGAATGATAAATAATTGTGAAACTAATAGTGTAAGAAATTATTTGTATTACTAAATTCGGAAGGGATGTTTGTTATTGTGATATGTACGATAGTAGAAGGCTTAGGAAATTGTTCTGGTATTAATCGAGTTATTAAGCTGTCATACAGAAGTATTAACTCGTCAGCTTATATATTGGGAAAGGTTGTTCGTTCCGCAGCAATAGTAAATGATTTAAATGCAAAAGGAATACCACTAATATCTAGTCTTGAAGAAATACCAAAATACAAAAAAGCAAGTATATTAAACTGAATATCGTATTTCATACGTCGAGAGCTGCCTTAAGTGCATCCATACTGGAATAACGCGGAGCAGAAGGATCCTTCATCATTTTTCTGCCTTCCTCAATGGCAGTGGCTGTTGTATCATTCGGTACTTCCAGTTTTAATTCAAAAGGAATACCATGCTCACGGATAGCGGTTCTCAGGAACATATTTACAGCAGTTGTCATATTCAGACCAAGCTCATTGAAGATTTCCTCCGCCTGATCCTTGATTGCCTTGTCTGTACGAATATTTAAATTAGTTGTTGCCATACAGAACACCTCCATTCAAGTATAGTATACTCAGAAATACGCCTGATGTCAACATATTGTCATTACATAAGATGCATAAGGTGCTTCTGGTCATCATCAAACTCGAACAGAAGCGCAAATGCTGCAAGATCCAGATCTCCGTCATAGCCGGGACATGAAAAAGAAAATATTTGCGATTGCAAATTTTCGCTGAATGCTAACGTTCAAAATATTGCCGCTCAGTGAAAAACGTGATATGATTAGAAATAGATTTTGTAACACCTTTCATGAGCTTGCTGGAGAATTAAAAACATACATACCGGATGGAACAATTATTTGTTTATGAAACACAGGGAACAGTGATGAATGCTTTTTTCCGGCATTACTTGACTATGAAGATTTTTCATATTCCCAAACAGGGACAAGTCTATGAAGAGTTTAAGTTGCATCATTTAAACTGTGAATTCAATGGTCAAGACTGTGATATGGATGTCATTTTTGCCACAGATTGCATCTGTTTGAAACTGTGAATGCGCGATATCAGAGGTGTGGATATGTTTCCGTTTTGACAGGATATGTTTCCGCGAACGGGCACAGAATCAGAAGGTATCGTGCCATGTGGAATGTATCGTGTCGATGGTGAAAAAATGAAAATTAAAGGAAGTAGAGGGAGGAAGATCTGGTAAGATTCTCCTCCTTTTTTTAAGAAGTAAGGAGAAAATCATGAAGAATCATATAGAAATCACAAATTTCAATGATCCCAACCTGGATCTGTATGCGCGCCTGTCGGAGGTACAATTGCTGCGGTATGCGGAGCCGAAGCAGGGGATTTTTGTTGCGGAGAGTCCGAAGGTAATCGGACGGGCTCTGCAAGCGGGGTATGAACCGATATCTTTCCTGCTGGCGCATCAGGATCTGGACCGGGAAGCGGTGGAGATTCTGGAACAGTGGGAGGATATTCCAGTCTATACGGCAGAGGATGCGGTGTTACGGAAATTGACCGGATTTGCCATGACGAGAGGGATGCTGTGTGCGATGAGACGGCGAGAACTTCCTTCAGTGGAAGAAATCTGCCGTGGAGCAAGGCGTATCGCGGTTCTGGAAAATGTTGTGAATCCGACGAATGTGGGGGCTATCTTTCGTTCGGCGGCGGCGCTTCATATGGATGCGGTACTTTTGACAGGAGGATGCAGTGATCCGCTTTATCGTCGGGCAGCCAGAGTCAGTATGGGGACGGTGTTTCAGATTCCGTGGACGTATTTTGATAAAAAAACAGTCTGGCCGTCACAGGGGATGGCGCAGTTACAGAACATCGGTTTTAAAACGGTGGCGATGGCTCTTCGGAATGATTCGGTGGAGATCGATGATCCTGAACTGAAAAGGCAGGAAAAACTGGCGATCATTCTCGGAACAGAAGGTGAAGGGCTTCTGGCAGAGACGATGGAAGCGTGTGATTATACCGTGAAGATCCCGATGAGCCACGGTGTGGATTCTCTGAATGTGGCAGCGGCGAGTGCGGTGGCGTTCTGGGAGCTTGGAAGATGAAATTAGGTAGTAAGATATAGAAAAGATATGGTACAATATAAAAAGGCGTTGATGGGTGGAAAAGACGCAGTCTCTTTTCCATAAGACGTTATAGGGTGATTATGAAGATTGTGAAAATGTAAGCAGCAAAGGAAGTACGAAGCATTGTTGTAAACCAGGAGGAAAAACGGTGGAGAAACAGGAATTGCATATAGATTTTAAAGTGGCAAAAGCAGCTTTTGAAAAGTATCTGGATGAGTATGACAGAACAGATGACAAGATTCATCTGAAAATCGTACATACCTATTGTGTGGTGGATGCCGCAGAGGAGATTGCTACCCGGATGCATCTGAGAGAAGAAGACGTTCAGCTGGCCAAGATCATTGGCCTGCTTCATGATATAGGAAGATTTGAGCAGATCAAACGATTTCACAGCTTTGAGCCGGGGACTATGGATCATGCGATGTACGGAGCAGATCTTCTTTTTGGACCGGAGCAGATGATTCGTCGGTTTGTAAAAGATCCGTCCTTTGATCAGCTGATCTGTGTGGCAATCGCAAAACACAGTGACTTTAAGCTGGAAGGTATAGAAGATGAACGGACATTGCTGCATGCCAGACTGATCAGGGATGCGGATAAGCTGGATAACTGCAGAGTAAAACTGGAAGAATCCATGGAAACACTTCTGGATATGGATGAAAAGACAGTGGGCGCAAGCCCCATATCCCCAAAGGTGTGGGAGTCCTGCAAGGCAGAAAAATCTGTCCTCTCCGCAGATCGAAAAATCCGGAATGGATTACTGGATGTCGTATCTTGCTTTGTACTTCGACATTAATTTTCCGGAGACTTATCAGATCATAAAGGAGCAGGATTATATCCGGCGGATCGCAGAACGGGTACCCTACAGCAGGGAGGATACAAAGGAAAAAGTTGCGTATACAGTCAAAAAAACTGGAAGAAAAGATGCAGGTTCAGCCATGAAAGCTGCCGGTATTGAGCGGGTGACAATCCAAAATGCATTTTTAAAAGCTTTGCTCAGATGAAACTCATCGCAGAAGCCATCGTTGACGGCAGCTACTGAACAGTTACAAAGTCGAAAATAAAAAAACAGCGACGATACTGACAGTTACGAAATAATAAAAATCCGTACCATAAGTATAATCGGAAACAGGAGGTTGTTAACAGTTAAATATAAATTATAAAATCATATAAGTTGGTGTTAAGATTTATAAAATATTAGAGTAGAATATTATTGAAAGGAGTTGATACTTTGAGTAAATATTATTCTATACATGAATTTTCAAAAATTATAGGCGTATCTGCTCAGACATTACGAAATTGGGATGCCAATG
>ENA-OQES01001040-OQES01001040.1-human-gut-metagenome-genome-assembly--contig:-NODE-1040-length-10973-cov-2.286004_pt1 | contig 10973 bp, 18 predicted proteins | sample MGYA00242798_ERZ504641 | MGnify/ENA primary metagenome ERZ504641 (study PRJEB26092, sample SAMD00036327) | human gut metagenome | host: Homo sapiens | study: EMG produced TPA metagenomics assembly of... | reverse complement strand
CATACAAATTCCGCAGTTGTGCATCCGTATTTGCAAGAGAACAGATGAAGGGAACTTTTTTGGAGAGGATTTCCCATAGATGAGCTCAGACGGCGCAGACAGGAACTGATGAGTGATCACATTGCGCGTTTCGGAATTGAGAAGAAACCGTATGTGGAAGAGACGATCAAGGAGCTGCAAAAGACGTGGTTATCAGACGGCAGTCGTGACGGCTACAGCGGAAGACAGGGCTGTGCGTTATCTGGAAATGGTCGGATTTAAAGAGCTGTTTGATGAGATCATCAGTGCATCTATGGTGAAATTGGGAAAACCGAGACCGGATGTGTATCTCTATGCCTGTGAGAAGATCGGGCGGAAGCCTGAAGAGTGCATGGCGGTCGAAGATTCACCAAACGGGGTAAATGCGGCTTACCAGGCGGGCTGCCATGTGACGATGGTTCCGGATCTGACACCTGCAGACGAAGAGGTCAAAAAGATGGCAGATCATGTCGTTCCAGACCTGCGAGGACTTCTGGAATATCTGAGATAACCCCTGAAAATGAGGAGAGCCGATATCCGGTCTCCCGAATATCGGCGTTTATGAAAAAGGAAAAATTTTATTATGTGAAAAGGTTTATTTCCTTTTGACAATTATTAGTATACTCGTATCTTGTGAAAAAAGTGTGTTTATAATTTGAAAGAATTATGAACGTTTGTGAACATATTATACATATATTCTGAAGGGACCGCAGACAGCAGAGTCTGCAGCCCGACAAAAGGGATTTAGTCTGTTCCGGGAAGCATCGACCGGACGAAAAGCGAAAACAATTCCCGCATACATGGAGAAGTAAAAAACATGGATTCCGGATGCCACTGAACGCCAAGTGCAAAAGGCTGTCCTTCGATTTCAATTGCCTCAACTGTGCCATCAGAAGTGTGTGCACATGCATGGACATTTTTCCCGAGCAGATGAACGGACTGATGGTGAAAACTATTGGTATACAGAGTGTCTCCGGTCAGTTCATGAAGATGGCTGTCTTTGGTGATGAAAATCTGGTGCCACATATCGCTGCGGTTCTGTGAGGTCTGCATATGCAGAAAAGGATCTCCGGGCTGACAGGAAAGATCCTGGTAGATACTTCCGCCACAGGCGGCGTTGAGCACCTGCATACCCCGGCAGATGCCGATTACCGGAAGATGACGTTTTAAGATTTCCTCTGCAAAATGAATCTGGAAAAGATCCACAGAAAAGATTGGTCTGTCCTACACCTGGAAGTGGATCTTCATTGAAGAGAAACGGTGTAAAATCACCTCCTCCGGGGAGCAGAAATCCATCGCATATGTCAAGATAAGAATTGATCGGGAAGTCCTGAGGAAGAATCGGTATCAGCAGGGGGATTCCTCCGGAAATGCGGACTGCCCGCACATAGGTATCGGTTACAAACTGGTTTTTGCCGTCGAAGCCACAGCATAAGATTCCAACAACTGGTTTCATATTTACAATCCTCCTCTTTATCAGATAAATCAGTTGTTACAAAATATGTGGAGTCTGTATGAAATATGTATTATAATAGAAAAAGCAACATGCCAGATGGCAGGAAAGGAGTTCCTATGAAACTGGTTATTCCGGAATATAAAACATTAGAACTTGATACGATATTTTTAGATATGAACGGGACGATCGCTGTGGACGGCGTGATCCCGCCGAGTGTGAAGGAACGTCTTATCGCACTTTCAGAGCAGTTCCGAATTTATGTACTGACTGCAGATACGCATGGAAATGCGAAAGCGCAGTGCGAAGGGCTTCCGGTGATCCTGGAGACATTTCCGACAGGTAATGCAAAGGAGTATAAAAGGGAATTGGTAAAAGCAACCGGTGCAAAACGCTGTGTGGCAATCGGTAATGGCAGAAACGATGAGTGGATGCTGAAAGAGGCGGCGCTTTCCATCGCTGTTATGGACCGGGAAGGGGTCTATGGGAAATTATTGAAAAATGCGGATCTCTGTGTCAGATCTATGCAGGATGGACTGGATCTTCTGCTCTATCCAGGTCGGATCATTGCAGGACTCCGTGGATAATATTTGCAGAAGAATACGTAAGAGTATGTGGAAGGAGAAAAGATGCGTCAGGCTATAGTGACATTGAAAAAGGGTGAGGGACGTCTGCTGAAATCAGGCGGCGCCTGGATATTCGATAATGAAATTGATTCGATTATGGGAGAATTTGAGAATGGTGATATTGTGATCGTCCATGATTTTGACGGGTACGGAATGGGAAGAGGATTTATCAATATGAATTCTAAGATCCGGATCCGTATGATGACAAGAAAGCAGGATCAGGAGATCGATCATGCATTTCTGGAAATGCGGGTGAGAGATGCGTGGGAATACCGGAAAAAGACAGTAGATACATCAAGCTGCCGTGTGATTTTCGGGGAAGCGGATTTTCTTCCCGGACTGGTGATCGATAAATTCTCGGATGTGTTGGTTGTAGAGTCTCTTGCACTCGGAATTGACCGGATGAAAGAAGAAATCGTGGACATTTTGAAAGCGGTACTTTCAGAAGATGGAATTACGATCCGTGGCGTGTATGAACGAAGCGATGCAAAGGTTCGTCAGAATGAAGGCATGGAGAGAGTCAAAGGCTTTATCGGTGAAGAATTTGATACCAAAGTTGAGATTGTGGAAAAATGGTGTCAGATATATGGTTGATGTCAAAGACGGACAGAAGACAGGATTTTTCCCTGGATCAGAAATACAATCGTCTGGCAATCCAGAGACTTTGCAAGGATGCAGAGGTGCTGGACTGCTTCACGCACACAGGCTCTTTTGCGCTGAATGCAGGGATTGCAGGGGCAAAGCATGTGACAGGTGTAGATGCTTCAGAACTTGGCATAGAACAGGCAAGAGAGAACGCAAGACTCAATGGATTAGAGGATAGAGTTGAATTTGTCTGTGCAGATGTATTTGACCTGCTTCCAAAGCTGGAAGAAGAAGGAAAGCAGTATGATGTGGTAATCCTGGATCCACCTGCATTTACCAAATCCCGTAAGACGATCAAGAATGCGACAAAGGGATATCGTGAGATCAATATGCGCGGAAATGAAGCTGGTAAAACCAGGCGGATATCTGGCAACCTGTTCCTGCTCGCATTTTATGGATTATGAGCTTTTTACGAAGACGATCCACCAGGCAGCGCAGAATGTGCATAAGAGAGTCAGACAGGTAGAATACCGGACACAGGCACCGGATCATCCGATTCTGTGGTCTGCAGAAGAATCGTATTATCTTAAATTCTATGTGTTCCAGATCGTGGATGAAAAATAAAGTGTTGTAGTAGATAAAAAAGGTATCGAAAATCAAACATAAATGATTTTCGATACTTTTTTTACTAATGTACATATTTCAGATTTGATATTCTATTCAAACTGCTCAGTCGATAATGCAACATAATCCGCAGCATTTTTATAAATTGACTGGATCTCTTTCTCGGTAAGAGGTCTTTTTACTTTTGCCGGGCTTCCGATAACCAGCATTCCATCCGGAATAACTGTGTTCTGAGTAACCAGACTTCCGGCACCGATCAGGCAATGCTTTCCAATCTTTGCACCGTTTAAAATCGTACTTCCCATCCCGATTAGAGATGCGTCACCAATTGTACAGCCGTGGATCACACAGTTGTGACCAACAGTGACATCATCACCGATAACGGTCGGGAAAACCGTAATCTACATGGACAGTACTGTTATCCTGGATATTACTTCGCTTGCCAATCGTGATAGACGATTCATCACCGCGGACAACGGCATAATAGAACACACTTGAGTCTGCACCGATGGTGACATCACCTAGGATGACGGACTGACTGGCAATGTGCGCCTGTGATGAAATATTTAAAGAAGACATTACAGCAGATTCCTTTCTCGTTGTAAGATTATTTTTTCGGCTCAACAGCTTTGACCGGGGTTTTGGCGGCTGCTTTTGTATCCTGTTCCGCTTCCGGCTGATAACCGTTGATATTATATTTCTGCTCATAATAATCAAAGGTGGATACATAATTGTTGTCTTTCAATTTCCGTACACTCTTAGTGTATTCGTGCATATCGAAATTGGAAGAATCCAGTTCCAGGATTGCAACGGCAATGTTAGAACAGTGGGCTGCAATACGATCATAGTTGGTGAGCAGATCGTTAAATGCAAATCCGGTGTTCAGATCACACTGCCCGTTACGGAGCCTTTTAATATGACGCATTTTCAAATCGTTGCATAAAATACCGATCAGTTCGCGAAGCGGTTCTACTTTGGCAGCATTTACAAGGTCTTCATCTACAAATGAATTGATCGTGAGATCAAGGAGCTCTTTTAATGCGGATTCAAGAACATGAAGCTCGTATTTGGCTGCATCTGAAAAAATACGTGATTTTTCATGAAGTTCCTGTGCAACACGGGAAATATTGACTGCATGGTCACCAAGACGTTCAAAATCACTGATCGTATGAAGGAACTTGGCGGTCTGTTTGGACTGCTCCGGTGTCAGGTCATGCATATTGAGCTGCATCAGATAGGTTCCCAGTTTATCTTCGTATTTGTCGATCAGATTTTCCTTTTCCTGAATTTTGTTGAACTTATTATCTGAAAAATCTTTTCAGCAGTGCAAGGGCGCGACGGATATTTTTTGTATGCTTTCTTTGCCATTCCGTTGACTGCAAGCTGGCTCTGTGTGATTGCCAGTGGCGGATAATTGAGGAAACGTTCCTCAAGAAGATCGAAATCTGCCTGCTCTTCGTTGTCTTCATCGGTATCTTTAATAAGGAAGAAGACAAGCTTTTCAATCTTGCCGATAAATGGAGCAAGAACAAGGATCGTCAGAAGCCGGAATACCGTATTCAAAAGTGCCACACGGAAAGGTGACATAATTTCACCCATAAATGGGAAATGCACGATGGCATTTACAGAATAGAATACGATGGACCAGAAAATCATACCAAATAAATCGTTCAGCAGATAGATCAGAGCAGTACGCTTTCCGTTCTTGTTCGTTCCGATTGAGGAAAGAAGAACCGGACATGCGGCGCCAACGCCGATACCCATTGTGATCGGAAGTGCAGCTGCAAAGGTGATCGATCCGGTAATGGACAGTGCCTGGAGGATACCTACAGAAGCAGAAGCGCTCTGTAAAACTGCTGTAAATACGATCCCGACAAGGATTCCCATAAATGGATTCGTGAACATGGTCAGAAGTCTGACGAAATGCGGATTCTCTTTCAGAGGAGAGACGGCACCGCTCATGGTCTGCATCCCGATCATCAGGATCGCAAAGCCAAGCATGATGTCACCAATATCAGAATACGGGTTTTTTCTTGATGAATGTACGGAAAATAATTCCGATGATTGCTACGATTGCAGAAATTGTAGCGGTTGATAAAAGCTGCGCGATTCCGCTGGAACCATCAATGTAGGAGAGACATAAGATCCATCCGGTGATACTGGTTCCGATGTTGGCACCCATGATGATACCAATTGCCTGTGCGACCTTCATCATACCAGAGTTTACAAATCCGACTACCATAACTGTCGTTGCAGAGGATGACTGAATGATAGCGGTTACGACAGTACCCAGCAGAAGTCCTTTCAGAGGAGTGTTGGTCAGCCTGTATAAAATCAGTTCAAGCTTATTGCCGGCAACGTTTTTTCAGACTGTCGCCCATCAGTGACATACCGTATAAAAACAGGGCTACCCCACTGTAGTAATGACAAAACCATTGTAATTCCCATAATTTTGTTTTCCTTTTCTTTAAGCATTAGTTTACATTTTGTCGCAAAAAAAATATCGTACAGCTACTTTAAATATGAAAAGTCTGCATGCAGATCACACAAAGTGACGCTATACGACACCCTTATTATATAACAAGAAAGTTTCCATAGGTAGACTGAAACGATATTTTTTTTACACTTTTTTTACACGGACTTAACTTTTTCTATACATTCGGTAGCAAAAAGAGCCGCATTTTCAAGGTCTGTGCGTGTCGGATGAATCATTGCTTCGTCAAAATTCTGTAATTGCCGTCGGATTTGCTGGCAATCGCAATCTTTTGGTGTGTTCAGCAAGGATTCATATTTTTGACGGACAGCAAGCGGCATTTTCCCCTGGCAGATAAAAGAACCGAGATAGTGGTTGTCATCTTCAAGCCAGATCCGGACGCTGGATGCGATCTCTTTGTAGTATTCCGGGTTGTTTCCGGCACCGCAGGTTCCAAAGAGAGCAACGGATTTGCCCGACAGACCGGAAAGGAAGTTGCCAAATCTCGAGGCGACAGGTTCCGCGGTGAACACAGAAACCAACAAAATAAATTTTGGCTTCTGGGAAATCGGTACGTTCATGAAGATTTATCAGATCTTTGGACATCCCCGGAAGGGATGCAAAAATTTCTGTTGCTATTTTTTTTGTATTTCCTGTCTCACTGTCATAGACAACAAGATAATCTAACATATAATATTTCCTCCTGTTATTTAGTGGTATGTATAAGGAGAACCGCAGAAGAATCCACCGCCGCCACAGCAGAGATTGCACATGAGGTTGGCAATGCAGAGCTTCACGCAGAAATCATTGTTGATCGTTGGTGTGCCGCCATACATTGTCTGTTGTGTACGATACCAGCTCCCGCCATTTTCAAGACGGCTGACAAGGGACTGATATTGATAGTTGGACGGCTCCAGACGAAGTGCTTCTTTGGCGTGCTCCAGGGCAAGGACATTATTGCCCATGCCGGAATTGGCGATAGAGCTGTAATAGTACCATCTGGCAGAACGGTCTTTGATCCCTGAAAGGACATTTAAAGCTTCTTTATAATGGCCACTGTTCAGATAATTGGCGGCGGCACGCAGATGAATATCTTCTTCTGTCTCGGTTGTCTGCTGATTCTGATTGGTATACTGACCGTAGAAACCGCCGATGGACCAAACCTCCAAACCTCCGTATCCGCTTCCGGCATCGCCATAACTTCCGGAGCCTGTTCCGGTATATCCGGAAGCACCCATTTCTTTTCTTTATAATCTGCTGGTAAGCCTGTTGGATTTCTTGAATTTGGCTTCTGCCTGATCTTTATTTGGATTGTTGATATTGGCATCCGGATGATAAATACGGCTTAATTTGCGGTAGGCTTTCTTGATATCCTCGTCGGAAGCATCCCGTGAAACGCCGAGTATTGAGTAAGGATCCTGCATAATTGATTATTCTCCTGATCGTTAGCTTTTTTTAGATAAAAGTAGTCTGGCATTTTGGACAGCGGATCTCAATTTTACCTTTTCCTTTTGGGACACGGATCTTCTGTTTGCAGTTTGGACACTTGTAAATGTGGTGTGTCTTGCGCTGCGCTGCCATATACTTCTGTTTTGCAAAAAAGTCCACGGATCTTTGAAGTGTGCTGGAGAAATTTCTGGTTTTCCAGTGCACGCTTGTAGGTCTGACGTGAAAACATGCGATAGTAAGAGTATATCACGAATGCCCACCCAATTACATAAAAAATACGAAAATGGAAGATGCTTGTGATCAGCATCAGAATTACGCCGCTCCATAAGAGAAATTTGCCGAAGGTATCTACTCCGTACCTTCCATACATAAAACGCATCAGTTTTTCTTTCATAATGTTCATCCAATCTTTTTTATTTATAGAATATGATACTATACGATAGTTTACATTGTACGCCTGCCCACACAAAAATCAATAAACTCTCTATTAAAAAACTCTAAAAAGTATGTTATACTGCTGATATCGTGAAAATATGGAAGAAAATAGGACTTCTGGGATTGCATGGCAATGGAGCAATCCGGGAACATCATATATAAAAAGCAGAGGAGGAAATTATGGGACGGAAAGAATATGGTCGGTATGGAAAGCATTCCAGGCGTGACCGGCGCAAGAAAAAATGGTGGAATCATCAGTACGGTCATTTTGATCGTTGCAATCTGTGTGTTTGCATTTTCTGCCTTTCAGCTGTATAAAATCTTTAACGGATATCACAAAGGGGAAAGTGAGTATGATGATCTGGTAAAGCTTGCGGTTACGGAAGATAAGGGGGAACAGGAGAACGGGACGGACGATCAGGATGGAAGCAGATTTTCCGTGGATTTCGATGCACTCAGACAGATCAATCCGGATGTGGTTGCATGGATCCGTTTTGATGAACCGGCGGTGATCAATTATCCGGTTGTGCAGGGAAGTGATAATTCAGAATATCTGAGTAAGACATTCAAAGGATATGACAATACCGTAGGAACGATTTTTGTAAATGCTTATAATCATGCGGATTTTAATGACAGAAACACGATCATTTACGGACATTATATGTATAATGGAACGATGTTTAATGAGCTGGAGCAGTATCACGAAAAAAGTTTCTGGGAAAAATACCCTTCCTTCTATATTTATACACCGGATGGCAATGTGGCTACTTATCAGATTTATTCTGTTGGAGTGGTAAAAGACACTTCCGAAGGCTATACATATCAGTTCGCAGATGATGCGGCGTTTGCATCCTTCCTTGAAGCAACGAAGGCGTCTTCTTTGTATGATACAGGTGTGGAAGTGGGAAATGATTCACAGATCGTGACGTTGTCCACCTGTACACGGGAGGGAAATGATGACAGAACGATCGTACACGGTGTCAGGGTAAATGTACAGCCGGCAGGAGAATAAAAGAGGAGTAAAGAGATGGCAGCAGAAGCAAAATTTGAAGTCGGAGATGTGATTCGGATGAAAAAACCGCATCCGTGCGGAAAGCTCAGAGTGGGAGATCCTGAGAGTAGGGGCGGATTTTCGCCTGAAATGTCAGGGATGCGGACACCAGGTAATGGTACCGCGCAGACTGGTTGAAAAAAATACAAAAGAAATAAGAAAAAAGGCTTGAAACAAAGCCTGAATTATGATATCATACCAACTTGTGATATATTATTTATCCTTGTTCCCGGCGGATCCGGGAGCCAAAAGACCATAAGGAGGTGCAGGACATGAGCAAATATGAATTAGCAGTTGTTGTCAGCGCAAAACTCGAAGACGACGCCAGAGCAGAAGTAATCGAAAAGGTGAAAGCACTTGTTACACGTTTCGGTGGTAACATTACTGACGTTGACGAATGGGGAAAGAAGAGATTAGCTTACGAAATCCAGAAGATGAAAGAAGCTTACTACTACTTCATTCACTTTGAATCTGAAACAACAACACCAGGCGAAATCGAAGAAAGAATTCGTATCATGGATGGTGTAATCAGATATTTATGCGTGAAACAGGAAGCTTAGAAAGAGGCAACGTATGAATAAAGTAGTTTTAATGGGACGTCTGACAAGAGATCCTGAAGTGAGATATTCACAAGGTGAGAACGCTCTCGCTATTGCAAGATATACATTAGCTGTAGACCGCAGATTCAAGCGTGACGGAGAACAGACCGCAGATTTTATTAACTGTGTTGTGTTCGGAAAGAGTGCTGAATTTACAGAACGTTATTTCCGTCAGGGAATGCGCGTAGTGGTTTGCGGAAGAATCCAGACCGGAAGCTATACCAACAGGGATGGTGTAAAGGTCTATACAACAGAAGTTGTTGTTGAGGAACAGGAATTCGCAGAAAGTAAGAATGCTAGCAGTGCTAATACACAGTCTTATCAGGCAGCCCCGGCACCGGCGCCAAGCGCTGATGCAGGTGACGGTTTCATGAACATTCCAGACGGAATTGATGAGGAGTTACCGTTTAATTAAGGTTGAAAGGAGATGTGTACAATGGCATTCGAAAAAGGAAACAGACCGGATTCTCCAATGAAGAGAAGAGGCGGACGCAGAAGAAAAAAATGTTTGTGTATTCTGTGGTAAAGAAAACAACGAAATCGATTACAAAGATACAGCAAAATTAAAGAAATATGTTTCTGAGAGAGGAAAAATCCTTCCGAGAAGAATCACAGGAAACTGTGCAAAACATCAGAGAGCTCTTACAGTAGCAATCAAGAGAGCAAGACATATCGCTTTAATGCCATACGTTCAGGATTAATCGAATATGATCAGAACAGGATTTCCGTTTTTGGAAGTCCTGTTTTTTTAACTGTTTTTCTGTCTGACAGACGATTGAAAAAGGAGGCATTTGGGGTTAGAATAAGAAAGAGAAAGTTTTGAAATCTAAAAAATGAATTGGAGAATCAATTATGAAAAAAGCCAGTTTTAGTAATTATGGCAGCAGGAATGGGAAGCCGTTATGGCGGACTTAAACAGATCGATCCAGTTGATAAAGAGGGACACATCATTATGGAATTTTTCCCTGTTTGATGCAAAAAGAGCCGGATTTGAGAAGGTTATTTTTATTATAAAGAAAGAAAATGAAGACAGTTTCAGAGAAGCAGTAGGAAACCGTATGGCAAAATATATGGAGGTTTCTTATGTATTTCAGGATATCAACAACATTCCGGAAGGTTTTGAAGTTCCGGAAGGCAGAGTGAAACCGTGGGGAACCGGACATGCAGTCCTCAGCTGCATTGATGAGATCGACGGACCATTTGCTGTTATCAATGCAGATGATTATTATGGAAGACATGCGTTTGAAGCAATTTATAATTATCTGTCTGAGCATGAGGATGATGATAAGTATCGTTATGCGATGGTCGGATATCTTCTGAAGAATACAGTAACAGACAATGGTCATGTGGCAAGAGGAATCTGTACGACCAATGAAGATGGGGGAACTGGTAAATATTACCGAAAGAACCCGCATTGAGAAGCGTGACGGTAAGATTGCATTTACTGAAAATGATGGAGAAAACCTGGGGAAAATTTACCAGAGGATACACTGGTTTCCATGAATATGTGGGGATTTACGAGAAGCATACTGGACGAGCTGAAAGCAGAATTTCCACAGTTCCTGAAGAAAGGACTTACTGAAAATCCGATGAAGTGTGAATATTTCCTGCCGGCAGTCGTAAGCAATCTTCTGGAGGCAGACCGCGCAACAGCAGCGGT
>ENA-OQES01001039-OQES01001039.1-human-gut-metagenome-genome-assembly--contig:-NODE-1039-length-10976-cov-2.633330_pt1 | contig 10976 bp, 12 predicted proteins | sample MGYA00242798_ERZ504641 | MGnify/ENA primary metagenome ERZ504641 (study PRJEB26092, sample SAMD00036327) | human gut metagenome | host: Homo sapiens | study: EMG produced TPA metagenomics assembly of... | reverse complement strand
TTTAAAATACAACGTGGCATCCTGAAATTCATGTCCATACAAACCGGAACCTATGCCGTTCATATCTTTATCCCAGATGGAACCGCAAGTATTGCTTCCCGCATCCGAATAAATACCGGCTTTCAATCCTAAAGAATGAATATGATCCGCCACTCCCTTCAATCCGTTCGGGAAACGCTCGGGATGTGTTTGCATCACTCCTTTTTCCATCCCGCCATCCAAAAAAATCCGTCATCTATATTCACATAGGAATAGCCCACTTCTTTCAGTCCTTTTTGCACCATAGCATCCGCTTGCCTTATTATTAAGGTGTCATTGATATGAACCCGATAGGTATTCCATGAGCTCCACCCCATAATAGGAGATTCAAAAACAGTCGTACTTTTGGGCGAATACGCCGGAACATAGACCGAAAGCTAAAGTCAAAAACAAATTTCTCATATTCATTAATTCTCAATTTTTTACTTAAAGAAATCATCAAGAAGGTATATCTTATGATCCTAATGGTTAACAGGAAAATGAAAATCAGTTTTATCATGTAGGGAGCAAAGATAACGGAAAAACTCTTACCTCCCTATATACTTTCACAAAAAATATTCGGCTGGTAGGATGTTAGCATTATAATCCGAGAATAGAATTTGACCCATAAAATAGGGTGTCCCGATTTCGTCCCGGCGGATTTGCTAAAATGAGATAAGCCACTGACTTTCAGTGGCTTATCCTTTACAGTGTCGGAATGAGGCGACTCGAACGCCCGACCCCTACGTCCCGAACGTAGTGCGCTACCAACTGCGCTACATTCCGTTTCTGTTTTGCGAGTGCAAAGGTAAAGCATTTTTTTAGAAATCAAAAGAATTTCATAGAAAATTTGCAAAAAGTTTGTAGAATCAAAAATATGCCTACCTTTGCAACCGAAAATCAAGAAACAATAGTTTCTGAGAGGTGTTCTATTACAAAGTGAAAAGCTCTACCGATAACCATTTTGGTGCCATAGCTCAGTTGGTAGAGCAAAGGACTGAAAATCCTTGTGTCCCGGTTCGATTCCTGGTGGCACCACCAAAGTAAGTTTTTGCACTTTAAAGCAGTTACAGTAAAACTGTAACTGTTTTTTTCATGCTTTAAGGCCTCGTTTACAGGGCAGTAAACAAATAGTAGAGATGAAGACTTACCCGATAATTATGGGGAAAGGTTGTCCAAGGATCCTTGTCCGGTTTCAAAAATGCTGTATTTTTCCCTACCATAGTATCTGGAATCTTGATACAAGTTCTGCCGGATCCTGCACCAAGTTCTGTGAAATCTTGTGCCAAGTTCTGCTTCACGCTCTCACTATTTCAGTCAAAAGATTCAATATTTACTTTCAGAAATAGTGAAGAAAAAATATAGAAAAAGACCTAACATCCAAAGTCTTTATGACTTTGAGCAACCTATAAAACACGACAAGGTATAAAAAGACACAATACAAACATTGCATATTGTACTATCAGAAACCTATTTGAGACATCGCCCAAAGTTCATTGACAGAAACACTCTTTTCATAACTAAAATGCGCATAATTCAGCATGATACGCGTTTTCGGCGTTATATAATAAGCGCCTCCCACTGTATAAATCATTTCTGAATCAGAAACTGCCGTATCAGCTTCATAGCGTTCCAATTTTGCCACAACCGCCAATCGGGAGGGAATGGCAAACCAATATCCTAAAGCATAAAAAACTCTGCGGTTGATACTACCATCTTTTCCCCACAAATATTCCCCCCCTGCAAGTCAACCGATGGGTCTGATAACAGGTACTCAGCGCCATGCGGTTACGTTTCATATTTGTATTATAAATGGTTTCTTCCCCCGTTTCATCATTTACCACCGTATAATCATCATTCAATTTTCCGATATAGGCAGACGCACCCATCTTCAATCCTTTGACAGGCTGCACAGTGAACCATGCGGCAAAATCCTTTGCATCATTATGATCTTTCATGCTGAGTCCGGAACCATTGTATACACCTACCCGATATTCCAGAAAATAATCGTCGACAGAGGTCTTGAACAACTCACCACCCACCTGCAAACCCATATCACGGCCACCCTGGTTCCCACATACATCTCCACTGAAACCTGCCAGACGCTCAATGACACGACTGAAGTTTACCGTTTCATAAACCGAAGGTGACATCTGGTTCTCTAATGTAAAACAGGTCTTCATCCGACCTATCTTGACCTGAAAAAAGAATACGGTTTGTAACAAGCATAGAGTTTCAGCAGCTGTGAAGTAAACAGTTCATACTGAACCATCCACGACAGTTTATCCGTGATATCTCCCGAAAGGATCAGCATCCCCAGCCTTCCAAAAAACTGATTGTCCGCCTGACTCACATCCAAGTCTTTCCTGTCCGTATAGCTATAACCGAACTGACCGTAGGCAGTCAGCTTCACATGTTTACTCAAAAAGGCCGTTCACTTGCCCCAATACGGATGAATCTTCCTTTTCTCTTGTGAATACCCCTGAGGTAAAATCCAAGAACAACATCCAAATAACAAATAATAAGCGTGTGTTTTTCCATGATCTATTTCTCATTACCAATGTATAACTACGTTCTAAAAGCTAACAAGCCGCCAAGCTATTCAAAAATGTTTAATTATCACTTATTATCCGTACACTTTATCCATATTTCCACTTATCTTTTATACAAGATGAATATTCACTCATTTTTCATCCATCCGAAGAGTCATAAAAAGGGCCGGTTGCCCCATTACATGAAGCAACCAGCCCTCCATTATCCTGTCACCAAGTTAATTATCAGAACTTATAAGCTGCTTTACGCAATTCTTTCACTGAACCGAATGGTTTATTGGGCTTCAGGTAACGCCCCATGAACTTATAAATGTCCAGACGAATCTTGCTTGACTCATAAGTATCTAACCGGTCAAAACTATGCGCACCGGGAGCACGCTCAAATATCTTATATTCGAAAATTTTTTGCCTTCTGCTTTCAAGGCACGGATCATTGATTCCACCTCGACTACATTCACATCATCATCACTGGTATTAGTATAGATAAGTAACGGGTCTTTCAACTTCTCCGCATGCCACACAGGAGAGCGCCGTTTGTATTCCGCAATATTGTCCTTGGCAGTCTGCCCGATATGATTCTTGGCCGAGAAGATTTTGCGATAACTGTCGCTGGCATACCCCATACGCATGATTACATCCGAAACCGGAACGCCTGCAAAACCACATTTATATTGTCCCGGATAATTGAAAAGGTTCATCAGTGTAATCATACCACCATGACTCCATCCCATGATACCCACACGACTACTATCCACAATATCGAAATTATCCACCATATAGTTACGGCTGATGTACACGTCTTCGTTTTCCAATCCACCATAATCTATATTATTGTATGTTCCCGCTCCGTATCCGGTGCTTCCCCGGTAGTCCGCTGCCACCACGATGTATTCCTGCGCTATCAGCTCACGGATGATATGGGCATAATAGGTGTCCATATCGGCATGTACCCCACTGTGAGGAAATACGATCAACGGATATTTCTTGTTTTCCTTCACACTTTTGGGAATAAAAATGTATGCTCTGAATTTAAGTTCGTTACCGGCACTCATCGAAGTGGGATTGGACTCCTTCCAACGCGGTGGTCCACATAATATCACCTTATCTACATGGGCAATATCACCCACTTTCTCGTACCACAGGACATCATCAATCTTTTTCATTAACTGGTCAAACTGATGAACAGACAACTGCGCCCGTACTATTCCCGGCATAGTCCATAAGCAACACACAAATACCACAAATATTACTATTCTGTTTTTCATACGTATATATTTAAATAATGATTAATAGCATGTCAATTCTTGGGATATCCCGGATTCTGTTCCATCTCAGGACTAAAGATAAACTGGTCTTCAGGTATCGGCAGCACACACTTGTAAAAAATCCCAATCCACCTCTTCGTCCACACTGGGAAGATGATATCCTCCTTTACGGACAATAGTCTTGCCATTACGCAGCAAATCAAAGAAACGATGTCCTTCACCTACCAGCTCCTTACTTCGCTCATCCAACACACGGTCCAAGGTATAGTCAGCCATTGTCACTTCGTTATTGGGATTGCCCCGCTTCACAATCTCATTCAAATAACCAAGTCCCTGAACCGCAGCATCACCGCCCAACTTACAACCAGCCTCAGCGGCAATCAGGTACACCTCGGACAGACGAAGTACCACATTGTTACATTCCAGCGGTGCAGTCTTCAGGTCCGTCCCTCTCAGTTTGTACAACCACCATACCGTTTTCCCCGCATATTTATTCTCCTCCAGCAACTGCCCGCGCACATCTCCGGGATCAGCCAGCATTTGCTCCGCATATTTCTGAGTGACAAACCCCTTCTGATAGCCATACCAATTCAATAAATATCCCCATGAATCCCGTCCTGGAGTATCATCCACACTATTGGCTATCTCAAAAAACGATTCTGAACCAAACTTGGCTTCTACCGACCAGGCAGCCACATATTTCTCATGCGGATAAAGTGCATAACTTCCCGATGTATCCGCATCCTTAATCAGTTGGTCCGCCAAATCAAATGCTTTCCGGTTATCGTCATGATACAAGTAGATACGAGCCAGCAATGCACGAGCCGCATACTTATTCATACGTCCGTTATTTTTCTCTTCGGACATCAATGTAACCGCCTCTTCCAACGTTTCTATAATAAAATCATAAGCCTGAGCAACAGTAGAACGGGGAGGATTCTCATAGGTTTCCACCAAATGGTCTATCAACGGAGCACCCAGTGACGCACCTTTATCTTTTGTATAAGGATAGCCAAAGCAACGAGTCAGATCAAACTGGCAAAGCGCAATCACCGCCATCGTCTCGCCTTTCAAAGCATTCAACTTCTTTTCATCCCCGCTTTCAATTTTTGCCTTCGGCAATAGCATTCAGAATATTCCATGCCTCACGAAGAATATAAAAAAGGTCGTCCCCACAATGAACCGGCATTCAAACTATTAGGACGATGATTGAACATATAGCATGTATTGCATACCCCACTTTCCTCAGAACTCTGCATATCATCTCCTTTCATGTCTCCATAGGCAAACATAGCAGCCCCGTAATATCCGGAGCCCGACATCAGATCATACAATCCGTTCACCGCATTATCCACATCGGTTACTGTACGGAAAGCCATCGTAGTAGGGATTTTATTGCTGGGAGCTGTATCGAAGAAATCACTACAACCGGCAACGAGCAGTGAAACGAATCCTAAAATAAAAAGTATTTTCTTCATAATGGTTCTGTTTTTTAGTGTAATTGATGATTAAAATTTAAGTTCCAGTCCGAAAGCATAAGTTTTCAACGGAGGCGTGTAGAATCCTACCACCCCACTCATTTCAGGATCATATTGGTCGTATGCAGCCCATGTCAACAAATTCGTACCCGAGAAATAAATACGGGCATTCCCTATTCCTAATTTCTGCAACCATGCTTTAGGAGCATTCAATCCCAATATCAGACTTTTCAGACGAATATGATCCGTAGAATGGATGGCACGTGAAGAATTATAGTTACCCCCCATTTTTATTCCCATATACAAAACGGGGAACATCCGTTATATCACCCGGTTTCTGCCAACGGCGGCGTTGCTCGGTACTTTTATTGCTTATCACTGAATAACCATCATCTTGCAGAATGTAGGATGCATTATCATACGAATAACCACCGAAACTATAAGATAGATTGAATGACAGGTCAATGAATTTATAATTAAAGGTATTCATAAAACCTCCCGATATAGTAGGCGTAATATCTTTCAACGGAATAGGACTTGCCTGCCCCGGATCGGTCACTTTATTTTTTGTATAATTGCCATTCTCATCCTGTTGGTTATCATAATACAAGGCACTTCCGGTCTCAGGATCCACCCCCGCATACTCACGCAGATAAATAGTATTAAATGGATAACCTTCCTTACGTACATACCTGCCATCCACAAACCAAGGCAGATCTGCCAGTTTCAGAATCTTATTTTTATTATGGCTCAAATTGAAGGCGGTAGTCCAGCTGAAATCTTTCGTCTTGATGTTATTGGAACGAACTTCAAGTTCCACACCGGTATTCCGCATCTGCCCCACATTGGTCAGCAGAGAAGAAAATCCGCTGATGGAATTCAATTGCTTGCTCATCAACAGGTCTTTCGTTGTACGCGTGTACCAATCCAAAGAAACATTCACACGACTGAACAAGCCGATATCCAGTCCCAAATTCAGTGCATAATTCTTCTCCCAGGTGAGTTCCTCATTCCCCAATGTACTTTCCCACGGAGAAGGTTTCCCACTATAAAACGCCCCCGTGGTATAAGTACTCTGATAACCATAATATGAAGAAGGGAGATTTCCATTCACCCCATAGGAAGCACGAAGTTTTAAATCACTTAATACTGATTTCAACGGCTGCATGAACCTTTCCTGAGAAAGTCTCCATGAAGCGGACAAGACCAGAAATTACCCCAACGAGTATCGGGAGACAAGCGGGATGAGCCATCCCTGCGAAAACTGAAACTGGCATAATATTTATCATCATAAGAATAGTTCACACTGGCCACATAGGACATTAATGCATCTTCCTGCAATTTCTGGTCAGCATCTATCGGATCGGCCGCATTTCCTAAAGAAGTGTTTATATCCTGCCCGTAAGTTTTCTTTGCAGCATACAAATCCTCATAATCATACTTCATCACCTCGAAAGCCGTGACCGCACTGACAGAATGCTTGCCGAAAGTTTTGGAGTAAGTTAAAATTGTTCTGTGAAGTATAACGTATACGGTCAGTCATCTGCATACGTCCCCAGTCCTTGATAAGTTGCTCCATCACGTCCATCCGGAGACTGAAAGCAAAAAGTCCTTTGTCAACGAAATAATCTACCGTAAACACACTGGATACCTTCAAGTTATCCCAAACATTATAAGCTATTTTAGCCGTACCCATAGCACGTACCGTCCGAGCGTAATAATCATTCACCTCAGCCTCCAATATCGGATTATACCCATTGTTTTCACGATACCCGCTGGCATAGGTCCCATCCTCATTGTAAATGGGAGTAGAAGGCGTCAGATTCACTTTTGATGCATAAATGGCACTTCCATAAAATTTACCTTCGGGTAAATGAACGTTCTTTGTCCACGAAAAAGAAGCGTTCATTCCAAATTCCACCTTTTATACTTGTTACTTGCATCCACACGCCCCGTAAAGCGCTCCAATTTCTGAATTCAGGGAAACACCCGTCTGTTTAGTATATCCCAAAGAACCGATAAAACTGGAATTTGGTTGCCAGCACTGGCAGACAGGTTATAATCCTGTTGATAACCTGTCTTAAATAAAGCACTCTCCCAGTCCGAATATCCTTGAGGCAAGCGTTTGGCATACTGGTCTATATTCGCATCCGCATACTGCTGTGCCCTCTTGTCGCTTATCCCTTATCCAGTTGAAAATTAACCAATCCTTCATGAATTAATTCCCTTCTTTCCTCGCCTCCCATTAACGGACGATATGTATAAGCGAAATCTGTGATTCCGTAATTTCGCCGCCATATTGACACGAAGCTTGCCTTCCTTTCCATTTTTTAGTAGTGATAAGCACGACTCCATTAGCACCTTTTCGCACCATACAATGAAGCAGATGCCGCATCTTTCAAAACGGTGATACTCTCAATATCCGCCGGATTCAGCGTTTCAATGAATCCCATTCCTCCCGCTTCGGACATACTGGTAAAGTTACTCAAGTCATAAGATGGGATAGGTACTCCGTCCAATACATACAAAGGTTCGGTAGAAGCATTCATGGAAGCAACTCCCCGTACCCGTAAAGTTGTTTTCGCACCGGGCTGCGAAGAAGTACCGGCAACCACACTGATGCCCGGTATATTCGATTCAATCATCTGCCCCACGGAGACAACAGGTAAAGCCTCCAGCTTTTCTGTAGTCAGAACAGAAGCAGATCCAGTATAAGTTGCCTTCTTAAAATCTCCATATCCGGTAACGACCACTTCGTCCAACGTATTGGTATCCTCTTTCAATATAATATGAAAATCCCCTTTCCCTTTTGTCGGAATATCTTGTGCCAAATATCCTATATAGCTCACAACCAACGAAGCAGATTCGTCCACTTCCAACGTAAACTTCCCATTAAAGTCGGTGATAACCCCATTGGTACTTCTGCCTTTTTCCACAACATTAGCACCAATCAGAGGTTCTCCCATTACATCTTTCACCACTCCCGTCACTCTTTTCTTTCTAGAACCGGGTTGCGAGACAGCTTTCTTCTCAATAAAATAGATTTTGTTGTTCCTGATTTCAAAAGTAAGATTAATTCCTGAAAGAAGTCTTGTCAATGCCTCCTTCAGTGTGACATCTTTGAGTTGCATGGTTACCTTACGATTCACATCGACCAACTGGTCACTGAAAACCAAGCTCATACCGGTCTGGCTTTTAATAGATGCCAGAACTTTTTCCACCCTCTCATTCTTAAAATCTAAAGAGACATTTTTGCGACTGTGCTGAAACAGTAAAGCCAAATAAAAGGACTCCCAACAGCAGTAATGTCTTCATTTTGGTTCTTGCTTTCATTTTCATCAATAGTATTAGTTTGAAACAAAAGAATTTCTTATATAGGCTAACACATCATCCAGAAAAAGGTATGAGTCCTTTTTTTCGTTTTCTCAAAAAAAATAGATGCAAGTGTATTCACTCACATCTATTCCACATTTACCTTTATAGTTCCCATTATTTGGTGCCTACTTCAAACAGACCGTCTTCCACCTCCGTAAAACAGATATTAGAAACAGTTTCCAAATCATAGAGTACATCCGACGCGTTTACTTTTCCTGTTGACAAAGTAAACCTGTTCTTCAGTACCGTAGAATCTTTCACAATAAAATGAACGTCATAATGCCTTTCCATCACCTTTATAATCTCATTAAGCGGAGTCAGATAAAAATTAAGGCTGTTGGAACGCCATGCCGAAATCTGCTCCATATTATCCGGGCGGGAAATCAGGCATTTCCCCGACTGACGATTATATTCCGCACTCTCCCCCGGAACAAGCCTGTACTCTTTCGCATTATGATCCCTGAAAAGAATTCCTCCTTCATCCAAAGTTACCCAAATATTGGGTTCGGCAGCATATGCTTTTACATTAAATCTGGTCCCGGTCACTCTCACTTCCACCCCTTGCAAATCCACCTTAAAGGGACGGTTTTCATCTCTGGCAACATTAAAATACCCTTCTCCCCAAAGCTCCACCGTACGATTGAACAATCCAAATTGCTTGGGATACCTCAAACGGGAATCCGAGTTCAAGTGTACAATACTGCCATCCTGCAAAATTACCCGCATCTGTTCACCATAAGGAACACTTATTTCAGCATATTCCGTTTCAGAGAAAATCCCCGTCCGGTTCACCAAAAACAACAAAGAAACGCTTAAGAGAACAAATGGTAACAATACAGCCGCCACCCACATCCACTTACGGCCGACCGATCTCCTTCCACGCTCACGTTTTATCTCACTCATAAACCGCTGTTTCATCTTCATGCCGGAAATAGAAGGAAGTCTAACATCTTCCGGCATCTCTTCTGCAAGCTCTTCCATCTCACGGTCCAATCGCCCAGACAAATACTTACGCCCTTCTTCCGTAACGAACCAACCGGCAACTTTCCGAGCTTCTCCAGGAGCAGCTTTGTTGTCAAGTACTTTATCTATCACCGATTCATCTATCTTCATAATCTATTTTTTCGTATATTTATAATAACACCCTACTCCGATAAAAGTATGAGTGCATTTCAGTCTATTAAATAAATCCATATTACAGGAAACCACATAATCAAAGATTCAATCGCATTACGAAGCGCCTTTATAGCCTGTGTGTAATGAGATTTCACTGTAGGAACAGTTATGCCCATCCTGTCGGCAATCTCTTGATTGGATAACCCATATTCTATTTTCAGCAAGCAGAATTTTTTGTTTCTGAGGAGGAAGTTTGTCAATGGCAACCGCAAGGATTTTCTTAGTTCACCATGTTCAAACCGGGTTAAAAAAGCATCTTCGTCCTCATCATTCACCTGTTGGGCCATTTCATACAACTTCTCAAATACCAGATTGCGATGCCTCAATTCATTCAGTATATAATTCTTCAAGATAGTAAATAACAAACTGCGAATACCCGACTCAAAACTAAAAGTTTCCCTCTGCTCCCACAATTTCATAAAAACGATACTGAACTGCGTCCTCCGCCTCTTCTTCCGATTTCAAAAAAGCGATAGGCTATGGTGTACAATAACCGATGGTAACGGTCAAAGACAGCAGCAAAGGCATACTCTTTACCACGGCGAAGATCGTCATATAACTTTTGGTCAAAATCCGGATATTGATTCATAATAAATGCTTTTCCCAAGTTTTCTTAAAAGACCAACTTATTACAAAGATAGTACAAATGTGGGTATCTCTTGTTAGATTTCTCAAAAAAAATCGGTTCGTTTTGTTTTTGATTTTTAAAATATCTTACACAAGAAGACAAATATCACACATAAAGACATCAATTCAACATCTATAAACAAAGTATATACAAAGAATATCATTACCATGATGGAACGCAATCATGACCGGCCTTTGATTTCGTCGAAAGAAACAAACCCATCTCATATGCTTTGGTTTCCGTCCTATTTACGAGGAATTCTTTATCGGTACGGCTACATTCGTTAATCATCGTCCAATTAACGGTAAAAAGCGGACTACCATGATCCAGAGTTAAAAACTTCAGTATTTTCCTTTTTACATTTTATTTATGGACATGAAGATACGACAGACTGTTCAAGAAAAAGTTGATTATTGTAGATGTGCGCAGGTTAATGTAATTCAGAAGGTCAGATCTGTCTTCTGAGTAAAAAATATTCTGGTAC
>ENA-OQES01001038-OQES01001038.1-human-gut-metagenome-genome-assembly--contig:-NODE-1038-length-10977-cov-3.395945_pt1 | contig 10977 bp, 15 predicted proteins | sample MGYA00242798_ERZ504641 | MGnify/ENA primary metagenome ERZ504641 (study PRJEB26092, sample SAMD00036327) | human gut metagenome | host: Homo sapiens | study: EMG produced TPA metagenomics assembly of... | reverse complement strand
ATCTGAAACGAGGCAGAGAAGCCTTAAAACAAGTATTAAAGGCGGCGTATGATTTTGAGTAAATCTTATCATGAGATCATGGAAAAAACTAGAAGTTACCGATGAAATGCGTACTCATATACTGAATAATGTATCCAGACAAGTATCCAATACTTCGCACAAGGTGGTCACATTCCCCACACTTGCGGAAAATGGCATCCATTGCTGCCTGCACCGCACTTTTGCTCATAGGCGGAACCATGATGAAAAATGCCTTTTACCCATCATCCACCGATCCCAATCCAGAACTGGCAGGAAGCGTATACGGTATGGAAGAATGTAAGTCCCTTGCAGAACTGACCAAAAAATGCCGGTTTCAATGTAAAAGACATCTCATGAAGCAGATATGCCATTTAAAGTTATGTCTACTTCTTACCTCTGGTGCTGGAACGAATTTGCCCAGATCATATATGAGGGGAACCGATAATTCCCTGACTTACAGAAAAAGCAAGTGGAACAGACGACATCTCCGGTGATTACAACCAGTATGAACAGATATTAGATAAAGTTGTAAACGGTGTTGATATTACAATCAAAAGGCAATCATGATAAATATTATCTTGCAACCTGGACAACACAAGACCTTTTCATACTCCCTTTCTGTTGATGAAGGCATTGATCTGGAAACAATATTAAACATCATCCAAAACTCTATGGAATCAAAAAGCTTCTTTAAGTTTTTACTCCTTGTATACACAGGCCGTATTTCACTTATCGATTGTCCACATCCCCGGCGCAGCTGTCCGAATGCAGCGGACGTAGTCCGATGCAGGCGAACAGGTGCATGTCGAAAGCCAGTGGACAATGATAAGTGAAATGTTAGGCCGTTTTCTTCACAACTTAAAACCTCACACTGCCAATTTCTCAGCATTCACATTCTCACAGCTGCTTCTCAATCCAGCGTATCGCTAGCCCCATCCAACTATCACAATAAGGCTCCAGATATTTCTGATCGATTCCCTGGGTTTCTTCTGTCCCAAGCGCGATCCCATGAGGCCCCACCGGATACAAATGCGCCTCCACATTTACTCCGGCCTTTCTTAAAGCCTGTAAAAGCAACAGGCTGTTCTCTACCGGCACTGACTGGTCCGTCCAGGTATGCCATAAAAAAGTTTTTGGAACCTGAGGACCCACCTGATACTCTAAGGACAGAAGCCTGCGAAGTTTTTCATCCTTCTTAGAAGCCTCAGCTCCCATAAGACATTCAAATGACCCTTTATGACAATATTCTCCAGAAGTAATAACCGGATAACAAAGGATCATCCCATCCGGCCGTATCATTTCCGGCTTTACCCCCAAAGCCCCATACAACCATTCCCTATCCCAGAACACGCCCAGACAGCATGCCAGATGCCCGCCTGCAGAAAAGCCCGAAACAGCGATCCTGTCCACATCCACATTCCACTCATCCCCATGCTCCCGTATCACCTTCATAGCAAGAGCCAGCTCCATCAAAGCCCGAGGAAACACATCCGGCGCCAGACTGTAATGAAGCACAAAAACATGAAAACCAGCAGCCAGATACTTCATAGCGATGGGCTGGTCTTCTCTGGTAGAAAGTGTACGGTATCCGCCGCCTGGGCCAAAGCAGCACAGCCGGCCTCTTTTATCCAGAATACCATCCACCGGTTCCAAAATATAAGCAGTAAGATCCGCCGGACCACCGAAAACAGGCTTTTAGTCTGTTTAGAAGTAACTTCAATAGAAATATGCTTAACCATCATATCAGAAATCTCCTTCCCAAAATGCAAAAGACGGCCACGCCCTGTGACCGCCTAAATTTTCAAACATCCTAAACCAGAATATCTTCCAACGCCCGTTTCGGCACATAATGCACCTGATTCTCATCCCGGTAATAAGTTGTACTGCCATCCTCGCCAAACCGGCACCATACGAACTTCTTCCTTCGGCTTACCAAGAGCCAGCACCAGCGCAAGACTATAACGCTGTGGATCAAGCTCAACAGCTTCTAAGATCTCAACACGTTTGCAGCTTCCGATCATACAGCCGCCATATCCCTTCTCAACAGCAGAAAGCATGATCGTCTGGGAAACAATGCCCTCATCCCACATCAGAATTTTTTCCAATAGAAAGATCCTCAAGTACCAGCACATAAGCACTTGGACGTTCTCCATCTGCAGGTCCGTCCCAGTCCTTTAAGGCACCGGCCCATAACAAAGACGGGAATACTTTTGCACACTCTTCAGGTGTAGAGATCAGCTTAAACTTAAGCCCCTGGCAGTTCTTTGTACAACCGGTCAGACGGGCTGTATCCACCATATCCTTCAGGTCTTCATAAGGAATAGAAACCTCCTGAAAAAAACGGCGGTAAGAACGACATTTCTTCACAAGATCCTTTAACATAACAATCCCTCTTTCATAGCTCAAAAATTTATTGTTTGGCATATCAAAGAGGCGCCGGTGGCGCCTTTGCTGATTACTCTTCTTCCTTCATATCAGCAGGAAGCTCATTTCCCTGAGTAATATGTTTCTTAATAGCCTGGAAACTCTGGGAGCTGAGAACATGCTCGATCTTGCAGGCATCTTCCACAGCGGTTTTTTCGTCCACGCCCAGGTAGATCAGCCAGTTAGACAGCATAATATGACGCTCATACATCTTATCAGCAATATCCTGACCAGTCTGGGTCAGAGTGATGTGGCCCTGGTCATCCATGTGGATATAGCCATTTTCACGCAGGTTCTTCATGGCAACGCTGACACTTGGTTTGGAAAAGCTTAATTCATTTGCAATATCAATGGAACGCACATAAGGTTTATGCTTGCTGAGCATATGTATGGTCTCCAGATAATTTTCAGCAGATTCCTGTATTTTCACAACAACACGCCCTTTCATTAGAACTCAAAGTAGCCGTAGAGCGCATCCGAAAATCGTGACAAAAATTTTCAGACACGCTCCCACTAATTACAATAATTTTATCATAGAAAAAGTCATATTTACAAGTAATGGAAATTGCAATAAATCCTTATTGATAAAATTCCCTGAAAAATAAATTTTGGCATGAAAGTTACTGTGCCTTAACTTCTTTCCACATTTCATTATAAATATTATCCGTATCATCACCAAGATAGCGCAGGATCTCACTGTTTTTCATTGCCGGAGAGTCCATATCCGGGAACAGGGCTTCATTATTCTGCAGTTCTTCATCAGAAAGCTCATATGCGCCTGTATTTGGAGTAGAATAGGTGATGTAGTCAAAATTCTTCTTTGCAATATCAGGACGGCATAAGAAATTGATCCATTTTTCAGCCGCTTCTTTATTTTCTGCATTTTTCGGAACAACCCAGCAGTCGATCCAGAGAGTGGTTCCCTCTTCCGGAACTACATATTCCAGGTCATAATCCAGACCAAGTTCTTCAATCTGTTCCTGGATGTAAAGCATTTCGCCAGAGTAAATAACGCCTTCTGCAGCTTCACCGTTGATCATTTTATCTCTTACCTGGTCAATAACATAAGCCTGTACCAGAGGTTTCTGCTGGATCAGCATATCCCTTGCTTCAGCTAGTTCTTCCGGGTTGGAAGTATTTAAAGAATAGCCTTTCTGCTTTAATGCGATCATAAATGCATCGCGGATACTGTTCTGCATCAGGATCTCATCAGAAAGTTTCGGATCCCACAGATTAGCCCAGCTGGTTGGCTCCGGAACCCCTAACTGCTCTAACATCTGCTTATTATAAAGAATACCTACAGTACCCCAGCAGTAAGGAACTGCATACTGGTTTTTCGGGTCAAAATCCTTACTCATGTTCCAGTAATCATCCCCGATCTGCTTTGCGTTGGGGATATTATCATAATTCAGTTCGGCTAACATATTGTTGTCGATCATTCGTTGGATCATGTAGTCAGATGGACATACTACATCATATTTAACACCGCCTGCTTCCACAACAGGATACATTTCTTCGTTTGTTTCAAAAACGTCATAGACAACAGAAATACCGGTTTCATCTTCAAACTGGGTAATAACATCCTCGTCAATATATTCGCCCCAGTTATATACTTTTAAGGTACCGCCGCCGCTTTCTGCCCCGGGAACTCCTAAAATAGCGATCGATACCACGCAGGAGCCTACAGCAGCTGCAGCAGCAGCCCAGAATGTACGCATTTTCATGATAGCTTAGATCCTCCAGTCTCTGATATTAGTCTTTTTCCGGCTGTTTACGGAAATTTGCAATAAGCAGTACCACCAGCACCACCACAAAGATAACAGTGCTTAAGGCATACATGGAAGGACGGATACCGCGGCGTACTTCACTGTAGATCAGGGTAGACAGAGTATTGATGCCGGCGCCCTTTGTAAAGTGGGTGATAATGAAATCATCCAGTGACATGGTAAATGCCAGAAGGAAACCGGAAAGTACACCTGGCATGATATCCGGGAAAACTACCTCAAAAAAGGCATAAGCCGGAGAAGCGCCAAGGTCTAAAGCTGCTTCATAAGTAGAGCGGTCTGTCTGCTTTAATTTTGGCATAACACTTAAAATAACATAAGGGATGTTAAATGTGATATGGGAAATAAGAACTGTCTTAAATCCCAGGGAAATGCCAAAAGCGATAAATGCCAGCATCAGTGCGATACCTGTTACGATATCTGCATTTAACATAGGAATGTTGGAGATGCTCATAAAAATATTTTTGGAAACAGGTTTCATATGGCTGATAGCGATCGCTGTTACAGTTCCAATAACAGTTGCCACCAGTGCGGAGATCATTGCTACTAACAGAGTCGTGTATAATGCATACATGATCGCCCGGCTTTCAAACATCTGTGTATACCAGCTTAAAGTAAAGCCGCCCCAGTGGGTCCTTGATTTTGACTGATTAAAAGAAAGGACCATCATAGTAAAAATCGGGGCATAAAGGAAGATAAGGATAATCACTAAATAAAAGTCGGAAATAAACTTCCGAAACCGTTCTTTGCCTTTTGTCATCAGAATGCCGTCCCTTCTCCGTTTTTATCGTATTTTGCGATCATGGCCATGCTGATCAGGATAAATACCATTAAGACCAGAGACAGACCGCTTCCCAAGTGCCAGTTATTTCCCTTTGTAAACTCCTGTTCAATTACATTACCGATCAGCAGGATCTTGCTTCCGCCTAACAGGTCGGAGATAACGAATGTGGTAAGGGAAGGCACGAATACCATGGTAATACCGCTGATAATACCTGGAAGGCTTAAAGGCAGCCAGATAAAGAACAGAGTCTGTAAAGTATTGGCGCCTAAGTCCTTTGCGGCATTGATGGTGTTGTCGTCAATTTTTGCAAGTACATTGTAGATAGGCAGTACCATGAATGGAAGGAAGTTGTATACCATTCCAAGGACAATGGCTGCCGGGGTGTTGATCAGGTTCTGCTTTGGCAGGTGAAGCCATGCCAGGATACCGTTGATCACACCATTTCTTTCAAGTAATGTCTGCCATGCCATAGTGCGCAGCAGGAAGTTCATCCACATAGGAAGGATGAAGATAAATACAATAAAGCCGCTGGCAGAGCTGCCTCTTCCGCGAAGGATCATGGCAAGAGGATATGCCAGGACCAGACAGAGGACTGTACTGATAAGAGACAGTCCAAGGGACAGCCATAAGGCCTTCCAGTGATCCGGGCTCATGATGGCTGTGATGTTTGCCAGTGTCAGGTTACCGTTTTTGAGTTGTAATGCCGTACCAGAAAATAAGTGCCAGCGGAATGATGGTAAAACCGATCATCCAGATCAGATAAGGACCGGAGAGCAGTGCCCGTCCAATAGCCACGGATTTTTTTTGATCATTATTCATTGACTCCCAGTGCCTCCTCATCTTCAGAAGCAGGCTTATTCATGATCTGAATGTCGAAAGGATCTACATGAAGTCCTACCTGCTGGCCAACTGGGAACATATCGGTGGAGTGTACCAGCCACTCAAAACCATCCGGGGTAGTCACTTCCATTTCATAGTGAACGCCCTTAAAGATCAGGTGGGTGACAACACCCTGAAGTGTGCCTTCTTCCGGCTTTAACAGGTCAATATCCTCAGGGCGGATCACAACGTCTACAGGTTTGTTGTTTCCAAAGCCCTTGTCAACACAGGCGAATTTTGCTCCGAAGATCTCGACCAGTTCATCATGGATCATAAGGCCAGGTACAATGTTGCTCTCACCGATAAAGTCGGCAACGAAAGCATTTTCCGGCTCATTGTAGATCTGCTCCGGGGAACCCATCTGCTGGATATAGCCCTGGTTCATAACTACGATGGTATCAGACATAGTAAGTGCTTCTTCCTGGTCATGGGTAACATAGATAAAGGTAATGCCTAACTCATTTTTCAGTCGGATCAGCTCATACTGCATGTCCTGGCGCAGCTTCAGGTCCAGAGCGCCTAAAGGCTCGTCAAGGAGCAGGACACGCGGCTCATTTACAATGGCTCTTGCAATGGCGATACGCTGCTGCTGACCGCCGGAAAGAGAGATAACATCCCTTTTTTCCAAACCGGACAGGTTTACCAGCTTTAAGGCATATTTGATCTTATCGTCAATGTAGCTCTTTGGCTTGTTTTTGATCTTTAAGCCGAAAGCAATGTTTTCCGCAATGGTCATATGTGGGAACAGAGCGTATTTCTGGAATACAGTGTTTAACTGGCGCTTGTTTGGCGGCAGCTTGGTAATGTCCTGACCGTCAAAAATAACGTTTCCCTTATCAGGCGGGGTAAAACCGCCTAAAATACGCAGAGTAGTGGATTTTCCGCAGCCGCTGGGACCCAGTAAGGTCACGAAGCTGTTTTCTTTTATAGAAAGGTTCAGGTCATCTAAGACCATTTCCCCGTCAAAGCTTTTTGAAATATGCTGTAAATCAATCAATGGCTGGCTCATGTGCGCAGTTCTCCTTTTTCGTAGGTGTGGTGATCCGTTCTCCCAAAGTTTCGGGAGGACATACTAAAAGCTTGGTGGTGAGCTGACCCAGATCAGGGTTGCCCCGTTTTTACTGGACAGGAAATGGGTTTTGTCAGCTGTATAATAAAAGGATTCCCCTTTTTTGGCTTTATAAGTCTTATTTCCCAGATGGATAGACACAGCTCCCTGAAGGACGTAGCCAAATTCTTCTCCTTCATGAGGTGTGTCCGGACAGGTAGAGCCACCGGCCTGTAAGGTCAGGTAAATGGGCTCTATGGTATTTTTCTGGGCATTGGGAATGATCCATTTGATCTCGTTTTTGTATTCGGTGTCTTCCTTAACAAAATAGTCCTGTTTTCCGAATACGATCTGTTCATCAGGAGCCTCGTTGAAAAACTCTCCGATACTGGTACCAAGGCACTGCAGGATGTCCATAAGGGTGGTGATGGAAGGGGAGGTAAGATTTGCGCTCCAGCTGGGAAATAAATCCCTTGGAAAGCTCGGAACGGTCGCCAGTTCCTCCTGCGTCAGTCCTTTTAAAACACGCAGTTCTTTCAGTTTGTTGCCGATATCCATGATATCCTCCTGTTTTACCTGTAAGTAACATTTCTTATACACAAAGTTTACAAATACTAACTGAATATAAAAATAAGCAAAAAGTTTAGTATTATTAAACAAAGCCGAGTTCCATTATACATTAAATGAGAATAGTGTCAATACCTTTTCTGAAACTTACAGGTTAACAAATAATTAAATGTATGGTATGATGAACGCATGGGAAAAATAAGCGCGAACGGAACCGTCTGCAGCAGCAGACAACAGAGCACATTGGTGCGTGTCCGTGAGTGGAAAAACACAGACAATATCCAGGGAGGTAAGCTGTATGAGCGGTAAGTATATGGCGTATGTGGGTTCCTATTCCTATACGGGAAAAGCAAAGGGAATCACCGTATTTGATGTAGATGTAGAAAATGGAATGTTTAAAGAGCGCTGCGAGATCGAAGTGGACAATTCTTCTTATGTAATTGCATCCAGTGACGGAAAGACACTGTATTCCATTGCAGATGAAGGCGTTGTATCTTTCCGTATCCTTCCAAACGGAAGCCTGGCACGTTTAAACAGTGCCCCGATCCGTGGAATGAGAGGCTGCCACCTTTGTACCGATGAAGAGGATAAATATGTATTCGTTTCCGGTTATCACGATGGAAAGACTACGGTATTAAGTCTGAACCCGGACGGTTCTGTAGGAAAGATCGTAGACGGTGTATTTGACAGAGGATACGGCAGTGTGGCAGAGCGTAACTTCCGCCCGCATGTGACCTGCACCAGAAGAATGCCTGACAACCGCTTTGTACTCAGTGTAGATAATGGTATTGACCAGGTTAAAATCTACCGTTTTAATGATAAAGAACAGAGATTAGTCCAGGTAGACGCCATCCGCTGTGAGTTAGAGTCTGCGCCAAGACATTTCCGTTACAGCAAAGACGGAAAATTCATTTATCTGATGTATGAATTAAAGAAAGCAATTGATGTATACACCTACAAGACTGGAGACAGAGCACCTGTGATCGAAAAGATCCAGACCATTTCCACCACTTCTACCAAGAAGCCGGACAACCTGACTGCTGCCTGCGCCATGAGAATGTCTGTTGACCAGAAATATATATATTGCACCAATGCAGGAGAAAATACCATTAGTGTTTACAAGAGAGATGAGGAGACAGGCCTTCTGACCATGATATGCTGTCTGCCGATCAGCGGCGCATATCCAAAGGATGTAGCTGTATTTCCGGATGGAAGACATATTGCTTCTGTAAACCATGACAGCGGCACCATAAGTTTCTTTAAAGTAGATTATGAAAAAGGCCTTCTGGTTATGAGTGGAAGAAGTATTCCTGTAAATGAACCTAACTGCTGTGCCATTGTAAAAATAGGAGATTAATAACATGTCAGGTTCAGTATACGGAACGATTTTTAAGATAAGTACCTGGGGAGAGTCCCATGGGGCAGGCGTTGGCGTTGTAGTGGACGGCTGTCCAGCAGGACTTCCTTTAAATGAAGAAGATATCCAGAAATATTTAGACCGGAGAAAACCGGGACAGAGCAAATTTACCACAGCCAGAAGCGAAGGAGATAAGGCAGAGATCTTATCCGGTGTTTTTGAGGGAAAAACAACAGGAACACCAATCTCTATTGTGATCCGCAACACAGACCAGCGCTCCCGTGATTACAGCAATATCATGGATGTATACCGTCCGGGCCATGCAGATTATACCTTTGATGAAAAGTATGGCTTTCGTGATTACCGGGGCGGCGGACGTTCTTCCGGAAGAGAGACCATTGGAAGAGTGGCAGCAGGTGCTGTAGCAGCAAAGCTCCTTGAAAGCCTTGGAATTACGGTTCAGGCATACACCAGTGCAGTGGGACCTGTAAAGATCGACCATTCTAAGATGGATCTGGAAGAAATTTCCAATAACCGCCTGTATATGCCGGATAAAAAAGCGGCAGCAGAGGCAGAGAGTTATCTGGAAGATATGATACAGAGGAAAGACTCCTGCGGCGGTGTGATCGAGTGTGTTGTAAACGGACTTCCTGCAGGCGTAGGAGAACCTGTTTTTGATAAGCTGGATGCTGCGCTGGGAAAAGCCATTATGTCCATCGGCGCTGTAAAAGGCTTTGAAATCGGAGATGGCTTTGAAGCAGCCGCCTCTTTAGGCTCTCAGGATAACGACTGCTTTATTATAGGAAAAGACGGAAGACCATGTAAAGTCACCAATCATTCCGGCGGCACCTTAGGGGGCATGAGTGATGGAAGTACGTTGGTGATGCGGGCGGCATTTAAGCCAACACCGTCTATTTCACAGATACAGAAAACAGTAGACCGCTATGGAAAAGAGCGGGAGATCGAGATCAAGGGCCGCCATGACCCGGTGATCGTTCCAAGAGCTGTGGTAGTAGTGGAAGCAATGGCTGCTCTTACAGTGGCAGATCTGCTTTTGATGTCCATGACATCCAGATTAGATAAAATAAAAAAGTTTTTTAAGAAAGAGGAGATTTAGTATTATGAAGATCGCAATGGGAAATGACCATACAGCCATTGAGCTGAAGAACATCATCAAGGAATTTGTTGAGAGCAAGGGATACGAAGTGATCGACCTTGGAACCAACAGCACAGAAAGCTGCGATTATCCGGTTTACGGTGAAAAAGTAGGACGCGCAGTTGCTTCCGGTGAAGCTGATCTGGGTATTGCTATCTGCGGTACCGGCGTAGGTATCTCTTTAGCAGCAAACAAGGTAAAAGGCATCCGCGCCTGCGTATGCAGCGAGCCATATACTGCAAAGCTTTCCAGAATGCACAACAACTCCAATGTCCTTGCATTTGGCGCAAGAGTGGTAGGCAGCGAGTTAGCTAAGATGATCACAGAAGCATGGCTGGATGCAAAGTTTGAAGGCGGACGTCATGAGCGCCGTGTTCAGATGTTAATGGATATTGAAAACAGATAAGTAACAGATCTGCGGATGTACGCAGTCTGTAAGGCAGTTTCAGGCGTTTCGGACCAATAGTTTCGGAGCGCCTGAAATTATATGGACAGGTTGTATGGGGAAAACAAGGAGGAAGGCAAAATGGGAGTACAGTTAGACGAAACAGAGAAACGTATTGTGGATCTGATCGAGGCAAACAGAGATGAGATCATAGCTTTTGCAAGAGATATGTATACACATGCGGAGCTTGGATACAAGGAATTTAAGACTGCGGAAAAAATTTACCCGGTTGATGAAAAAGTTAAATCTCCCTGTAAAAGAGCATCTGGCAGTTACAGGCGTAAAGGCATATTTAAACGAAGAGAAAAAAGGACAATGTAAGTCTGGCGCTGATCGGGGAATTAGACGCTCTTCGCATTCCGGAACATAAATACGCAAATCCGGAAACCCAGGCAGCCCACTGCTGCGGTCATCATGCCCAGATGGCAGGTGTGATCGGGGCGGCTTTCGCTCTTACAGATTCGAAAGTTAAGGAGACCTTAGACGGTCAGGTGGTATTTTTTGCTGTTCCT
>ENA-OQES01001037-OQES01001037.1-human-gut-metagenome-genome-assembly--contig:-NODE-1037-length-10986-cov-3.769776_pt1 | contig 10986 bp, 11 predicted proteins | sample MGYA00242798_ERZ504641 | MGnify/ENA primary metagenome ERZ504641 (study PRJEB26092, sample SAMD00036327) | human gut metagenome | host: Homo sapiens | study: EMG produced TPA metagenomics assembly of... | reverse complement strand
CGTTGTGATCTTCAGATTGGCGTAATGCCCCTGGGTCAGCTGCACCGGGCGGCCGGTCAGTTCAAACAGGCTGCAGTCATCGGTGACCAGGCGGGCCTTTTTCCGCATCCAGTTCGTCCAGCGCGGCCAGATACGCCGCGCGGTCGAAGCACTAGGGGGGTCTGCACCGCATACAGGGTGCTGCGGTCAGGGGTATCAGCGACCATGCAATGCTCCGGCACAGTTTTGCCGTCGGCCCCGCACAGCCCGCTTGACGGTATCCTTTACCGGCACGGCGGGGGGCGGCAGCACCGCAGGCAGCGGCTGCTTCCAGCGCCGCCGTGATGACAGCCTGACTGACAAAAGGACGGGCGGCATCATGGACAGCCACCAGCTCTCCGTGGGCGGCCAGCACGCCGTTCTTCGCGCTCTCGGCGCGGGTCGCGCCGCCCTGCACCACCTGCACCGGCTTTGCGCAGGCCGCGGCCTGCTGTTCCAGAAATGCCCGGTTCTTCCCGGCCACCAGAACGATCTCGCTGACCAGCGGACACTCCGCAAAGGCCCGGATGCTCCGCTGCACCACGGTCTCCCCGCCCAGATCAAAGCTGAGCTTATCAAACCCCATGCGGGTGGAGGACCCTGCCGCCACCAGAACGGCTGATACTTTCTTTTCCAATTTCTGCACCTGCCCTGCTCTTATTCTCCCGGGAAATACCACCCGGGGGCACAGATAGAATAAACCATGTTTTATTATACCGTATCGCCCGGCAAACTGCAACCGATTTTATACAGCAAAAATTGCCCCTCTGCGGCAGGGCAGAGGGGCAAAAACGCTTCCTTTTTTCAGGAGATCACTTCAGGATGGGCTCGATGGCAGCAGCCAGAGCGTCCTTCTGTGCCTGGGCTTCCTCCAGGGTCTTGCCCAGGGTGGTGAAGTAGGTCTTGATCTTGGGTTCGGTGCCGGAGGGACGCACCACAACGGTCGCGCCATTTTCCAGCGTGTAGATCAGGACATTGGCGGCGGGCAGGCCGGTCTCCTCGGGCTTCTTGTAGTCCATGACCTTGACGACCTTGTGGCCGCCGATCTCGGTCAGGGGCTCGTCACGCAGCTTCTGCATGATGGAAGCCATCTTCTCCATGCCGGTCAGGCCGGGGAACTCAAAGCTGTCCACCTTGTTCAGGTAGCGGCCGTACTGTGCGTAGATCTCTTCCAGACGCTGCTTGATGGAGGAACCGATGCTGCGGTAGTAAGCAGCCATCTCGCAGATTAGCATGGAGCCGATGACGGCATCCTTATCGCGGACATAAGGGCCTGCCAGGTAGCCGTAGCTCTCTTCAAAGCCGAAGATGAAGCGGTCCACTTCACCGGCAGCTTCCAGATTGGCGATCTGATCGCCGATCCACTTGAAGCCGGTCAGAACGTTGCGCATCTCCACGCCGTAGTGCTTTGCCACAGCGTCGGCCAGCGGGGTGGAAACAATGGACTTGACCGCCACGGGGTTTGCGGGCATGGTGCCCTTTTCAATGCGTCCGGCGCAGATGTAATCCAGCAGCAGAACGCCCATTTCGTTGCCGGAGACCAGCTCATAGCTGCCGTCCGGGCACTTCATGGCAATACCCACGCGGTCTGCGTCAGGATCGGTGGCCAGCATCAGGTCAGCGCCGGTCTTGGTGGCCAGCTCCAGACCCAGCTTCAGGGCCTCAAAGATCTCGGGGTTGGGGTAGGAGCAGGTGGTAAAGTAGCCGTTGGGGTACTCCTGCTCGGGCACGATGGTGATATCGGTGATGCCCATATCGTTCAGCACATGGGTCACGGGCACCAGACCGGAACCGTTCAGAGGGCTGTACACCAGCTTCAGACCGGCAGTCCGGCACAGACCGGGGCGCACCTGACGGGCCTCGATGGCATCGTACAGGGCCTTCTTGCAGTCATCGCCCACAAAGCGGATCAGGCCCTGCTCCACGCCAGCGGCAAAGGAGATGTACTTTGCGCCGGTCAGAACATCGGTCTTCTGGATCTCATCATAGACGATGGCTGCGGCATCATCGGTCATCTGGCAGCCATCCGGGCCGTAGGCCTTGTAGCCGTTATACTTGGCGGGGTTGTGGGAAGCGGTGACCATGATACCGGCATTGCACTCGTAGTAGCGGGTGGCAAAGCTCAGGGCAGGCACGGGCATCAGGGCATCATAAATGCGCACCTTGATGCCGTTGGCGGCCAGAACACCGGCGGCGGTCTTGGCAAAGACATCGCTCTTCAGGCGGCTGTCGTAGCTGATGGCGACAGTCTGGCTGCCACCCTGGGTCTTGACCCAGTTTGCCAGACCCTGGGTAGCCTGACGGACAACATAGATGTTCATGCGGTTGGTACCGGCACCCAGCACACCGCGCAGACCGGCGGTGCCAAACTTCAGGGCCACGGCAAAGCGGTCCTTGATCTCCTCGTCATTGCCCTCGATCTTGCTCAGCTCCGGTTTCAGATCCGCGTCCTCCAGATCCGCTGCCAGCCAGCGCTTATACTCATCCAGATACATATTGCACACCTTACCTTTAATTCGTATTTCGCACAGGGATAGTTTTTCCAAACCTATTTATACTATAAACCCTTTCTTGGTACTGTGTCAATTCCATATTATGTAAGAATTTTTGCTCCGCAAATCATACAAATACAACAAAGAGTTCAGCCTTTTCCATCCTTTGGGGCTTTCGGGCTGTCTGCTGGGCCTGCGGCGCTGCCCGCACATTGACAAGCCCCCTGCCCGACACTATAATTGGGACAATAGAATATTCTGCCGAGACCGGGCATTTTCCCGGTCATTTCCCCATCGGGCCGCAGACGCGGCGTGAGGAGGCCCCATGTATTCCGTTCTGAAAAGCTATGGTCTGAACGGCCTGAACGGCTTTGCCGTGGCCGTGGAAGCCGATGTCTCCGGCGGCCTGCCCGCCTTTTCGCTGGTGGGCCTGCCGGATTCCGCCGTGCGGGAAAGCGGCGATCGTGTCCGCTCTGCCGTGAAGAATCTGGGCTACAAGTGGCCCGACCGCCACATCACGGTCAACCTTGCCCCGGCGGACATCCGCAAGAGCGGCCCGGTATATGACCTACCCCTGCTGCTGGCGGTGCTGGCATCCTCCGGCCAGATGGAGGAGCCGCCCGCCGATGCGGCTTTTCTGGGGGAGCTGGCACTGGACGGCAGCCTGCGCCCGGTTTCGGGCGTGCTGCCCATGGCGCTGGCGGCGGCAGCAGACGGCATCCGCAGCCTGTATGTGCCCGCCGAAAACGCCGCCGAAGCCGCCGAGGCGGGCGGCGACGCGATGCAGGTCTACCCCGCCCGCACAGCCCGGGAGGTCGTGGATGCACTGCGAGGTCTTGTGCCCCTCTCCCCCAGCCGCGCCCATCCCCTTTGATCCCGCTTCCGGCTGGAATGCCGCCCCGGATTTTGCGGACGTGATGGGTCAGCCGCTGGCCCGCCGGGCCATGGTGCTGGCGGCAGCCGGCGGGCACAACGTACTGCTCATCGGCGCGCCCGGCACCGGCAAATCCATGCTGGCCAAGCGCCTGCCCGGCATCCTGCCGCCCCTGACCCGGGAGGAAGCCGTGGAGACCACCAAGATCTATTCCATTGCGGGCCAGCTGCCCAAGGGGCGGGGTCTGATCTCTGCCCGGCCCTTCCGCAGCCCGCACCACTCGGCCAGTGCGGCGGCACTGGCGGGCGGCGGCACCACCTTCCGGCCCGGCGAGTGCAGTCTTGCCGACTGCGGCGTGCTGTTTCTGGACGAGCTGCCGGAGTTTTCCCGGGACAGTCTGGAAGTTCTGCGCCAGCCGCTGGAGGACGGCCAGATTACCGTGAGCCGTGCGGCAGGCAGCGCCACCTACCCCAGCCGGTTCCAGCTGGTGGCCGCTATGAACCCCTGCAAGTGCGGCTATTACGGCCACCCCACCCGCCCCTGCACCTGTTCGCCCAGTGCCGTGCGGCAGTACCGCAGCCGGGTGTCCGGCCCCCTGCTGGATCGCATCGACCTCTGTGTGGAGATGGACCCCGTTGCCTTTGACGAGCTCCACACCAGCACCCCCGCCGAGAGCAGCGCAGACCTGCGCAAGCAGGTGCTTGCCGCCCGGGCCGTGCAGGCCAAGCGCTATGCCGCCCCCGGATACGAGGGCGTGCGCTGCAATGCCCAGCTCACAGCCGGGCAGGTGCGGCGTGTCTGCCGGATGACCCCCGCCGCCGAGCGGCTTCTCCGCGCCTCCTACGATACACTGGGTCTTTCTGCCCGCGCCCATGACCGCATCCTCCGGGTGGCCCGCACCGTGGCTGACCTGGCAGGCAAACAGCTGCTGGATGAAGATGCCCTGCTGGAAGCATTGCAGTACCGCGCGCAGGAAAAGGTGGAGACGTTCTGACCCGTCATTTTATCGCAGCGTCAATGTTTCTCATCCTCACATTTCACGATCCGATCTCTGTTTCAAAGAGTGCACTGTCCGCTTTCTGCGGGCGGTGCATTTTTGTTTGCAAAAAATGCTTGACAAATCCCGGCAGTTCTGTATAATTATCTGCGGTAATTATCTTTGGTCACTATTTGAGGAGAAACCACTATGAACATCGCACTGATCAAACGGATGATGGATGCCTGCTATCAGGCCAAGCGGGTGCGGGATCTGCTGCCTGCCCTGCCGGACGGGGTTCTGCCCTCCTTCATCCAATATCTGGATGCGATCCAGACGCTGGAACAGCAGGGCATACAGGTCAAGGTCTCTGACCTGAGCGATGCGCTCAGCCTGCCCCGCCCCGGCGTGACCCGGACCGTAAAGGACATGGAAGCTCGTGGTCTTTTGACCAAGCATACCTCCCCTGAGGACGGCCGGGTGACCTACCTGACCATCACAGAGGCCGGGCGGGCGCTTTCCCGCAAATACGATGCGGAATATTTCAGCTCTCTTGTTCCGGCGCTGGAGGTCATCCCGGAAGAGGATGCGGAGACCATGATCCGCACCATCGAGAATTTTTTATCAGATCATGGTCGAAAGGAGAGATTCCCTTGAAAAATGATAAGACCGATTTCACGCAGGGCAGCATCCTGAAAAAGCTGGCTCTGTTCATGCTGCCCATTCTGGGCGCACTGGTGCTGCAGGCCGCTTACGGCGCGGTAGACCTGCTGGTGGTGGGCCGCTTCGGCTCCACCTCGGGCCTGTCTGCCGTTTCCACCGGCAGCCAGGTGCTCAACCTTGTCACCTTTGTGGTCACCCAGCTGGCCATGGGTGTCACAGTGCTGATCGCACGGTATCTCGGCGAAAAGAAACACGAATTCATCAGCCCGGTCATCGGCGGCGCGGCGGTTGTATTCGCCCTTCTGGCCGCTGTGCTGTTCGGGGTTCTGGTGTTTCTGGCACGGCCCATTTCCAGCCTGATGCAGGCCCCTGCCGAGGCCCTTGACCTGACCACCAGCTATGTGCGCATCTGCGGTGCAGGCATCTTCTTCATCGTGGCCTACAATATGCTCTCGGCCCTCTTCCGCGGCCTGGGCGACAGCCGATCTCCCCTGATCTTTGTGCTGGTGGCCTGCGTGGTCAACATCATCGGCGACCTGGTCCTGGTGGCCGGGTTCCATCTGGATGCTGTCGGTGCCGCCATTGCCACCGTGGCCGCACAGGCTGTCAGCGTGGTCTGCGCTGTTATCATGCTGCTGAAAAAAGATCTGCCCTTTTCCATCAAAAAGGCGGACTTCAGGCTGAACTTCCAGTGCAAAAAGTTTCTGGCCATCGGCCTGCCGCTGGCGCTGCAGGAGTTTTTGACCCAGCTCTCTTTTCTGGCCCTTTGTGCCTTTGTCAACCGCCTGGGTCTGGAGGCTTCCTCCGGCTACGGCGTGGCCTGCAAGATCGTCAATTTCGCCATGCTGATCCCCAGCGCCTTGATGCAGTCCATGGCTTCCTTCATCTCCCAGAACATCGGCGCAGGCAAGCATCAGCGCGCCCGGCAGACCCTGCGCACCGGCATCGGCATCGGTCTGTTCTTTGGCCTGTTCGTCTTTGCGCTGGTCTTGTGCAAGGGCGACCTGCTCTGCAGCTTCTTCACCACGGATGCACCTGTGATCGCCAACGGCTATGCCTACCTCAAGGGCTTTGCGCTGGAGACCATCCTCACCGCGATCCTGTTCAGTATGATCGGCTATTTCAACGGCAGTGGCAAGACCGTTTTCGTCATGGCGCAGGGCCTGTTCCAGACCCTGCTCGTCCGCCTGCCCATGGCCTACATTATGAGCATCCAGCCCAACGCCAGCCTGACCATGATCGGCCTGGCCGCCCCCACCTCCACAGCGGTGGGTGTGCTGCTGAATGTCTGCTTCTTCCTGTACCTGAACCGGAAGGAGAAAAAGCAGGGCTGAAGACCATCCATTTTCCTGACACCACAAAAGGGACGGCGTGGAGCACACGCCGTCCCTTTTTACTTGTTCTCTCAATCCACCACCGGGATATCCAGCCCGAACTCAAGGGGGCGGAAGCGGGGGCAGACATTTTCTGTGATGCAGATGACCGAGGCGGCCAGGCGGCTGCCGATCTCGCAGGATTCAGCCAGAGTCTTGCCGTAGGTCAGGCCGATGACGGTTCCGGCAAAGAAGGCATCCCCCGCACCGGTGGTGTCGATGACATCCACCTTTTTGGCGGGCACGATGCCGCACTCGCCGTTGGCGCGGGCAAACACAGCACCCTTGCTGCCCATGGTCACCACCATGCAGGGGATGTTGGCGCTGTGCACATTGCCCGCCAGCACCCTGCACATCTCCTCAGGCTCGAGATGGTCGTAATCGTCCGAGAAGAGCAGCCCTGCCTCCTGCTGGTTGCAGACAAAGCAATCGATCTGCTGCAAAAAGTCCCGGCGCTCCATGGCGATACTCATGTTGGAAACGACCGCATACACATTTTTTGCCGTACTTTTTGGCGTATTTCAGGGTCTGCTTGACCGTCTCCTTTTCAAGGTCCAGCTCCAGCGCGATGCTGTCGCAGTCGGCAAAGATCTCATCCCCTTGCTCAGCCAGCAGGTCGATGAGCGGCGTGGTATCCGGCCGCTTGGAGATGGCGGCAGTCACATCACCCCGGTTGTCAAAGATGGCCAGCCAGGTGCCCATGCCGTCCGGTACCTTTTTGATGAACCGGGTGTTGACCTTGTGGTTCTCCAGCTTGTCAATGACATCCTGACCCATGCCGCTGTCATCGACAAGGCTCACGAAGGTGGGCCGGAGCTCCACGTTGGCGATATCCTCTGCCACGTTGCGGCTCACGCCGCCGTGGACCTGCTCCATTCTGCCCGCGTTGCGCCCGCCGGGGATATAGGTAGAAAGCGGATATCCCTTGATGTCCACAAACACTGCGCCGATGACTACGATGCCCATAAATTTTTTTGATTCCTTTCCGGATTTTACTTTGATATCTCCTATTATATAACAGCTCTTGACAAAAAGCCAATTTTTTCTCTCGAAGCCTACTCTGCCCTTGAAAAACTGTGGCAGAGCTGCCCCGAAGAAAGAGCCTCCGGCATCCACCGATAATCGCTGCTCAGGCTCAGGATCGCATCATACTTCACGCAGTCCGGCCGGGCAGGCGAGGCCAGCAGGTAATCCGCCTGCACAGGGGCCGCAAGCGCAGCACTGCCGCTCAGGGTGACAAAGATCTGCCCGGCGGCGTGGATGCGGGCCACACAGCCGTTCCGGGTGCGGAGCACCTCCACCTCTGCCGGGCCGCAGCGGACACGGCGGGTGGCATAGAGCGCCATCCGGTCAACGGCAATGCGCTGTTCTGCCCCCATCCGCTGGGCGCTCCGGGGCCTGAGCCGCAGGTCGATCAGGCACTCCACCGTGCGGATATTCCGGCGTTCCAGCGTGGTCTCCACGGCGCACCGGGTCACATCGCCGCCGCGGAAGAGGATGACGGCACTCTCGTTCCGGCTGATGACCACCGCCGGGGCATTCCGGCTGCCCACCAGCTCCATCCGGACAACATCCCGGTTCAGGGCATTGCCGGTGAAAACAGCAAGCCCCGCCGTCAGCAGAAGGGCAGGCAGGGCCACCCGCAGGCGCACCCCGTTATGGAACGCCAGCCAGCAGAGCCCGGCCAGCAGCAGGCAGACCACGGCGGCATAGGCGGTGTCGAACCAGATCTGTGCCCCGGGCCAGCCGGACACCCAGAGCGCCCAGCGGTCCAGCACCTCTGCCAGAAATTCCGCGCAGCACGAGCACACCTGCTGGGCCGGGGCCAATGCAGGCACCAGCCCCAGCAGGGCTGCTCCCAGACCGGTGAGCAGGATGGGTTCCACCAGCCAGAGCACCGCCGCGCCGGACACCAGCGCGTACAGGCTGGTGCTCATCCCCCGCAGCACCAGCACCGGGAAGGTGGCCATGGAGGCGCAGGCCGAGATGCAGACCGTTTCCCACAGACTTCCCGCAAGCCCAAGCGCTTTCCGCTTCCAGAACCGGAGGCGGGGCGCTTTTTCTTTGCCCGCTGCATTTTTCCCAGGCTTCCTGACTGCGGCGCACCACGGCCCCACCGGCCAGGGTACCCACCACCGCCGCAAAGGAGAGCTGAAAGCCCACGTCACAGACGGCGTAGCTGTTGCCCGCCGTCATCAGAACACCGGCCACGCCCAGCGAGGTCAAGGGCATCCGGCGGGCCGTAGACCCAGACCCCCAGCGCACTGAGCCAGACGGCCCCAGCCGCGCGCAAAACAGAGGGCGTTAAAAGCCCCGTCACGCCCACCAGCAGCAATGCCAGCACCGCACTGAACAGCGCCCTGACCCGGCGGCCGGTATAGCCGCGCAGTCGATTTTTTTCGGCGGGGGCAGCAGCCTGCCCAGCACATCGCCGCACAGGATCGAAACGTGCATTCCGCTGACCACCAGCACATGGGAAAGCCCCGCGCCCCGGTAGGCTGTGCGCAGTTCCTTCGAGAGATGGGTGCGGTCGCCCGTGACCATGGCGGCCAGCACGCCCGCCGGGCCGGAGGCCATCCCCTGCCGCAGGGCGGCGCTCAGCCGCTTCTGGAGCCGGGCCGTCCGGGCGCGGAAGGAGGTGCTCTGCCCCAGCAGCGCAAAGCCTTTCTCATAAGCAGCGTTCAGGGCAATGCCATCGGCCAGGGCATTCAGGCGGGCGGTGTCATCGGGCATTTCCAGCGCAAAGCGGCCCTTGACCCGGTCGCCGGGGCTGCAGGTGGGCAGGCTGGCGCACTCCACCCGGAGGGAGGCCGCCTCCCGGTCCACCGTTTCCACCCGCAGGACCGCCCGCACCCTGCCGGGAAAATAGGAAGAGGAGGTGCTCTCCACCTCCGCCTCCAGCAGGACACTGCGGCCATCGTAAGCCGTCTGGAGCTTTTCCCATTTTGCCTGCGTGGAGCCGGTCAGCACAAGACCCAGCACTGCCCCCAGGATCAGGCAGATGCCATAGCCCCAGGCCGGACTTTTGCGCAAACGGCCCGCCAGCGCCCACAGCAGACCGGCAATAAAAAATGCCGCAAACGGCACAAAACGTCCCGTTTGCGGCAAAAAGGCGCACACCAACTCCAGCCCCAGCGTTCCTGCGCAGAAAACACAGAGGGGGCGGCGCATCTTACTTAGTGGAAGAACAGGGGCAGCGGCTCCAGGAAGATGATATCCTTGCGCTCGGCTGCATCGCCCTCGGCCAGAACAGCGGCCTGGCCCACGATGGTGCACTGGGTCTGCTCTGCCAGTGCATCCAGCGCCTTCAGGGAGCCGCCGGTGGAGATAACATCATCCACCACAAGCACACGCTTGCCGTTCATCTTGTCCAGCTCCTTGCGGTCGATGACCAGCTTCTGCTTGCCTGCGGTGGTGATGGACTGATCCTCCACCACGACAGGGTCGGCCATATAGAGCTTTTCGCCCTTGCGTGCGCAGATGTAGGGCTTGCCGCTCTGGCGGCTCATCTCGTGTGCCAGAGGGATGCCCTTGGCCTCAGCGGTCAGCAGGATATCAAACTCGGGGCACTTTTTCAGCAGCTCGGTGGCAGCAGCCACGGTCAGCTCTGCATCGCCCAGCATGATGAAGGCCGCAATGTCCATGTGGTCGTTCACCTTGCAGATGGTCAGTTCACGGGTCAGGCCTGCAACATGCAGGGTATAAGTGTCAGCCATAATCAAATTCTCCCTTTCATAATCGGCATCAGACGGGCAGCTTTTCGCCGCCCAGAACATGGAAGTGCAGATGCTTGACGGTCTGGCCGGCATCCTCGCCCACATTGGAAATGACGCGGTAGCCATTTTCCAGCCCCTGCTCCTTGGCCAGCTTTGCGATGACGGCAAAAAGTATGGCCCAGCAGAGCACCGTCCTCCTCGGTCAGCGCAGCGGCCGAGGTGATGTGCTTTTTGGGAATGACGAGGAAATGCACCTTGGCCTGCGGGTTGATGTCGTAAAACGCCACCACCTGCTCATCCTCGTACAGCTTTTTGGAGGGGATCTTGCCCTCCGCGATCATGCAGAACAGACAATCTTCCATGGGAAAACACTCCTTCCTGATCTTTGGCCTTATTTATTCGCCCAATGCCTTCTTGACGATGGCACCCACAGCAGCCAGTGCCTCGTCGATCTTGGTCTCGTCCTTCAGGCCAGCCATTGCAAAGTCCGGCTTGCCGCCGCCCTTGCCGCCGGCAATGGCAGCCAGCTCCTTGACCAGCACGCCAGCCTTCAGGCCCTTTTCCTGTGCCAGCTTATTGACGGTGACAGCCATGGTGATCTTATCCTCGGCCTTGCCTACCAGCACAGCCACCACAGGGTTCACGGCCTTGTCACGGATGCTGTCGCACATCCCACGGAGGGTGTCGCCAGTGGTACCGGTAAAGTATGCAGAGGCGATCTTCACGCCGTCGGCGTCCTCAGCGTTGTTGAACAGGCTGTCCACCTTGGAGGCGGCGATCTTTGCCTTGAGCTCTTCCAGCTCCTTGCTCATGGCCTTGTTCTCAGCCATGACAGCCTCGGCGCGGACAGGCAGTGCGGTGACATTGTTAGCCT
>ENA-OQES01001036-OQES01001036.1-human-gut-metagenome-genome-assembly--contig:-NODE-1036-length-10996-cov-4.627381_pt1 | contig 10996 bp, 9 predicted proteins | sample MGYA00242798_ERZ504641 | MGnify/ENA primary metagenome ERZ504641 (study PRJEB26092, sample SAMD00036327) | human gut metagenome | host: Homo sapiens | study: EMG produced TPA metagenomics assembly of... | reverse complement strand
CGAGGACATCGAGCCCCATGTGGTCGGGCCTTTGAAGAGTATCAGAAGGAAGAAGAGGCCGAGGCTGCCGCCGAGGAGGCGGAGCTGGAGAAGGCCGCAAACAAATAACACAAAAAGCAAGCCCCCGGAAGGCGACCTTCCGGGGGCTTGCTGGTTTACTCTCTTTTGCGAAGCTTTGCCGCCGCCCGCCCGGCGATGATGCCGCTGCCGAAGGCCCAGTGGAGGTTGTAGCCGCCGCAGCTGCCGGCGCAGTCCAGCGTTTCGCCCACAAAGTAGAGTCCCGGACAGCCCTTGAACTGGAAATCGTCCTCTACCTCGTCCAGAAGCAGGCCGCCGCCGGTGGTCTGGGCCTGCTTCCAGCCGCAGGGCGTCAAGCCCTCGAACCGCCAGCACTTGGCCGTGGCGGCGAGTTTCGGCCACGCGGAGGCGGGCAGGGCGCGGGCGTTTTCAGGCAGACCGGCGTCAGCCCAGAGAGCCCGGCCCAGCTTTGCGGGCAGCAAGCCCAGCCAGAACTCCGCCGCCTCGCTGCCCAGCAGTCCGACCCGCTGGGCGAACAGCGCGGTCAGCTCGGTCTCACTCAAAGCAGGGAAGAGGTCGAGGGCCACGACAGGCCGCTTCGGGCAGCGTCCCGGGGCCAGCAGGCCCGAAAGCTGCATGATGCAGATGCCCGAAAGCCCGTATTCGGTGAACTGCACCTCGCCCATTTCCCGGGCAAGCACCCGGCCATCTGCACCGTCCAGCAGGCTGGCGCAGCCCTTGGCCCGGATGCCGGCCAGCGGCTTGCGGGGATGAGCACACTGCAGGGCCGTCAGGCAGGGATAGAGGGGGGCCATCCGTCCACCGCACTGGGCGGCGAACCGGGTGCCGAAGCCATCGGTGCCGAACTTGGGGGCCGGCATCACCGCCCATGGCGCAGATGACGGCGTCGGCCCGCAGGGTCTCGCGGCCTGCCTCGGTCTCGATTTGGACGGCATAGCCGCCCCGGCTCTGGCTCAGGTTCTGGACGGTGCAGCCGGTGCACACCTCGACGCCCAGTCTCGACAGATGGTGCTCCAGCAGGGCCAGTACGTCCGCCGCCTGATTGGAATAGGGGTACACCCGCCCGGCCTCGTCGGTGCGGGGGTAGAGGCCGAGGCTCTCGAACCACGCCAGCGGCGCAGCCTCGTCCACGGCGCTCAGCAGGCGGCGCAGGGCTTTGGGGCTGCTGGTGAAGTACCGCTCCGGCGTGATGTCCCGGTTGTCGAGATTGCAGCGCCCGTTGCCGGTGGCCAGAAGCTTTTGCCCACCTTCGCGATTTTGTCCAGCACGGTGATGTGTGCGCGGCCCTCTGCGGTCTGTGCTGCCGCCAGCGCAGCGGCCAGACCGGCTGCGCCGCCGCCCAAAATCAAAATCTGCTGCATCCTCTGCCCATCCTTTCTGTAGTAAATTTATTGTATCATAGCCGCCCCTGTTTGGCAAACACAGGGCGGGCAGGTGTATATTTCCCTTCCGCTTCCACATAATAACTACACAGCATGGGAAAATGCAGAATGGGAAGGATGGTACACAGATGAAAGCAACCGGAATCGTCCGCCGCATCGATGAGCTGGGCCGGGTGGTCATCCCGAAGGAGATCCGCCGCACCCAGCGTATCCGCCGCGGCGACCCCCTCGAGATCTTCACCACCGGCGACGGCGAGGTCATCTTCAAGAAGTATTCCCCGGTGGGGGAGCTGCAGGGGGTGGCGGTGCAGTACGCCGAGGTGCTGAGCCGAAGCTTCGCCCTGACGGCCTTCGTGGCGGACCGCGACCGCATCCTCGCCGCAGCCGGGTCGGGGAGGCGCGACCTTGCCGACCGCAGCGTCAGCCAGCCGCTGGAAAAGGTGATGGAGTCCCGCAAGCCCTACCTCAGCGAGGGCGACCCCGAGCATGTCCTGCTGCCCTGCGAGGGCTCGCTGCGGCCATTGCTCTGCGCGTGGCCCATCATCGCGGCAGGGGATGTCACCGGGGCCGTGGGTCTGCTGGCCGAAGACCGCACCCAGCAGCCCGACCCTGCCCAGCAGAAGGCTGTGGCGGTGGCGGCAGCGTTCCTGGCAAAGCAGATGGAAGAGTGAACATTATTATAATAGGGGGAGCGTCTGCGTTTCTGGCAGGCGCTCCTTTTTTGTTTATGACAGAATTATGAATCTTTATAACTTTTCGAGAAGCTATTGACAGAGAAAAATTTTTGGCTATAATGGTCTTAGCACTCAGGAAGATGGAGTGCTAAAGAAACAAAAGCCAAAAAGGAGGCAGGCGCTATGACGATGGATGCACGCAAGCAGCGAGTCTTGCAGGCGATCGTGGCGCTGTATGGCCTCGAGGGCGAGCCCGTGGGCAGCAGTGTGCTGGCAAACTACTTTGATATGGCAGTTTCCAGTGCCACGCTGCGCAACGAGATGGCCGCGTTGACCAAGCTGGGTCTGCTGGAGCAGCCCCACACCAGCGCAGGCCGTGTCCCCAGTGCCAAGGGCTACCGTTATTATCTGGATCATCTTCTCACCGATGACCAGCCGCTGGACCGTGTGACCCGCGCCCGTGTGGACGCGGTGTTCGCAAGCCTTGACCACGAGCCGGAAAAGCTGGCACAGGGTGCCGCCAAGGCGCTGGCCGCCATCAGCGGCTGCACCGCCGCCGTCAGCACCCCCTGTGCTGAGGATCTCTGCATCGCCCACTACGAGGTGGTGCAGGTGGGCCGCAGCGCCGCAGCGGTGCTGGCTGTGACCACTGCCGGTTATGTCCGCACCCGTGTGGCGCGGGTCCGCACCGGTCTTTCCCGGGAAAATGCAGCGGCGCTTGCCGCCCTGCTCAACCGGAACCTGACCTTTGTGGCTCCTGTTGATCTGTCGCCCCGGCTCCTTGCAGAGCTGTGCAGCCAGATCAGCCCGGAGCTGGTGCCGGTGATCAGCGCTGCCGCCGCCATCCTGCAGGATTCCACCCAGCCCCATGTGTATCTGGGTGGTGAGCAGTACCTGCTGGACTGGCCCCAGCTGGACGGCAAGGTGGGCAGCATCCTGAGCCTGCTGAACGACGAAGAGCAGGCCGCCGCCCTCATTGCACCCCCGGCAGAGCAGAGCGAAAGCATCCTGCTGGGCGAGGATCTGGAACCTCAGATCCCCGGCCTGTGCATCGTGAGCGACCGGTATCTGGTGGGCGGAGGCCTCTGGGGCTCCGTGGCCCTCATCGGCCCCACCCGGATGCCCTTCCAGAAGCTGATGCCGCTGCTCCACACCTTTGCCGATCAGCTTGGCGAAGGAATGAGCGGCAAACGAAAAGATACCCCGCAGGCAGCCGCACCCCCGGCGGACTGTGATCTATAAGGAGGATCTGGAATGAGCGAAGAAACAAAAAATGACCCCGCAGGCAGAAGAACCTGCCGTGGAGCCCAACACCGCCGAGCAGGCCGCCCCGGAAACTGCACCTGAGCAGGCAGCGGCTCCCGAGACGAACGCTGAAGCGGCAGACCCCAAGAAAAAGGATGGCTTCTTCAACAAGAAGGCCCGGGAGCTGGAGGCCGTGAAGGCAAAGCGGACGCGGCTGAGAAGAATGCCAACCAGGCCAAGGATCAGCTGCTGCGGATGGCCGCCGAGTATGAGAACTACCGCAAGCGCTCCACCCGTGAGGCTGACCAGAAGTTCAACGATGGCGTGTCCTTTGCCGTGAACCAGATCATCCCCATTCTGGATACGCTGGATATGGCGGCCAACGCCCCCACCACCGACGAGAACTACAAGAAGGGCGTAACCATGACGCTGGACAAAGCCGCCAAGGCGCTGAGTACCCTCCATGTGGAGGAGATCGAGGCGCTGGGCAAGCCCTTTGACCCCAACTTTATGAATGCCGTGCAGCAGATCCCCGCCCCCGATGGGCAGGAGAGCGGCACCGTGATCACGGTTTATCAGAAGGGCTACAAGCTGGGCGATAAGATCGTTCGCCATGCCACCGTTGTTGTGGCAGAGTGATTTTGCAAGACCCCGCAAGGGTTTTCAAATATAACATCCGCTTGGTAACATTTGAGCATCACATAAACAAAAAACGTTCTGAATTTGAGAGGAGCTTTCATTATGAGTAAGATCATTGGTATCGACCTTGGTACTACCAACAGCTGCGTGGCTGTTATGGAGGGCGGCGAGCCCGTTGTTATCGCAAACTCTGAGGGTGCACGCACCACCCCGTCTGTTGTCGGCTTCACCAAGACCGGCGACCGTCTGGTGGGTCAGGTCGCAAAGCGCCAGGCCATCACCAACCCTGAGAACACGGTGGCTTCCATCAAGCGTTATATGGGCACCGACCACAAGGTGACCCTGAACGGCAAGGAGTACACTCCCCAGCAGGTCAGCGCTATGATCCTGCAGAAGCTGAAGGCAGATGCTGAGGCTTATCTGGGCGAGACTGTCACCGATGCAGTCATCACCGTTCCTGCATACTTCAACGACAGCCAGCGTCAGGCAACCAAGGACGCAGGCACCATTGCCGGCCTGAACGTCAAGCGTATCATCAACGAGCCCACTGCCGCATCTCTGGCATACGGCATCGATAAGGAAGAGGACCAGAAGATCATGGTCTACGACCTGGGCGGCGGCACCTTCGATGTCTCCATCATCGAGATGGGCGACGGCGTGACCGAGGTTCTGGCCACCAACGGTGATACCCACCTGGGCGGCGATGACTTCGACCAGCGCATCATCGACTGGATGGCAGATGCGTTCCAGAACGAGAACGGCATCGACCTGCGCAAGGATAAGATGGCCGCACAGCGCTTGAAGGAAGCTGCTGAGAAGGCAAAGATCGAGCTGTCCAGCGCAATGAGCAGCCAGATCAACCTGCCCTTCATCACTGCTGACGCTACCGGCCCTAAGCATCTGGATATGACCCTGACCCGCGCAAAGTTCAATGAGCTGACCGCTGATCTGGTCGACCGCACCATGACCCCTGTCCGCAAGGCTCTGCAGGATGCAGGCCTGCGTCCTTCTGACCTGAAGAAGGTCCTGATGGTCGGCGGTTCCACCCGTATCCCCGCTGTCTACGATGCAGTCAAGAAGGAACTGAACTGCGAGCCCTTCAAGGGCATCAACCCCGATGAGTGCGTGGCTGTGGGCGCTGCCATCCAGGGCGGCGTTCTGCAGGGCGATGTCAAGGGCCTGCTGCTGCTGGATGTCACCCCGCTGAGCCTGGGCATTGAGACCCTGGGCGGCGTGTGCACCAAGATCATCGACCGCAACACCACCATCCCCACCCACAAGAGCCAGGTGTTCTCCACTGCCGCTGATAACCAGCCCTCTGTTGAGATCAACGTTCTGCAGGGCGAGCGTGAGTTTGCCCGCGACAACAAGAGCCTGGGTGTGTTCCACCTGGATGGCATTGCTCCGGCTCCCCGTGGTGTGCCTCAGATCGAAGTTACCTTCGATATCGATGCAAACGGCATCGTGAAGGTCAGCGCGAAGGACCTGGGCACCGGCAAGGAGCAGAACATCACCATCACCGCTTCCACCAATATGTCCAAGGACGATATCGACAAGGCTGTGAAGGAAGCTGAGCAGTTTGCTGCCGATGATAAGAAGAAGCGTGAAGAGGTCGATATCCGCAACGGCGCTGATCAGATGGTGTTCCAGACTGAGAAGATGCTGAAGGAGAACGGCGACAAGATGCCCGCTGACGTGAAGAGCGAAGCTGAGGCAAAGCTGGCCGACCTCAAGACCGCTGTTCAGTCCGGCTCCATCGATGAGATCAAGGCAAAGCAGGATGAGCTGAGCCATGTCTTTGAGAAGATGTATCAGGCTGCCGCTGCTGCCCAGCAGGCTGCAGGCGCACAGCCCGGCCCCGATGCTGGCGCAAACAACCAGCAGAAGCCCAACGATGACGGCGTTGTGGACGCTGACTTCAAGGAAGTCTAAGTTCTGACACAAACGGCAGATGCCCGGCCAAACCGGCGGGCAGGCGTGCCGGATAAAAGCAAAAGCCGCTCCGGTTTTGCCGGGGCGGCCTTTGCTGGTTTTATAGAGGTATGGTTATGGCACAGGAAAAGCGCGATTATTACGAAGTGCTGGGAGTATCCAAAACGGCCACCGATGCGGAGATCAAAAAGGCTTACCGCAAGCTGGCCATGAAGTACCACCCGGACTACAACCCCGGCGATAAGGATGCCGAGGAAAAGTTCAAGGAAGTCAATGAAGCCAACGAGGTGCTTTCGGACCCGAAAAAGCGCCAGCTGTACGATCAGTACGGCTTTGCCGGTGTTGATCCCAGTTATGCAGCCCAGAACGGCGGCGGCGCGGGCGGCTTCGGCGGCTTTGGCGGCGATGGAGTCGATCTGGGCGACATCTTCGGTGATATCTTTGGCGGCGGTTTCGGCGGCTTTGGCGGCTCTGCCCGTCAGGCAAACCCCAACGCCCCCCGCAAAGGCCAGGATATCCGTGTGCGGATCACCCTGAGCTTTGATGAGGCCGTGCATGGCTGCAAGAAGAACATCACCATCACCCGTCAGCAGGAGTGCACGGAGTGCCATGGCAGCGGCTGCGCCGCCGGCAGCAGCCCCGAGACCTGCCCGGACTGCGGCGGCCGCGGCTATGTCGTCCGGCAGCAGCGCACTCCCTTTGGCGTGATGCAGACCCAGCAGCCCTGCTCCCGCTGCGGCGGCAAGGGCAAGCTGGTCAAGAACCCCTGCAAGGTCTGCCACGGCAGCGGAAAAACTGCCGCCAGAAAAACACTGGAGGTGTCCATCCCCATGGGCATCGACGACGATCAGAGCTTTGCACTGCGCGGCATGGGCGATGCCGGTACCAACGGCGGCCCTGCCGGTGATGTGATCGTGATGGTCACGGTCCGGCCCAGCGAGGTGTTCCAGCGTGATGGCTATGATGTCTGGGTCACGGTGCCCATTACCTACAGCCAGGCGGTTCTGGGCGACAGCATCACCGTACCCTCCATTGACGGCAAGGTGGAGTACACTGTGCCCGAAGGCACCCAGAGCGGCACCACCTTCCGCCTGCGCGGCAAGGGCATCCAGTATCTGAACGGCCGTGGCCGGGGCGATATGTATGTCAAGTGCGAGGTGGAAATCCCCAAGAAGCTGAACAAGGCCCAGCGGGATGCCCTGAAGAAGTTTGAGGGCACCCTGAAAGAGGAAAACTACGAAAAGCGCAAGGGCTTCTTCAAAAAGCTGAAGGATATGTTTGCATAACCTGGATACAAAAGAGATGCGGTCCGAAAGGATCGCATCTCTTTTTTGGTAGATTGGATTTAATGTGCCGGGACAAAATCCTCCGGACAGACACAACCGTTCTGTGCCAGAACACGGTGTAAGACCTGCATGACACCGGCTTCCCGGTGGGAAGGAGCCAGAAAAGGAACCTTCTGGCGCAGTGGTTCGCTGCCGTTTTCCATCAGAAAACCATAGCGGACGGTCTGCAGCATCTCGGCATCGTTGTAGGTATCGCCAAAGGCCATTATGCTCTCAGACGGCAGGCCCCACAGCTGCCCCAGCGTTTGCAGGGCGGCACCTTTGTGGACACCGGGATTCATGATGTCCACCCAGCATTCACCGGCAACGGCTACGGAGTAGATGCTCCGCTGACTGGCATAGACCGTATCGTAGGCCTGCTGCGCATTGTGCTGTGGCAGGTAGATGGTGAATTTGTCGGCAGGGGCGGCGACATCTTCCAGCCGGTCCACATATTCGATCTTGGTGTAGAAATGCCGCAGCACGGCATCGTGGACGGCGAACGGCCGCTCCACATAGGCACTTTCCAGACCGCAGAGAACCGCAATATCGCCCTGCTCCCGGGTCAGGCGGTTCAGCGCCCGCCAGCCTTCCGGAGACATCTCCGAAGTGAAGAGGTTCTGCCCCTTCCAACGGATTGCACCACCGTTATCGCCAATGAATACCAGCTCATCCCGCAGGGTGGGGAACAGTTCCTCCAGCGTGTACAGCGGGCGGCCGCTGGCCGGGGCAAACCGGATGCCCAGCTCTGCCAGTGCATGGATCGTCTCTTCAAAGTCTGCCGGGAGCTGACTTTGTTCGTCCAGAAGGGTGGCATCCATGTCGGATGCGATCAAGCGGATACGGTCCATAACTTAACCCATATAGCTGATGTTCACATCGATCTGGCCGCCGTAACCGGGGATGCGGGCGGTGCAGGTGCCCTGCCACATATTGCAGGCAATGGGGCTGGAGGCCACGTTGTAGTGGGCGTTCCAGATGTAGTAGTTGGACAGCTGGCTCATATCCAGCCGCTTGCGGAACCAGGTGGTGGAGGCATACACGCCGGGCTTGTAGCCCAGTGCCTTGACCTCTTCGCAGAAAGCCACGGCACATTTGGTGCGGTCTTCCACGCCCAGACCATCGGCACGGCCATTGCCTGCACCGGAAGCCTCAGTATCAAAGTAGATGGGGTAATCGAGCTGGCGGCCATTCAGCACATAGACGCAGGCCTGTGCTTCCTCGCGGGCCTCGTTCTCGTTGACGGCCTGGCTGAAGCAGTAGATGCCCACCCGCAGCCCGGCGTTGCGGGCGTTGGTGAAGTGCTCCTCAAACTTGGGGTCCTGCACCAGCGCGCCGGAGCCGTAGCCGCGGTAGCCGATACGGATGATGGCAAACTCCACACCTGCCGTTTTCACCTTGTCCCAATCGATGCTGCTCTGGTACTTGGAAACATCGATGCCGAAGGTGGCGGGCTGCTGCACGCCGGAGGCATCAAAATAATAGAGCTTGTTGTCGATGCTCTGGATGCCGGTGACGGGCTGGTGGGTGTTCTGGTCGTAATAATAGGTCTTGCCGTTTTCGGTGCGCCAGCCGGAATACTGGGGCGTTTCTTCCTCATCCTTGCCGAAGAAGAATTCCCACAGCCACTGCAGCAGGCCGTTTTCACCGGTCAGGCAGGCGGGGTCGATGCTCTCTTCGTCCAGCGTGCCGCTGTCCAGTGCATCCCGGATCTCTTCAGGGGTCAGCAGAACGGTGCCGTTGATATCCTTGATCTGGGCTTCGGCCAGCACATCCTCGCCGTTCTCGGAAGCGGCAGGCGCTTCCTCGGCTACGGGGGCGGTCTCCTCCGTTTCGGGCAGGATGGCGGTCTCTTCGGGAGCGGCCATCGGGTCTTCGGCAGCCAGCGCCTCGGTCTCTGTCAGGAAGTGGGGGAAGGAGTTTTCGTTCTCGATCTCCGAAGCATCCCCGGCCATGGGGTCGGCGGGGACAGCCTCCGGCTGCACAGCAGGCTCCGCAGCGGGGGAGGTGCTCTCTGCCGGGGCGGCGGCGGTGTTCTCCGCCTTGGTGACGGGTGCGGCAGGGGTGCTGGCTGCGGCCTGCTCCTGAGAAGAAGCGCTCTCCTCCGGCTGGGTGCTCTCGGCCTTTGCCTCGCTCCGGTCACTCTTATGATCGAATTTGGGCAGGGTGACCCTGCCCTCAGTCTGCAGGGCAGCGGGCTCGACCGTCAGGCCCGCAGGCTGGGATGCCAGCAGGAAGGTGGTGCCCGCACCGCCAATGGTGATGGCCGCCGCCATCACAAGGCACGCAACAGGCCTGGCCGATGCTGCGGCCGGTGCCGTTCTTGCTTGATTTTTTGAAAGATGTTGGTTTCATGCCGCTTGCTCTGCCTCCAAGCTGGACCGGGCAGGATACACGAACTGCACCGGCCCGCCAATATAGTCTCGCATCATTGCGGATAAAGCTATTTTTACTCTCCCAGTATACACCCAAACCCGGGTCGCCGTCAATCAGTTCGCTGTGCTCCGGCATCGCGTCAGGCGGAAAAAGCGGAAAGAAAAACACGCTCCACAGTAAAAACGAGCAGGAAAGCAGAATCATTGCATCCAAAGCTGTGAAATTTGTCGCTTTGGACGAAAAACGCGGCCTCCTCTTGCTGTCTTGACAGGTGTATGGTATGATACTTGACACGGAAAGCTCCCGCGCAATGGGCCGGGAGAGAAAGGTTAGGAAGAGTCTATGTCAAGTGTAAAGGACTTTTTGAAGCGGAAGGATATCGTTATCACTCCGCAGCGTTATCTCATCGAGGCTCTGGGTGCCATGGCACAGGGCCTGTTCGCCAGCCTGCTGATCGGCACCATCATCAAAACGCTGGGCCAGCAGACCGGGCTGGAGGTGCTGGTGGATCTGGGCGGCTATGCCTCGGCCATGAGCGGCCCGGCCATGGCCTGTGCCATCGGCTGGGCACTGCACTGCCCCCCCGCTGGTGCTGTTCAGCCTGATCACCGTGGGCTACTCGGCCAATGCGCTGGGCGGCGCAGGCGGCCCGCTGGCTGTTCTGATCATTGCCATTGTGGCCGCTGAGATGGGCAAGGCCGTGAGCAAGGAGACCAAGATCGATATCCTTGTCACCCCGCTGGTGACCATTTTTGTGGGCGTGGGCCTCTCCATGCTCATTGCGGCCCCCATCGGTGCTGCCGCCAGCAAGGTGGGCACCCTGATCATGTGGGCCACTGAGCAGGCCCCGCTGGTCATGGGCATTCTGGTGTCTGTCATCGTGGGTGTGGCGCTGACCCTGCCCATTTCCTCTGCCGCCATCTGCGCGGCTCTGGGCCTGACCGGTCTGGCAGGCGGCGCTGCTGTGGCAGGCTGCTGCGCCCAGATGGTCGGCTTTGCCGTGATGAGCTATAAGGAGAACGGTGTGGGCGGCCTGGTCAGCCAGGGCCTGGGCACCAGTATGCTCCAGATGGGCAATATCATCAAGAACCCCCGCATCTGGATCGCCCCCACGCTGGCCTCGGCCATCACCGGCCCGCTGGCGACCTGCTTGTTCCACTTTGAGATGAACGGCGCGGCGGTCTCCTCCGGCATGGGCACCTGCGGTCTGGTGGGCCAGATCGGCGTGTACACCGGCTGGGTGAACGATATTGCCGCCGGCACCAAGGCCGCCATCACCCCCATGGACTGGGCTGCCATGGCCCTGATCTGCTTTGTTCTGCCCGCAGTCCTGAGCGTCTCTTCTGCGAGATCGAGCGCAAACTGGGCTGGATCAAAGAGGGCG
>ENA-OQES01001035-OQES01001035.1-human-gut-metagenome-genome-assembly--contig:-NODE-1035-length-11011-cov-1.905825_pt1 | contig 11011 bp, 13 predicted proteins | sample MGYA00242798_ERZ504641 | MGnify/ENA primary metagenome ERZ504641 (study PRJEB26092, sample SAMD00036327) | human gut metagenome | host: Homo sapiens | study: EMG produced TPA metagenomics assembly of... | reverse complement strand
AGCCTTGAAGAACTCAAAAATACCGGTTGAAGCTGGATGCAAAGATCCCAGCACCTCATAATTCATAAACAAATTAATGATTTGCTCTGAATCCGGAGTAGCAGCGATCCATGACATATACTTATCGGCTGTCAAAGGATACTCATTCCAACTATAATCACTGAAACGGTTCGATAAATCCTCGCTGAAACGGTCATTCTTCAATAATAAACTCAACTTCGGAGCTACGCAAGAAGAATACATATAGTTCGGACTCTTCCAACCTAAGATATGCTTAGCACCCTCCGTCAACATCCCCTTATAGCCCATCTCAGAAACCATAGCGGAAATATCATCCGAGTAAATCAACTCCGTATTACGGAACACTTTCGGTTTAACCCCGAATAAAGTCTTGATCTTATCTTCTTGTTTCTTTACTTGATGCTTGAACTCCTCCGGATTCTCCCAAGGAAGAAAGAGAATGAGCATAAGTCTCAGACAAGAATTCCACATTCCCGTAGCCGCCAATTCCTTAAAGCTATCGATCACTTCCGGAGTATAAATCTCCATCTGCTCCAACGCTACGCCGGAAATAGAGAACGCTACCTTAAACTTACCACCACTGGTCTTAATCATCTCCAAAATAGTCCGGTTTGCCGGCAAGTAACATTGTTCAGCTATACGATGGATAATCTCCTTCATTCTGGAAATCATCGTAATAGTAATGGTCGTTACCTATATCGAAGAAGCGATATCTTTTTAAACGGAACGGCTGATGTATTTGAAAATAAAAGCAGATCGTTTTCATAATATTGTTTGTTTTATTTTTGTCTTGTCGTTAATTTATTTGTTACCTATCACATTGTCGTAAATACGACGAACCTTTTGTCCGGCATATTCCCATTTGATATTATCCACCTCTTTCTTACCTTCCACTTTCAAGAACTCATGCATGGCAGGATAAGTAATAATAGAATACATGGCATCCGCTAACGCCTCAATATCCCAATAATCCACCTTAATCGCATAATCCAAGATCTCGGCGCAACCGGATTGTTTAGAAATGATAGAGGGTACACCACATTGCATGGCTTCCAACGGAGAGATACCAAAAGGCTCAGAAACCCGAAGGCATCACATATACGTCACTGGCTTTCAACACCTCATAGACCTGCTTGCCCTTCATAAATCCGGTAAAGTGGAAACGATCTGAAATATTACGTGCTGCGGCCAAACGAATCATTTGATCCATCATATCACCACTACCGGCCATTACGAAACGGACATTGCGCGTACGGTGCAATACCATTGCTGCAGCTTCTACAAAGTATTCCGGTCCTTTCTGCATGGTAATACGTCCCAAGAAAGTAACGACCTTTTCGCTCGGATTCTTTTGAGGAACAATATCCTGTATCTCTTGTGACAAAGGAGAAACGGCATTATGCACAGTAGACACCTTCTTCGGGTCCTGGAAATACTTATGGATCACAGTCTGACGGGTCAGTTCGCTCACACACATGATGTGGTCGGCATTGTCCATACCATTCTTCTCAATGGCATACACTGTCGGATTGACATTGCCGCGACTACGGTCGAAATCAGTAGCATGCACATGGATGCACAAAGGTTTGCCACTTACCAGCTTGGCATGCACACCAGCCGGATAAGTCAGCCAGTCGTGCGCATGGATAATATCAAATTCTTGCTGGCGCGCAACCACACCGGCAATAATAGAAAAGTTATTGATCTCATCATGAAGGTTTCCCGGATAGCCGCCGGCAAACTCCATACACCCCAGATCATTGACGTGCATATATGAGAAATCAGAATAGATATGATCACGGAAAGCATAATACTGTTCCGGAGTCGAAGTCGAAAGACGTGACTTTAAGTAATCATAATCCACATCACGCCACACAATGGGCACTTGGTTCATGCCTATAATGTTCAGAAACTTTTCTTCGTCGCCACAAGGTTTGGGCAAACAGAAGGTTGTTTCCATATCACCTTGCAGACTCAGACCTTTTGTTATACCGTAAGATGCTACAGCAAGACCACCATATATTTTGGGAGGAAATTCCCATCCAAACATTAATACTTTCATACAGGTCCCTCCTTTCAATAATTGTATTTACTCAATAAATATAATACCCGCAATATCTCTGCCACATTCATAGCGAATGATACAGCTCCACGACCTTTGAAAGGCGGGTTACCATCAAACAGTTCAGGTATAGAGCCAATACAATGAGAAGTCATTTCGTCTTCGTAGCCTATCAGCTGACGCTCCACAAATCCTATGCCACTCATCTTATAAATACGAAGGTAAGCTTCAAAATAGAAGCCAGCCAGCCAAGGCCATGCGGTACCTTGATGATAAGCATAATCACGCTGCATCTGAGGACCCACATAGTTCGGGTTGTAACCGCCACTCTTCGGGCTGAGCGAACGGAGCCCTTTCGGAGTAAGCAGTTCTTTGGTCACAATGTCCAACACCCCTTTCTTCTGACGGGCATCAAGCGGAGAATAGTCGAATGCTACAGTAAATATCATGTTCGGACGCACGCTCCAGTCCATCATATTGCCATCCACATAATCCAGTAAATAACCATACTCATTCAAGAAAGTATCCACGAAAGCCTTTCCCGTCTTTTCTGCCAATACATTTAACGTTTCAGCCAAATTATTGTTTCCACCTTCGCCCAACAGTTCACTTGTAAAAACGTAAGGCATTATACCACAAAGCATTAATTTCTACGATATAGCCTGTGCGAGGAATCACAGGACGTCCGTTTGCGGTAGAATTCATCCATGTGATAGCCTTTTCCGTTCCGTTGGCATATAGCAGACCGTTTGAATGCAAGAAAAGGTTCGGATGATTCTCCCGGCGAAGGTATTCCATAATGTCCTGCAACAATGTACCATATTTCTCACGGCATTGGTCACGCGACACCATCTTGGCATATTGCTGGATACACCACACCGCCCAAAGCAAAACATCAGGATGCTCCATTTCGTACACTTTAACATCATCAGGCTCATCATTAATAAAGTCATGAATTGCCTTGCGGGCCGTTTCCATCACCATTTCAAACTTAGCCACTTCATCAATCGCCAATGTCAGTCCCGGCAGGGAAATAAACATATCGCGCGCACGGCATTTAAACCACGGATATCCTGCCAGAATATAAAACTCATCTCCCTGTTTATTTAAGAACTGATGGGCAGCATTTATCAGACAGTGCTGGAAATTATCACGCGGAGTACGTTCTTCCACCTCCTCTTCAAAGGTTCTCTTTAATGTACGGGTACCGGCCTCGGAAACACCTCCTGAAAAGACAATGCTTTCACCTTTCTTTATGTCCACTTCAAAATAACCCGGAACATACAAATCTTCATTAAAATCATATCCTCTCTCCTGCTCTTTGGGATACTCAATTCCCCGATACCAATCCGGCTGATAGTGGAATTCGTTCTTCTTGTTCAATTGCATATATAATTCGGGATAGCCCGGATACATGCATGTCTTGATCCCATTGTCCACCTCCTGATAGTCACGGCTGGCTTGTGCGTTCTCATGAGTATACTGACGGACGCTGCGGAAAGCCAGAAACGGACGCAAACGCAACGTAGTGGCCGAATGTGCCTCCAGCAAAGTATAACGGATTTAAAATTCTATTTTCATGATGAACGAAAAGCATTTTCCTTCTTCAGAATCACACCACCTACCCGGTATATAGTGGTAGGAACTTTCTCACACTCGAATTCCCGGATATACTTGTGTCCCCTGGGGCTGTAATTGTCACCCTGATACTTATGAAGCCCCAGGTTAAATTCAGCGCCGTGTTGTATCACTGTTTCATCCAACGACGATAACAATACATGGTTTTCATCATCCAGCTCAGGCACCGGAATGACAAGCAATCCATGATATTTTCTCGTATTGCAATCAACAATGGTTGTACAATGGTAAGCCCCTGAACGGTTTGTGCGGAGAATTTCTTTCGGTAATGATTCCCCGAGGTTCGTCATAAGAGTCTTGTCAAATCGTAAGTAACTCATAGTTGTTATTTTAAGGTTATAAATCAAATTTCCATATCAATTTGTGTCACATATTATTTTTGTATGCAACGCTCAAAATTAGTAATTAAATGGATAAAGCAAAATTAAATAGCAAAATACTTTTTCATTTTTCGCTCAAATATCCGTAGTATTGCACAGAAATCAGCATAATTATGACAAAATGAAACTTGAAATTCAAAAAATTCTATTGGCTTTTGCTCTTCCGTTATTACTTCTTTTCATTCTGTACACCCTGCGTACAATGGCAAAAGTGTCATGAATTGGGATTTTATCACCTGGGGCATATATCCCAAAGAAACCAAAGGAATAATGGGGATTCTCACTTCTCCGTTGATACACGCCGATTTGGGAACATTTATTTGCGAACACTTTCCCTCTTCCTTTTTTTATTATGGTGTCTGCTCTACTTTTATCGTGAATTTTGGGCATTGGTATACATTTTTTTCATCTGGATAGTCAGTGGAATACTTACATTTATAATAGGCAAGCCTGGATGGCATATAGGTGCCAGCAGTATAATTTATTCACTCGCCTTCTTTCTGTTCTTCAGTGGCATTCTCCGCAAACACGTTCCTTTAGTAGCCCTGTCATTGCTTGTCACCTTTCTATATGGCAGCCTGGTATGGAACATGTTCCCGCAGTTCGCTTCCTCCACCACTTCTTGGGAGGGACACTTTGGGGGGCGCAGCGGCCGGAATAGCCGCAGCTATATTGTTCAGACACAAAGGCCCTCAACAACCGGAACTTTTCATTGACGAGGAAGAAGAAGATAACAGGAGTTATCCGGAAGACGAAGAAGTCATTACAAATCCGGACCAAGAAAAGAAAGAATGACTAAACCAATCTTTCCGCCTCATGAAGTCCAAAGGACCGGAAGGGATGCAAAAAAGCAATAACCCGCTAACGGAATTAAACGAATGCTCATATCCTCCCTATTGTATAAGCCTTTTCTATCTTCAGATTAAAACCTTTTTATACGGATATATTCTATCTCCATAGCCTTTGGAGTTATCTCCCAAGGCTATGGAGTTAACTCCAAAGCTTATGGAGATAACTCCAAAGGCTTGCGGAGATAAAACAGGCAGGAAGAAAACCCTTAACCATACGTCAGGAAAGGTTTAGGAATCCGAATAAAATATTTTAAGGATGAATCTGATTACAAGACCACACACTCCTTACAGAAAAAAGTCTCCCTACGCCCTTCTTTTAAAAAGAAAAACTATAAAACCTTGTTTCAGGGAAGCACACCTTTGGAACAACAAAAGGTCCGGACTTGGAAAAAGCCCGGCCCTTTATTTTATATCCATCAATACAAGATATTAATACACCTCTACCTTTGCAGCAGCAGCCTTGCACTTGTCACGCAAAGCGTCCAAGTCACTGCCATTAGGAGCATAACAAACCACAACTCCCATACGGCGGTTCAATTTTGTATAAGGTTTACCAAAAATACGGAGATAAGTATTTGTCTCCTTACAAACTTCCTCTTCACCACGATAACGGGGAGCTTCCTTGCTGGCAATTGGAGAAAGAATCACTGCACTGGCCCCTATGCGTTCTTGTGTAATTTCAGGGATAGGAAGGCCTAACACCGCACGCAGATGCAACTCAAACTCATTTAAATTCTGAGTACCTGCCAAAGTCACCATTCCGGTATCATGCGACGGGAGAAAGTTCGGAGAATAAACTCCGTTTTCATGACTCAAGAAAAAGTTCAACTCCCCAAGATTCCCGCACCGGTCAAAGCCGCCGTCACTTTATCGGCCATACGCTGTGCCTCCTTCAAATGTTCGGGATCAATGTGCGCCGGCTGGAAACTTTCCCCTATAATCTCCCCCCGTTTCTGTACATGTCCGATAGGCGGACAGAACAAAGTCAGGACCGTTTTTGCTGAGTGACGGTGAGCAAAGTAATCTCACTATCGAACTGAATAAATTCCTCAATGATCATTCTTTAATATCTCCACGACTGCCTTCACACCCATAATGCCATGCCTGTTCCAACTCATCCGCGCTCTTGACCAAAGACTGGCCTTTGCCGGATGAAGACATCAAAGGTTTCACCACACAGGGAAAACCAATCTCTTTTGCGGCCTCCTGCAATTCTTCCAAAGACTTGGCATAGAAATACTTGGCTGTCTTTAATCCTAATTCCTTAGCTGCCAAATCACGAATGGCCTTGCGGTTCATCGTGAAATTCACTGCACGGGCACTCGGCACTACTTGAATACCTTCCTGTTCCAAATGATACAGACGTTCGGTACGGATAGCTTCAATTTCAGGCACAATTATATCCGGCTTGTGTTTGGCTACCACAGCATCCAACGCATCACCGTCAAGCATACTGAACACTTCAAATTCATCAGCCACCTGCATGGCCGGAGCACCTGCATAAGAGTCGCAAGCAATAACATACTGCCCTTTACGTTTTGCCGCAATGACGAATTCCTTACCTAATTCGCCAGAACCCAGCAATAAAATCTTCTTAGTCATAGTATTTATATATGTTTGATATTCCTTACAAAAAACGGAGAGTTGAGAACAAGACACCTCTTGATTCCCAACTTTCCATCTGCAAAGATAGTGTATTTTATAAACTATACGATATCATTGAAGCAATATTTGGATCATTCAGTACAAAGAAAACACCCACTCCCAACGCGATGAGCCACAATACGATAAATATAATTTTGGTTACAATGGACATGGGTTGCCAACCTCCAAAATGACGCATCAGCATGTGTATCAGTCCTATAATAGGAATACCGATAACCAGAATACCTGCTACGGACATAGCGACAGTCAACCCCGGAGAGCTACCCACCGTAGCCCAATTAACCGCAGGCAGCACCTCATAAAGCACAGCCGGCAATGCAGCAATCAGTCCCGTAGCCGCCATCAGCAATGCAAAAAAGACAATCAATAATACAAACAATACAGGCGCACAGCAAATAGCAATGAAAACAAGCAGGAACTTGATAAGGAACCCTGCCACAGACACAATCCCCTCCCCTATCTTTTGCAAGATACTCCTAGGACGGTCTGAGCGTACATAATCATTCACTTTTTCAAATCCGTCTGTTACAGTCTTGCCTATATTCTCCACATTAATAGCAGCCCCCTTCATGGCGAGTTTCTCGGGAGCGGTACGCGCCATAGGAATAATAATCCACGCTATGATATAAGCCAATATCACCCCATGAACAAAGAAACCAAGAACCAATAGAATGATACGTACCCAAGTAACATCCCATCCCATATAAGCAGCCAGTCCGGAAGCCACTCCACCTAGTACCTTATTGTCCGGATCACGAAACAAGCGGCGCATAGTGGTTCCTTTTTGTTTTTCCGAACCCGATGCTTCTCCACTTTCTTCATCGGAAAAGATCTTCGGGTTTACCCATCCGGGCTATGATTTCTTCCACATCTTCAATGGTAATAACCTGTTTACCTTCATTCAAACGGTCGGTAAACAGCTCAGAGATACGTAATTCTATATCATGTACAATTTCTTCCGCTCCCTCCTCACGACAGAAGTGAATACGCAGGTTAGTTAAATAGTTATCCAACAAATGGTAAGCGTCTTCGTCTATATGATAAACGGTACCTCCTAAATTTATGGTTAAAAGTCTTTTTCATTGTATCCTGTTTTTAAATTGTTTTTTGAAATGATTCACTGTATTCGCCAGCTCCTCCCAGGCAGCCTCCAGTCCGCTAAGGAATGTTTCACCCTGAGGAGTGAGACTATAATATTTACGAGGTGGCTCCCTGAGTGGACTCTACCCATTCGTATGAGAGCAGGTCATCGTTTTTCAGCCGGGTAAGCAGCGGATAAAGCGTCCCTTCTACTACAATGAGCCGGGCTTCTTTCAATTTTTCGAATGATATCCGAAGCATATGACGGCTCTTTGTGCAACAACAATAAATGCAGTATTCCAGCATTCCTTTGCGCATCTGAGATCGTACATTGTCTACATTCATAATCTATAATACTTTGTTTGGCACAAATATATGTATTATACAAGTACCTTGTATTACATAGTTCTACTATTTTGCATAAATTAATATTTAAACAAGAAAAAGGAAAGGAAGCCCCTTTTTTTTCCTTGCAAAAATGTTTATCTTTGCCTCTCGTTATAACACTAAAAAGGATATAAAGATCATGTTTACCATAAAAAATGGCAACGACCAATGATATTCAGTTGATTAACGAGATGGCTCAGATCGTGTTTCCGGCTACCTACCGGGAAATTCTTTCAAAAGAACAATTGGATTACATGATGGACTGGATGTACTCTCCGAAAAACCTGCGTAAACAAATGGAAGAGGAAGGGCACATCTATTACATAGCTTACAAAGATGGAGAAGCTGCCGGATATGTTTCCATACAGCCCGAAGGAGAACATTTATTTCATCTGCAGAAAATCTATGTACTTTCCCCTTTTTCAAGGTTGCCGGTTGGGCAAAGCACTATTTGAGCAAGCCGTCAAAGCAATTAAAGAAATCCATCCCGGACCTTGCGAAATGCATTTGAATGTAAACCGTAACAATAAGGCTTTACAATTCTACCAACATTTGGGAATGGAAAAAGTTGCAGAAGGAGATTTCCATATAGGCAACGGATATTATATGAACGATTATATCATGGGACTGAAAATCTAACCTATCTTACAAAAACAAAATTGGACGAATATCGTATCAATGGATTGACCATAAAAGAAAATTTGCTGCAACTGGCAGAAAATGGAAATTAAAAAGTTTACCGAATCGCTGCATCCGGGAATAGAAAATGTATTGGGTATCCGCATCCCTGCCCTAAGGCGGTTAGGAGCACAAATTGCCAAAGATGACTGGGAGAGTTATCTACAGACTGCGGATACTTATTATATGGAGGAACGTATGCTACAAGGTATGGTAATAAGTAATCTGAAAATGAAAGACACGGAAGCATATCTTTCACTGGTTGCCCGGTTTATTGCCATCATCAACAGTTGGTCTGTTTGTGACACCTTTGACTTTTACGGCAAACAACGGTTTGTGGACAAGAACAAGAAAAGGGTCTGGCTATTTTTGGAAGACCGGATGAAATCCGACAAAGAATATGAAATACGTTTCGGAGTAGTAATGGCAATGGCTCATTATATTGACGAAGAGTATATAGACAACGTATTGCAATGGATGGACCGGATCAGTCACGAAGGATATTATGTGAAGATGGCTGTAGCATGGGCTTTATCCGATGTTATGTCAAGTTTCCTCGAAAAAACGATGAACTATCTGAGGAAAATCATTTAGATGACTTTACTTACAATAAGGCACTACAAAAAATCATAGAATCTTATCGGGTAAGCACGGAGGACAAAGAAATCATCCGCAGCATGAAAAGAAAAAACAAATAATGTCCATTTACCGCAAAGAGACTTTGAATCCTTCCGAAAGAAATTCACCATTCATATTCGGAAAGATTCAAACCGCTCCAGCAGCTATTAATAATCGGGAAAAGTTATTCCTCCCAAACCAAATAAGCTGAAACCAGCCAATGATTCAATTTATTGCCATCTACCTGTTGTGCCTCAGGGATACTTACCTTAAAAGAATGTTTACCGGCCGACAAGTCACCAATAACAGCCTCCTCAGGCATCACATCGCTACCCGGACACCAATTGGAACGAGACAAATCCGAAGAAGCCAAAGGTTCTTCAATCTCTTTTGTCGTATACCCCTTATCACCTATATATGCGGCAACTCGTGGTATCAGCCATACTCCCGTGGCCGGATTCAAAAACGGCGGAAAGAAGCACAGTCATCACGCCAAGGAATGAAATTCAACACCTCCTTGCCATCAACAGACACGATGTTCCGTTTCTCCACAAACTCATCTCCGCCACTATGTCCTCCGTGACCTGTTACAATATACTTCAAACGAACATTCTTGGCAGCTTTCGGCATATCAAAATCCATCACCACATCTTTGCGTGAGAAAATATCCGGATAAGTCTGTCCGATATAATACACCGTATTCATCAAAGGCTTCACACGGCGCTCCGGCATCACGTCGCAAGTGATCTTACTCTCCTTCACATCCAATTCCATACTGGCCACATACCCCTCGGCAGTCCATGTATCAATATAAATTCCCACGTATGCCTCTCTCTCCAATGCCGGATAAAGATCGGTAATATCCTGCACCCAAGTCACACTCTTTTCCCATTTCGGGATATATACAGGACGCCTCTTGCTGCTCAAAGAATCATTATCCGAACTATAATACCCCACACCGAACGGGGTCATAAAACGCATCAGTTCAAGGGTAGGCACATAATCCTGACCCGGAACAATACCAATCATTTTTTCATATTTGGTACTGTCTACCGCAGGAAACGCCCTCTTGCCTTCGGCTATATTCATCAGATTAATCACCGATTCTTTGGGAAGCACAAAACAAGAGCCAGATTTATCCCAACGGTCACCATTGGAAGCTACAGTTACTTTCAGGGTAACATCCACATCCCTTTTATAATCGGGCAAGGTTATTTTCTTTAAAATGATACGCCCGTTTACCAGACGGATCACTCCGTCAGCATTGGCAGGAGTATAATTAGGGAAAGAATCGGGACGAAAACAAACAAGGGTTTTGTCGAATACTTGAATATGAGTATTTCCCAATGCCGGTAATTCTTTGTGATTTGCAGCATCGGCCGGCATCATAAAAGTTGCCGCCACAGCCAGTGGGGCAATAAAGGTCAGCAGGTTCATTCTTTTTAATTATAGGTTAGTAATCAAGGGTATATAAATTAAATTTCACAAAAAACTACACGGACCTACACAAATCGTCCGATCTGTATAAATCCATGTAGTCTAATAATAAAAAAAGGAATTATTGATGCTGTTCAACGCAACAAATCAATTCACAGTCTTCAACCGGATTAAAGGTACTCAACGGCAACTTC
>ENA-OQES01001034-OQES01001034.1-human-gut-metagenome-genome-assembly--contig:-NODE-1034-length-11023-cov-2.518906_pt1 | contig 11023 bp, 16 predicted proteins | sample MGYA00242798_ERZ504641 | MGnify/ENA primary metagenome ERZ504641 (study PRJEB26092, sample SAMD00036327) | human gut metagenome | host: Homo sapiens | study: EMG produced TPA metagenomics assembly of... | reverse complement strand
CGCAAAAGCACTTTTGACAGCCGTTCCATCCATCAAAAGCTGCCTTTTGCGCCCTGCCGGGGGGCTTTTTCCGTCCTACGGACGGGGGCGGCTGTTGCCGCCGCTTTGCTTCCGCCGCCATAGCTTTTCGGATAGCCGAAAGTACATTTTCTATCGTATATTCATCCCATCCGGCAAGCCATATCAGCATCCGCATTTCTGCCTCAGTCAATTCTATATCTCCGAATATTTCATTGAGTTCGGCAATCCTCCGGGCTTCACTCTCGTAAAAATATTTGTTCACATTCCGGGTTCCCCATTCTGGCTGTCGTATCATAATCGCCCTCCTTTTCAAGGCCGCAACAATGCAAGGTCTATATCCTTTTGCAACCTTACAGACACAAGCCCGTAAATTCCATATGCTCTGCATTGTTGCGCTGTTGCCTTACTCCGGTCTGATTTTATCCAACTCCCAATACCACGAATTGTTTATCCGCTTTGCTCTGATACTCAATTCTTTTTTCGCATTTTCAAGCGTCCGTCTGGATATACCCTGTTCCTCTGCAAGATTGAAAATCTCATTGCTCTGCATGGCATTGTTTGTTTCTGCCACTTCCCGGAGCAGACGCTTCGCCTGTTCCAGCTTATTCGCTTTCGGAGCGATACCGCCCAACACTTCATCAGCGGTAATCTCATAATCTCCGAGCCAGTGAAAACCGTCCTCCGACAACTCAAAAGCTTTCGGGTGCCCAAACGCCGCCAGATTGTTTTTTATCTGGACTACCGCCCTTATATTCGCTTCGCCCTCCACTCTGCCGACCAGCAGGACGCTCCTTGCCACCGCAAAGAAATCAATGGAACCCATGCCCCGATATGCTGCCTTATTTCCAGCCGCTTTGTTCATGTGCCCTACAAGTACAATGGCACATTGATATTTCTCCGCCAAATGTCGCCAGCTTCTTTGTCATATCCCTTGCTTCATTTGCCCGGTTCATATCCATACCGCCGCCGAGATACGCCTGTATCGGGTCTAAAATCAGTAGCTTCGCCTTTGTCCTTATGACTGCTTCTTCCAGACGTTCATCTATCATGGAAAGTGATTTTATGCTCTCGTCAATGACGGAAATATTTTCACAATTTGCTCCTGCCGTTTCCAAACGGGGCTTAACCGTATCTGCAAGCCCTTCCTCCGCACTCTGGTAAATCACATTCAGCGGCTCCGTCAGTTTCATTTTGCTGTCCAGACCCTCGCCTTTTGACAGCTTCGCCGCTATGTTCAGCACAAGAGTTGTCTTACCATCCCCCGGATCGCCTTGTACAATCGTCAGCTTTCCATAAGGGATAAACGGAAACCACAGCCACGCCACCTCCTGCGACTGTATCTCCGACATTTTAATCATCTGTAATTCTGTTCTCGTTCCTGCCATAATGTCCTCCGTTTTTGAAAAATTCGTTGTCACCGGAAGAAACCTCTGCTATACTTGAATTGTGATTGTTGATAACAGAGGTTTTCCAGTTATCACAGCCCTAACAGTTGCCGCTGTCAGGGCTTTTTTCTTCGCCTTGCCACAGATACCTTGCACCGTCCAACATCCAAAGAATTGCTTTCAGCATATCTTCATAGGCTTCCCGCAAATCTCTGATTTCTTCGGAAGTAATCCCCGGCTTTTTGCCATCAATTTGCTCCGCCAGTTCCACCAGCCGATTCTCCATTTCCTGCAACCGTTCCACAATCTGATAAACTGTTTCTTTCTTGCCTACCACGCACACCCGGTTATAAATGCAGGAACGGACAAAATAATCTTTTTTCTTCATGCCGCTTGTGAAAATCTTTGCTTCGATTTCTTCCCTCTCTCTCGGAGAGATACGGAAACTGATTGTCGGATATTTGTGTGTGCCGCTCATTCCTCTGTGCCCTCCTTAAATTCTTCATCCAGCAATTTTGCCATTTGTGTCTGTTCCGTCGGGAACATATGAGCATAGCGATAAGTAATATCCACGCTTTCATGCCCACCCTGTTTCGATTGATACCGCCGAAAATTCCCATGCTGATAAGCAGTGATACATGAGAATGTCGCAAATCGTGGATTCTAATGCGTTTCACTCCCGCTTTTTTCCGCCCCTCTTGTCATTTCATGGTGCAGAAAGCTTTTTTGGTCAGATGAAAGATACGGTCAGTGGGAAGAATCCCGTATAATCTGCCGATATAATCTTTCAGTTCTTCACATAAGAAATCCGGCATACTTACATTTCGTTTGCTTTTCGGAGTTTTCGGGTCTGTAATTACATCTTTACCCTCCAATCGCTGATAAGATTTTGTTATCCGAATGACTTTGTTATCAAAATCAATATCCTGCGACGTGAGAGCTAACAGTTCGCCCACTCGTAAACCGCACCAGTACAATATCTGAAACGCATGATAGGAATATGGTTTGTCCTTTACCGTTTCAATGAATTTCAGATATTCCTCTTTCGTCCAGAACAACATTTCCTCCGCTTTTCCCTTTCCCAACGGCCCCGCCTTTACAACAGGATTGCTTTTCAGTTCATAGAACCGTACCGCATGATTAAACAGTGCACTCAATTCTGATTGCAGAGTTTTCAAATAAGTCGGAGCATAAGGCTTTCCTTTTTCATCACGATAGGAAATCTGTTCATTCTGCCAACTGGATAATATCTTTCGGACGAATATCACGCATTTTCTTATCCTTGAAATAGGGCAGTAGCTTTGTCCTCAAGATATGCTCTTTCGTCAGCCAGGTATTGTGTTTCAGTTTCGGCTTCATATCTCTTGTGTATGTCTGAACAAATTCCTCAAAAGTCATATCCAAGTCAGCCGCTTCTTTCATACGGAAATGCCGTTCCTACTCTGTTGCTTCCCGTTTGGTCTTAAATCCCCTCTTAACTTTCCGGCAATTCTTACCAGTCCAGTCATAATAGTGAAAGGACACATACCATGTTCCCCGCTGTTCGTCTTTGTACGCCGCCATAATCTCACTCCTTTCCTAATTCGCCTGTGCCATGCCATAAAATTTTTACTTCATAGTATTTTCTGCTCACTCGTCCGGCGATTGTGATAAAACCATTTGCTTCCAGTTCTTCGTTCATCTGCCGCACCAGCTTATAAGCAAATGGTTTGGAAATGCCTAAGTCCTGCGCCACTTCTCCGGCTGTTACAAATAAATCATTTTTCAAATACACGTCCTCCTTTTGGATTTTTAACTTTTTTGTTAAATTCTGTATTTTCAGTATACTTAACATTTCTGCTATTGCCAATAGCTTTTTTGTTAAGTTTATCTTTTTTATTAAATTTAGCATTTCTGATAAGTTTTTGTTGCCGTATTATTTTAGGTATGCTACAATGTAGGAAACGGGATAACTATTTTCACAGGAGAGCTTTATGGAATACACGATACGAGAAATGACGGTAATGGAATATCCTCTATTGAATGAATTTCTATACGAAGCTATTTTTATTCCAGACGGTATAAAGCCGCCACCGAAAAATATTATCGCTTCTCCCGAATTACAAATTTATGTTGACCGCTTCGGGGCATCAAAAGCTGATTTCGCATTAGTCGCAGAAGTTGAATAAAAAATTCGTTGGTGCTGTCTGGGTACGCATTATACACGATTACGGACATATTGATGATGAAACGCCCTCTCTTGCCATTTCTCTATACAAAGAATACCGGGGACAGGGGATAGGAACCGATATGATGAAAGAAATGCTATCTTTGTTGAAAACACATGGTTATAAACGTGTTTCACTTTCTGTTCAAAAGGGCTAATTATGCGACTGAAATGTATCGAAAAATTCGGCTTTGATATTATACGGGAAAACAAAGAAGAATGGATTATGGTGTGTAATTTGTAAATTTTAAGGAAAGGACACAGAATTATGACACTGGGAGAACGAATTAAGAGAATCCGCACATTTCGGGGATTAACACAACGGGAACTAGGATTGAAGCTGGGATATGAGGAGCGCAACGCTGATGTTCGTGTAGCACAATATGAATCCGGCTATCGTGTTCCCAAAAAATGATACTCTCATGGAAATTTGCCAAAAATTTTTTGGAAATGTCAATAGTAAATGCGAAAAAATATAAAAAAATATAATCAGGCTTCCCGCGCCAATTCTTCAAGGCATTCCGCGAACACGATTTCAGAGGTTTTCCAGCCCAATATTTCACGCGGATAATTGTTTATCCATGCTTCCGTTTCCTTGATGCTCGCCCGGCTTACCTTGTTGAAGTCGGTTCCTTTCGGGTACTTCCGCCGAATCATTTTGTTTGCACACTCATTTGACCCGCGTTCGCAACTTGTGTACGGGTGGCAATAATACATTTTGGTTCGTCTGCCTTTCCGTAGGATAGACCGTTCAAGGCTCTTCACGTCGGAGAACTCCCCGCCGTTGTCTACGGTGATTGTCTGGAACACGCGCGGAAACAGCGCCCCGAACCTCCGTTCAATACGGTTCAGGGCGCGAACTGTGCTGATTGCGGTTCGGTCGCGCATTTTCTCTATAATTTCTTTTCGCGTCAGGCGCTCCGTCATAACCAGCAAGGCGCATGAACCCTCTTTGCTTGAATATACGGTGTCCATTTCCCAATGCCCGAAAGTGATTCGCTGGTTAATCACTTCCGGGCGTTTTTCTATGCTCTCGCCCCGCGGGGCGCGTTTCGTCGTCTTTACCCGGTGATAGGGCCGCTTGCGATTCGGCTTCTCCGGCAAGTCCTTGTTCGTCAGGTTCAAGAAAACGCCCTTTTCAATGTAGCTGTAAAACGTGCTGACGCAAATAGAGGTTTTGAACGTCCGGCCCTCTAACTCTATGTCGGCAAGGGCCGCGGCGGGCGAACGGTCTTCTTCAATGACCTTGCGTTCCAAATAGTCGGCAAGTTCGCGGTCATTGCCGATTTTCAGCGGTGCGCCTTTTGCCGCGAGGTTTTCGCGGTATCTCCGTTCTGCTCCGTCCGGGTTGTATCGGTCTTCCGTAATCCATGTTGCACCGTCCAGCCACTCCCAACGGGAACGCTTGATTTCTCTGTAAATCGTGCTGACGTGAACGTGAAGTTCCGCCGCAATCTGCTTCGGCGTATCGCCGCGGTTCAAGCCGTATTCGATTTTCCGCCGATCTGTAAGCTGTAAATGACTGAAACAATGCCCCATGCTATAACCTCCAAAAATGCAAACCCGCCCAAGCTATCAAGCTGGGCGGGTTTTGTTCCTCTTTTCAGCGGTTCCCCGCAAAAATGATTATAACAATCTTTTTCATACTAACGCAAGTATAAAAATGCTACTATTCATTTTCTGTCAGCCATTCCATAGACACACCAAGTATCTTCGCAAGCACCGCAAGTTCATAATCGGTCACAAAGCGGGTCCCGATTTCTATTCTGCTTACGCTGTCCCGCTCCATTGTAATTCCTGCAACTTGCAGACGCGCCGCAAGGTCTGTTTGCGTGATATTCAGCCGGGCGCGTGCTTCTTTGACGCGATTTCCGCAAAGGTTCTTTCGTCCCTTGTAGTCGTATATCTTCAACCGCCGATTCCTCCTTTTGTGTTAAAGGTCTGCATTTTTCTTGACTTTAACACAATAAGCATTGATAATTGTGTTAAAGGTCAGAATTCAGAAAAAGCAATGGTCCCGGCCTTTGAAAATAACGCAAGCCGCCCGGACACCGGGCGGCAGAACGGAGGATTCCACATGAAAAAGGGTTCTATCTCTTGTCCTTGCGGTGGCACTTGCCGCGTCCCTCTCCGCCTGCGGCGGCGCTCTTGTCGATCTGGACACGCCCAAATCGGAGGAACTGACGGCGCAGTATGATTTTTACCCCGATGCCATGAACACTATTCGGGCAGATATGAAAATCACTCCCGAACAGGCCGATGAAGTTTTTATCGTTCTGACTTCATGCGGCCTTGACGGGAAGATTACAAGCATTTCCGAAAGCAAGGGCGCGTATACCGTCTATTACGGCGGTTCGTCCCTCGACGTTACACTTTCTGACGGTGCGGTTGAAACCGTCTATTCCGGGCGTGATATGCTGTACCCTGAATATCGCAAGCACAACGTCTTGATGGACTATGACTTGACCGTAAAGGACGTGAAAACGGGTTCCGGCGATAAAATCGGAGAATATGCCTATATCCGCATTACAAAAGCACAGCTTCAAGCCATTACGGAAGAAAACTACAAAGAATTTGCGGAAACCGTCGTCAAGGACAGCGGCTACAACTGGGTTGCAATTCTTTGTGATGACGGCACGGGTATTTGTTTCCCCGGTTCTATGTACTATGTCGGTACATACGGGAAGCAAGATACCGACGGTTCCATTCTTGAAGATTACGGCGCTATCACGCTGGACGAAAACGGCGGCTATACATACGAACAGTTCTGAACAGCAGGAAAGCAAAAGCGACGGGCGCAACGCCCGCCGCTTTCTTTATGCCTTTTCCTGCTCCGCGTCTGCCGCGGCCTGAACCTCTGCCGCGAACTGCTCCGGCGACAGTCCCAACACCGCCGCCGCCCGTTCGTCCATCAGCGATTCGATCATATCGTTTATGCTGTCAAACCCGCTTGCCTTTGCCGCTCTCTGATATACGGACTTTTTGCCTTTCTTCACATACGGGTAAATCCTGTCATAGTTTTGCTATTGTATTTCCTCTTCGCGTCTGTCGCGGCTTGCCCGCGTGGATTTCCATATTTGCTTGCCATTGTCACCACTCCTTTACTTGTCCATTTTATCACGCTGTTTATACTAACGCAAGTATAAAAACACACAATCTAACGTTAGTATATTTGTGCATCATTCCAGCTTGTTTTTATACTAACGTTAGTATATAATCATAATCAGAAAGAGAAACCAAAGCCGCCCGGTTGTCGGGGCGTAGAGTTCGACAACAGCCAACCTTACGGGCTGACACGAAAAGGGAACCGACACGGCATACAATGACACTTCAACTTCTGGTTTTATATATGGGGGTAATCAATATGAAAAAGTTCGAGATCGGCAAGGAATATTTTGACCGTAGCGCCTGCAATCACGATTGCATTTTCACCATCAAGATTATCAAGCGCACCGAAAAGACGGTGACGTTCGAGCGTAACGGCAAGACCCGCCGCGCAAAGCTGTTCTTCGATGAACGCGGCGAATATATCATTCCCGAACGTTATTCTATGGCCCCGGTCTTCCGTGCTGAAAACGAGGTTCAGCCGGAAGAGGAACCCAGCGTCGAGGAAGCCGCCGCCGAAACGTCCTGCGGCGTTGAGATCGTCCAGCCCGCCGACGTGAACACCGTTGTTGTTATGGTGGGTCAGCGCGTCGAACGTGTCTGCGGTGCTTGCTATCCTCCGCAGGGCGGAACCGTCATCGGCTTTGTTAGCCTGCCTGATACCCGGTTCTTCCACGGCGGCGTTTTCGCTATGGTCCTGTATGACGGCGCAAAGGCTCCTGAACGTGTCCGCCTGTCCGACATTCACCGCCGCGGGTGGCGCTCTCCCGGCGGTTCTCCGTTGGGTGTGTTCGTCGCTTGACGCTTTACCGGGGCGGCGGTTTCCGCCGCTCCGCTTTTCGCGCCGCTGTACCTACCGCAACGGCGCAAAATTTTTCTGCGTTTTTTCGCATTTTCCCTATTGACTTTATACTAACGTTAGTATATAATAAGAGCATAAAGAAAGGGGGTGACAAGGTGAAGAAGAAAAAGAAAAAGCCCACGAAATCGCGGGTCGATGTTCGGACCATCGTAATAACCGCAATCGTGGACTTTCTGGTAGGGCTTGCGTTACTGATAATTGATAAGCTGACGTAAGCCGAAACCCCGTATTCTATGGGCGGGTTCACCGCCCACCCATAGAATACACTTTTTTCTTCTGAACTGTCAACCATGCTTGCGAAAATCGGAATTTTCCTGATTGCTGTTGCCGTTGTAAAAACTCATTATTTCCGCCGTGATTTATGTTATCCGCAAAAAGAAAGGGTGAATGACTATGAAATTCAAAAAGCAATCTAACGTCGCTTTCTTTTCCAAGTATACCCGTGAAGACGGAAAAATTCACAATCGAAAAGCGTGGACCGCCGCATAAACGGGACCTTTAAGAACGTCTTTGAAGTTACAGACGAAACCGGGAAAGTGATTGATACGCTCCCGCGCTTAAAGGACGCGAAAGCAAAATACGAAAACGCATGACAGGAAACGAAAAAAGCCCGCCGGGGAATGACCCCCGACGGGCTTTCGTTTTTGTCCGAATCGGACGTGTTTAGTTTTCTGCGGGTTCGGTCTGGACGGCCTGTTCTTCGATGCCGACAAGCAGGCTTTCCACGGATGGGGTGTCGATGTAGCCTTTCAAATTCTCATTCGCGCCCCATGCTTTCTTCGCTTCCTCCAAAGCGGCTTCGATCATTTTTTACAATATCGCTGGACGTGAAAATGCAGTTTCAGCACCGCCGGGATTCGCTGATAAATCCAGTCCGCGACGGCGGCGTATTTCAGGGAACCCGTACCGCTTCCAAACTGCTTTTCGGCCTGCGTTACAAGGTTGAAAAGGATTTGCTTCAAAATCTTTGTTTCGCCGCGCTTGATAAGCGCGACAACCAGCGCGAGGAAAGCAACGACGACAAGCACGCTGTCCCAATTCTTCGCAAGGAATGTAAGAATGTTCATTTCCGTTTCTCCTTTCTATCTGTCAACTGATGACGGTACAGCCGGATTCGGGGACCCAGCCCAAACCGTCGATGTGTACGCCGCACTTGCGGCCCGGATAGTAATACTTCACCGTATACGTTCCGTTTACGGTCTTGCCCTGTCCGCCGCCGTTGCTGTCACGGTACAGCGGGCCGGAATACTTCACCTTTGCGCCGACGCGCATTTTTCGGCGCGGTCGCGCCGCTCCCGACGGCCTGCACGTCCGCCGCATTGACCCAGCCGTAAACGGTGGAACCGCCGCCGGGCTGTTTGATAAGGTGGTACGGGTGCTTTGCCCCCTTTGCAAGCGCCGTTACCTTTGCCGTTCCCGGCTTGCAGACCGCGCCGCTTGCCGCCGCCGCGTTGGTGTAATGGGTGTTGCCCGTAAAGCGCACCACGTCGCCCACAGCGAACGCAAGCGCCGCCGGGGTGGTAGTTGTGCCGCTGGGCTTTGTCGTGCTTCCTGCGCCGTCCTGTGCGCCGCCTGCGGTGTCGTAGGCGATATACGGCAACTTCCCGTGCTTCGTCCACTTGCGCCCGTTCATGCCGGAAATAGCGCCAATGTTCAGGCACGCCGTCACCTGCACGCAGTTCTTGAAAGCGGGCGAACATTCGATGACCTTTCCGCCGCCGATGTATACGCCGATATGACCGGGCAACCAGACAGCTTCACCCGGAACAATGCCGCTGAAATCAGCGGACACGCCGGAACACTTCGTAATCATGGTGTCGGCCCCAAGATCGGGAACGCCGTTGGAAGCATAGGCCGCGCCGCCGTATGGCTTCGCGGCGTTTCCGCTCCAACCCCAAAGAACGCCTTTGATAAGGCATACGCAGTCGAACCCGTAGATGGGCGGGTTCTTATCCGCCGCCGCCCGAATCATCGCCGTTCGCGCGGCCTGCTTGTTGTACCTGTGATTTGTGCAATAGCGGGACACGTTCGCGCCCGTCAGGGGCGCACCGAAACAGCCCATGACGTACAGCGTTTTATAGTTGTCCACAATGTTTTGCAATTTGTTGATAAATTCAGACGCTTTCATTTTGCCTGCTCCTTTCGCGTCTGCGGGGCTTGTGGTCCCCGCCGTGGTATTTGAACCGCCGGGCTTTACGGCGCTTCCTGCGCCGTCGTAGGCGGTCAGGGCGTATGCTTCGATGATTTGAACCAGTTTGTCGGCATACTTCGGGTCGGTCGCATAGCCCGCCGCGGCGATTGCCCGGCACGCGGCTTTATAGTCCCGCTCCCCGATGACCGCTTTATAGCGGGCATTGCACGAAAGCAAGTCGGAATGATCGGCGACGCTTTCCGCCCAACTTCCATAGGCCCGGAAAAGGCCCGTCACGGTCGTAAAGGTCACGCCGTCGTAGCACTCTTGCGTTTTGCCGCTGTAAACGGCCCCGGTCCAGCTTGTCCCGGCTTTGATGCCGAACAGGGCGTTCCCCTTGACCGTCAAGCCGGATTTGCCCCAACCGCTTTCAAGGATTGCTTGCGCTATCGTCATGGACGCGAGGACCCCGCTTTTCTGCATATCCGCCGCGGCAAGTGCGCCCACCCGCTCGATGAATTTCTTTTGTTCCTGTGTCATGTGTATTCCTCCGTTACGACTGAACGTTGTTCAGGTCAACGGGCATTCCCTCCGTTTCCTCCGGGTTTGCCTTTTTAATTTTCACAACGTTTTCAGCCTTTGCTTTCCACGAATAAAAGCCGATGACCGTTGCCGTCGGTGTCCCAACGTAGGCAAGGAAAACGCCAAGCTGTGAAACGTCGAGGACAACAGCCCATACGCCCACGCCGAACCCGGCGAAATAGGTACAGAGGACCGCCCAAATGAACCAGCTTTGAACACTCTATCTTCCGGCGGCTCTGTTTGCCCTCTCTGCGTCGGCGGGGCCGTCGTCCGCTCAACAGCAGGACGGCGGCGAACCCGCCAACCAGCCCGGCGGCAACGCTGAAAACGATAAACTCATGCCGCGCCGCCTTTCTTACTCTTCGTGTTCGTGCCGCTCCCGGTTCTCGAACGTGTCAAGGCGCTTGTGCGCCTGTTTTGCGGACGCTTCAACGGCGGTCAGGCGCGTAACGACTTCAACGTTCGTTTTGCGCTGTTCCTTTTGGCTCTGCCTTGATTTCGTCCGTGTTGGCCTTGATGTAGCCGATTTCGGTAAGAACGGTCGCGTCGCTCTTCGCTTCGTCGGCAACGTCCTTTTTCCCATTCCGGGCAAAGGCAACGTCAGCCGAACACGATAGCGCAAATTCGTACTAACGACGCTCAAACCTGCAAGTATTTCATTCATGTTCTTCACCTCCCGCAAATGAAGTCCCCCGTAAACGCTTTTCAGCGAATACGGGGCGATTGTGGGC
>ENA-OQES01001033-OQES01001033.1-human-gut-metagenome-genome-assembly--contig:-NODE-1033-length-11024-cov-2.685418_pt1 | contig 11024 bp, 14 predicted proteins | sample MGYA00242798_ERZ504641 | MGnify/ENA primary metagenome ERZ504641 (study PRJEB26092, sample SAMD00036327) | human gut metagenome | host: Homo sapiens | study: EMG produced TPA metagenomics assembly of... | reverse complement strand
ATAAGCCGCAACGGTCAAGGCTTCCTTTGTTTGAAGCAAAGGACGAATATAATCAAAAGCCTCAAGATAATCTAAGAGACTCTCACAGGTAGCAGGTGCTGTCACATGGTGTTTGAGCTCTGCATCGTCCTCAGGTAACTCAATCTGTGCCAAGTCAGCTAGGTGACGAATGGTTTCCAATGATAGAGAACCATCCAAATGGCAGTGTAGTTCTGTTTTAGCCAACTTATGAAAATCAATAGCAGTCATTCTTTTCTTCCTCTCTAAACAATATGTTTTTGTCAAAAAAGTAAAAGGAGACAGCCAAATGAAATGGTATAAAAAAATTCGGACTTCTTGCGACTACAGGCTTAGCCTTGTTTGGGCTCGGTGCTTGCTCCAACGATGGTAAATCTGCGGATGGCACAGTGACCATCGAGTATTTCAACCAGAAAAAATGAAATGACCAAAACCTTGGAAGAAATCGCTCGTGATTTTGAAAAGGAAAATCCTAAGATCAAGGTCAAAGTTGTCAATGTACCGAATGCTGGTGAAGTATTGAAGACACGTGTCCTGGCAGGAGATGTGCCGGATGTGGTCAATATTTACCCACAGTCCATCGAACTGCAAGAATGGGCAAAAGCAGGTGTCTTTGAAGATTTTGAGCAACAAGGACTATCTAAAACGCGTGAAAAAGTGGCTATGCTGAAAAACTATGCAGTGCCATAAGCGTAAAAATCCAGGTTTCCGCAGGTACCCATACATCGCCATACCCACCAGGCCATATATGTTGCCAGTCCCCATGTCAAAGGAAAACAGCGCCACGTCCCCAGTACGGGCAGAGGCACCTCCCACTCTTCCGAATATGATCGCGTTTAAGTCACACCCAAAAGAAGTCAGCAAAAAATTTCAGCCCGTCACCAATTCCTATACAGAACTCCCCCAGCAGTTCGGCGAAAATTCCTCCGTCCAGCATGTCCGGTGTACTGGAATCAGGTGCGTCCCCGGTGGAATCATAAATGCTCTGATCCGCCCGGTCCGTCCACGGCCCATCCGCATAAGAAGATACCGGTGCCATGCAGAATGTAAGTACAAATATAAGAAGCAGCAGCCGGACTGTCTTCCTGCTGATGATCTGCACATGTTTCATTGGCTTCATGCCCCCTGTTTCATCCTTGCGTGTTCTGCGATCTTTTCTACGTCTGTTTCCACTACATCAAACTCACTGTCTTTTAGATAATCCGCCTGGATGAACACCGCGCGCTTCGTGGGAATGTCAACCAGACATAGCTCTCCATATTTTTTCGCCTCGGACGTACCGCCCAGATTAAGTACCGTATCCACCTGGGACTGGGTAAGATTTGTAGTATCTTTGATGTACTGCCCGTCCAGATAGTTATGACGAAACAGCATAAAGGTCTCCGTGGATTTTAAGATTTCCTCCGTATCCTGATACTTTGCAAAATCCTTTACGGACTGGAGGATCAGCCATGGGGCTGTATGACGTTTACGCGCTACGCGGTATAGGGCATTCTCAAACATACGGGCTCCTTCAAATTTTAAAATACGGTGTGCCTCATCGGTGGACACAATGAGTTTTCTTGCCTTATTCGGATTGGTAGAGTTTTTCTTGATAAAGTTTTCCTCGATATAAGACTGTACGACCATGATCATATTGATGCGCTCCGTCTCATCCGTGATCTGCGACAAATCGAAGTTATGGAATGGCAGCGACATATCAATAGAAAGCGTGGACTGGCAATCCAGGTATGCCTGGCTCCCATGGATTTCCCGCAGATAATAGATCTTGCCTTCTTCATGATTATTACAGATATGGACACCTCCCTCGGTTCTTTTTAATGTGGACAGCTCTTCTCTTGTAAATTCCTTCATGCAATGGGGACAGTAATACATTTCCCGCACACGATCCTCAAAAATATCCAACAGCAGGGAGAACGCATTCTCTTTGAAGCTGTCCGTATTCTCCCGCGCATCCAGTAATATGGCCCGGTAAAAATCATGCATCTGGGGCAGCCGCTTCTTTCTCCTCCCTGACCCAAAGGATCCGCCGGATGCCGGTACTGTTTCATAAAGAGACGCCGCATCCTTGTCCCGTAGGCCGCAGTCAGCATAGATTTTCCGCACACTTTTTTTGGAAATAATGGATTTAATACGGGAATATTCCGTCGGCTCAAATTCACCGACCATGCCATTGGTCGTAAAACTGGTTGCCAGTACCATCAGGATATTCGTCATGTCCACAATCTTTTCTTCCAGATACAGCGTTGGTATCTCCTCTCCGGTTGCCCGGTTATATTCATACTCATCGCTGATCTCCAAAAAATTAAGTTGGGAGTCGGAATAATTGGAAATCAGATAATTGACTCCTCCAACGGCTTCCGCCACTATGGAATACTCACCTCTCTTTCCATCGCCAGGAAGCGGTTCATAGTCAATGTTTGCGATATGCACGCCGAAATCCACCTGTCTGGAAAAAAGGCTGCTTCACGGTTGCCGACTTTCCGTACCCGGACTGTCCTGCAATCACGGCTCCGTAGGAAAAATGAGTCTTATCAAACGGGTCAAACGTAACCGGCATTCCACTGAAGATAGACCTCCCAAATACGCAGCCCTTTTCGTGCAAAATATTCGCTCGTCGTGTGGTTAAAGATCAGGGATAAATATGCCTGGCTTAAAATATGTCCCTTGATCGGCATTTTTTACTCACACTCAGATTTTTACCGACAGATATTTTTGCTTCAAATATCTCATTAAGTGGGAGGGATGTTAAAAAAGCTTCCTTATGCATCGCATAGCAGGAACGGAAACCGATCCCCTTTCCCCTGGAAATAAACTCTGAAATCCGCTCTGTTAAAAGCTTTAAGCTTTCCGCGCGGATCAGGAATAGAAAATATGTTTCAAACAGGGTTGACTGGTCAGAGTCGATCTGTCTGGCCCACCGCTCTGCATCCGCAATCTTTCCATCCAAAACTCTCAGCCGGTTTCTGTCCCGTTCCCCAGACCGCTCCATATCCAGTGACCGGATCCGGCGATTGATCTTTTTCTGGGATTCCTCTAAGAGCGGGTCTATGATGACCGAAGACTCAACATAGTCCATATTGAAGATCCCGGCAAAACTATGAGCAAACCGGCCCTCTACCGGAAGTTTGTCGATATAGAGACCGGCATAGTAAAGTTCAATCCCGTTATCATCCAGTGTCATGTAAGATACCGGCATGGTATTTACGCCATCCGGCGCAAGCACCTGTAAAATCCCGGCACGCTCTTTTATAGGCTTTGGCACATTCTTCGTCCCGCTATGAAAAACAGTACCTCCTGTTTTCTCTTCCGCCTCTTCTTTTTTCTGCTTTTTCTTAGACCAGATATGTACGATCAGTAACGTCACGCCCGACAAAACGCAGATGCACAGACTGAACATCATAAGAAAATCAACCATTTTGCAGTCCTCCGTATAACATTTCATCAATCAGTTCGTCCGTAAAGGATTCCTCTAAATCCGTATCCTCCCGGTACGGCATGATCCGGCTGTCCCAGTTGGACTCCAGCAGATCATCAAAATGGAAACGATTTCCAGAAATTGGGTGATAATGCGTATGGAGCATATTAAAGAGCTCCGCTTTACTGCAGGGCACCGCTTTTACGTCACACTCCGCCAGGTTGTGAAGCAGCTTTTTGATATCTTCCTTCAAATGTTTCGCTGCTTCCTGATACAGCTCCTCCTTGGTTAGGATGGCTGCCAAATCCGGTGGCGCGCTCCAGGAAACCACATACGTTTGAATAAGGTTCTGCCTGGCAGCATCCGGTCCTGACACTTTCGCGATATAGGCTAACTGGCTTTCCACATGACGGATGCGCCAACTGTATGCTTTTATCTTTTTCTGGAGCAGGAGCAGTTGTTTGGAACGCTCCCGGGTTTCTGCGGAATCAAAATCACTCTTTACCGTTTCAAATTCTTTCCGGAGAGCTTTATAATCTTCATTCGTCTCAAAAAGCATGTCCTGAAGACCGGTTAAGATCTTCTCATATTCCCGGACAGTGCCATCCATGTTAATGTCTTCCCCATATATGCGGTATGTAACCCTGGACGTAAATTCTGAAATAAAGGCAGCATAATTACTTTTTGACCCTTACATTTTTTCCCCAATCGGCTTTGTGTAAAAGTCGCTGCCACCGCCATTTTAGTACCACAACAAATTTCTTCCCACCATTTGTCACGATGACCCCCGGCCCGATCTCATCAATCGGTACCAGTTCATCCGTCTGGGAAAACAACCCTCTTTCTTCTGTTTCTGCCATTTTTTGTCTTTAAGTTCATTTTTTCTCATCCGGATAAGCCAGATAGCAGCTATTCCCAGAACCAGAATGGTCAGTCCTAAAAACGCAGCCGTAAGCCTGGTAAGATGATTGATACTTTCCATCTAGAATTCTTCCTCCCATTCCGTGTCTTTGTAATAAGTTCTGCGATTTAACCGATGCGCAATCAGGCTGATGATAAGCTCATCTGCAGTACGTCCGCCAAATGCCAGCAGGGAACTTCCAAAATCAGGGACCGGAAATGTGACCCCGATAAAAAGTCCTGCCTCAAGCATCACGCCAAACCACACGCCCAGAAAAGCCAGGTGGAGCATTGCCGTGATTTTAAAAAGAAGATAGGCAATCACCCCGCCGCCCAGGCACACCAGTAATGATTTGTTTGAAAAGATCCACCATTTTGTCACATCTGTAAAATCCGGTGGTCTAAGTTCTGTCAGCTGATCCATGCCATTCCTCCGTTTCTAATGCTGCAGCATGCCCAAAAACAAATTGATAAGTCCCACTAAGCAGCTAATGCTAAAAAACACGATCACTTTCGCTCCAACCACGTCAAGAAATTGATGTTTCCCATGGCCGGTATCATTTGCCGCCAGCTTAATTCCTGCTACGATCAATGACAGAACCATACCGCCTATGGACAAATACAGGCATAAACTGTAAAAAGAGGCAATCGGGCTCTGTAACGCTTCGCTGTCACTAAACCCAAAGTCGGATACCTGATCGTATGGATCCAGCTCAATCTGCCCATCTCCCATTCCAAAATCCATATCCGACAGTCCCGCGCCGGTTGAAGACTCTGTGATTTCTGCCGTTTCAGTTGATTCTGCCGGTTCCGCATAAGCACTCATTTTCATCGCACCTACCAGCAGAAAAGAACTCGCTAAAACAATTCCGATCCATGCGCCTGGCCACTTTTTTCTACTGGAACGCATCGCCAGCCGCCTTATAAACCAGACTTACAAAGAAGATTGCCCCAAACGCGCAGATCATGCCCACGAAGATCCGGAATATCTTCTGCTTTGTTTGCTTTGCGTCAGAGGTATCACCAAATGACAGTTTTACGCCTGCATAGATAAACAACAGCACAAAAAGTCCCACTGCCACCACAATCGCAAAAGCATAGCCGCTTCGGAACACATCCTGCACCTTCGTGATCGCTTCCGTAAAAAGTCCTCCGCTTGTCGCATCTTCTTTCATCCAGTTTGCATCCTGGACCGTCTCCGCATAAGAGCAGATCGTCATCATTCTACTTAAGACTGCAGCCTGCATGGCCAGAAGTGCCTTCCTTCCATTTTCTTTCCATCTTCTGAACATTCCTAATGTCCTCCTTCATCTTTCTATTGCTTATGAACAGTTCCTGCCCATATCCAGTGCCCCAACCTGGTTGGAATACTGGATATACGCAGAACAGTCAGAAATTCATGGGAAACTGCCGCAGTTGCAGCAGTCTTCCCATAAACAAATTACTCGTTGGAATCTTCTTCGAAACTTTCTTCCGTTTCTTCTTCCTGTGTTTCCTCTTCCTGAGTTTCTTCCTCTTTTGTCGACTGATTTCCCGGGCCCGTATGCAGCGTTACCAGATGAATGAAATTATTTTCATCATCCTTGGTCCAGATGCACCAGCCCTTATAAATTTTCACATCCTCCGTATAAGGTTTCAGAAAATTCATAAACAGGGACAGCTTCTCGTAAAAGCACTCTCCGCTTTCCGCAGTCGTCTTGACATCAATAGCTGATACAAAATTTTCACTTTTTTCATATCCGAAATGCTCATCGTCTGTCCTTCAAATGAAACTTTTACCGTATCAACCTTCTGGGCACCTGCATTCATAACGCTAAGCGCGCGTCTTAAGCTGTTGCTGTCTGCCTGAAATTCATACTGCACGGTTTCCGTATTTCTGAAAGCCGCTTCATACATCCGCTTATCAACAGCACTCTGTATATTCAGGCGAAGCTGATAAATCGCATCCGGCCACTTAAGAGCGATACCAATGATGCTTTTATGCTCCTCATCAAACTGAAATGAAATACCGAACTGGTTATATTTGTTGCATGCCAGAATCTTGATCAGGGTTCCCGGGTGGATCGTCAGATAGGTTGAGATTGCATCAACATAAGGTTTATAAACTTCCTCTTTCACCTCAGACCGGTCTTTACTTTCAAAACGGACCATCGTTGGAGATAAATCCACCGTTAACATCGTGTTCTGGCGATCCGTGGATGCCATTTTCAAAATCGGGCCCCTCTCCGGTTAATACCGGAAGGAAGCCGATCCCGCTTTTTGTAGTTGCCATATGGGGTAAATACTGTGAGATCTTCTCCAATGGAATGCTCATACTAAATGCATCCGTTTTCGGATTTTCACTTTGGTCGGCTCTTCCACGAAGCTTACCGGGATCTGAATTGCCGGCTTTTGGGAAAGCAGGGTCACCTGCTTTTCCTCAAACTGCATATACACAATGTCTGTCTGCTCCGCAACAGCCCTGACCGAACCGGCAAACCGCGCCGGCAAGTAAACGGAAAGTTTCTCAACCGGCACCACTTCACCCTTTTCATCAAGTCCTTTGATCTTAGCCTCGAACTTCACGCTGGCGGTGGTCGTTTTTCCCTCTACGGAAAACATACACGGGTAACCTTTTGCCGTTGCCTTATTACTGGCCAGAAAGCTGATAACCCCCTCTTCAATCGTGATCTTATCCATCAGTTCCAACATCTTTTCGCTGGTAGCTGCAACGATCATCATCTTACTCATATGTTTCCCCTTTCTCTTCCACTGAATTTTCCAGTTCATCTGTTAAGATACGCTCATGCGTCTGCGTATCCATTTCATACATTTCCAAAATCATCCTTTTGGCTTCATTCATGGTGCCGTCCGTATCTACCTGGCCGCCATCCCACTCTGAAAAATCGGAATGGTATAACTGGTAATCATAGCCACCTTCCGAAACCTGAACATATAAATAGCCCTTATTACCCAACTTCCAGGCACACTCATCTTCCGTAATCTCCGGCTCCGGAGCACAGGTTGCCTGGCATCGTTCCAGACGTTCTGCCAATTCGCAGATATGGTAAACTTCACTGCCAAAACGCAGATGATACTCATCCATACATCCGCAGGCCACAATGACTGTGCTGTTCGGATACTTCACCTCTACATACGCACCATCCGGGATCTGAAACAGCTCCCGGTAATTCGGATCAATGAAGCGGATCATGCGTGTTTCATCCGCTTTATCATTTTTATATCGGTTCATAACGTCCTCCTTTTTAGAAATCAAACAAAGAAAAAATATTTGCCATACCTGCCATGGGCTGCTTTTGTGGCACTACCACTGCCGGTTCCTCGTTTTCCGGCTCCTGCAGATCCATAAAATCTTCATCCCACTGGCCGAACAGATTTTCAAACAGCTCATCTTCCTTTGCTTTTTTACGTCGTTCTACCTCTTCTTTTCCAAGCAACTCCTCGTATACCTGCATCGTCACATACGACTCAGCCTGTTTGTCAGAGCTGTGGAGCACATCAAACATCTTTTGCAGGGCACTTCCAGACTTTACATCCTGATCCGCCAGGCTTGATGCCAGTGCAACCCTCGCATCGACACCCTCTGCCATGGCAGAAATTCCTTCCACGGAGAACTTTCCCTGAATGGCTGCCGTTGCAACCTGCTTCTCCGCGATCAGTTCAAATCACTTTCGCCTGCGCGGTTCCTTCGTAAGCCATATAGTACGTTCTGCATTCCATGGTCTGGTTCATCCGGTAGTGACGCCTGGAAGCCTGCCAGACAGTAAAAAGACTGTATCCCAGCTGATAAAAGATCAGGGTCGGATAGTTGTACTTCTTCTCGCCTTCCGTCCAGCACAGATCAACTCCTGTCTCGATGAGTTTTGGATTGGTGATAAATACTTCCACGCCGTCCTTTGCCCGCTCACGGATCCAGGTTTCCCTCTTTAATGCTCCCGGGCTCTCCGCTTCCACAACAACGGCAAAGATCCCCGCGGCTTCCAAAATATCCCGGAGCCGGTGTGTGACATTCCATTCATTTTTTCCGGAGCATTCAGCGAATACTACGGATTTTCTGCCTTCCGAAAGCTCTGATTTTTATCAGTTCAATGAGCTTTTCTTCTTTCGGCAGCAGTTTTTCTCCCGAACGGTATTCATCGTGCTGAGCGGCTCTGATCAGAATGTCTCCATCAACCGGATTACGGATCTCTTCGTTGCCATACGGCATGTCCGGATAAAAAAGCCCATATTGTAATGCCTGGCTGAGTAAACGCAAAATCCACCGCTTTCTCTTCTTTTTGCATACGCAGTCAGTCTTGACACCAGAATGGAATGATCCCGGGCCACCTCTCTTGCCATCGGAACGGTCACAACCATCTCCTTTAGATCCGGCAAATAGGATGACATGTCCGAAAGGTCCAGAAAAATCGGCACAATCCAGCAAAAATGTCTGTAAAGATCGTAGGGCTGATTCCCGGCTTTGTCTTTGGCGACGATAAACTCCGGCCGCGGGCAGATACTTTCTCCGCAAGATCCTCCTCCGAAGATGATCCCGCATATTCATAGCGCTGCTCCACTTTTCCGTATTGCTTGGAAAAACTTCGCAACATCTGTCCAGCGGTACCCCTTCGATGTCATTTTCCATCGGTGCCAGCCGGTAAATCAGGTAATAAAGATCCTCTGCTTTTCCGCCAGCGATGGTTCCAGTCAGTGCAAGCTGTTTCTTCGTTGCCTTGATCAGGCAGTGCATTGCATTTCCCTGGGCACTGTCTCCGTCCTTACACACATGGCACTCATCAAAAATAGCGATGTCAAAATACCCTTTCATGTATTTTTTAATATACGAAGCAGGCGAGTATTTTCTTACCCCATCTCTTTCTGAAACAGATATCGGTTCCGTCTCATTCTCTGCGTAATACTTTCTTGCATATTCTTTATGTACCCAGACCGTAGTCTTTCCTTTTTGGGCTTTGTTTCTGAAGTATGTTGCCCGGTACCAGGGGCTGATTTTCTTTGCACCGATGTTTTTTACATGCGGCATCCATAAAGATTCCCCACACCAGATGCAGTTGGAATTCCTCCCTGTTTTATACGCAAAGTCGTTAGCAGTAAGCCCGCAGATACCGCCTGACGCTGTATAGGCAGCAAGCACCTCTCCACAATACGGGCATTTCATTCCATAGATTGTCTCGATCTTAGTTGTCCCTTTTTCAAAGTCTTTACCGCCGCAGGAAACACATTTTCGGACGGGCATATTTTCTACTCCGCAGTCTGGATTCCTGCATTTTTTCATATACGCCATCTTAGCAATTTCCTTTTTCGGTACCGGCTTCAAACTGTAGGAAAGCTTTGCAAAATCTTTCGAGAGGATATAAAATTCTTTTCCAACCCTCAGACTTCCGCGCTTTCTAAGCTCCAGCAACTGGGAAAAAATCGGTTATGATCGTTGCCTTTGCATATGGGATCTGGCGTTCAATCTCCCCTTTCCATTTTTCAAGGAGATGACCAGGACACATAACGAGGTTCCTATACTTCACCAAAGACTCATCCATATAAATATCTTTGAGCGCTTTGTGGCTGCGACGCATCTCCTTCTGCACAAAATAGCTTTCACAGATTGCAGCAGCCTGCGCTGTCTTTCCTGTGCCCATGCCCTCACAGATGATGGAAAAGGTTGAACCATTTAAGAGGTGTGTGGTAACACCATTCACCATGGCCGCCTGCTGAGGGTAAAGCCGGATAGAGTTTAGTGTAAATGCATCCACCTCACCTTTCAGTTCGCTTTCCGGGCTCAGGAGGTTTTCAAGATTTTCCACGAGCGTTGATCCGTACTGTCGGAAATACTCATCCATGCTGCTAAAGTTGATCGAACGCTGCTCTTTCTTTGAAATCCAAATCTGTTTCTCCTGAAACAGGACCTGAATAGCTGACTTTAAAGCCTCATAATCAAAGGCTGCCAGATCATATATCTGCATTTCTCTCATATCATCCGTTCCCTGAAGCGAATATTCCGTTTCAATGCATTCTGTATAAAGACGATTGGAATAAGCATTGATCAGGCCCTCTTTTAAGGCATATGAAAGGATTGGTTTTCCCCACCACTTAAGCAGTGGCAGCGGATATTTTTTCATCAAAATTTCATAAAGTTCTTCTCCTGCAGTTTCCTCTTTGGAAACGAACAATTCGTTTCCAATCGCTGCATTTAAGATTACTCCATGATAAAACCGCTCTTTTCCGCGCATGATCGGCACATAGTAAGCTTTATAGGTACCAACCACGTTATATCGCTTCTCCGGCCCGTTATTGTTCAGCCAGATTGTGTTCTGCTCTGTGGTACACATCGTACTTGCTATTGCCTTTGCTTCCTGCAGCGTCCGGGTAAAATAACTGATGTAGGCCACCTTGAGTCCCCCGGATCAGCATTCGCTCCAGATATGCCTCAAACATGCCGATTCTGATCATTCCAGTTTTTCATCACACTGCCCTCCCCTACGCTAATTCACGGATCGTACCGAAATTATCGATCACATGCAGCGTGATCTGGTTGCGAGTAGTAACTAAAACAGAATGAACCTCTCCTTCATCGTTAAACTCCGGAGTTTCAATCTGAACTGGCTTTGCCTGCCCTCTCTGTAGGTGTAAATCACCGCGGTCTTCATTTCCAGCCAGACCCTGTCCGCCTCCAGCAATTGCTGATAAATACAGCAGA
>ENA-OQES01001032-OQES01001032.1-human-gut-metagenome-genome-assembly--contig:-NODE-1032-length-11033-cov-3.439116_pt1 | contig 11033 bp, 14 predicted proteins | sample MGYA00242798_ERZ504641 | MGnify/ENA primary metagenome ERZ504641 (study PRJEB26092, sample SAMD00036327) | human gut metagenome | host: Homo sapiens | study: EMG produced TPA metagenomics assembly of... | reverse complement strand
CATTGGCATCCCAATTTCGTAATGTCTGAGCAGATACGCCTATAATTTTTGAAAATTCATGTATAGAATAATATTTACTCAAAGTATCAACTCCTTTCAATAATATTCTACTCTAATATTTTATAAAACCAACACCAACTTATATGATTTTATAATTTATATTTAACTGTTAACAACCTCCCTGTTATCTCCGTTATGTTGTTTTGCAGAATGAAATGATTCAATATATAAATTACTCGTAATTGTTCAGTAGCCTCACAGTTATGAGTCAGAATGCTACCTACGGAATAGGTACAATTTATCATAGGATAAATCTGCAAAAAGTACCAGTAGTAAAAATACACAAAGATAGAAATTGAGAATTGGTAAAAAAGCAGTATAAACAGGGGATAGATAGAATAGTGAAATCATTTAGCCTGCAAAGGAATAAAAATTTGAACACATATTGATGCTGAGAGATATACGCAAAAAATGAATTAAAAAACCATAGAATGCATGAATTGTTCCATATAAAATGAAACGGTTCAAAGATGAAAAAAATCAAAAACTGGACAAGAAAATAAAAGAAAGAGTAAAAATGCACAAAAGTAACCGGTAACTTTGATGAAAAATCACAATTGCTTTGTGCAAGATGTTGTAGTATAGTAAATACAACGAAAGGAACTACGAAGAAACAAAAATGAACCGTTTCAAAGTAGCAAAGTGCATAAACTATTTTAGGAGGATATTTAATATGAAAAGAAAAGTAGTTGCAGCAGTATTAACAATGGCAATGGCAGGAAGCCTGCTGGCAGGATGCGGAAGCTCTTCTTCCGATGACTCTTCTTCCAAGAGTGAAACTACAACAACAGATGAAAGCGCATCTTCCGATGACAGTGATTCCGCAGACAGCGCACGCGGAGATTTCAGCGGCGTATCCATCACCATGCTGAATACAAAGAGTGAGATCCAGTCTCAGCTGGAAGCAGCTGCAGAGCAGTGGGGAGAACTGACAGGAGCAAAACTGGAAGTTTACACCATCGGTAGTGGTACACCTTCTCAGGAAGTATCTGCCAGATATGCAGCAAAGAATGCTCCGACACTGATCATGTGTGACCCACAGGACGTTGCTTCTATCTGTGAAGAAAAAGGTGTAGATCTGAGTGATGAATCCTGGGCAGCAAATGGTGGTACACAGTACGGTATCTCCGGAACAGACGGAAAACTGTACAGCTTCCCATTCTGTATCGAAGGCAGAGGTATGATCTACAACAAAACAGCAATCGAAGATACTCTGGGAGAAGACTGGGATCCGACTTCTGTAACAAACATGGATGACTTCGAAGCACTGCTGAAAAAATCTGGTAGACAACGGTATGGAAAGCCCGGTGGCTCTGAACCAGGAAGACTGGAGCAATGCAGGACATTACTTCACACAGGTATATGAAGAGCAGGACGGAACACTGACCGGTACAGAAAAGATTATGGAAGATCTGAGAAACGGAAGCGTAGATCTGATGTCCAACGAAAGATTTACTTCTCTGATGGATACCTACGATCTGCTGATGGAATATAACATCAACAAAGCAGACCCGCTGGCTGCTGATTACGATGAAAACGCAGCAGACCTGGCAGAAGGTGATGTGGCATTCTGGTTCAACGGAAACTGGGCATGGGCAGAGATTTCTGATTACATTGAAGACGATACTGAGATCGGAATCATGCCGGTACCGCAGAACGGAACAGAAGGAAATGCTAACGTAAATGATTACATCTGTGGTGGTGCTACCAAACAGGTTATGATCGATAAAGAATGTAACGATGAAGATCAGCAGGCAGCAGCAAAAGATTTCCTTGACTGGCTGGCAAACACAGCGGAAGGAAACAAAGTACTGGTTGATGATTGCTCTTTAGTACCCGCATTCTCCAATATCACAGAAGAGGCTACAAACATGCTGGGACAGAGTATTCAGAGATTTACTGTAGAAGGAAAGCTGTTTGATCAGCCTTCTAACTATCCTGGAGATCACTGGTCAGAAGTTGGTGCGTTCATGCAGAAATATCTGGACAAACAGATTGACCGTGCCGAATTCGCAAAAGAAGTTCAGGATTACTGGACAAATCTTTCCGAATAATCAAAAAGGCAGATACATAATTGGTTGCTAGTTAAGAAGTTGCCGGGCAGAGTAATGCATACTGACCCGGCAACTTTCACTAAAAGAGGGAAAGAAAGGCAACGAGATGAATAGTAAAAAAGAAAGCTTATGGAGCAAAGTTTCCACGTTCCTGGTATTTGCAGGTCCTGCAACCTTCGCATTCCTGGCCGTGGTAATCGTACCATTCTTATATGGTGTATATCTGACATTTACAAGCTGGGACGGCGTATCCAGCAACAAACCTTTTGTAGGACTGAAAAACTATGCGGCAGTAGTTGCAGACAGCAGCTTCTGGCAGTCCCTGGGACTGACACTGCTGTATGTGGTAGTTTCCGTAATACTGGTAAACGTGATCGGATTTTTACTGGCACTGCTGGTAACCGGAAAAATTAAAGGAAAGAATTTCTTCCGTGCCGGATTCTTTACCCCGAACCTGATCGGTGGTATCATCCTTGGTTATATCTGGCAGTTCGTATTTAACAAAGTTATTGTTTACTTTGGTGATGCACTGAACGTTACCGTTCTGCAGAAATCCATGCTGTCAGGAAGTGCCTCTGCATTCGCAGCACTGGTACTGGTAACAATATGGCAGTTCTCCGGTTACATGATGTTAATTTATATCGCAGGTCTGACCGGTGTATCCGAAGACCTGAAAGAAGCAGCCAAGATCGATGGCTGTAACGAATCTCAGACAACAAGATATATCGTACTTCCGCTGATGAGAGCATCTTTCACGATCTGTATGTTCCTGACCATCACCAGATGTTTCATGATCTACGATGTGAACCTGTCCCTGACAGAAGGTGGTCCTTACGGATCTACTGTTATGGCTGCCATGTATGTATATCAGAAAGCCTTTTCTGCAAAACAGTATGGTGTCGGACAGACAGAAGCAATCATCCTGTTTATCTTTACAGCGGTTATTGCAGTATCTCAGACAATCATCAACAAACGGAAGGAGGTTGAAGCATAATGGAAGGACAGGAAAAGACAGTAAGAGGCATCAAAACGTTCCTGAAAACACTGGTAACTGTAGTGCTGTTTATCATCTATATGTTCCCGTTCTACATGATCGTGCTGAATGCCTTCAAACACAAACGTGATATTATCAAAATGCCACTGAGCTGGGGTGGTAAAAAAGGTTTTACAACAGATAACTTTGTAGATGCTTTCCAACAGATGAACTTCATGAACATCCTGAAGAACTCCCTGATCATTACCTGTGTGAGTGTGTTCCTGATCATTTTGTTCTCCTCCATGGCAGCTTACATTTTCGTAAGAAAAGCATGGAAGATCAATCAGATCATCTTCATGGTAATGCTGTTTTCCATGGTAATCCCGTTCCAGGTAGTTATGATCCCGCTGATCTCTATCTACGGTGGAACATTTGGAATCCTGAACCACAGAGCAACATTGATATTCATGCATCTGGGCTTCTCGGTATCTATGGCGGTATTCATGTTCCATGGATTTATCAAAGGTGGGGTACCGATCTCACTGGAAGAGGCAGCACAGATTGACGGAGCAGGAAGATTGAGAACATTCTTTCAGATTGTGTTCCCTCTGTTAAAACCGACTACAGCAACACTGGTTATCCTGTATGCCCTGTCTCTGTGGAACGATTACCTGCTGCCGAGCCTGATCCTGACAGATAAATCTCTGTACACGATCCCGATCGCAACCAAGCTGTTCCAGGGAACATACAGCAATGATATGGATCTTCTGATGGCGGCACTGGTTATGGCAATCATCCCGGTAATCATCCTGTATGTCGCATTACAGAAATATATTATCGCTGGTGTAGTTGCCGGTGCAGTAAAATCATAATAAAGCGGTACTGAAGGTGAGTGTATCTGAATCTGATAAAGAAAAGATACACTCACCTTTTCTTATATAAACGGAAAGATGTTGGGGTCAAAAGGTATTTTCGTACTTCGTACTCTCACGATCCTGGTATCATAGAAAATAAAGTGCACAACAATACATAGACAATATGAGAAAATAATTCTATAATAAAAATAAATATAGCCTTTTCAGGTTCCGATGAAGGACGCGTCATGTCAGAAACTTGCAGTGTCGAACTTGAGTATCTGATAGGATGGTGTGGGGGAGGAAAATCAAATGGTAACAATCAAAGACGTTGCACGGGATGCCGGTGTATCGGTGGGAACCGTGTCGAACGTACTGAATGGAGGACGTGTCAGTGAAGCGAGGAGAAAGCTGGTAGAAGCGTCCATAGAAAAACTGGGGTATCAGGTGAATACTCTGGCAAAGGGAATGCGGATGCAGAAGACCGATTATGTGGTTGTCATTCTGCCGAATCTGATCAATCCGTATTTTGCACTGTTGCTGGATGCCCTGGAAAGCGAATTGTCAGCAGTCGGAAAACAGGTACTGCTATGCCTGTCCGGTGATGATGCCGAACGGGAAGTGGCATTTATGGATATGGCAAAACAAAATAAAGTTGACGGAATCATTGGTGTGACTTACAGTAAGGTAGAAGAGGAACGGATCGAAAACATGGCTTTTGTTTCCATCGACCGTCATTACAAATCACACATCCCATGTGTGGCAGGAGATAACTGGCAGGGCGGCTGGCTCGCAGCAGAGAATCTGCATAAAAGAGGATCCACCAACCTGTTGTGCTTTATGACAATGTCATCCGTAGACAGTGAAGTACGAAAAAGAAGAGTCGGTTTTACGGAATATTGTATGGAACATGATCTTTCCTGTAACAGTGTGGAAATGTCAGAAAAACAGATTGTTTCGGTCTATGAATCCTACGGATCCAGAAAACTGATCCACAATATGCTGCGGGCTTATATTTCCCCGTCCCTGGGCGAACATTCCATCGATGGAATCTTTACCAGTTCGGATCACCTCGCAACGATTGTACGGGAAGAACTTGAAGAGATGGGAAAACAGGTGCCGGAGGATATCCAGATTATCGGATACGATGGTCTGCAGTTCTTAAATCAGGGGAAACCAATCGTATCGAGTATTGCGCAGCCGGTGCATGAGATTGCAAAAGAGGCTGTAAGGTGCCTGAACGAACTGATTGCGAATGGAAAAACAGAAGGAAATACAAAGATTCCGGTGAGCTTTCAGGAGGGACCGACAACGAAAACGCTTGTGACAGAAGAAAAATAATGGAGGACTTGAGATGATAAAGTGGCTGGAAGATGCAGTGTTTTATGAGGTATATCCACAGAGTTTCCGCGACAGCAACGGAGACGGAATCGGGGATATCCCGGGAATTACAGAAAAAATTAGAGTATATTCAGGAACTGGGCTGTAACGCCCTGTGGATCAATCCCTGTTTTACCTCACCGTTTTACGATGCGGGATATGATGTGGAAGATTATTATAGCGTGGCTCCGCGGTATGGAACCAATGAAGATCTGCAAAAAATTATTTGAAGCGGCACACCAAAGAGGGATGCACGTACTTCTGGATCTGGTGCCGGGACATACCGCTGTGACACATCTGTGGTTTCAGGAATCGATGAAAGCGGAGAAAAATGAATATACCGACCGCTATGTATGGACCGACAGTCTGTATAAACGAATGGAAGATGTCAAAGGAATCGTCAGTGTCCTGCGTGGCATCTCCCCACGTCCGGCCAGCTGCGGCGTCAACTGTTTTTCCACGCAGCCGGCGCTGAACTATGGATTTGCTAATATTACCGATGCCGGCTGGCAGCAGCCGACCGATGCGCCGGGACCGATGGCTACCAGAGAAGAACTGAAAAACATCATGCGTTTCTGGCTGACACTTGGCTGTGACGGTTTCCGTGTGGATATGGCCGGTTCGCTGGTGAAAAACGATGAAGATAAAAAAGAGACGATCCGCCTGTGGCAGGATGTGCGGGCATTTTTGAATAAAGAATTCCCGGAAGCGGCGCTGGTATCCGAGTGGGGAAAACCGGAGGTGGCACTGGAAGCGGGATTTGATATGGACTTTTATCTGCATTTTGGAGATACCGGTTATATGGATCTGTTCCGGGGAGATCATCCTTATTTTGGTGGAGATCCGGAGAGTGATATCTCTGTATTTGCAGGGATCTTTGCAAAAAATCAGGAGAATCTGCGGGGGAAAGGCATGATGTGTATGCCAAGCGGCAATCACGATATGGCCCGGATCTCTTATCAGCTGGATGAAGAGCAGATGCGTCTGGCCTATGGATTTATCTATGGTTTTCCGGGAGCACCGTTCTTATATTATGGCGATGAGATCGGGATGCGTTATATCCCGGATATGATCTCTGTGGAAGGCGGTTACGAGCGTACCGGTTCGAGAACCCCGATGCAGTGGTCGAAGGGAGTCAACGGAGATTTTTCCAGTGCACCGTCCCGGATGTTATATATGGCGATGGATCCGGACACCGACCGTCCGGACGCGGAAAGCCAGATGGCACAGGAAGACAGCTTATATCACTGGATCCAGCGGCTGATCGTACTCAGAAAAGCGTATCCCTGCTTTGGAAATGACGGGTATGCGGAATTTGTCAAAGCGGAAAAAGGATGCTCTCCGATCGTGTTAAAAAGAGAAAAGAAGGAAGCTGCGGATACGTGGTGCTGAATCCGTTCGATCAGCCACTTTTGTTGAAGACTTCGGCATCGATCAGACCGAACAGCTGATCTGCCGTGGAGGGGCACCGAAAAAGACAGAAGATCATCAGCTGGAGATCGCTGCAAAGAGCATGGCCTGGCTGCTTGTAAAATAAAAGGAGGAATGAAATATGCCACAGATGCACTGTAACTTTTTTTCCTACTCCCTGGGACACGGAGTAGATCTTACGATCACCCTGCCGGGGGTAAGTCCCTGTGATATGGATGATCCGGCTTTATTAACACATCAGATGCCGGAAAAATTCCCGGTGTTATACCTCTTACACGGCCATGGAAATGATTATCTTTCCTGGGAGCGTTTTACCTGCGTCAGCCGTTATGCGGAAGAGTACCGGATCGCAGTAGTCTCGGTATCGGTAGGAAATACCCTGTACATGGATACCATCTACGGAGAAAAATACTATGAATTTATCGGAAAAGAGGTTCCGGAATTCGTGAAGGCATATTTCCCGGTCACAGACCGGCCGGAACACACGTATATTGCTGGTGCGTCCATGGGCGGCTACGGAGCACTTGTCCATGCGATGAAAGATACCGAGCAGTATCGTGCGGTCGGGCATTTTTCACCGGCAACGGTATGGGCGAAAGATCTGGAAGAAAAGTAGGCCATAAGTTCCCGGAACCGATGGATCTGTACCAGATCATCCGTGACGATGTGGATGCGGGTAAGAAGCTGCCGGATATCTTCTTCTGTGTGGGAAACAACGATTTCCTGATTGAATCGGTGGACCGTTTTGAAGAATATCTGAATGAATTAAAGATCGACCACCGCTTTGACCGGGTGGATGGTTATGAACATGAATGGAGATTCTGGGAGCTGGAACTGCCGGAATTCCTGGACTGGCTGCCGCGGACCGACAGTTACGCGAAAATGGGTAAACATAAGATGTAAAGGATACCAGGGGAACAATCCGGTATCATATGACAGGAGGAACTTTCATGAATTTTGATGTATTCGAGAAAAAAAGCAAAGGAACTGGGTGTTCTGGGGAATCGTTGTGACGAAAGACGGAAAAGAAATCGGCAAGAAACTGTGGGATGAGCAGTGCAGAAGAAATGTATATTCTGCAAGTAAAAGTTTCACTTCCACAGCTGTGGGAATCGCAGTAAAAGAAGGTCTGCTATCCCTGGATGTAAAAACTGGTGGACTGTTTGACGAAGATCTTCCGGAAACTGTCAGTGAGAACCTTGCAAAGGCTACGGTAAAAGACCTTCTGACCATGTGCCTCGGACAGGAAAAAGCGGAACTGATGGGTGCACAGCGCCCGGTTTATGAGGAAGAGGACTGGGTGAAGATGAGTCTTGCCCTCCCGTTTGTCTACGAGCCGGGAACAAAGTTTGTATACAATAACGTAGGTCCGTATCTTGCAGGTGTTCTGGTAGAACGGAGAGCCGGATGTGATCTGGTATCCTACCTGTATCCGCGACTGTTCAAACCGCTGGGCATCGCCCGTCCGACCTGGGAACTGGATCCATATGGTCATGTCTTCGGTGCCGGCGGACTTTTCCTGACAATGGATGAACTCCACAAACTGGGACTTCTCTATCTGCAGAACGGAAACTGGAACGGAAAACAACTGGTACCGGAAAGCTGGGTAAAAGCAGCTACCAGCAAACAGGTTGAAAATGATGCAGACAGCTTCGGTTACGGTTATCTGTTCTGGGGCGGCAGAGAAAACACCTTCCGCGCCGACGGAAAATACTGCCAGTGGTCCATCATCAGTCGCGAGAAAAACGCAGTCATCACCGTTGTCGCAGAATGCCGCAGAAGCCCGGAACTGATGGATGCGGTGTTTACGGAGGTATTTCCGCAGGTGTAAACGGATAGATATGGAAAATGAAAGGAAGCAGGAAAACGGATAGCGTTTTTTGCTTCCTTTGAATATATAATAGAAAATAGAATATTGCGTAGCTTTAAAAACTGCAGTTATGATAACAAAATGGTAGTATCCACAGATTCTTTTCAGACAAACAAAAATTATCTAATCAACATATCTAGATCACATATCTAATACTCAAAGTCCTGAGAAAAGAGAAAATATCCGATGTATGAGTAAATGAATATAGAACATAATACGGATGATTTTTTTATAGAGTTTGAAAGAAAGTTGTTTCTTAAACAAAAGACATTCGCCCTGAAGGAAAAGTGTGATACTATAAAAGAAAGGCAATGGGGGAAAACTCCGGAAGAGATTGCGGATATGACAGGAAAGAACCTCGAAGAAATATTAAAAATTCAGCAGAAAGATTTACAGGTGGAAGATGAAAATGAAAAATTAGAGATATTCCGACTTTTTATAAAATATTATTTCCGAGCATAGCGATAACCCTGATGGTTACGCTGACTTCTACGATCTTTACCTATAATAAAGCTTCAGAAATTATTCTGTAAAAAAACGGTGCGTCAGAGTCAGGAAACGGTCCGTCAGATGTCGGAAAATTATGAAAATTTTATGCAGGGAATCTATGACAAGATCAATTACATAGCATACAGTGCGACAACACAGGAGGAACTTTGTTATGGTGAGAAGGGCGTTTATGAAGAAGGATATTTTTCACGGGAAAGAGAATTAAAACGTCAGATGGTACGGTTGTTTAACAGATTTTTATGTGGACGATCTGCAAATCTATGCGGAAAAATGGAAAAGATTATTAGTTTTTTCGGTAAAGCAGGAGGTCAAAAAAGCCGGCAAAAAGAAGAAATTGCGAAAATGATACAGCAGGCTACGGATGCAATGGGAGGAATTGTCTGCATCAATGATTTGAAACACAGTGGTCATCTTCAGATTGTAAAAGAGGTAAGGGACAATCTGAAGATGTCTCCAATTGGAACGATCCGTCTGTCCATCAATTCTGATGCGCTGGAACAGATACGGAAAATGTTAATTTGCTTCAGAAGGTGCGGTATTGATTCTAGATGAAAAGAATCAGATCGTGCAGGGGCGGCATCGGAACTTTCGAAGAAAGCCGATCAGCTCTTTCAGGCAACGGAAGGCGAATTTGAATATCAGATGCAGAAGAAAAATACCAGGTGGTTTACCGGGTATCTGATACGACAAAATGGAAAGTGATTGGTATTATTCCACTAAGGGAAATATCTGCAGATTTACTGCCGATTCAGAAACAGATGATCAAGACGCTGATGATAGGGATTTTTATCAGCAGTATTCTTTCGTTTTATTATCCTATGTCATCGTACATCCGATTCGGGCAACTGTATTGGCGATGCACCGGTTTTCAGAAGGAGATTTTGAAGTACGTCTCAGCGAAGAAAGAAAAGATGAATTTGGTGAGATGAATCGGGTGTTTAATGAGACAACAAGAAAGATAGAAGAACTCATGCATGAAGTAACCAACAGCAAACTGTTAAATAAAGAGATGGAGTTTAAAGCTTTGCAGGCACAGATCAATCCTCATTTTCTGTATAATGCGCTGGATACCGTCAACTGGATGGCTATGAAAAAAAGGAGATACCGAGATCTGTGATATGGTCAGTGCAATCAGTAATCTGATGCGGATTAGTATTGGAAATAAGCAGGATATTTTCAGCATCCGACAGGAATTGAAATATGTAAAAGATTATCTGTATATACAGGAGACACGCTACCGGGATCGCTTTCAGGTGTATTTTGCAATTGATGAGAAAATTCTGGATGAAAAAATTCCCAAACTGACGATTCAGCCACTGGTTGAAAATGCAATTGTACACAGTGTGGAGGTATCAAAAGGAAAGACTGTTTTGAACATAAATGGTTATATTGAGCAGGGAAATGTTGTGATCGAGATTAAAGATGACGGAGTCGGAATGGATCGAGATACCTTACTTCATCTGTTGGATCCACCGGAAGGGGAAGAAAAGGATATTTCTGTTGCTCATACGGGACTTGGCATGTATGCCGTTCATCAACGTCTGCGCTATCTGTATGGGGAAGAATACGGACTGACAGCAGACTCGGAGCCGGGAAATGGTACATGCATAAAAATCTGTATTCCGTTTACAAAAGGAGAAGAGAAGACATGGAGTTAAAAATTTTAATTTTGGATGATGAGTATATTATTCTGGATGGTCTGTGTTCGTTCCCGTGGGAGATGTATGGATGTAGAATTGTCGGGAAAGCGATGGATGGGGAAGAAGGAATGGAACTGATTGATCGATACCAACCGGATATTATATTGAGTGATATCAAGATGCCGGAGAAAGATGGGATTCAGGTTGCAAAATATGCGAAGGAAAAATATCCAGATACCGAAATTATCTTGTTGACAG
>ENA-OQES01001031-OQES01001031.1-human-gut-metagenome-genome-assembly--contig:-NODE-1031-length-11035-cov-2.420884_pt1 | contig 11035 bp, 20 predicted proteins | sample MGYA00242798_ERZ504641 | MGnify/ENA primary metagenome ERZ504641 (study PRJEB26092, sample SAMD00036327) | human gut metagenome | host: Homo sapiens | study: EMG produced TPA metagenomics assembly of... | reverse complement strand
CAAGAAATTATAGTTTACTTCATTTCCGATCGTGATCATCGTTGGGACTGCATCTGCTGCCTTCAATTCTTTGATGACGTTTTTTGTATACTCCAGTGCCTTTTCTTCTGCTGAATCAGTATCCCAACCATCTGGTAATTTCTGCACCCCTGCATACGTTATATCATCAGAATATAACAATGTCACATTTGTTTTTAATCCTGCTTTCTTGGCTTCTTTTAATGTCTTCTTAGCGTTTTCTAAAGACAGATAGCTTTCATTACCATCTTTATCTTTTGCTGGGTTCACTGCAACTTTCACAGAAATCGTATTGATCCCCTGTGATCTTACATATTCAAACACATTGGAAACTTCGATTCCTTTGTAATTTTTCCCAGACTTTTTTCCACGCATTTTTTGGCAATTGATAATGGGAAAAATTCTGCTCCTAGAACCGTGTTATCTCCAATTCCATTTATTTTTTGTATTGTGTCAGATCATTCTCTGCCTGACTGGTTTGTGAGACAGTATTCGTATCTGCTTTTACATGATGTGATAACTGTGAAATTGTTGTTCCTTCCATCGCCGTGATCAATGCTGCAATCATTATAGTTGTTACCAGTTTTCTTACCTTTTGCATAAACTACCCTCCTGTTATTTGACAACTTTTGCAGCCTTCGTATTGATATATCCAACGAATTTTCCTGACTTGGTATACAATGCAAGATATTTGTTTCCATTCTCATGTTTATATCTGTATTTTGCAACATATGTCTTTTTATAAACTTTTGTTTTTGATTTCTTCCATTTGAAATTCTTATATAGTTTATATTTTTTACTCTTGATCTTTACACGTTTTCCATAAGCGTATGCTTTTCCCTGCTCTGGCAGTGTTGCTGATCCTAAGCGTTTGACTGCTTTCTTGTTAATATACCCAACAAATTTACCACCTTTTGTATAAAGAGCCAGATATTTATTTCCATTCTTATGGTCATATCTGTATTTTGCTACATATGTCTTTTTATAAACTTTTGTTTTTGACTTCTTCCATTTAAAGTTTTTATACAGTTTATAATTTTTCTTTGTAACTTTCACTCGGTAATTATAATTGATCGCAGGCCCTGCTGCTGTTCTTGTATATACAACATTTTGCGTTGCATTTTCTTCTTTCACACCTTTTACGGTCACCTGGTACTTCTTATTGCTTGGATAATATCCAGAGAATTTTGGTAATGTGATCTTGCGAGTCTTTCCTACTTCAACTTTGACATATTGGGTAGCATAAACTTCTTTTCCATTTTTATCAACGATCTTCAATACTATGATCTGTTCTTTTCCTTTGGATACAGAATCTTTATAGAATTTCAATGACTGTAATGGATATCCGTTAATATCAAACAGTGCCTGATTATCCCAGCTTGTTCCACCCCATGCTGCTTTTCCTTTGTAATACATTTTAGAATCTGGAAAATATCCAAGTGCACCTTTCGATGCCCATCCTGTACCATACTGATCTGCGATCTGCTTATTATATTCCCAGTTTGTCCATCCTGCTTTTACCGGAATCCATGCACCTTCCCAATAGAATGTACCCAATCCATTATCCTGGGATAACACAGTATCGTAAAGATCTGTAAGTTCATTTACCTGTCCTTGTGGTCCTACTTCATATGCACCTGTACTTGTACTGTCTCCAATAGAATTTGGTGTACCGTCTCCATCATTTAAACTGTTAACCCAGCTTGTCTCAAATACTGCAAACATCTTTCCATAGGAAGCGGCCAGCGTCTGCACATCTTTCAATGTCTTTGGCGTATTTGCTTTTGCTGCAATGGACCAGAATGGATAATATGAAGATCCTAAAACATCATAATCCACATTATCTCTCTTCCATGTATTCATGATCGTTTTGTATTTCCATACATTTGGTGTTTCAAGATGTAATGCAACCAAAGCCTGCGGTGTATATTCTCTGACTGCTTTAATTCCGGCCTTTAAATATTTATTTACTTCTGTTGATTTCTTTTTATCTCCCCAGATGACATTAAAAGATTCTCCTTTGTCTCTGTTAGAGTATATTCCAAGAAGTCCGTTGGTAATTTCATTTCCTACCTGAACCATTCCAATGTTTGCCCCGGCATCTTTAAATTTCTGAATAGATTCTTTGGTGAAATCATATACATCTGAACACATCTTTTCTGTATTATTTACATCCTTTTTGCCATGCTTTTGGAACTAACTGAACCGCTGGTTCTGCCCAGAAATCCGAATAATGAAAATCAAGCAGAACTTTCATATCATATTTTGCTGCCTCTTTTGCGATCTCTACACCTGTGGAAACATCATTTTCCACCACCGCCATAGGTTTTCCCCATCTGCATTAAACGGATCATTCCAGATCCTGATCCTGATATAGTTGATTCCATTATCGTGAAGTACTTTTAATAATGGTGTCTCATTTCCTTCATAATCATAATATTTCACCCCTGCTTTCTTTAATGCGAAATAAGATGAAATATCCATTCCTCGGATAGAGCTCTCAGACATTCCTTTGATTTTTTTGATCGTTACTTTTTGATCTTTTAATCCTGTATCTCCACCATATTCCCATGGATCTTTATACGTGCTTACATCAACCTGATTTCCCTGTGCATAAGCAAAGATCGCAAGAGAAGACATTGCTTGTCCATTTTCATCAAAAAATGAATCCCATGCCCCAACAAAATTCTGCATCATTGTAGATCAATCCACCTGCATTTTTCTCATCGATCGTTGCCTGAAGATAATCATAGATGCTCTTTGTCTGCGTCTTTATGCTGGCTTTCCCTTCTGAATCTTTCCATGGACATTTGACACTGGAAATGATCATCTGCTTTCCTGCTGCCTTTTCTTCTACTGTATTCTTTAATGTTTTTACATAATCGTCATTGTGTGTATCTTGGATAGATATTTACTCCAATATAATCATAATCAACATCAGCATCTCCTAATTTTCCAATGATCCATTGAATATCTGAAGCATCTGCTGTTGGTGCCGATACACTAACAGCCGGTTTGATTCCTTCTTCTCTGATCATTTTCGAGATTTTTGCTCATTGCAACAAAGCCTTCCCATCCATCTCCACTACTCATATTTAAGAAATTATAGTTTACTTCATTTCCGATCGTGATCATCGTTTGGGACTGTATCTGCTGCCTTCAATTCTTTGATGACGCTTTTTTGTATACTCCAGTGCATTTTTTCTTCTGCTGAATCAGTATCCCAACCATCTGGTAATTTCTGCGCCCCTGCATACGTTATATCATCAGAATATAACAATGTAACATTTGTTTTTAATCCTGCTTTCTTGGCTTCTTTTAATGTCTTCTTAGCGTTTTCTAAAGACAGATAGCTTTCATTACCCTCTTTATCTTTTGTTGGATTCACTGCAACTTTCACAGAAATCGTATTGATTCCCTGTGATCTTACATATTCAAACACATTGGAAACTTCGATTCCTTTGTAATTTTTCCAGACATTTTTTCCACGCAATTTTTTGCAATTGATAATGGGAAAAATCTGCTCCTAAAACCGTCTGACTGCTGATTCCATTTATTTTCTTATACTGTGACATATCATTCGTATCACTGCTTATTGTTTCTGCCTTTGACTCCGCTTTTACGTTATGTGCAAACATTGGCATGGATGTTAATCCTGTTGAAACAGTTAATGTTGCTGCCATCAATGTTGTCAATATCTTTTTAACTTTGTTCATTTAACTTCTCCTTCCCTATCCTTTGTTAATTTTTTCTTACAGTTTTAACGCATGTAAATCATAAATGTGAATAAATCCTTCTGAAATTGTATTCCTTTTGCACTTTCATATTTCCATGCCTGTCCTGGCACTCCATAAATATAATATGCAGATGATGTCAACCCTCCTCTCTCTAATCGTTCTCTCTTAAACCAGTTTCCAAAAGAGCTGGTTGGTCTGCTCTTGATCGGATGAGAATCTAAGACCAGATAATTTTTTTGTCTTGGGATTAAAATCAGCAACTGTTACATAATGTCCTGGTACATGCGAGATTGCTACACAACCCTTTTTTCAGATATTCTCTTACTTCTGATGTACTGTAAGTTGTCTTAATATAAGTGAACCCATATGTGTCTCCAAATTTCTTCGCTGCCGCCTTAAAAATCCCATCATGTGTTCCGGCACCTATGATCCTGTAATGTTTCTCCACTGCATAATCTGCAAACAACATTGGATCAACAAATTGCCCATTCAATGCATATACTGCATTTGTGATCGCCACAACTCCGCAGCCTGCTGCTGCCATTTTCCCACTGTAATCCGAAACATTTCCATAATCTTTTCTGGCCCATGCAGGATCAAACTGCATAAAATCACGATACGGATATACATTTTTATTGTTAAGACGCATTACCTGCCATTGATAGAACTTCTGTGCTGCTTCTTTCTGTGGTTTTGTGAAACAGTTGTTCATATCTTTTATTTTACCGTCTGTCAAGGTACCATTTTCATCCATTGACAGATATTTTTCATTTTTCATAATTTTTGATATCAAAAAATGATCGTACTCACGTATTAGTTTCCATGTGTGATCTTCTTTGCTTTGATTCAAAATCGAAACTTGATATTTCTGATTTCCCAGAAAAATGATCTGTACACGAATTCCTTCTCCAGAAGCTTTATTTTGTATCCAATAAGTTCCATTTCCTAGCAACTGTTTTCATTCCCATTATATGGAATAGCTTCCTTATGATACAAACCTCTATCAATCCATCCAATTCCATATGTTTTCTTTTTCTCATAGATCACCTGAACATGATCGGATGTTTTACTAACCACGATCACTCCTGAATATCTTGGCTGCTACCCCTTATCATTTTTATCTTCCTGAAGATGTTTCAAAACATTCATCATTTTTTTCAAAAATGCATAACTCTTTTTGAATGAACGATCATAAATCTTCCCAGCAAATTCATCATAGACCGTCTTGGGGATTATCAAAATATCCTGGCTGTGCTGCCTGTATTTTGATGCCTGAGATCATGCAAAGAACAAGGCATATCACTACACAGATTCTTCTCTTATTTTTCCTGTATTGTTTTGTCATTTGATTTTCCTTTTATTTTGTTAATTCTATTGACAGTATATCATTTTCATGATAAATTATTAATCAGTTCTGCTGCTGTGGCACAGGAGGTAGCGCACCTCATTGGTAGTGAGGAGGTCACGGGTTCAACTCCCGTCAGCAGCTTTATAAAGAAGACTTAAAATCATCCGTTTTAAGTCTTCTTTTTATTTCTCTTATCTTTACTTTAACTTTCCTGATCATTTCTGATCTTCCTGCGAATCCTCTGAATCGCATTATCAATGGATTTATCACTTTTTCCAAGTTTTTTTCGCAATCGTTGTATATGTTTCTCCATTCAGATAATGATACATCACCTGTTTTTCGAATTTACTTAAATTCTGGTCAAGCATTTTGTAATAATCATTTAATTCTTCCTTTCGAAGCATCATCTCCTCCGGAGTTTCCTCCGGAGTTTCTAAGATTTCATCCAATGATAATTCTTCTTCCTGATTCTTTTGTTCAAACAGAGAGATTGCTGTATTCAACGGAATATGTTTTTTTCCTGTTAAATGCAGTGATCGTTGTATAGATCTGTCTTTGCACACACAGATAAGCAAACGTTGAAAACGAAGTGTTTTTTTCTTCCTGATAGGATGTCACTGCTTTAAAAAGCCCGATCATTCCTTCCTGGATCAGATCTTCTTCATCCCCACCTGCAAGAAAAAAGCTCCTTGCCTCTTTCCTTACCATATCCCTGTATCTCTCTAACAGACATTCCATCGCATCATCATTACCGCTTTGGATCTGTCTGAGCAATTTCTCATCAGAAATTGTTTTTAATTCTTTCATTCTTTATTTTCCCAGTCGTTGTCTTACAACTTCAAACGCCAGAACACCTGCTGCTACAGAAGCATTCAGTGAATCAATATCTCCTTTCATTGGAATAGATGAGATAAAGTCACACTTTTCCTTTACCAAACGGCTCACACCGCTTCCTTCATTTCCAATAACAAGCCCGATCGATCCTGTCAGATTCTGACGATAGATCACTTCTCCATCCATATCTGCACATGCAAACCACATACCACGTTCTTTTAATTCATCCATTGTCTTTCCAATATTTGTTACTTTCACAACTGGTGTATAATTGATCGCACCTGCAGATGTTTTTGCTACGGTTGGTGTAATTCCAACTGCACGATGCTTTGGAATGATCACTCCATGTGCACCTGCAAGATTTGCTGTACGAATGATTGCCCCAAGATTATGAGGGTCTTCAATCCCATCTAACAGGATAAAGAAAGGATCCTCACCCTTTTCTTCTGCTCTTTTAAACAGATCCTCAATCGTTCCATATTCATATGCTGCGACAATTGCAACAACTCCCTGATGATGTTCATTTGTCAGCTGATTCAAGCGTTCTTTATCTACAAATTTAAGAATCGCATCTGTTTTCTTTGCCTCTCTTACGATCGTACGGATCGGTCCATCCTGACATCCATCCAATACAAAAATCTTGTCGATTGGTTTCTTTGCTCTTAAAGCCTCGATCACGGCATTACGCCCTGCGATCAGATCTTCTTTATGATTCATGTTCTTCTCCTATTTCTTCTTTTTATTCAAATCAAAACCGATCCCGATCAATTCGATGATGCGGTCCATATCTCCTGCCAGATATAAATATCCAACCAAAGCTTCCACTCCCGTTGCTTTTCTGTAATCCATCATAGATGCATTCTTTGCAACAGAACCTGATTTGGGAATTTCTTCCACGTTTATAAACAGCCATTTCTTCTTCTGTCAAAAATGGCTCGATCTTTTCAAACACTTCTTTTTGTGCAGAAGCTTTGACCATACTGCTTGATTTTTTTCGTGATACTTATTCACACTCATATTCCCTGCAGACATAACGATCGTTCGGATCACGATCTCATAGATCGCATCTCCAATGTAAGCAAGAGATAATGGAGAGTAACTTTTTGGGATCCAATCCATCAAGATACAATCCTTCTTTGATCTTTTGAATTAAGCTCTTCTCCATTTTACACCTTCTCTTGTATCTTTTAATACGATACCCTGCTCTAATAACTGGTCTCTGATCTCGTCTGCTCTTGCAAAATCTTTGTTCTTTCTTGCCGCCTGACGTTCTTCGATCAGTTTTTCGATTTCTTCATCTAGGATCTCTTCTTCTTTTGTTGTTTCAATTCCAAGAACGCTGCAAAGATCTTCTAATACTTTTAGTACTTTCTTTGCATAGTCTGCACTGAAGTCTTTCACTGTTGAGTTTGATTCACGCACGATCTCAAAAATAGCCGAAACTGCATCTGCTGTGTTAAAGTCATCTTCCATTGCATCTTCAAATTTCTTTACAAGTACTTCTATATTAGCAAAATGTTCTGTTTCTTCTTTGCTTAAAGAACCTGTTTCTTCTTTAGCTGCCATCTCTCTGCATAGATCGATCGCTGTCAAGATACGGTCCAATCCTGTTTTTGCACTTTCTACTAAAGTATCACTGAAGTTTAATGGGGTTCTGTAGTGTGCACTTAACATGAAGAAACGGATCACCTGTAATGGATACTTTTCTCCAATTTCACGCACTGTAAAGAAGTTTCCTGCTGATTTAGACATTTTCTTATTGTTGATATTTAAGAAACCATTATGCATCCAGTAATTCGCAAACTTCTCCCCATTGCATGCTTCACTCTGTGCGATCTCATTTTCATGATGAGGGAAAATCAAGTCTTCTCCACCTGCATGAATATCAATTGTATCTCCGATATATTTCTTAGACATCTCAGAACACTCAATATGCCATCCTGGTCTTCCTTCTCCCCATGGAGAATCCCATGCGATTTCTCCTTCTTTCTTTGGTTTCCATAATACAAAATCAAGAGGATCTTCCTTTCCTTCTTCTCCTGTTACCTTGATCTCGCGATGTCCTGCTTCTAGATCATCAATATTTTTCTTGGAGAGTTTTCCATAATCTTTAAAAGATCTTGTCTTAAAGTATACAGTTCCATCTACTTCATATGCATGCCCTTTTTTGATCAATGTCTGAATCATTTTGATCATTCCACCGATTTCTTCTGTCGCTCTTGGCTGGTGGGTTGCAGGTTTGATATTTAACGCTTCCATATCTTGTTTGCATTCCTTAATATATCTTTCTGCGATCTCTGTTGCTGTTACACCTTCTTCATTTGCCTTCTTAATGATCTTGTCATCGACATCTGTGAAGTTTGAAACATAATTTACTTCATATCCTTTATATTCAAAGTAACGACGCACCGTATCAAAAAGTGATCATTGGTCTTGCATTTCCAATATGAATGTAGTTATACACCGTTGGCCCACAAACATACATTCCAACTTTCCCTGGATGCACCGGTACAAATTCTTCTTTTTGTCTTGTCAGTGTATTGTAGATTTTCATTTTTCTTTTTCCCTTCTGATTGCTTCTGAATTTTGATAATGTATAATAAATGTTTCCAGTGCCTGTCGTAATTCAGCATTCTCTCTTGCGAGCTTTTCGATATCCATATCGACTGGATTTGGAAGATCGATCTGGTCAAGCACAATACTCTGAATGCGATTGACTCTCTCTCCATCCTGTTTAACTACCTTACCTGGAACTCCGACAACAGTAGAATTCGGCGGTACATCAGATACAACAACACTTCCTGCACCAATCTTTGAGTTCTTTCCAATTGTAATAGATCCCAAAACCTTAGCACCTGACTGATCATAACATTATCTTCAATCGTTGGATGACGTTTTCCAGTTTCATTTCCAGTTCCACCTAATGTAACACCTTGATATAAGGTCCCACATTATTTCCGATGATCGTCGTCTCGCCAATGACCACTCCATGCCCATGGTCAATAAAGAACCCTTCTCCGATCTGTGCACCTGGATGAATCTCAATTCCAGTTTTTCTCGCCCATTTCTGAGAAATCTTTCTAGCTTTGTAAAACTCTCCTTTCTTATATAATTCGTGTGCAACACGATGCCAATACAGTGCTTTTACATAAGGATACAAAAAAACTTCTTTCTCTTCCCTTAACGCAGGGTCTCTTAGTTTGATCGTATCATATTGGCTTTTCGCAAATTCTCGAAAACCCATCATAATTTCTAAACCTCCAATATATAGTATGTAATTTACAGGACTTTTTTATATCATAGAGGATTCCATCAAAAATTTTTGCTATAATACAAAAAAAGCTCCGTCTCTAAATAAAGAGACGGAGTATATCCGCGGTTCCACTCTTTTCAAAAAGTTCCTGATCTTCTTATTATATATCTGACTAATATCACTTGATCAAGATACTTTCACTCGAATCCGTTAACGCCGGCAACGTACAAAACTACTTTATTCATCTTGTCTGCTCCCAGATGCATTCCAGACATCTTCCCTCAAAGCCACTTCCAGCCGATGGCAGCTTCTCTCTGACAGTTCCAACTTGTCTGTACTAATTCTGTTCATTGCATTTAACTACGAATAGTTTATGCTTTTTCATCCAAAATGTCAACAGATTCTTATTTTTCATACAAAGTATTTGTTATTTATTCTGGTAAAACTCTCGCCTTCACAACAGCCTTCTTCACTGCACTTCCTACAATGATCGCGATCACGATCTTTGCCGCATCTCCTGGAAGATATGGAATCACACCTGCATATAATCCCTGTACAAATGTTAAATGCATCTGTGCACACAGCCAGATCGTTCCAAATGCATATGTTACTGCTGTTCCAAGTACCATACCAATTACTGCCATCACTATGTTCCCTGAGAATTTTTCTACAAAGAATCCACTGATCAATGCCAAAAAGATAAATCCAACCAAATATCCTCCTGTTGGTCCTGCAAGTTTAGCAAGCCCACCACTAAATCCTGAAAATACTGGAAGTCCTACTGCTCCGATCAGAAGGTATACAAGATAACTGATCGTTCCACGTTTCATCCCAATAACCATTACTGCAAAATAAATCACCAAGTTCGTAAATGAAATCGGTACTGGTGTAAATGGCAATGTGATCGACATTGGTCCTAAAATACAAGTTAATGCTGCCATTAATGCAATCAGTGTTAAATCCTGAATTTTCATTGTTTGTTGTTCCATAATAAATTTCTCCCTCACTTTTATTATTTTCCTGTACTGACTGCCATTATATACATTAACCCCTTATTGTCAACTTACTTTTTTAAAAGTTAACAATAAGAAATCCTTTTAATCATCCTGAAAAAAGAAAGGCACCACCGATGCCTTTCTTAATCTTCGTTCTCTTCTTCTAAAATCCCAAGTTCTTTGATCCGCTCCTCAATCTTCTTTAAAGATTCTTCATAAGTTCCTTCTTTTGTCTCTTCCCTCTCCTGATTCATTCCATCAAGTAATTCGTCAATATTCTTACTTAATGGATTGCTGTCCGTTTTTCTCGTCAATAATCCCATATCTGTCTCCTTCTTCCGCTTCTTTGATGATCCTGCATGGATTACCTGCAGCAACTACATTGGCTGGAATATCCTTTGTTACAACACTTCCTGCACCGATCACACTATTGTCGCCGATCGTAACTCCAGGAAGAATCGTAACCCCTCCGCCAATCCATACTTTATCTCCAATCTTAACTGGGAGGGCCCATTCATATCCCTTTTCTCGTCTCTTCACATCTGCTGGGTGGTTCGCAGTATAAATTCCTACATTCGGACCTATAAAAACATGATTCCCGATTTCAACTCCTCCACCATCTAAAATCGTCAGATTAAAGTTTGAGAAAAAGTCACTTCCAATCGTTGTCCTATATCCATAATCCAGATAAATGGGTGCTTCCAGATGAACATTCTTCCCAAGACTTCCAAATATCTGTCCTATCAGATAATTCCGACGTCCTTTATCTTCCCAATGTTCATTAAACTGTCTGGTTAGAGATTTTGCATGGTTCCTCTCTTCTATTAGAGCTTGATCCTCTGCATTATAT
>ENA-OQES01001030-OQES01001030.1-human-gut-metagenome-genome-assembly--contig:-NODE-1030-length-11042-cov-4.832432_pt1 | contig 11042 bp, 13 predicted proteins | sample MGYA00242798_ERZ504641 | MGnify/ENA primary metagenome ERZ504641 (study PRJEB26092, sample SAMD00036327) | human gut metagenome | host: Homo sapiens | study: EMG produced TPA metagenomics assembly of... | reverse complement strand
CCCGTCGCTCAACCGACAAGCCTTCCGGCCCTTCTTCCAAATAAATGCGTTCCCAACGCTCTATAATTTTATGGTCGTTAATTCCGAATTCCTGCATCGTTGCATAGATACTCAGATGTTCTTTTTTGCATGGTTTCTACAACCATTTTCTTGAATTCCGGCGTATATCGTTTGTTCGGTTTTCCTCTTGACATAATAAATCACCCCATCTGTTAGATAGTATATCATACTGTCTAACAAATGGGGTGCAGTTCAAAGCGGCCCGGGAATTTTTTGTGCCATACGTAAAATCAGAGAAAAGCTTACTGCTCACGGAACGTCAGCTGGTCGTCGGTCATCGTATCGACGATGGCCAGGCTGGCCAGCTTGTAGCCGGCAGCGCGCAGCTCGGCGCCGCCCGGCTGGAAGCCCTTCTCAATGCAGATGCCGATGCCGCCGACGGTCGCACCTGCCTGCGCGCAGACATCCAGCAGACCCTTCATGGCCTTGCCGTTGGCGAGGAAGTCGTCCAGAATCAGCACCTTGTCAGAGGGGGAGAGAAACTTCTTGGACAGCGTGATGTCATAATCACGGCCATAGGTGTAGGAATGAACGGTGGAGGTGTAGACCTCGCCGTCAATGTTCTTGCTCTTGGCCTTCTTGGCAAAGACGACAGGCACGTTGAAATGCCGCGCGGTCATGCAGGCGATGGCGATGCCGGATGCCTCGATGGTCAGAATCTTGTTGATGCCGTCGTCCTTGAAGATGCGGTAGAACTCCTCGCCGACCTTGTCCAGCAGGTCTACGTCCAGTTGGTGGTTCAGAAAGCAGTCGACCTTCAGGACATTGCCGGGACGAACCTGGCCTTCCTGCATAATACGTTCCTCCAAAAGTTTCATCTGCGATGATGCCCCTTTCACAAACTCAGTTTCACTCTATTATGACAAATTATGGCGGATTTTGCAAGCCCTTTATCCCAAAAAGTCTTACTAAAATGTCAACAGGTAAAGCTGATAATATTTTGTAACCAAAATTTGTGAAACTTCCCCATAAAGCGGTCAAAAAGCATAGAAAACGCTGTTGATTTGGTTTATTGCATTTTTGTAAACAAAAGCTTATAATTTAGTCAATGAAGCGGCACGGGGTTGTGCGAACCCGTTATGTGCCGTTGCTTTATTTCAGGAGGGAACACTATATGAAAAAACTCGTTAGCTCTGTGCTGGCGGCTTCCATGGTCCTGAGCCTGGCCGCCTGCGGATCTTCCGCATCCACCGATACGGCATCCTCCTCTGAGGCTGCCTCCACCTCCACCGCTGCCACTGCCGAGGCAGCCGGTGAGGGCTCCGGCGCTTACACCGGCACCCCCATCAAGATCGGCGGCATCGGCCCCGTCACCGGCGGCGCTGCCGTGTATGGTCAGGCTGTCAAGAATGCTGAGGAGCTGGCCGTCAAGGAGATCAACGCCGCAAACGGCAGCGACGTCTTTGATTGGAAGTTCGAGGACGATGAGCATGACGCCGAGAAGAGCGTCAACGCCTACAACACCTTGAAGGACTGGGGCCTGCAGGTCCTGGCTGGTCCTGTTACCACCACCCCGTCCATTGCCGTTGCCGCCGAGACCGCCAATGACAACCTGTTTATGATGACGCCTTCCGCTTCTGCGCCCACTGTCATCGAGAGCGGCGACAATGTGTTCCAGATCTGCTTTACCGACCCCAACCAGGGCGTTGCTTCTGCTGACTACATCGCCGACAACAAGCTCGGCACCAAGGTCGGCATCATCTATGACTCCTCTGACGCCTACTCCTCCGGTATCTATGAGAAGTTCAAGGCTGAGGCTGCTGCCAAGAACCTTGAGATCGTTACCGCTGAGGCATTTACCGCTGATAACAAGTCCGACCTGTCCACCCAGGTTGCCAAGTGCCAGGAGGCCGGTGCTGATCTGGTTTTCCTGCCCATCTACTATCAGGAGGCCTCCCAGATCCTGATTGCTGCCAACAAGAGCGGCTATGAGCCTGTCTTCTTCGGCTGCGACGGCATGGACGGCATCCTCTCCATTGATGGCTTCGACACCTCTCTGGCCGAGGGCCTGATGCTGCTGACTCCGTTCGCTGCGGACGCCCAGGATGAAAAGACCCAGGCATTCGTCTCTGCTTATAAGGAAGCCTACGGCGACACCCCGAACCAGTTCGCGGCTGACGCTTATGACGTTGTTTACGCCATCTACGAGGCTGTTTTGGCCGGCGGCCTCAACGGCGACATGGACGCCTCCGACATCTGCGATGCGCTGAAGACCCAGTTCACCAGCATGACCTTTGACGGCCTGACCGGCGACAGCATGACTTGGGACGCTTCCGGCGCTGTTTCCAAGGCTCCTAAGGCTGTTGTCATCAAGGACGGCGCTTACGCTGCTATGTAATTCCGGTACGGCGCACGTAAACTGAATTTTCCGTTGCCAATGGGGGCTGCCGGACATAGGGTTCGGCAGCCCCTTTTTGGTTTGGTAGAAGCAGGTCTCGACAAAAAACACTTGATTTTTTTGTAGAAATACAGGATAACCCATTGTTTTGCCCGCGGATTTGTGCTACTATGGATTCATATTTTCCTGCTTACCTGCGGTATAACGATCAGCAGGGGAAAAGTTAGAGTGAGGTGTATTCCGCAATGCAATTTTTATCCTACCTGATCAACGGTATCAGTCTGGGCAGCGTTTACGCGCTGATCGCCCTGGGCTATACGATGGTCTACGGCATTGCCAAGATGTTGAACTTCGCCCACGGCGACGTTATCATGATTGGCAGCTATGTTGTGTTCTTTGCTTTTGGCTCTGCGGGTATGAACCCCGTGCTGGCCATTGTCCTTTCGATGGTCGTCTGCACCGTTCTGGGCGTTACGATCGAGCGCGTCGCCTACCGCCCGCTGCGTGAGGCCCCGTCTCTGGCCGTCCTGATTACGGCCATCGGCGTCAGCTACCTTTTGCAGCAGGTGGCCCAGCTGGCTTGGACGTCCAACCCCAAGAGCTTTATCTCTGTTGTCTCCGGGCTCAAGCCCATCAGTCTGTTCGGCGGGCAGCTGACCATCTCGGCAGAGACCGTCGTGACCATCATTGCCTGCATTGTCATCATGGTCGTGCTGATCTGGTTCGTCAATAACACCCCCGCGGGCCACGCCATGCTGGCTGTGTCGGAGGATCGCGGCGCCGCCCAGCTGATGGGCGTCAACGTCAACGCGACGATCTCGCTGACCTTTGCCATCGGCTCTGCGCTGGCCGCTGTGGCCGGTGCGCTGCTCTGCTCGTCCTATCCGACCCTGCAGCCCACCACCGGCGCCATGCCCGGCATCAAGGCGTTCGTGGCCGCGGTCTTTGGCGGCATCGGCTCTATCCCGGGTGCGTTCCTCGGCGGTATCCTGCTGGGCATCATCGAGAACCTGAGCAAGGCTTACATTTCGACCCAGCTGTCTGACGCTATCGTATTTCTTGTCCTGGTCGTGGTGCTCATTGTCAAGCCCACCGGCCTGCTGGGCAAGAAGGTCAACGTGAAGGTTTGAGGTGGCTGCTATGTTGAAAAATATGAAAAAGTCCACCAAAAGCAACGTCATTACGCTGGGCATTGTCGTCGGCTTCTATGTCCTGATTCAAATTCTGAGTGCCGCCGGTGCGCTGACAAACTCCTTCTCCGGCCAGCTCGTGCCCATCTGCGCCTATGTCATTATGGCGGTCTCGCTGAACCTGACCGTCGGTATGCTGGGTGAGCTGAGCCTCGGCCACGCCGGCTTCATGAGCGTCGGCGCGTTCTCCGGCACGCTCGTCTATGTCGTCATGTCCGAAAACGCCCCGCAGCCCCTTGCACTGCTGCTGGCCTTCGTGGTCGGCGGCGCGGTGGCAGGTCTGTTCGGCGTGCTCGTCGGCATCCCCGTTCTGCGTCTGTCCGGTGACTACCTGGCCATCGTCACGCTGGCTTTTGGTGAGATCGTCAAGAACGTTATGAACGCCTGTTATCTGGGCGTGGATTCCCACGGCCTGCACTTCTCACTGAAGGATTCCGCCTCCCTGAATCTGGAGGTAGACGGCAAGGTGCTGATCAACGGCGCTATGGGCATCACCGGCATCAAGAAGGCGTCCACCTTCACCATCGGCATCGTGCTGGTCATTATTACGCTGCTGGTCATTCTGAACCTTGTCAACTCCCGCGCGGGCCGCGCCATCAAGGCCATCCGCGATAACGAGATCGCCGCGCGTTCCGTCGGCATCCCCATCACGAAGTACAAGCTCATGGCGTTTGTGACCTCCGCCGTCTTTGCGGGCGTTGCAGGCGTGCTCTACGCGCTGAACTACTCCTCGCTGGTCGCGAAGAAGTTCGACTACAACACCTCGATTTTAATTCTGGTGTTCGTTGTTCTGGGCGGCATCGGCAACCTGCGCGGCTCGGTCATCGCCGCCGCCGTGCTGACCGTTCTGCCTGAGCTGCTGCGCAGCATGAACGACTACCGTATGCTGATCTACGCCATCGTGCTGATCGTGGTCATGATTTTCAACCAGAGCCCCGAAATGATTGCCCTGCGCAAGCGCCTGACCGCGCGCTTCCGCAAGGAGGATGCCGAGGGCAAGGGTACCAAAGACAAAGAGAAAAAGGGGGTGGCGTAAATGGCACTGCTGGAGGTCAGTAACCTGGGTATTGCGTTCGGCGGCCTGCAGGCCGTTGCGCAGCTCGATCTTTCCATTGAAAAGGGTCATCTGTACGGTCTGATCGGCCCCAACGGCGCGGGCAAGACGACGGTCTTTAACATGCTGACCGGCGTCTATAAGCCCACCGAGGGCAACATCATTCTGGACGGCAAGGACATTACCGGCCAGAACCCCGAGCTTATCAGCAAGTCCGGTATTGCACGTACCTTCCAGAATATCCGCCTGTTCAATGATATGACGGTGCTGGATAACGTCAAGGTCGGTCTGCACAACCAGATCAGGTACAATATGTGGACCGGTATCCTGCGTCTGCCTGCTTACAAAGAAAAAGAGCACGAGATGAACCGCGAGGCCATGAAGCTGCTCAAAATCTTTGACCTGGACAAGGAGGCCGACTACAAGGCCAGCCAGCTGCCCTACGGCAAGCAGCGCAAGCTGGAAATTGCCCGCGCACTGGCCACGAACCCGAAGCTGTTGCTGCTGGACGAGCCCGCCGCCGGTATGAACCCCAACGAGACCGAGGAGTTGATGCACACCATCCACAGCGTGCGCGACCAGTTCGGTGTCGCCATCCTGCTCATCGAGCACGATATGAACTTTGTCATGGGCATCTGCGAGGAGATCACCGTGCTGGACTATGGCCGTGTGATTGCCCGCGGCGACGGCAAAGCCATCCGCAACAACCCGAAGGTCATTGCGGCATATCTGGGAGGTGACTGACGATGGGCGAGATGCTTTCTGTCAAAAATGATCAATGTTTACTATGGCTCGATCCACGCCTATCAAGGAACATTTCGTTCCATGTCAATGAGGGCGAGATCGTCACCCTGATCGGTGCGAACGGCGCGGGCAAGACCACGACGATGCACGCGATCTCCGGTCTGCTGAAGCTGCAGAGCGGCGAGATCGACTACTGCGGCCAGACCATCAGCAAGATGGAGGCGCACAAGATCATCCGCCTGGGCCTGGCGCAGGTGCCGGACGGGCCGCCGCGTGTTCAGCGGCCTGACCGTGCAGCAGAACCTGCAGATGGGCGCGTACACACGCCGCGACGGCAAGGAGGCCATCCAGAATGACTTCGACATGGTCTTTGACCTGCTGCCGCGTCTGAAGGAGCGCCGCAACCAGCCCGCCGGTACGCTCTCCGGCGGCGAGCAGCAGATGCTGGCCATGGGCCGTGCACTGATGTGCAAGCCCAAAATGCTGCTGCTGGACGAGCCGTCCATGGGCCTGTCCCCGCTGCTGGTCAAGGAAATCTTCAAGATCATCCGCCAGGTCAACCGCAACGGCGTGACCGTGCTGCTGGTGGAGCAGAACGCAAAGATGGCCTTGGAGATCGCCAACCGCGCTTATGTTCTGGAGACCGGCACGATCAAGATGGAGGGCGAGGCCACCGAGCTCGCCAACAACATCGAGGTCCGCAAAGCCTATCTGGGCTGCGAATAAGTGCATACTAAAAAAATCCTGTGTCCGCAAAAAGGGCACAGGATTTTTTTGCTATAAAAGCCTCCCTTGTGGGGGCGAAACATTGCTCGCCGCAGGGAAGCCGCACACACACGTAGGGGCGGATTCCATATCCGCCCGGGCACATTGCGGCAGGAACTCAGTATTCCTTCCGCTTATAAATGCCCCACGCATACCTTGTAGCTCACGAAAATACACCGCCAGCAGCCCTACAAACGCTGCAACCAGCCCCGTCAGCAGCACTTCGTCGGAGGCATTGAACAGCTGCATCAAATCGGGCGAGACGGAAGCGACCAGCCCAATACAACCGCCGAGCACACCGATGATCAGAAACAACCAGCTGCGGGCCTTGACACTGTTGAACCGATAGGACAGCGGCAGCAAAAGCGCGACCAACAGCAGCGCCATGCTGCCGCAGGCCAGCAGGGCTGCCAGACACTCGAGGGGCGGTACTTTATACGCGGTGTGCCAGAACAGCAGAGGCGGCAGCACATTGTTCAGCGCCACGATCAGCACCGTACACACTGTGCCCAGCGCCAGCCCGCACAGCCCAAACAGGTATTTGCTGCCCACAAGCTGCGCGGGTGTTACGGGCAGCGTGCGGGCGTAGATGTCCCAATGGGAGTTCTCGTCAAACGAAATCGTGGAGGTGATCAGAATGGAAAATAAAACGAGCAATGCATAGGCCATCCCGGTCTGCCCGGTCAGAATGCTGATGCCGCCGTAGAGGAACGCGATAAAAAATACAGTCTGTTTGTAGGAACTTGTCAGGGTGGCCCATTCTTTATACAAAAGCCCTTTCATTGTGCATCCCTCCCGCTATAAAACCGCATAATATCATCGAGCCTTGCCGCGTCGCAGACGGCCTCCGGCAGAAGCTCCTGCACGGTGCGCCGTTCCCTGACCAGACTTTCACACCCATAGGCCCCGCGCCTGGTGAACACCACCAGCCCGGCGGGCAGGGAAGGCAGTACATCCTCGCCGCAGTGCAGCACGCCGTATTCCTGCAAAAGGTCATCCTTGTTCTCCTGAAACAGCAGCTGCCCGTTGTGCAGGTACGCGATGGAATCCGCAATCTGCTCAAGGTCCGCCGTGATGTGGCTGCTCATGACAATGCTGTGCCGCTCGTCCTGGATGAACTCCAAAAATCAGGTCCAGCAGCGCACCGCGCACCACCGGGTCAAGACCGGCGGTGGCTTCGTCCAGCACCAGCAGCTCGGGGTCATGGGCCAGCGCCGCAGCCAGGCTCAGTTTTAACCGCATGCCGCGGCTGTACTCTTTGAGCTTCTTGCCTGCGTCCAGACCAAAGCGGCGCAGATAGGCGGAAAAGCTGTCCGCATTCCACTGCGCACCGTACATTCCGGCCAGACTGCGCGCGACCTGCGCGGCGGTGAAGCTCCCGTAGAAAAAGGCATCCTCAAACACAACGCCAATCTTAGCGCGAGTGGCGGCATCGGCAGGGGAGCCGCCCAACAGGTCAACCGTGCCGTCATCCGCCCGGTTGACGCCGCAGAGGATTTTCAAAAGTGTCGTCTTGCCTGCGCCGTTCTCGCCAATCAGACCGACGATGCTGCCCGCGGGCACGGTCATATCAACCGGTCCAAGGGTTAAAGTCTTTGTACTGCTTCGTGATGCCGCGTAAAGCGGCGGTGCTTGCTGCCATAGGTCAGCCCTCCCACAAAAGGTGCAGCGTCTCTGCAACCTCGTCATAGCCGATGCCGCCCAGTCGCGCGGCGTCCACCGCGCCCTGCAGGCAGTCCTCGACCTTTTTTAAATGCTCCTCGCGCAGCAGGGCGGGGTTCTGCTCGGCGACAAAGCTGCCCCGGCCCTGCTGGGTCAGGATAAAGCCGTCGCGCTCCAGATCCTCATACGCGCGCTTCGTTGTGATGACGCTGATGCGCAGCTCCCTGGCCAAAAGCCGGATGCTGGGCAGTGCGTCGCCGGGGCGCAGCGCGCCGGACAGGATCTGCTGCTTGATCTGCCGCGTGATCTGCGCGTAGATCGGCTCCTGCCCGGAATTGGAAAGATAAATCTGCATGGTAGGAAGCTCCTTCATCTCGAATTGTACATATTCGATATTTACAGTATATACACACTATGCACAGTTGTCAATAGGGAAATGTAAATATTAGAGCCTCCGGCTGGACTTGCCAGAAGGGGTTTGCTATACTGTAGATAGACAAATCGGAAATTGAGGAGAGAGCAGATGAAATACTTATACTTGCATGGATTGGGACAAAAATGCAGCAGTTGGAACAAGGTGATAGAAGCAACAGAAGTGTTGGATCATAGCGTATGCTTGGATTTGTCGGAAATGGTCAAAGGCAAAGCGGTAACATATTCCACCCTCTACTCTGCTTTTGTGGAATTGTGTGATGCAGAAAATGAGGAAATCATTTTGTGTGGTCTTTCCTTGGGTGGAGTGTTGGCACTTAACTATGCGATAGACTATCCCCAAAAAGTAAAGGCGTTAGTTTTGATTGCAGCGCAGTATAAAATGCCAAAGAGATTATTAAAACTGCAAAATGCACTATTTCGTTTTATGCCACAGTCGATGTTTCAACAAACCGGCTTTGGAAAACTCGATTTTATAAGTCTGTGTGACAGCATGGCGGAACTTGATTTTAGTGGTTCATTGAACCAAGTCTCCTGCCCTGTATTGGTCGTTTGTGGAGAAAAAGATAAAGCCAACAAAAGAGCATCTATCGAACTTGCAGATATTATGAAGCATTCCCAATTCAAAGAAATTCCGAGAACCGGTCACGAAGTGAATTTGGAATCTCCGGAAGAACTAGCCTCCTTATTGCGAAAGTTTTATAAAAGCATCTGACAACTTCCCGTTTGCCGCAATCTCCCGGCGGGGTAGGGTCACCCCGCCCTACGAACAAATTGGGAGTATCGTTGTAGGAGCGGTCAGTTTATCCGGCATGGCCAGCTCCATGCGGAACACATCGCTGCTCATATCGCCGATTGTGCAGACAACGCTGTACTTGCCGTCCTTCTCCTGCACGGTGGTGCGGTGGTTCCAGCTGCGTATCTGCATCACGGCGTGCCCGGCCCCTATAGGCGTTTTGTCCGTTCAATGGTGCTTGCAGGAAATCTGCTGTAGGTAAAATTTCAAAATTCAAAAAGAAGGAGAAATCATGAAAAACAGAAAAGCATATGCCATCATCTGTTGGATAGTAGCAGCTATAGCATTTTTTGGCGGCACTTTTGATAAGTGAAGGAAAAATAGAAAATGTAACGAAGCAAGCAGTCCTTTTACTGGTAATGGGGCTGGTCTGGCTAATTTTAGGAATCGTACATTGGGTCAAAAGCCACAAAAAGTAAATACAGCACTTTGGCGGTTCCCCTGTTTCCCCAACATACAAAATGCCCCTTCGTATGGCATAACCATGCGAAGGGGTGTTCTGCTGTTACTGTAATGCTGCCGGCGGGCGGTCATCCTCGCTGCCGGGCTGGGTAAGGGCGTTCAGCAGCTTCGGGAAAATATCACTGCCGTGCGCAATAAAGTTGTTCTTGATCATCTCAGCGGTCAGCTTATCCGGCATGGCCAGCTCCATGCGGAACACATCGCTGCCCATGTCGGCAATCGAGCAGACCACGCTGAACTGGCCGTCCTTCTCCTGTACAACGGCGCGGTTCGACGCGGCGCGATGCCGCCAGCTGCGGATCTGCATGACGGCGCGGATCGCGCTCTCCCGCACGGTGCGGGGCAGGTCGTAGGCCAGCGTGTCCGCCACGGTGGTACCGCGGCGTGTAATGGTATACCGCCCGTCCTCGTCCACGGTGACAAGCTGCTGCTTTTCGACCTCGGCCAGGGCGTCGGCAAACTCAAAATAATTGACAAGCTGTTCCTGCAAAAGCGCACCCTGCATCGTTTCGCGCTTTACGGGGCCTGCCACTTTGACAAGGTAGCAGAGCAACATACGGATCTGCGTGTCGTCTGTAAGGCCGCCCGGGCGCACCCCGGCGGTGAATGCCTCTGCCATCGTAACCACTTCCTCGACAAAATTTCATCTATCTCATATTATACACGCCGCGGCGGGCCGTGGCAAGATGGCAAAATCCAAAAGTGATAAAAATCGGACGCCAAAATCAAAATACCGTTTCGATCTGCTTGCGGCTCTGCGGTGTGGAGTAGGTCCACCGCTTGAGCCGCCCGCGGGTCACGAAATAGTGCGGCTCAAACCGCAGGGGCTGGCCCAAATTCTTGTTGACCACGACCAGCTTGATCTTCATTTTATCGGGCAGGATGTTCTTGATGTACACGCTCACGGCCTGCCCGGGGCGCAGTGTGGAGTCCGCCTCCGCCAGCCCCGCCAGGTTCGGTGCGATCTCAATAAAGACGCCGTATTCCTCGACGCTGCGCACAATTCCGACGACGGTCTCCCCGGCGGCAAAGCAGGCTGCGTTCTCGCTCCAGGTGCCCAGCAGCTCGCGCAGCGTCAGCACAATGCGCCCCTGCACGTCGCGGTTCTTGATGGCACACAAAAGCTGCTGGCCGACCTGCACCCGGTCCGCGGGCGAGGCGATGCGGCTGACCGACAGGCAGTCGATGGGCAGCAGCGCCGCAATGCCGCAGCCGATGTCGCAGAACGCGCCGAAATTTTGCAATGTGGGTCCACGGTGCAGGGCAATGACGCTGCCAGCCTCCAGCGTGTCAAGGTACTGTGCCCGGCAGCGGCGCTGTGCCTCGGCGCGGGAGAGCAGGTAGTATTCCTCGCCGTTCTCGTCAAACTCGGTGATATTAGCTGAAACGAAACAAGAAGCATTCTATGATGAGGTGTTGAAAGCACTTTGGGGCATACATCAGTGATAAGTTGAATATCCCGGTTTCTCAATTGTCTAAAGATAATATCGAGGACGAATTGACCAATATGGTGTTGCCCCCAGAACTGATTAAAGATTT
>ENA-OQES01001029-OQES01001029.1-human-gut-metagenome-genome-assembly--contig:-NODE-1029-length-11045-cov-4.619161_pt1 | contig 11045 bp, 14 predicted proteins | sample MGYA00242798_ERZ504641 | MGnify/ENA primary metagenome ERZ504641 (study PRJEB26092, sample SAMD00036327) | human gut metagenome | host: Homo sapiens | study: EMG produced TPA metagenomics assembly of... | reverse complement strand
GAAGCATGTTCAGTCGTATGCCGTTTTTATATAAAACGAGAATTATCCTGCTAAACGCTGTGAGGCCGTTTTTGTGTCCTGCCGTTTCTTGTTTCGGCAGATTAAATTTTGCGTCAGTATTATGCAGCTGCGGCAATGCCGTGTAAGTTGAAGCCCGTCGGCGCAAGATGCAAATGCAGCATTAATGCTTGCACATTGCATGGATATGTGCCGTTTATCAGGTTAAATGCCGTGCGGGGACTTAAAGTTTTTTAATGAAAAGTACGGCAGTTATTCAGACTTAATACTTATCTTTGCGAAATGCTTTTAAAACCAAAAAATAATGTTATAAAATATGAAACTGATCGCTGACAGCGGAAGTACGAAAAAACAGACTGGTGTGTGATGGACGGCAGCCGTGTCGTCCAACGCATGGCGGGGCAGGGCATCAAACCCCTTTCAGCAGTCCCCGCCGGTTATCCTTAAAACAATAACAGACGACGTGGTTTCAAAGATTACGTGTGCCGGAGATATTGATGAGGTCTACTTTTTATGGCGCAGGATGCCGTGAGGAGATGAAGCCCATGATGCGTGGCGTATTGTCAGAGTGTTTCCCGGGTGCCGTAAAGGTGGATGTAGAAACCGACATGCTAGGTGCTGCGCGTGCCCTGTTTGCCGATGAACCCGGCATTGCCTGCATATTGGGTACAGGGGCAAACTCGTGCATGTATGACGGTAAGAACATCACAGGCAACGTGCCGCCGCTAGGCTATGTGCCTTGGCGATGAAGGCAGCGGGGCTGTGTTGGGCAAGCTCTTTGTCAAACGCGATGTTCAAAGGGCGGTGTTTCTGATGCAGTGCGCAACGGCTATCTGAGCGAGTCGGGACTTACGCTTGCGGATATAATAAACAGGGTTTACCGTGAGCCTCTGCCAAACCGCTTTCTGGCAAGCATGTCGCTGTATGTTCACAGGCATCTTGACGATGAGAGAGTAAGGCTGCTCGTGGTGGACAATTTCCGTAATTTCTTCAGGCGCAACGTTGCCCTCTATAGCCATGACGGCTATGCCGTAGGCTGTGTCGGCAGCATGGCATATTGTTATGGCAGTCAGCTGGCAGAGGCAGCGCGTATGGAAGGTTTTGAGGTGGCAAAGTGCTTAAAAGTCCGATGGAAGGACTCGTGGCATATCATTCTCGTTGATAAGGTGCATGTTTTTGTAAAGATAAAGTTATTTGGCTAAATAAAAAATGTGTATTTATGATTAATCTTTGCAAAATAAATTGTACCTTTGCATGCGTTTGTATATAATTACATTTTTTAAATAAAATATATATGTATTTTATCTTGTTAGTTACCGTTTTGATAACGGCTGTTTTCTTGGTAGTGGCTGCTTTTGTCATCGCTAAGTTGATAGGTCCGCGTACGTACAACAAGGTTAAGGGAGAGCCATTCGAGTGCGGTATACCGACTCACGGTTCTTCATGGATACCTGTGCACGTGGGCTACTATCTGTTCGCAATCCTTTTCTTGGTCTTCGACGTGGAAACTGTATAGCGCTTGCCATCATTTCGGCTGTCAAACAATCGTCGATTCATCAACGTAATGCAATCACATCCAAGGAGAATTATCGTGCGTAACGCAATGCTGACACTCAAAAACCACGCTGAAAACCGCCACCAGCGGCACTGTCGGAATCCATCCTCAAGCCGGCGCTGTTCGCCGTGCTCATGTGGACCGCCTCCGCGGCCGGTGCCGTGCCGATTCCGGGCACGCCGGTGCCGATCACGCTACAGACGTTCGTGGTGATGCTGGCCGCGCTGATGCTGCCGTGGAAGCAGGCCGGCGCCGCGATGCTCATGTATCTGGCAGCCGGCGCGGTCGGTCTGCCGGTGTTCGCCGGCGGCGCTTCCACCATGGCATTGGTTGGCCCGAGCGCCGGCTTCCTGATCGGCTTCCTGCCGGCGGCCATCGTCACGTCGCTGCTGAAGGGTGAGGCGCGCACCGATTCGCTGAAGCATGGCGCGCTGACCGCCGCACGTTACCTGTTTGCCTGTGTCGCCGGCTGCATTGCGCTTGACTATCTGCTTGGTTTCATCGTGCAGTCCGCCATTACCGGCATCGCACTGCCGATTGTGGCCGTGGCTTCCATGGGATTCGTCGCAGGCGATGCGGTCAAGGCCGTTATCGCTTCCGCCGTGGTCGCAGGTCTTGCCAAGCTGAAGTGAGATTGCGGCAAATTTCAGCAATCAAGTAACTTTTTTACTTACTGAGCACGCCTACGTCGGCCGTGCTCACCCGATGCAATACGCCTTCCTGATCCTCAATGGTCAGGGAGGCGTCGTCGTTTAACGCGACAGCCCTGCCCTGCAAAGTGGTTCCGTCCACAAAATGAGCCTCGCACTGCTTGCCGAGCGTCCAGCAGATCGGGGTCATCGCTTCCCGGGCGCGCACAGCCTCACGGTGAGGGTCCTCTTCGAAATCAGCCAACCGCGAGCGCAATCCTTGCACCCAACGTACGGCAATCGCATCGCGCAACACCATCGCATCAGGCAGATTGCGCGCAACCAACTGCAACGATGTGGACTTATCTATCGGCAATCGTTCCTGAGCGACGGCAAGATTCAAACCGACGCCGATCACAATGGCAACGCGATCCCCGCAATCCGGAATCGGCACCATTTCAGCGAGTACGCCACCAAGTTTCTTGCCGCCAGCAAAAATATCGTTCGGCCATTTCAGCAAAACATCTTCATCGAGCGTGCCGCCGAAATCGCATACCGCACCAACAATCGCCTCACGCATCTCGCAACCGGCAATCATCTGCAGCCAACCATTGACGGACGAATCGCGCACAATCGCAACCGGCACGCTCACCACCAGCGACACGATGAATGACTCCCCCGGCACACTGGCCCACGTATGGTCGAGCCGCCCGCGACCGGCCGTCTGCTCGTTCGCCGCGACAACCACGATCTCACGCCCGCTCCACACGAGGTTCCCTGCAATGCCGTCCATGCCATCCATGCCGAACAGCCGACCTGCACGCACCAAATCCGCGGCATACGTGTTGGTGGATCCCACCGTATCCAAAACAAGCACCTGATCCGCCGCAACGCATGTACGCGGCATGATCGCAGCCGAATCCAAAATCGCCATCATTACCTCCTACCTACTACAGCGCGGCGCGCCGACGCAATGTCGCCGCAACGCAACAGCTCATGTAGCAGCCAACGCAGCCGCTACTCGTCCTGCCGCACCTGGCTGGCCTCATGCGCACTGGCCACGTTCGCGCTGGCAGCCGATCGCGCATTACGCGACTCGCGCCAGAATTGCAGGCATACGAAACCGAATACGAACGCGACCGGTAGCATATGCCGTTCGAAATTGTTGGCCGGAGCGGTGATCATCACGCCCATGAGCAGCAGCAGGGGCAGATGCCATGACAGCGAGCGCCATCGCCGCAACACCACTTCGGCAGCGCCGACCAGCAGCATCAGCGTTACGTACAGATTGCCGTGCGTCACCCAGCCGATCACGGGAATATTGCCCCAACCTTTCGCGAAGCCGGCCACCGCATCGCGCCAATCGTGGTTATACAGGTGGATCCACGCATTGTCGTTCTGCACGTAATCGTTGTTCACGTAGTAGTCCATCGACACGTATGGCAGGTCGGTCACGTCGAAATAGCCGAAGCATTCGGCGAAAAACGCGTCGAGCGCGATAACAGGATTTGCGACAACGATTTCAAGCCAGGCCTCGTTGAAGTTTGTCATGTCGTCTTCGGTGACGGTGCGCCACTTGTAACTGACTTTCTTCGATTGGATGCCGGAGGATTTCACCGGGTCGGCGTCCTGCCGGAAGTACGCTTCGGCCATCTGGTCGAGGTTGAAGACCGGTTCAAGCTTTTTCGCCGCGTCCGCCGGAATGCCTTTCGGATTGTATTTGGCGACGCGCGCGATCTGCTGCAGTTGGATGCCACGGCTTTCGATGGGGTCGCCGCCGATGATGGCGCCCGTGTTGGTGAGGAACACGATGCCGCCATGAATGAGGATGGTTGGCAGCAGAAGTGCCACAAGATAGGTTTTCCAACGTTTGCGATCGTTGATAAGTGCCAGGATCAGGGTGAAGAGAATGATGTACCACGCGTATTTCGCGCTGATCAGCATCACGCAGCTTGAGATGGTGAAGGCCATGATCGAGCGTTTGCGTAGGTACGTCGGCTTGCCGTTGATGGTGGGCAGCGCTTTGATATGTGTCATGTGCAGTTCGTACCACACGCCGAACCACCATACGAATGCGAAAGCGAACAGCGGCGATTTCGTCAGGGAAATCGTGGCGAATACCGCAAGCGGGCACACCATGAAGAACAGCAGTATCATGAATCGTGTTTTCGCACCGGCCCGCAGTCTGGAGGGGCGTGCCACAACGCCTGCTTCAGGATGCGCGTAATCGCGCATATTCCAGCAATCGTGGCGTTCCGGATGCGAGAAGTCGAACGTGCCGACGCCAAGCCTGCGCCACGGCAGGTTGAAGAACCGGTTGGCGGTGGCCGAACAGCAGAATGCGGCGAACAGCCATTGCAAGGCTGCGAGCACCACGATGCCCGCATCGTTGGAGTCGGTGAAGTAGCGCGAAACCGCCGCTGCGGCACCGTAGAACACGGTGAGCACGACATTGTGCTGGTCGGTCAGATATGTGGGATTGTCCGGCCACATGTAATGCGCGGTCGGGTAAATATCCATGGGCACGAACGAGAAGAAGCCGATATATGGCTGTTTCAAGCCCGTCCACTGGTTCAAGGCCCAGCTGAATTCACGGATCTGCGAGCGAATGTCGGCGCCGAACGCGGCCAATAGCGTGGTTGGAATCCACAGCCAGCCGATTACGAACACCAGCATGAGTTTCCACCAACAGTCGGTGCAGCGGGTGAGTTTGCTCCCCGTCCATACGATCACTGCATGCAGGGCGCGCCCTGGGCGGCTGTGCGCGGCATCATGCAAGTGTCGCAACATAATGCCAAGCACGGTGGTCGGCGTTCCTGCAATCTCGTTGCATAGTTTTTCATGCCGTCGTGCGAAATATTGCGGAAGTACGCGACGGCCGCGGCCGAATCTGACCAATGCGACAACTATCGAAAACCATATCGCGAAAGCGACCACCAAATACAGCACATTCAGCCAGCCGAAGTCGGAAAGCCCATCGCCGAACCAATACAACGGCCCGATCGCGCAACACCATGCCACCCAAAGGCATGCCAGCACGGCCAGCATCCAGCTGAGGAATGTGCCGATACGCTCGCTACGCTTTCCAGTTTGTTTGACTTCGCTCATAAGCGGCATAATAGCGGCACTCCCCGAATGAACTTCACCTCGTTGACGCTTTCCGTTCAGCGATTCGCCAGTTGGGCGGCTACACTTGACGCTTATGAACTCCGATCAGGCAGACATTCTCGACCTTCTGGCAGGGCACACCGACGATTCAACCATCGAACGGCTCGCTTTCGAATGCCTGATGACTTCTCTTACGGATGATCGCGTCGCCTCGTTGATGAATGTGCTTGGTTGGCGTGGGGATTTCGATTGTTTCGCGATTGGCGGCACACCGGAAACGAGTCCCGCTTCGGCTTCGCTCGTTGCGCGTAAGGCGGTGCGCGATCTGGGCGGAGAACATGTGATTGTTGGCACATACGGCAGTTTTCTGCTGGCGCTTGTCTGTCAGAGTGGCGCCGCCACTGCCGAAGTGACCTGCACGTCGATTATGCCCGCTTTCAAAGATGACGAATCGGTGTATTTGAGTCCGGTGCGTTCCGGTGTCGCCGGCGCTTCGCACGTGTTGCGTGAAACCCTGTTTTCCTTGCAGGCGGCTCCCGCTTTGGCGTCGCCGTCCCGCCCGTTGCGTGCCGATGAGTTGCTGCCGGAACGGGCGCTGTTGGGCGATGATTACGCTCGTGAAGAGTTGTATCAGAACGTGTATCAGGTGCTTCATGGCGAGAATCCCGACGATCCGACGTTTGTGACGGTTTCCACGTTTTTGCGCAACGGCAGTTCGTTGGAAAACACGGCGAAGGAATTGAATGTGCATCCGAATACGGTGCGTTATCGTTTGAAGCGTGCCGCGGAAACGACCGGTTGGGATGCGACCGATCCACGCGACGCATACGTGTTGACGACCGCGCTTGCAATTGGCCGTATGCGCGATCGTTGAAATCACTTCTCTGTTTTAATATCTATCTGATATCTGGTTTCATTGAGATTCTTTGATATTCAGACGATTGCAGGATCATTATTTATTAAATGAGATAGATAATCGCAAGATATATGTGAAAGACCCGCATCTGCGATGAGGCAGGATGCGGGTCTTTTGCAAGCTATATAGAAGCTATCTGCAAGCTATATTGCTCAGGCGATGACCGTCGGATCAACCGGGACGCCCGGGTTCATCGTGGAGGTGATGGTCGCCTTGGTGACGTAGCGGCCCTTCACGGTGGACGGCTTCAGACGCTTGATTTCGTCGGCAACAGCCTTGAAGTTCTCGTCGAGAGCCTGCTCGGTGAAGGAGAGCTTGCCGATGAGGAAGCTCAGGTTGCCGTTCTTGTCAACACGGAAGTCGACCTTGCCGCCCTTGATGTCCTTGATGGCCTTGGTGACATCCATGGTCACGGTGCCGGTCTTCGGGTTCGGCATGAGGCCACGCGGACCGAGCACGCGGCCGAGGCGGCCGACCTTGCCCATCATGTCCGGGGTAGCCACCACGGAATCGAAGTCCAGGAAGCCGTCGGCAACCTTCTGCACGAGATCGTCGTCACCGACGATGTCGGCGCCAGCCTCGAGAGCCTCGGTGGCCTTCGGGCCACGGGCGAACACGAGGACCTTGGCGGTCTTACCGGTGCCGTTCGGCAGGTTGACGGAACCGCGGACCAGCTGGTCGGCCTTACGCGGATCCACGTTCAGGCGCAGCACGGCCTCAACGGTCTGATCGAACTTGTACTCCGGCATGCTCTTGACGAGAGCGATGGCTTCGTTAGCGGTGTAAAGATTGTTGCGATCGATCTTCTCAGAAGCTTCGCGGTACTTCTTGGAACGCTTTACCATTTGTCCCTCTCCTCTCAGTCGGTAACCGTGATACCCATCGAGCGGGCGGTGCCCTCGATGATCTTCATGCCGGCTTCGACGTCGCGTGCGGACAGATCAGCCATCTTGATTTCGGCGATCTCACGGACCTGAGCCTTGGTGACGGAGCCGACCTTGTGGGTCAGCGGGTTTTCGGTACCCTTCTGGATGCCCGCGGCCTTCTTCAGCAGAGCTGCCGCCGGCGGGGTCTTCAGAATGAAGGTGAAGGAACGATCTTCGAAAACGGTGATCTCAACAGGGATGACCTGGCCCATCTTGTCCTGCGTGGCAGCGTTGTACTGCTTGCAGAAGTCCATGATGTTCACGCCATGGGAACCCAGAGCCGGGCCCAGCGGCGGGGGCCGGGGTTGGCCTTGCCAGCCTGAATCTGGAGCTTGAGAAGCGCCGAGACTTTCTTCTTAGGAGCCATTGTATGGTTCTTCTTTCTGTATTCATCCAAGCATTCAATTCACTATTTGCCAGATTCCAATCAATAAAAATTCGCAGGAATTGTGGCCACCGCCAATAATATCAATCCCTCTGCCAACTGACGGACAAAGATACTATGATCTGTTCCACCCAATGATTTCATCAATGCAATCTCACCACGTCGTTGCTGAGTACGGAACCAGAAAGTACCTAGCAATCCCAAGAATATATTCAACAACAAGAAACCCATTCCGAAAAGGTAACTGTTCCAGGCATTCGTATGTGACTGCTGAAAGTTACGACGGATATCGGTAAAAGAACGCACATCCGCGATAAACACATTGCCCACGCGATACAGTTTCTCACTATCCGCTTTCAAACGGGCTATAAAATCGCGATCTTGATCCTCTTTTACGCGTACACAAAGCTCCGTGCCCAAATCATACCATTCTTCCGGCATAGGAGCCACCATGCAGTAACTGTTCCATGCCTCAAAATAATCCCCATAACGGACAACCTGCAAAGAAAGCCGCTAAATTATATGTATTCGTTGTATCCCCGAACAAATGAAAAATTGTTTGTCTACCAATGAAGTCAAATCACATCCATAGCGCCGTTTATAAAGATTATCTGAAGCTAAGAAATTCTTCGGATGTTTTCAGCATCTCAGCCAGTTGTTCAGGGGTCTCCCCACGGGTGCCACGATAACGGAACACACGGACAAAATCGGGAGACACCAATCTGCGTATAGTCCATCCCGGCGAACGTAATGTATCATACACCACTGACGCACTGCTGTTACTGCCATTATACGGGTAAGAATTTGTCCTAATCCGGCTGCCTCTATGTCCGGTCTATGCTGAAGACGACTTAGAAGTTCCTTGATATCCTGCCGCTTTTCCTCGTCTGTCTGATTGGGAATAAAGTCTGGACTTTTGTCCGTAAGACGTCCCATTTGCACCAAATAGCAATGAGAAATATCAAATCCCCGTGGTTCATTATAAATTGAGGTCTGTACATACATATAGTCCACAATATACCATAAAACGACACTTACCAACAATAATTCGGTGACAAGCCAAAGATTAGACCGCCATTCATTTTTTCATCTGAGTAAATAGTTTCTTATTCATCTTGATTCTTTACTTTTAATTCGTTATCACCTTAGTGAATCCTTCCTCCCAGTGCATTGACAATGCTAGTCCTTGAAGCCCTCCAAGCAGGAATGCCGCTACTCAGCAAATTCAAAACAAAGCAAAACAGCAATGCATAAAGGAAAGTGGAAGGGTGCAATAAAATACTGGAATCAACTGTAGGGGCATTCAATGTCGCACTATAAGGCTGTGCAAACAGGATATCGGTACCTAAATAAGCCATAACAATACTGATAAACAAACCTACGGCACCAGCCAACAAAGTCACGACCAGGTTTTCCATGATTATTTGTCCAACCATTTCCATGCGGGTGCTCCCAAAAGCACGGCGTACTCCTATTTCCGCCACACGTTGGCGCAACCGGCTTTGCGTCATACTGCTCAGATTTATAGCAGGTACTAACAACAGAATGATAAAAATGATAGCACGTTCACGACGAGCCGACTTCAAATCCGGCTCCAAGTTAGCTGCAAATGAAATAGACTGAGTTTCCTGATCGTATGGCCGGTTACGGTCTATCAACGTATACCCCTGATCGGCAAGAATAGAATTATACTCACTCATACGCCGCTTGGCTTCAGCACGGATTTCTCCAAAATCATCATGGCTTCGAGCCAAAATAGTGACACTCATCATCCCCATGTGCTGGTCACTCCACGTATCATTAGGCAAATCCGTCGAAGTAAAGGGAATCCATACTTGGCCATAAGAAGCATCGGCAAGAGTAGATACATCTTTCACTACCCCTACCACACGATAGGGAGCATGATTCAACAAAAACTCTTTGCCCGCAGATTCTGTGGAACCAAACAAAGCCCGCGATATGCTCTCAGTAATCACAGCCACAGGAGTGCCTGCATTGAAAGTAGCTTCATCGTATGGTTTTCCATTCACAAAACGAAAATCGAACACTTTAAAAAAATGTATCATCCGTTTCCCGCACATCCGCTCCAATAGCCGGCATAGCGGGTAATGAAACAGGAGTCGATACCGGCATACTGCAATAAATAGTGACAGCTTCAGGGGTTTTCAATGATTTATATATCTCACGCGCTGTCCGCACACTCATCGGTCCGTTACTTGTTCCGTCCCCCCAAATCCTTATGACTAATACTCATATAATGCACATGCAGAAAACGATCCCGGTTTGACTCGGGAGAAAAAGGAGCGACCTTCACTTGTTGTAGCATCACTACCAACATAATAAGGAAAATGCTAAGAGCAGTTCCTGCAATGCTGATGACACTGATAAGCGGATGCTGGCGAAGTTGCGCCAAAGCTTGCTTAAAATACTGTTTAATCATCTCTGTTATTTCTTAATAAATTCCTTTTCATAGTAATCAGTAGTTATTGCACCTGACGCCCATCAAAGAAACGAATGGTTCTGGAAGTCTGTTTGGCTTGTTCTTCATTATGGGTTACCATCACAATGGTCCGTCCATCCTCTTTATTTAATTTATGCAACAATTCCATGACCTCTGCACCCATCTTTGAGTCCAGATTACCGGTAGGCTCATCCGCAAGAATAATTTCAGGATTACCCACAATAGCACGGGCTATCGCTACACGCTGGCACTGTCCTCCGGAAAGCTGTGTGGGCATGTGCCGCATACGATGACTTAAACCGACACGATCCAACACTTCTTTTGCCAGACGGGTACGCTCCTTGGCAGCCATCTTTCTATAGAGCAAAGGCAACTCCACATTGTCAATCACATTCAGCGAATTAATCAGGTGGAACGACTGGAATACAAAGCCCAAGGTCTTGTTACGGAAAGCAGCCAGTTCCTTGTCCTTCATGCTTTCTACAGACGTGCCGTTTATTTCAATCTTTCCACTGCTGGGAGCGTCCAGCAGCCCCATAATATTCAGCAAGGTAGACTTGCCACAACCGGAAGGACCCATAATGCTGACAAACTCCCCTTTAGCCACATCCAAATTTACATTTTCCAGCGCTAATGTTTCAATCTCATTCGTACGGTAGATTTTCATTGATACCGGTTAATTTTAATCATTGCCATATTTTTTTCCTTATTTAAATTGTTAATCTTATACACTTTCTATTTTCATGAATCAAAATGACATTCCAAATGCTATAATCATTTAATATTCAACGAATTTTAATTCTACATACTGTCCGATAACAGACGGTGTGACCGTTTTTTACCGGACTAATACGACTGATGCTGTATGCCGGAAAAAAATGTCAACAAGCACTATGAATAATATAAAAAGGTAAACGATCAAAAAACGACATAGCCTAAGAACAAATTAAATTATGTTCGGGAAATGAGTGAAAAGGGTGAAAAAACACTTCATTTCCCGTAACAATCAATGTATTAATTAAGAGAGAGTTTTATCTTGTTGTTTAT